>Ga0315905_10000402_pt1 | contig 47731 bp, 32 predicted proteins | sample LakEriMetagenome_5_FD_203522 | JGI IMG/M metagenome (GOLD analysis project Ga0315905, IMG submission 203522) | Freshwater fungal communities from buoy surface, Lake Erie, Ohio, United States - Buoy 4 MA121 | ecosystem: Environmental > Aquatic > Freshwater > Lake | place: USA: Lake Erie, Ohio...
GTGTTACCACTTGATACATGCAACCTATTGTTACCTGGTACTTATATATATACCAACCAACCTTACCAATCTGCAAGTCTTAGCAAAAACAAGCCATTCGTTTTCTTGCTTTCTTACGCAGCACTTGTTTGTCTCAGCTGTCTTAGTTAAAATAGGCATTGAGTTGTTATAACTATATTGATTATTTTTAGGAGGAATTAAAATGAATCCAATTGTTGCTGCTGCATCTGTTATTTCTGCTGGTTTAGCTGTAGGTTTAGCTGCTATCGGTCCTGGTCAAGGTCAAGGAACTGCTGCTGGTTACGCTGTTGAAGGTATTGCTCGTCAACCTGAAGCAGAAGGTAAAATCCGTGGTGCTTTATTATTAAGCTTCGCTTTCATGGAATCTTTAACAATTTACGGTCTAGTAGTTGCTTTAGCTCTATTATTCGCTAACCCATTCGCAGGTGCTTAATTCATGGTAACCCATGATTGCTAATGACGAATATTATTCGTCCCTATCACTTGGTGTCTGACTTAATTTCAGACACCAATTAACTTTTTTCTGTTTTTGGCTTTTAATTAAAACGAGGGTTAGGATTAACCCCTTTTTTCTCTAAAGTGAGTATTCTCTCCCCATTCGGGTCCACCAATTATTGTGGGTATATAGACTCATTTATATGAATAATGAAGTTCATATTGAGATGCGTTCAAATGTTCGTCTAGAATATTTTGATCCAGTAACTGACTTTTTTAGAATAGTTGGTTCCATTCATCCCTCTTTTCAAGTTCTCAATTTTATGAATTTAGATATTTTAACAACTTTACCTTTAGGAGAAGGTTTTGGGTTAAACACAAATATTTTTGAAACAAACGTAATTAACTTAGCTGCAGTAGTAGCTGTTGTTATTTCATTTGTTGGTAAAAACTTAAACGCCTTACTAGATGAGCGTCGTAAGACAATCTTAGGTAACATGGAAGAAGCTACAATTCGTGCAAACGAAGCTAAAGCAAAACTAGCTGAAGCTAAAGCACAATTAGAAATGGCTAAGTCAAAAGCACAAGCTATTCGTGACGAAGGAGCATCAAAAGTAACACAAGAAGTAAATTCATGTATTAAACAACATGAAGAACGTTTAGCTTTACTAGATGAATTTAAGTCAGAAACATTAAACTTCTACCAACAAAAAGCATTTAAACAAGCTTATACATACGTAATTTCGCGTATTATGGATCGTGTGAAAGAACGTTTAAACAAAGGATTAGACCCAACATACCATGTTGTGGTTAATAATTTCTATGTTTCTCGTTTTACAGAATACACTCCATAAGAGGGATTTTGAATCTCAATCTTACTTTGTCATTTGAAGATTCAACTTTTTCAAATGGCAAAAGGTCTTGAAACCTTTCATTGGTTTTTTTATTTTTTTGTTATACACTATGAATTAATTCAGCTTTTGATTTTATTCTTCCTAATATTCATGCTTCTTTAGTAACGTACAATCTACTTTCTTTGAGTTTTTGTTCAAAATTGGTATCTACCACATGAAATGCTGTTCAATGTCAGCTCAAAAATTTCTAGAGTCTCTTAGGGGGTATTACTCCGTGGAAACACTCTTTAACGGAACACTAACAGTAGGCGGTCGTGATCAAGAAACGACTGGTTTCGCATGGTGGGCTGGAAACGCTCGTCTAATCAACTTATCAGGTAAACTATTAGGTGCTCACGTAGCACACGCTGGTTTAATCGTATTCTGGGCAGGTGCTATGAACTTATTCGAAGTAGCACACTTCGTACCTGAAAAACCAATGTATGAACAAGGGTTAATTCTATTACCTCACATCGCAACATTAGGTTACGGTGTAGGTCCAGGTGGTGAGGTAATTGATACATTCCCGTACTTTGTATCAGGTGTTCTTCACTTAATTTCATCTGCAGTTTTAGGTTTTGGTGGTGTTTACCACTCACTAATTGGTCCTGAAACATTAGAAGAATCATTCCCATTCTTTGGTTACGTTTGGAAAGACAAATCAAAAATGACTAACATTTTAGGTTACCACCTAATCATGTTAGGTTTAGGCGCTTGGTTACTAGTGTTTAAAGCAATGTACTTTGGTGGTGTTTACGATACTTGGGCTCCTGGTGGAGGTGACGTTCGTATCATTTCAAACCCAACTACAAACGCAGCTATCATTTTTGGTTACATTCTAAAATCACCTTGGGGTGGAGACGGTTGGATCGTATCAGTAGATAACATGGAAGATATCATTGGTGGTCACATCTGGATTGGGTCATTATTACTATTTGGTGGTATTTGGCACATCTTTACTACACCATGGCCATGGGCACGTCGTGCTTTCGTTTGGTCAGGTGAAGCTTACCTATCATACAGTCTAGCTGCAATCTCTGTAATGGGATTCATTGCTTGTTGTATGTCTTGGTTTAACAACACAGCTTACCCAAGTGAATTCTATGGTCCAACTGGTCCAGAAGCTTCACAATCACAAGCATTTACATTCCTAGTACGTGACCAACGTTTAGGAGCTAACGTAGCTTCTGCACAAGGTCCTACAGGTTTAGGTAAATACTTAATGCGTTCACCAACTGGTGAAATCATTTTCGGTGGTGAAACAATGCGTTTCTGGGACTTCCGTGGTCCATGGTTAGAACCATTACGTGGTCCAAACGGATTAGACTTATCAAAACTAAAAAATGATATTCAACCATGGCAAGAACGTCGTGCTGCTGAATACATGACACACGCACCATTAGGGTCATTAAACTCAGTAGGTGGTGTAGCAACAGAAATTAACGCTGTAAACTACGTATCTCCACGTAGTTGGTTAGCATGTTCACACTTCGTACTAGGTTTCTTCTTCTTTATTGGACACCTATGGCACGCAGGTCGTGCACGTGCTGCTGCTGCTGGTTTTGAAAAAGGTATCGACCGTTTAGACGAACCTGCTTTATCAATGCGTCCTTTAGACTAATTCTCTGACGGACTTTGATTTTTATTCATTTTTAGGGAGTTAACGCTCTCTAAAAGTGATTTTAGTTCAATCCAAACAGGAAAGGATTGCCTTATCCAATCATTTACGTTATAATATTTTTATAACACATCGCCGGGGTAGCTCAGTGGTAGAGCAGAGGATTGAAAATCCTTGTGTCACCAGTTCAAATCTGGTTCTTGGCAATTAACTATCAAAACACATAAGTCATACGACTTTGAGCATTTTTTCTTTTATAAGGGTTCTTACTGAGTACTTTCTCTAGTTTTATACAGCTATTTTATTCTTTTGATTTGAGTGTCCTTTAAAGGACACTCAAACCTATAATCCATTTATTCAGTTAATCTTTTAGACATCTGTTTGATAAAAACGTGTGTAGTGACTATGCGTTTTTACTTCAGACACCATACCAGATTTTAAAAATGTGTAGGCTAAATGATCTAAAGATTCACGATTTTTATGTAATTCTTCATAACAACGCGTTAAAGCACAAACCATATAATGGTACGCAGCCGCATCATTAAACTTGGCCCCTTTTGAAAACCAAGTTTCAGCATTTTGTTTCCAAACCCAACGACGCGAACGAACATTATAGTACTTGTCTGGTAACGGATAATCAATCTCAACGTCGTTTCCGATAGATTCTTCGAAGAAAGTACGCGTTTCTACTTCACTTTGTAAAGCTCTTTCAACATCTAGATCTTCTAAATGACCGTTCCACCACTGGTCAATTAAATGGAAACGTTGACGTAAATGTGTACTTTGTCGATAGAATTTATTCGTTCCACTTGGGTGATTCATGACTAAGGCTAAAGAACTTAATTCTTCTAACGATGGTAAAACATGACGTCTTAGTAATTCCAGTTCTTCTGGTCGATGCTGTTGTCCCTGCCATTCTTCAATCGTTTTATTTGCGACTGCTAGGTATAAACGATAAGTTTTGTGAAGTTCAATTTTCTCATTCATCGTTAAATTCCCTGGACGATATAAGACGCGCTGTTCCTTTTGTAATGTTTCGTAATTTTTATCTGGGTTTACAAGGTCATACATTGGTAATCCCAGTGGCTCGCGATAATCTTTATTAATTGGTACGTATAATAAACGATAGACCACTAAATTTTTTGTCCAAATACTACGTTTTTGAATTACGTTACTAATGAAATCACTGGTACGACTTGCGGGTACACCTAAGTTTACTAAGTTATTGCGGAAAGTAGGGAAGAATGAAGTAAAGGTCGAATCTCCACCTGGTTTAAAGCGTGTCGCTGCCAGCTCAAACTTTTCAAATGTTAAAGGGACGTAATTTGTTTTTTCACGTAGCTGGAATGTCACCTGAGAGTCAACCTGGTCTTTATTTGAACTAACCGTGTTTACGCCATTTAATAGGCAAGAAGTAAAGAAAGTTTCTGAAAAACGGGGTGCTAGTGAATTTGTAATATGTTCACGAACTGTTGTTGAATCACGCAGGCGTGCAACATCTAATTGTAAATACTCAAACTGACGTTCTAGACGGCTCAGTAATGGGTGTACCTTTTCTACAGTATAGGCAAGAATATCTGCATCCATCTGATCGGTCACCACTTGTGCTTTCCAACGAATTAATTGGCTTCCTACTAATGTGTACGTTAATGTTGTGACTTTAGCTTGGAATTTTCGTTGTCGCATCTGAGTATCCAACGCTAATTGGTTTGAAGGAAGGTCGCACATGTCATTCAATTGGTCTTTTAGGAGCTCAAAGCCTCTAGATTGGAAGAACGCTTCGAAGTAGGACATATGCATTCGTGTTTGTAGTGATTGGAAAGGTGTTGTTGATTTTTGTGTGCTTGGATGTAAGCTTACTTGCTTTGGAAGTGCAAATAAGAGACTTTTTAGAGCTAAGTCACTTACTTGTGAATTCGATAAATTGCGGGTGATATGAGCATATGGAGCTAATTCTTGAAGTCGGTCAACACCCTCATAACGCAGGTTTAAAATTTCCCAACGTGTAAGCAAAGAACTAAATAATGGGACAGACAGTGTTTCATCTAATCGGCCCGGACGACGTAAAGCTGGGTCGAGGGCAGTTGGCGCATGAGTTGTGGCAAACATAATTAACCCTCTAGTTGCTCGGACAGTATCCATCATAACTAGTAAGTCCGTGATCATGTCGGTTAATTCACCTACAGCATCTTCTGTTAAAACTGCTAATAAAGCAACCTTACTTCGAATAGAGTAATCGTATCTGGATAATAACATCCACATATCCCAAGAAATTCCCTGTAACGGCATATTTTTAACAATACGTCTTGGACGGAAGGCTTTTTTATTTTTTTCAATAGCTACTGTTAAAGGTGAATTTGGCGCTGCTTTTACTTCTTTGACAGGTTTCCGTGCTTGCATTAAACTTGACAAAGATAAGGCGGGAGCTTTTGATTGAGCATTCGATAAGTTTTCAAGCCCACGAAGCTTGATTAATTCTTGCTCAATCGCTCTTAATTTATAATGTGATTTCGTAAAAGCACCTACTCGACGCATACGTGATGGAGCTGGTTCTTTAAAGTAATCGAAAGCGAAACAATTTGTACTGATTAGGAAAGAATAGTCTCCTCGGAAGGGTTTTTCATAATGTAACTGAGTATGTTTTACAAATTTAGCAATACTATGATCGTCTTCGTAGTGTTCAGTCTGTGGTGTAACTTGCTGTTGTTCCAGTAAATATAACTCTTCATCTTCAGCAATTAAAAGCTCACGACGACGCCCAATCAAATGAATATCCTCTAAGACGAATAGACAAGGGGCTTCAACTGAAACTGCATAAAACACCTCTTTCAAATGACGCACTCCGATGGCTACGTTTCTAATAACAGTGGTATAACGACGGGCATTATCTGTAATCAATTTCAGTTCCAATTCCCCCACGAGAGCTCGAACTAAACTTGTCACCTCAGGTCCTGGAGGACCGATGATTAAAGCGTTTTTAGAAGGTGTATTTACAAATGTTGTACGTAAGTTATCCTGAATAACCCAACCTAATTGCGTGTGCATTGAAGTGTAATATTTTAATTGTGGGACAGCTGCAAGGTTAGTTGGCGATTGGTACTCTACGCCTAAAGTGCTTAAGCGAGAATAATAAATATTTACTTGTTGTGCACCCCAACGCCAACTTAATTCATCCATGGTAGCTGCGTGACTGTCTGTATACAGGGCATCTGCCGGGTTCATCTGTTCAAATGTTTTTAAAGCTGTTAATTTTTGTTGAATTAGTTCTTGTGTTTGAACAGGAGCGTGTAAGATTGTTTCTAACATAGGTGGATTACCAAACTCTTTCGATTCGGTTGAGGCTGTAAAATCTTTCCACGAACGTTTTCCAATACTAAATAAGTCAAACAGCGGCTGGAATTGGATTAAAGATTGTTGTGTCCAACTCCAATCTGACTCTGTAATTAAACATTCTACCAATTTTTCTTGCTCTTCTTTTGTCGACAGTAAGTCGGCTAGACTCAATTTGTAACGTGCAACAGCTCGAATTAATAAAGCTCCCCACATGTTCCAAAAGATTAGAGACTTTTGATGACGCATAAATAAATCTTTATCTGGTCTTGTCCATGCAATATAAAAGTCTTCAGCTAAACGCTGTAAACGTCGTTGAATAAGGCTACCAACTGGACCCAAAGCATGTGCTTGACGTGTATAAAATTCAATAAAGAGAGTCTGTACTGTTTCAGCTTCATCTGGTCTTGACGTTAACAGGTCCGACATAAAAGCAACGAAGAAATAATCATTAAGTACTTTCATTGCGTTTTCACCCGGTTCTTCTAAAAATTGGAGTGTTAAGCGACGTGTTGTGTCAATACCTTTGTCGATGGTGTAGTAGTAACGGTAAACTTTACGATAAATTAAAAAATAAAAACCAATTATACCGCCAGTAAACCCTGCTAATGCTTTATAGACTTTGAAAGTAAATGCTTCAGTCATAAATAATCGCTGGTCTAAAACTTCTTGATATAGGGGCAACTGTGGTGGCGGCAGAGGCTCTGCAGCTAAAGCTGCCTTATAAGCTTTATGACGTTCTTTCATATACAGCGCTTCGTAAATCCAATTAACCCAACTTTGTTCTGCTACCATTAATCGCTCGCTTACTTCGTTAATGGGTTCAGGTAGGTCTGGTTCGGTCGTATAAGACCACCACGGGTCACGTTTCAGCTCTGGAGTCAATCGAACGATGAAATCGTCACGTTTAACAAACTTATCGTAATATTCTTGAGCTAGCTCAGCATAAAAAAGAGAAGTTTCTTCGTTTTCTTGGTCTTCGTTTTTTGCCTCTGTTTTCTCTTTAACCACATTTACTTCGAGTTTTTGATCTAAGATGAACTTCTCTGCCGAAGATTGAAGAAATTTGGCTTCCAGTTGTTCTCGTGCCAGTTGGGCAAACGCTCCGTCTTGTGTAAGCAACTCGAATGCGTATGGTGGGAACACCTCGTCTGCTTCGTTCAATTTCGTAAGTTCATATTCTTCTCTTTTTTGAAGGTTCTCAGAGTAATCAAGACACAAGTCAATCATGAACAAGAGGGCAACGTTTTCCTGACCCAGAGATTTAATTGTTTCCCGTGTAATATAGCGCGAAGGCCGGTTAGCAGACAGACCAAGGACGTTTGTAGGTTGTTCAACACGATATAACTGCTTTCTTAGCATTGGGAAGGTGAATTCTTTATGGTGCTTCACTAAAGGAAACAGTAGGGTACGTCCACAGAAAATAGCGTATTGAATTTCATACACGCATTCTTGCATTAGGTAATAACAGATCTTAGTTGCCCATAGGTAACCGACAGCTAGACGATTAAATACTAACGCATAAAATTTTAAAAAGGTGCGAGCTTCTGGTAATTGAATTAGGAACGATAAGAGGGCAATATGTAATAATACGAGAGAGCCATTTACTAAAGTAACAGTTAAAGGTTGTGTTTCACTTGTTAATTGTGGCGTAGCTACTAAAGCCTCAAATAGGTTCCAAGGCTGTGTACCTGCTGGATTAGTTAAAGGAAGTAAGTTTTGTTCGGTTTCACTCCACCAAAATCGAATGGAATGGTTGATGTTTCGCTGCATCTCCGTATCCTGAGGGGTTAGTCGTAGATTTAACGTAGGTTGGGCTCCTCTGTCCTTTTGTAAACGTAATTTTAATTGTTGTGGGTAAAACTGGGCACGGTGATTTGCTAAACCAAAGACATTTAACTTGCTGTCCATTACGTTTACCTTTTTCCATGACCGATTAACGGTTACTGGATGACTTTGTTTTGAACTCACAAAAGGCAGTCGCAGACGAAAGATACTTTGCTGTCTGCTTTCACGAAGGGGTGTCGTTAGTTTTCGAATTTTACCTGTTTGCCAAAGACTATGAATATCATTAATCTCTGGATCACGTAACAAGTGTACTTGTTTCGCGAACCATTGACTTTCAATCCAGCCTAGTGGAGATAAAGCAACATTTAACCATTGTTCGGGCCACACATAATTTGTGCGCATTCGCAGAAAGCCACGGTTCAGCCCTGGGAAGTCGGGACGTGCGTCTTTCATGAATCCAGATTTATCGGGGTGCACCAGAATCATAGTATTTAAGCGTCGATACAGATACTCATTTTGTGCAGCCACTAATTTTAGCTCATTTAAAAAGAAAGCGGCCATTGTCGCTTCCGAATACCCAGCTTCTGCAAAATAAGACAAGTCAGCTAACCCTTGTTTAAAGCGTAAGTTTTCCATATCAATAGCGGAACTGTTGCCTTTCCAAAGCCACTGTGGCATGTCCTGAAGTTTAGATGTCAAATTCGGTTTCACATGTTTGTTTTTTAGCTTTTTAAAGTTGGCATTTAATGCCTTTGTGTATGGGGCAAACTCATTACCTAATAAGAAAGCTCGCCACCCTCTTAATTTTGATTTCGGTTCGGCCCATTTGGCAACACGACCGAATTTCCCTGCTGCTAATTGTGGTAAGTTACGCATCAAACTGTGATAAAGGCCTTTTTGACGAAATAGGCTTGGCGTTGGTCCTGAACTTAAATATTTGGGAGTGAGTGAGTTTTGTAAGTTTAAGTGTGCTTGGATTCGTTGTAGGCTGTGGTTTTTAATGGATACATGACGACTCCCGGCTGATGTTCCTGGATTACGTAATTTAATTAACGGGCTATATAAAGCTCGTCGTAACCAGCGTGGACGTGGAGAAATACGTTTACGTTTTTTCACCGCAATCCCAGCTCGTGAATAACGGCGTGAACGGCGTTGTTTTAAACTACTACGTTTGTCTTGCATATACGGATTTTCTAAATAAGAAGGTGATCGAAACACAAAGGTTTTTAACAAAGCTCCTGTCGTTGGATGAGATAAGTTTCGAAGCTTTTTACTTCTACTTGAGAAAGTATAATTGAAATGTAAAGGTTTTTGAGATCGCGCTAACATCTGTGTAAATTCTGCAGATACTGGCGGTACAGTATCTGGCAAGATTGTGCCCGATTTATAATTTAAATACGCTCGGAACAGTTGGTCAGGGAATTCACTTCTACTTGTAGAATCTGTTTCTGCTAAGGATTGGTATTGAGTATTTTGTTTTAATTCTGGGCGGGCCCAATCAAATTTTTCGGAAGAATTTGGGTTGAGCGTACGGGTAAATTGTTTTAAAAACGTTGCATCATTAATGACACCCTCACTAATTGAATCCATAAAACTCCAATTGTGTAACACCTCTGTTAACCGATCAGTTAATCGACCAATATATTGAACTTCAGGGAACAGATCTTGGATTGTTTCTTTGACAACAGTTGAGTTGGCTAACTCAAAAACTGTTTCCATCGGATGTACGGCAGCCCCTAATGGTTTTAAAAAAGACGCGGTATCAAGCTCTGTATTCGTGAGTGAGCTTTTTGAAATGCGAGTAAGTTGAGGAGGAAAGGTTGGCCAATCTTTTGCAAATAAAGAGACACTTTTTGGAAACTCTTTTGCTACTACTGGTTGTGGTTTAGGTAAAATAGTTTCGTTAAGTTGTTCAGCATTCAGGACTAAACGATCTAACCATTGTTTGGAATCCATTCCACTTTTCCATGCTTTAGCCTTTACATTAGGTTTACCTTTAATGCTCTTTTTCTTTGATTGTAAAGAAGTGGCAATTTGCTTCAATAGATTTAATTCTTTGAATGACGCCTCTAACCGTAACGTTTTGTCAACTGAACGTGTAGCAAATTGAGTCGATTTCCGTTGTTGACGGTAGAGATCAGCTTCGATACTAAAACGCTGATGTAAGTATCTATAAATTAGTTTTTCCGTAAAAATGCGGTAGTACGCTGGGTCAAAAGGCTGACCCCAGTTTTCTCGAGATGATAAATAAGGTAGCATAAATCCTCGACCATATTTCACATCCTCTGTTAAACGTAAGAGTTTAAAAACACTCGGTAACACATTTTTTGATGGTTTGGCTTGAGTGTGAACAGGGAAATAGCTTTCGGATTCACTTGTGGTAAATGCAAGGTTTGAGACATATCCAGGCTTCGATTTAAAAGAATGACAGTGAATTTTTTTCACTAATAAGTCTAATAACATTTTAGAATACTCAAAATTTCTAAGAGGGTGCTCAATTACGGATACTACATTTTTTCCAAAATTTAACTCATTTGTGGCTAACCCTAAACTTAAGGTTTGGTCAAATTTTGTCGTTTTTTGTGATGTGCCTTGATGAGGAATGTAGGTTAATTTGTCAAAAAGAAGAGCTTCAGACTCATTTTGAAGCTCTCCAGTTTCTGGTTCAATTTCCACGTGAAAAAGTTGAGGGCTCGAGGGGACAACTTGCTTAAAAGGCTGTAATGGCAAACTTGACGTTAAAGCTACAATGCCTAAAAACGGCCAGGCCCAATACTTGATTTGATTATGTTGCTGTGGAAAAAATGATCGGTGCGATAGTTTGACTTCTGGAGCGCCTTTAAATAATTGTTCACGTCGAGTACGCCACTCTGTTAATAACCCTTCTAGTAAAAAATCATGCTGCAGGGGATTTGTCGTGATGCTTGTAGTCACTGAATCGGCAGAGTCCAGAGGTGTTGCCAATACAGGAATACTAGGTTTGTCGCCAAATAGGCTTAGTTTAAAAGCTTTTGACGGTGTTGAGGTTTTCAAAGGTTGCTGTGCAACATCATTACCCTGGTGAAGACTATTCTTAGGACGATTACCATTATTATTAGGAGTCCCGTTATTCTTGTGATTACCCTTATTAGGAGTCCCATTATTCTTGTGATTATCCTTATTAGGGGTACCATTATTATTACGAGTGCCATTACCATTATAAGCCCCATTATTAGTTCGGTTGCCATTATTACTGTGAGCCCCATTACCATCTGTCGCTAAAGCAGTAATTGGGGGGCAAACTAATTTTTGTTTTTTCACGCGTAAGAAGTGGGTTAAATCTGGGCCAGACGGTTCCGTCGTTTTCAAAGGTCCTAAGCCATTTGATACCATAAAAGTTTATAAAGCAAATAAATTAGATTAATTATCGAGCTTATTCATACAACAGGTATGATTCCAGCCATTGGGTGGTCAAGCAATTTATTTTAATAGACTCGATAAAAGTTCAAATTAAAATTAGCCTACTACCGGAGTTGAACCGGTAACCTTCGGTTTACAAAACCGATACTCTACCGATTGAGTTAAGCAGGCTACGGAAGTTAGTTTTAGATAAGAAATATGTTACTCACTTCAATTTGAAAAAGCAAGTCTGAAGAGCGCTCTACTGTCAGCTTTCACAGATAAAAGATCCCTCAAAAAAAGCCTAATCTTTCTTTAGGCTTTATCTCTGAGGGACCTTAAAATGGCAAAAAGGTTGTCAGTCTAGAAATTTGAAGGTGGTAACACTTGAAGGAAGCCCGTTCCTGCTGGAATTAGGTTTCCGACTAATAAATTTTCTTTTAAACCTTTTAAAAAATCATATTTTTTTAATAGAGCTGAAACCGTTAAAATTTTAGTTGTTTGTTGGAAACTTGCTGCTGATAAAAAGCTCTCAACCTCTAATGATGCACGTGTAATACCTAATAATACTGGCTCATAAATAATGGGAATCGTTAATAAGGGGTTTAATTTTTCAACTAAATCTAAGTCTACTAATTCACCAGGGAAGAAGCCACTCTGCCCTCCATAAATAATTTGAACCTTACGTGTCATTTGACGGACAATGACTTCTAAATGTTTTTCTGCAATGCTTACTCCCTGAAAACGATAAACGCGCTGAACACCATCAACAATTAACTGTTGGATTTTTAAAATAGTTTGACGTGCAGCTTTTTGCAGTGGATATTCACCCATATAATGCTCGAAGACACTTTGCATTAAAACGGGTAAACTTTGGACATAAAAACGTCCACTTTGAGTGGTACGGGCTTCTAAATATTGTTCTACTTTTGGAATCCCTTGTACAATGTCACCGGTTTTAAATGTTTGGAAAGGTAAAGTTAAAATGGGTTGGTTCTTTTGTACAAAACTTTCATGGCTCATATGCACCATACCTCCAGGTGAAACTAAGAAGCATTGGCCCTTACGAATGGTCAATAAACGGTCATTAAAATGAATAATTTGTCCTGCAACACTCATCGCAGAGTTGGTTGAGACCGAACTACCATAATTTACAAACCCTCCAACTTCATAAAGCATCATATTGCCAGATACCGAAGAATTTGCTAAACCAACGCGTAAATTTTGTAATTTATAAACTTTATTTTTATAAACAATTGAGGTTTCAATTGTTGTTGTGTTCTCTTGTTTAGTTGAGTCTGCGTGGAATGGATCAAAAAAAGATTGGTAGGTTTTTACCCACTGCTTACGTTTTTGATTTAGGCGTTGTGTTTGCGCAAATTTTTTAAACTGAGCCTCATACTTTTGGAGTACAGGGTTGTCAATTTCCTCAACTAGATCATCTTTTGTAACGGCAAGGTCTAAACTAAAACTTACTAAATCATGTGGGGTTAATAAAATATGCTGGTTTTTTGAGTTGCTTGGGGAATTGCGATAACGTTCGGATGATAAAATTTCCCCTTCAAAAGAACTTAGGAATTTTGTTTCGCCAACAATTGGGGTAGTGACTAGACTTTCAATCTCGGGCATTGTTGAGACCTTGATTTGGTTTTTTACGCTGGGGAAACGATGTAATTCCAGTGTCGATGAAAGTGTTTTAAACTCTTTTAAGAAGGGATTCGCACCTGACTGTGCTCGACTGTGTTCACCTCGTAATTCGAAAAAATCACCTTCAAAATAATTGTTAGCTAATAAACGTTGGTTTAAAAAGTAAGCCATTTTTTTAGTTAAACTCATTTTTAAGAAAAGGGGAAGAGCTAATGCCCGGTCGGTTTTTAGTGTAATAGCAATTGGATCGACCTCGTCAAACCCTACTAAAGATGCTCGAAAGCTCATTAATGTATTTAAATTTGACAAATAAGTTGCTTTGCTAAATGGAGACGCAAAAGAGAAAAGTCCTTTACGTTTTACTACGGTAGACTTTGTAATTGTTGATCCGTGATCGACTTCATGACTAAAACGTCCATTATGACCAAAACTCAAAAACTGTGCGATTGGTAGTAGTTCTTGACTTAATTGGTCTAATGTTTGAGTTGCATCTGGTTTACCTTTAGGTCGAGCACCTTTACTTTTAAATTTAACTGACTTACTTTGGGCTTCTTCTACAAACGTCACAGGGTCAGCCATAGATGATACAGCAGATGGGTAGATTGGAATCAGTTGATAGTCGGGTTTAAGTTCTGTCCCAGAACTTGCTAGACTACGTTTTTGTTTAATACCGTTTGATGAACGATACCAAGACCATACCTTCCAATTACATGTGTCAGTAAAAGAGTAGCTGTTTTGGAGAAAAATGCTTTCTGCCACAGTTCCTGTCCATAACGACTGATACTCGATCGGACGAATAAAACCAAAAGATTCTGCTTGCGTCGGAACGATTACCTTCCAGCGAGGGTGCTGAGAATACACCCACTTCGATGGTTTAAAACCTTCTCCATTTTTAGTACCTACAATTGACAGATTGGATTTATCTGCCCAAGGTTGTTCAAACTGTTTCCATTCAATACAACTAGACGTCGTATCTACAGTTAAATGTGGGGTTACAAATTCACCTGGTAAATAGAAACGCGGTTGAGGGTTAGGGATCACCGGGGGGTGGCTAGGAAGAAAAACCCAGCCTGGAATGATTTTACACTGGATTAGGGTTGCCTTGTTATTTAATTGTAAGGCAGTATTTGAGTCAAAAACCATTACCGAGTTTTGCGTTGGGCTTTCTGTGATCTCTTTAAATTGGTTGTAAAACTCAGATGTTTGAGAGACTAAAATATCTCGTAAAGTTGTACTTGGTACTTCAGTAACAATGGCCGAGTCGTTGTCAGAGTCTTTCTTTTCTTTAAATAACGCTTTCATTGCAATAAGACCAGGAGATAGCCCCATTTGAGACGTTTTATGGCCTTGAGCGTCAGTAAATGTTAGCTCTGTTGTCGCTAAGGTTGGACCATACTGACTCATAATATGGTCAGACAGTAAATAATAAAAAGTACTTGAAGCAATAAACCCTTCTTGGACTGACAAGTTAGTTTGGTTTGTGCTTTCGGTTGGTTGTACTCGAAGAGCCCCTTCTACTTCTAATAAAGTAGTGGTTTCTGGGCATACTTGCGCATGTTTTAGCGAACGCTCAAAAAGATCATAAGAATCTAATGCCGGAGTTTTAAAACAAACAGCCAGTTTTGTGAAGCTTGAACATACTGAAACATTTTCCAGAAGATTTCGTAAAGGTAAAGGAGAACATTTGAAAGGAATCTTCAATCCTGTTAACTCATTCAAAGCCTGGATAGAACTATTTCGAACATTGAAGTGATTATGCGATAAAGCTTGACCTAAGCCATGTAATGGTGTTAATAACGGATAGAATACTCCAGAAGCGGACATTTGACGTCCTTCTACTGTCCATTGAAATAAGTCGGGTGAATTTCCTGCCCACCCACACGAATTTAAATTATGTTGGTTTTGAGTGTTTGGGTTTAATGGGTGCCAAACGGTTAAATTTGTCTTAAAGGGAAAGTATTTTGAACTCATAGAGCTCCAGTAAACTTGATTAATAAAGCGCACCTCTTTTAATGCAATATTTGTCAGTGGCTGCTGAATATCACATACAAATTTTCTTGTGGACTCTAGCGTTGTTCGTTGGTTGACGTCTAAACTGTCGGTTGCCAACTGTAGGTTTGTTGAGTCGATAACTTGAGCCAATGCTGGAAGTGGTTGGCATTCGACACTGTCATCTTGGTTCTCCACATTATCCCAAAACGTATTAAGATGTTCCCACTGTGTTAAAGAAGTGCTGTTTGTAAGGGGATTTGTTTGAGCAGATTTGTTAGGGTTGACGTGATCTACATTACCTAACTCTTTATATAGCCGAAATTTATCGGTTGTGAGTGGTAACTTGTCAAACAGTTCTTCGTTAAAATAATTTTGAAGTGGGTCAATATTAGTAATATTACGAGTGTCGGGACGTAACAACATTGATAAGGAATCGTTTACATTGACTGATAAGGGTTGAATTTGTTGTTCTGTTTCTTCAAAGTTATTAACCAAATTTGAACTCGTTACGTTACTTTTAGTCGCCATCTTGATTTGTTTGAGCGCATTGGAACTTAGTTGGTTTTTGTTGTCAATTAATGCTCTGTGCTCTAAATTGGCGTTACTTGAATCTGTTAACAGAGCTTGAGTTTGTAATTGATAGCCGGCGGGTACAGTCCAGTGTAATTGGTTTAATGGGCAATAAGGATCGACATAGTCGAGAAATTGTCCAAATGTTTGAGCCGAAAATGGTGGTTGGTATAAGTGTGCTGATAAAACCCAAACTTTACCCCAACCCCGACTTTTTAAGAGAAAGTCTTCATATTTATCATATGACTGTTCTAATAAATCAATATGGGTGTAAATTAGTTGACCTGCCATATCTGAGAATACGACTTGTTCAGCGTCACCTCGTTGTTGCTCGCTTGTTTCTGAAAACTGGGCAAGTAATTGGTTCAATTGAATTTGTTCTCCATTACGAACAAATAAAATTGTTGCGGGTGGCAGCTGGAAAATTTTTGTCACATTCTGTTCTCCGTGTAACATTAATTGACCTGAAGTTTTTGTTAAAAAAGCGATATCTCCTTGTGGTGTTCGAATACATGTCCCAGGGATAGAACCCAAATAGGAAATAACCCCTTTCATTGGAGCTAAAATCTGATCAGTAACGCCTCCAGAGAAAACCCCTCCGGTGTGGAAGGTACGCATAGTTAATTGCGTTCCTGGCTCACCAATCGATTGCGCTGCAATAACCCCGACCGCTTCTCCAATGGACATCAGTTTTTGGGTTGCTAAGCTCCAACCATAACACAATTGACATACTAAGTTACGTGTCTGACAGGTTAACGGTGATCTCACAATTGCTTTCTTGGTCACTTTCGCTAGACTTTGCGCTAGCTCCAGTGAAATTTCTTGGTTACGGCTGGCTAACACCTTACGTCGTTTACGAGGCATTTTAATGTCCCGAGCTAACACACGCCCAATTAAACGTTGTTCAAATGAGTAGATGGTTTTAGGGCCATCTTTTAAATCAAAAATATAAATACCTCGCTTTGTTTTACAATCAAACTCTGAAACAATTACATGCTGTGCGACGTCTACAAGGCGTCGTGTTAAATAACCAGCAGTTGCTGTACGTAAAGCAGTATCTACAATCCCTTTTCGAGCTCCATATGTCGAGATTAAATACTCAGTTAGGGTTAATCCTTCACGGAAATTACTTCGAATCGGGTAATCAATAATTTGTCCTTGAGGGTCGGACATTAAACCACGCATCCCTACTAATTGACGCACTTGTGATAAGTTGCCTCGAGCTCCAGAAAAGGCCATCATATATACAGGATTTAAACGATTCGTGCGTTCAAAATTATGAATTACTTCTTGTTTTAAAGTTTCACTGGTTTGGTTCCAGGTTTCAATTAGATTTTGAAGACGTTCGATAGCTGTAATTTCCCCACGAGAATAAAAAATTTGTTTTTCAAAAATTTGTTTCTCGGCTTTATTAAGTAATTCACGTTTTTTCGGTGGAATTGCTAAATCATCAATGCCTAATGAAATACCTGCGTCTGTCGCATAGTGAAATCCTAAGCTTTTTAATTCCTCTAATAATTGAACAGTTTTAGCTTCACCATAATGATTATAGAACCAGGCTACGAAATTCTTTAAACGACCTTTATCAAAAGGCACATTCCAAAAGTAAGTCTGAGACGTTGACTTCTTTTGGATCAGAGAGAAAGAAGTATCACTCATAAATAACAATAGATATATATTAAAAAATACTCCCTTGAGGAGAAAAAGTGCTTGACTTTTTTATTAAAGTTGAGTTCTGAGAGCGTCTTACTCAAAAGTGAGTAAGAGACCGTCAGTACATTCGTAAAACTCTTAAAATCAGAAAAGACTGGACTTTCAATAAGAATAAAGAAAGTCCAGTAAAAGGCCCTAGGTTTGACCTAGAACAAGGAAGGTGGGCCTTACATAGCTACTAAACTCTTTTTCAGTTTTGTGTAACCTGTGTAGATCCAAACTTTCACACCAATAATACCATATAATGTTTGAGCTGTTTTGTAAGAGTAATCAATGTTCGCACGTAATGTTTGTAATGGTACTCGACCAGCACGTACCCACTCTGAACGAGCAATCTCAGCTCCGTTTAAACGACCTGATACTTGAATTTTAACTCCTTTTACACGAGTTGTTTTCATTAATGTTTCTTTGGCTTGTTTAATAACGCGACGGAATGCCTTACGTTTTTCTAAATCATCCACAATTGAGGCTGCGACTACTGAAGCTTGAGTTTCTAAAATGTCGGGCTTCACAGAGTAGAATTTTAAAGAGATTTTTGGAAGCAATTGAAGATTACTTTGTGCTAATGCTTTTTGTTTTTGGAACTGTTGCACGAAGATTTCTTGGAACTGTTTTTCGTTTTCTGCTTTACGCGAAATTTGCCCTAATGTTTTTGTAACTTGGTTTGCTACAAATTCACGACGTTTGTCTTCAGGAAGACTATTTACTGAATCTAGTTGAACCCCAAATAAAAACTCAGAATTATCTTTTGTAAAACGTTGGATTTGACGTAAATATTGACGCGATTCCGCTAATGTACCTAAGTATAAAGCTAAGTTTTTCGTACGGTGTGTACGCACTAGGTTTTGTAAATGTTCAATAAATTTTACCTTACGGTTTTCATCTGTAACATTTGTTAGCTTTTGACGTAGAGCTAGTTTTGTGAAATTCATTAGCGTTTCTTCTGATTGAGCCTGGTTTGCCGTAAACATTGCCTCGTTTTCACGACTTGCTTTTGAAGAACCAGATTGTACTTGTTCTAAGCGACGTTTTTCGATGCAGTGGCGTAATCCTTTAATAAAACGAATACGTTGGAAGTAAGCAAATGAACGTGATTTTGATAATGTACCAAAGGCCATATATTCACGACGTAAAAATTCTAATTGCCCCATTGCACGTGTTTGTAGTGCTTTTACAAGTTGAATTAAAACTGGTAATGGTTGGTTTTGTAGAACTTCTAAACGGCTTAGGCTCCATTTTGGGTTGTACCCTAAAGGTGCGTAACGTAAGTAACCGTATTTCTGAATTTGTTCTTCCTTATGTTTTTCTAAGAATACATTCCAATCCGCTAGTGTCACTTTTAAATCATTTAAAAAGTCACGGTTTAATTTTGTTACAAATACATTAACAAATTTTTTCATTGCTGTTGATTGTGTAACTAATGAACCTAATTGTGTTGGTTGTTTGCGTAAAACTAAGCCTTTACCAACCGGCGCAGATGCATTACGTTTCCATTTTGTGTTTTGTAAACGACGTGTAATTGTACCGCCTTTCTTAACTAAAAGCATATTGTCTAAGAAACGTGATTGGAAACGTTCTGCTACAGATTGACGTTTTGCTAAACGTTTTGTTGTTGAACGTTGGAATACAGGTGCTTTTGTTTTCACACGTGCTTGTGGTTTCTCTGTTTCTGATGGTGCAGACATTAGAACGTCTGTCGCGTTAGCAGAAGCTTTTTCTAATACATATTGTGCTTTTAACGTTTTTTGCAGTAAAGTAGATTTTACATCTAGTTTATCAATGGCTGCTTTAATTAATTCACAGTCTTGCGCGTGAATTTGAATTGTAATTTCATACGGAATTAAACCACGTTCAATTTTAATATGTGAAATTTTTGGAGATTGTTTAGCTGTTCCAAATTTTGCTTCAATTAATTGGGGTAACAATTTTGCTAATGTCGAGCGTAACATTTGATCTTCTAATACGCTTTGTGCGTACTGATGTTTATGAAAACGAGCGTACCATTGCGCTTGGTGTTGTTTCGTGATACCTACACGAAACCCTAATGGATTCATTTTTTGTCCCATGGATAAGATGATTCATGAAGAACGGAGGTGTTGGTCCTCTATTCTGAAGAGTTCACGAGCTTTTAATAAAGGGCGTAACTCTTTCCTGTCTGAAGAATGAAAAGTTGTTGTAAAGTGGAGTTAATATTAACGATATGATCAAGTTTATGATAACAAAGGGGAAATAAAAGAGCAACTAAAGATGTCCACTTTCATTACCCAATTAGAGCTAATTTTGAATGGCGTGTTAACGCCTTTGTAATTAATTCTAAGATCGTGCGACTATTTGAAAACCCGTGAATTTGGGCAAACGTAAATTCTACAGACCATTTTGTTGCGATGCCTCGAGCTTCCAATGGGTTAGCATGGGCCATTCCCGTAATCACTAGGTCAGGAGCGAGCTCTCGAATACGTTGGATTTGATAATAATTATCAGGTTTTTCAACAATCGGCGGTAAAGGCATATTTAAATCTTCACAAGTTTTTTGGAACAATCTTAACTCAGATTCTTGAAAACGGCGGTCTAAATATGGAATCCCAACTTCATAAACAGACATCCCACAACGTGTTAAAAAACGACCTAAGGATACTTCTAAAAGGTTATCTCCCATTAAAAATACGGATTTGCCTTCGACTTGGTTTGTTAATGGTTTTAGATTTCCCCAGATTTGAGCTTCTCGCTCATTCAACTGAGCTTGTAAAGCAGGAGACATTGGACGAATCGTTTCACAGATTTTTTCAATCCAAGCGCGAGTCCCGTCTGGACCAATCGGGAATGGAGCATTAATAAATTGACATTTTTGACGTCGGATTAATGTTGTGGCTGTTCGACTTAAAAAAGGATTAACTGCGCACACGTATACGTTTTCACCAACTGTCGGAAGGTCACCATAACGGGGACCTGGTAACCAACCAGCTACTTCAATATCGTATTTTGCCAACTCCATAGTTAACTCTTTCACAACCGAATTGGGTAAAGAGCCAAACAACACTAATTTTGGCTGAGTTCCAACAGCTGGGGAGTCACCTGCAATCTTCCCTGAACTTTCAGAAGGACAGCGTAAAGCCATTGCTGCCAAAACCGTATCTTCACCTTGGGTGAAAGCGTAATCCAACCCATTAGCACGCGCCACTACAATTGGAATACCTAGTTCTTGCTCAATTTTAGGAGCCATCCCTTCTAAGTCCATTTTGATAATCTCAGTAGTGCAAGTACCAATCCAAACCAGTACGCTGGGTTGACGGTCTTCTTTAATTTGTAAACATAAACGTTTAAGTTCTTTATAATCATTTAATTGAGCGGAAATATCGCTTTCTTCTAATTCTGCCATTGCATAACGCGGCTCAGCAAAAATCATGACACCTAAAGCGTTTTGTAAAAAATAACCACAAGTTTTAGTTCCAATAACTAAAAAGAAACTATCTTCAATTTTTTGATAAAGCCACGAAACGCAACTAATAGGGCAAAAGGTATGATAATTACCAGTTTCACATTCCATATTGAATGCTAAAGGAAGCGGTTCCGTTTGTGTAGGTAAAGCTGCACATAATCGACCTGGTCGTACAGCTGAGAATTTCATAAGATAAGACATAATGAAGAGGGGGTTAAGAATGACGAATGAATTCTTTTTTAAGAAAAAAGATCTCCTAAATTAACGTAAAGCGTTCGTTGAAGAACAAAACACGTGAGGAAATGTTTTTGAAAACCAGCAAATTAAAAAAAGACAAGGCTGAATTTTTACCAAATTCAGCTTGGTATTCAAGATTGGAAAACCAATGTTTAAATGAAAAATAGAAAGACTTAACAGCAGAAAAAACTAACATACACAAAGTATGGGGCTGGATTAATGTCTCAAGTAAGTGAGATAACTAACCTCCAACCCTCAGAGAGTTGGGTCAAACTAGTTGAAAATGTAGCTTGAGAATAAAACTGCTAGGACGAAAATTAGTAATAATCCCCAGTAAAGACTTGAACGGTTTAGTTCTACGACTTGTTTGTTTGGATTTGGTCTAGCCATAAAAATCAAAAAGAGTTACAAGGTCTAACGCTAAATGTTTAGCCTTTTTAAATTTCTTTTACCTATGAATCTGCCCATGACTCGAATGAGAAGACATTGAATCGGGTGGGATTTACTCAATAAGATCTCAGGTTACGTTGTGCCTTAGTATGACACTTCGCTCGAGTGTCTTAACGTTGAATAAATTGCATCGCTGTAATTGATCCTAAGAAAAAGATAGTAGGAACCGCTAGAGCATGGATCGATAACCAACGAACTGTAAAAATAGGATAAGTAATCGCTTCAGCTGATTTTCGTGTAGTCATAAAAAATGGAAATGCTCATTGCTAATATTAGTGAAGTTAATGAATCACCTGTTTCAGTCTCAAAAACTGAGAAGGAAAAACACTAATGGAAAAACGGTAGGCCGATGTATAACCTTAGACGTCTTTCCAATTTCCCAAGACTGTATGGGTCAATATACGTACTCTATAACCATAATTATGGACCCTTGAGGGTGGAACTGAAAGTAGCGTAAAGGAAGGTTAATGAAGATGGCTTTATCTAAAAGCCAAAAGCGTCTATAATGTAGATATAGCACTTTAAGTTAGCTTTAAAAACTTTGTGAATAATATATAGTAACAGTATAACATAATTCTTAAAAAAGTACTCAACTTCTCCCCCAAGCGCGCTGATGCCAGCCATAAATTTCTTTGCCTGTAATGCTTAAAACGATGCAAGCTATCCTTACTTTTTTGATTCAGGTATTTTGACCTCACAAAATTAAAGGTAGTTGTTCTCAACCCGGACCTTTCTGCTTTGGCTAGAAAAGGCAAAATATTAGATTGTCCTCTGCTTATGGTTTTAACACCCCCTCTAGAAGTCGAAACATCAACGTTTCTAGGTAATCAACCCAATTCGGTTTTTGGGAAACAACAACCGAATCGGGATCAGTTTTTCATGCCTGACTTTCTGGAAATTCAACGACGTGGCTTTTTCAACTTTTTGGAAAATGGCATTCTCCATGAATTTCAAAAACGAAACCCCATTACTAGCTCCAATAATGAGGTGGAAATTACGTTTTATCCAGAATTTTATCAATTTGAAATGCCAACGTCTTCCTTAGAAGACACCCTATTTCAACAAAAAAGCTATGTAGCAAACTTATGGATGCCAGTTCAGTATACAGACCGCCGCCGAAAAACCATTCAAATTAAATGGATGTTGCTAGCACATTTACCATTAATGACCACTCGAGGGCATTTTCTGTTAAATGGATCTCCACGAATTGTAGTCAATCAATTAATCCGTAGTCCTGGGATTTATTTCCGTGAAAGTCAGCATGAAATTCACACGGATAAATCGGCTACGAAAGCAGAATTTATTACACAACGCTATTATGCAGATATTATTTGTCTAAAAGGGACGTGGTTACGTATTGAATTAGACAAAGAATCTATTTTATGGGCACGTTTAAAACAAGGACCAAAACTCCCGTTCTTTTGGGTCTTATTAGCCTTTGGACTAACTGATCGTTTAATTTTCAGTTTATTTACTCAATATGGGCGTTCGGGGAATTCAGCTTTGAGATTTGCGCAGCAATTAAAAAAATTAGAACAGCAATTTCTACCTACTGGTTCAGCTGGTAAAAACCCGACGGATGAAGAACTCAAATTTACAGCTCCCATCTCTACTCCGCCAGATGCTTGGCGTCAGTTAAGTTATGCATTAAATTTAACAACCAGCTCAGATCCAAAATTAGCTGCTGAACTAGGTCGTAAATGGGTTTTTAAAAAATTTATGAACCCACGTACCTATGACCTTGGACTACAAGGACGTTTTGCACTAAACCAAAAATTAAATATTAATGTAGATCCAACGCAAACAACCTTAACAGTACAAGATTTATTAGCGGCTACAGATCGACTATTTCAATTACAAAATGGAGATGCACAAACCGATGATATTGATCATTTAAAAAATAAGCGCGTGCGAACAGCCGGTGAACTAATTCAGGTTCAGTTAAATTTAGGATTATTACGCCTTGAAAACAATATTCGATTAAAGTTAAGTTCCGCTAACGCGGATGCCAATATCGAGCTTGATTCATTAGTAACGTCAAACCCTATTGATGGTGCTTTTAAAGAGTTTTTTGGAACAAACCCTCTTTCTCAATTAATGGATCAATTAAATCCTTTAGCTGAATTGACTCATAAACGCCGTTTAACATCACTAGGTTTAGGTGGAGTATCACGAGATACAGCAACGTTAGCCGTTCGTGGGATCCACCCTTCTCATTATGGTCGTTTATGCCCGATTGAAACGCCTGAAGGTAAAAATACTGGTCTAGTGAACTCAGTAACTACTTATGGGCGTGTAAGTCTTCAAGGTCTGCTAGAAAGTCCTTTTTACAAAGCCTATAAAGGCTTTGTTTTAAAAGAGGAAGGTCTTATTTACTTAACGGCAGAACAAGAAGAAAGTATTCAAGCAGCGACTCCAGATTTAGAATGTAGCGTTTTAGGGTTCTTACCCAAACAACCTATCCCAACACGTTCTGGACCAAACTTTACTTTAACCTTACGCCCTTTATTGAAATATGCAGGGGTATCGCCTATTCAAATGATTTCGGTCGCAACTTCATTAATTCCTTTCTTAGAACATGATGACGCAAACCGAGCTTTAATGGGCTCTAACATGCAGCGTCAAGCTGTTCCTCTAATTCGCCCAACCCGCCCGCTTGTGGGAACAGGGCTCGAAGCTCGAGTGATGAGTGATTCCGGCCACTTATTACTAAGTGAGCAAGCCGCATACATTTTATACGCTAGTGGTTCAACTATTCAAGGTTATACCTTAGAAGAATAATCTCAGGTCTCGCGCAGACATTTCATTGTTATTTCGAGTTGCTGAAACTCGACGTTTTTCAAAAGAACCGAAGATCTAACTTCGGCCACTAATTTACATATTTTTTGATTTTTATTATGATGACGTATTCTTTAGAACGCTTTCAGCGCTCCAATCAAGATACTTTTCGGGTTCAACGGCCCGCTGTATTTGAAGGGGATTGGGTTGAAAGTGGTGATCTATTAGCTGATTCATCAGCCAGTGTGCATGGCGAATTAGCTTTAGGCCAAAATATTTTTATTGCTTATTTACCTTGGGAAGGCTATAACTACGAAGACGCCATCTTAATTAACGAACGGCTAGTTTTTGATGATGTGTACACCTCGTTACACATTGAACGATATGAAATTGAGACACAAAATACAGCTTTTGGGATGGAACAAATTACCCCCAATGTTCCAGAATTATCTCACCGCGAATCAGAACGTTTAGATGAGTTTGGCGTCATTAAACTAGGTTCGTGGGTAGAAGAAGGTGATATTTTAGTTGGTAAAGTGACTCCAATTCAACAACATTTTCAATCTCCTTATCAACGTTTATTATACACATTATTAGAAAAAGAGTTACCGACAAATCGTGATAGTTCCTTACGGACAGCACGTGGATTACGTGCCAAAGTAATTGATATCCGAATTTTAAAGACAGATCCTGAAACATCAAACCCTCAAATCGTACATTTATACTTAGCCGATAAGCGGAAGCTTCAAGTGGGAGATAAAATGGCTGGTCGACACGGAAATAAAGGGATTGTCTCTCAAATTTTACCACGACAAGATATGCCATACCTACCTGATGGAACCCCGATTGATATGCTACTTAACCCATTAGGGGTACCTTCCCGAATGAACGTAGGTCAAATTTATGAATGTCTATTAGGGCTTGCGTCTCATTATTTAATGGAACGCATCAAAGTGCAAACGTTTGATGAACTTTATGGTCCTGAAGCTTCACGAACAATCACCTTTAGTAAATTGGAAGAAGCCAGTCGACAATGTAATAAGCCATGGTTATTTAACCCGAATTATCCTGGGAAAGTACGATTGTTTGATGGACGCACAGGTGATTTATTTGACCAACCGGTCACTGTAGGAATTGCCTATATTCTAAAATTGGTGCACTTGGTTGATGATAAAATCCATGCTCGTTCGACAGGACCATACTCATTGGTAACTCAACAACCTCTACGAGGGCGATCGAATTATGGAGGACAACGTTTAGGGGAAATGGAAGTATGGGCTTTAGAAGGCTATGGTTCAGCTTTTACCCTTCTTGAGATGTTAACTTTAAAGTCAGATGATTTGACCGGGCGAATGACTCTTTGGTCAAACATTCTAACCCACCAAGAAATTTATATTGGAACACCTGAGTCTTTCAAAGTTGTCGTTTGCGAACTGCAAGCTTTATGTTTGGATATTGGATTATATCGATTAAAAGACCCTAATAAATCAACTGTGTTAACTCCAGTTAACCATTTGATGCGATTACCTTAGTTCATTATGTTTTGGGGTACGTTTGATTATCTGAGTCTTTTTAAAGGCTTTGATTTAATTTATTCTTAATGCATGTTTTACAAGATAAACATGAAGGCTAGGTATCCTTCATAGCCCCTTTGGGTCTACCTGACTTACTTTCATTTTCTAAGAAAAGCTATCCAATGGAGATGCCATTTTAGGTAGCTTGGAAACCGAATCGTATTGAAACCCATGTGTTTAAAGATTTAGGTGATCTCTATCTTTACGAGTCTCTCAGTTGTCTATTTCAACTTCAGAAAAGCCCGAACTCCATCGTCAAACAGGAAAAAAGAATCTATATTCTGAAAAGGATGGGTGAAGAAGCAAATGCCTTCTTGTAACGAGATGGATAATGTTTACATGCTGAATTCACCAACCAAGAGTCTTTATTTTTTCAATAAAGCGCTGCATGAAAGCCTATGCGTTTTTTTGTTCAGTTTGCTTTGTTTTTGTTGCTTCCAACTACTGGGACTTTCAAGTCCCAGTTCCTTTTTGGACACTTTACTTGTTATTTGACACTTCTTCATGTTATAATCTCTAACATAAGATCCAACCTATAAAGGTAACGGGGATATGGCGGAATGGTAGACGCTACGGACTTAAAATCCGTTGACTTTCAACGGTCGTGAGGGTTCAAGTCCCTCTATCCCCATAAATACAATGAAGTGAGTTTATTTTAGTTATTTGAAATCAGTTGTTTGACGACCCGCACACTGGGTACGTCCATAAACCTCTACCTGGCTTTTTAGATACTTATTTAAAACCGTGTAGCTGGCTTATTCGTCTAAATTCTCTTGGTAAAAACTTTTTTGATTCGAACTTTTTTATGGTTGAACCTCTATTATCTGGAATTGTATTAGGTCTAGTACCAGTAACAATTGCTGGTTTATTTGTAACAGCGTACTTACAATATCGTCGTGGTGACCAAGCAACTTGGTAAACGACTCCCTTTATAGGGATTTTTAAAGAATTGAGCAATCGTTGAATTTAACGTCGATTGCTCAGCAAAAGAAATAAAAATAGGGTTATTTAGACCCCGCTTTAGCAGTGGCTAATTTTACTCCATATTTTGAGCGACCTTGAGCACGTACTTTTACGCCGGCTGTGTCTAAAGCTCCTCGAACAATGTGATAACGCACCCCTGGAAGATCTTTCACACGCCCACCACGCACTAATACAACTGCGTGTTCTTGAAGGTTGTGTCCAATTCCTGGAATGTAGGCAGTTACCTCAAATCCCGAAGTTAGTCGTACACGTGCTACTTTACGTAAAGCCGAGTTTGGTTTTTTCGGTGTAACAGTATAAACACGTAAACAAATGCCACGACGTTGAGGACATGACTTTAATGCAGGTGCTTTGGGTTTTTTCCCAACTTTTTCACGTGCTGATTTAATTAATTGTTGAATAGTAGGCATAACCTGATTAAAAAAAATGTGCGATAAAACTTAAGTTAAAATTGTTCGCGATGTGGAAAAGTCTCACATTTATCAAGATTTAGGCAAAGAAAAGAATTTCCTTTCTTTGCCTGAAAAAGTTAAGAATTAAAAACTGAAAACTAATGGATCTGGGAAGAAACGGTTAATTTCAATTAAAAGAGCAGCTGTCACTGTAAACCACCCTAGAGCAACTACAGGAGCTGTTGAGAGATATGTTGTAAAATCTTTCATAAAAGTCAAGACAAAATGAAAAACGCTAGTAGCCCTTCTAAGTAGAAGAGTTTAAAAACCACGCGCTATAAATACTACGAAGAGGAAGCGTTTCCGCTTCTCTTTCTAACAGTTTGCTTAGATTAGTGGTGATCTTCGACCGCTTCTCCAATGTAAGCTCCAGCTAGTGTTGAGAATACAAGGGCTTGGATGGCACTTGTAAACACCCCTAATAACATAATTGGAATTGGGATGAATAAAGGTACTAAAGCTACTAATACACCTACAACTAGTTCGTCCGCTAGAATGTTCCCGAAAAGACGGAAACTTAATGATAACGGTTTTGTAAAGTCCTCTAAAACGTTAATTGGTAATAAGAACGCTGCTGGTTCAACATAACGTTTGAAGTAACCTAACCCTTTTTTCTTAATCCCTGCATAGAAGTATGAGATTGAAGTTAATAAAGCTAAAGCTACCGTTGTGTTAATGTCGTTTGTCGGAGCTGCTAATTCACCACTTGGTAATTCGATTAGACGCCATGGTAATAAAGCTCCTGACCAGTTTGATACTAAGATGAATAAGAACACAGTCCCTAAGTAAGGTACCCATGCTAAGTATTCTTCTTCTCCAATTTGTGTTTTCGCTAAATCACGAATAAACTCTGTAACAAGTTCTGTGAAGTTTTGAAGACCATCTGGAGTCGATTTTAGGTTACTGTTCCCTAAAAACGATAAGACTGCAATAATCGCTAATACAACCCATGATACAATTAAAACTTGACCATGTAATTGAAATCCAGCGATTTCCCAATAAAAATGTTTCCCTACTGAAACCTCAGCAAGTTCTGCGAATGGATTCACAATAAATTCCGTCATTTGTGATTGTTAATGTATTCCTTCAGTTTCAAAACGAACCCTCAGAACGAACATAATGTACGGCCTAATGGTCATTTTGTGATGATTCCTCACCACCCAAGTCATCAAGCGACCTACTCAAAAAATCGTTGAGAACAGACTAATCAATAAACTGTGTGACACAGTGTGAAAAACGTTCTCAAGATTGTGCCAAACGTATATAGGCAATAGTGTTTCTTATAGAGAAGAACCTAGACCAACGTATGACCCGTAGAAGAAAATCGATAATAAACCAATCGCAGCAGTTCCTACTAATGTTCCGATAAGCCATAGTGGGATACGCCCAGTTGTTCCAGTACTTGACATGAATTCTGAATCAAAATAATTTTTCAAAGAACAAAACAAGGATCCAATAACACTCTTGTTAGCATCTCGATTAGTTTAACCGAGGTCAAGAGTTCTTTCTGGTATCATAGAGACTCGTTCCTGAAAACAAGACTCACTTGCTTTGGGAGGTTTAAATTCCTTGATATAGCAAGTATATGAAGGACTTAACACTGCCAATAAAATGTGTACGAAATCAACTCATCTAATTAACACAAACGTGTTCAAAGTTGACTTAGGCTCATATAGCCCTTGTTAGATTCCATCTAAGCATGCCGAATGTCATAAATTTCTAATGACTTTAACTTCGGACTAATCTCTTTGAACATCCTATCTTTATAAATGATAGCTCGACCAACGTTTAATTTGGCGAACAGCATCCATAAAGTTTCCACATTAAATGTTGACATCACGTAAAAGGAGTTGGGCTCTTTCAAAAAAAAGAGTAAAGGTAGTCGGAAACGTGTGGAAAGTGGATCCACGCGTTTCATCTTTAGTTTGTTCTTTAAAGCCAAACATTCCTTAAACGCATTCCATAAAACGTTTCACTCAAACACTTTTAAGTGTCTGATTGGTTTCTGGATTTAAACACTCAACATCCATGCTGTGTCACACCCACTTAACCAAATAAAGATAACACCTAATTGTCCGAAGTGCGCACTAAATACTTTACGTGAGATTTCTTCTAAGTCACTTGTGTGGCTATCAAAATCGTGCGCATCTGCGTGAAGGTTCCAAATCCAAGTTGTTGTGTTTGGACCTTTTGCTAATGTACGAGAGAAATGACCAGGCTTCGGGGGGTAGAGCTTTCTTTGAAAAACTCTCCATCAGAATCGGACATGCACCTTACAATGCATCCGGCTCCTTACTGAGTCAATGAAAAGAGTAGGGGTTAACAATAAGAGGTCTTAAGGACAAGTTCTAAACTGATTTATAAAGTAAAGAAGTCTCCATATAGATGACAGTGTACCTTAAAACCAATATTTGCAGAAGTCTTTTATTTAAAAATATAATCTCTGATCTACTTTAAAGCAGATCAGAAATTTATAAAGAGAATTGATCATCTATATTCACAGATTATAGAGCGTTACCACGAGGTAATACTTCTTCAGGGAATACTAAACGTTCGTGTGGTTGGTCTTGAGCAGCCATCCATGCACGAATACCTTCGTTTAATAAGATGTTTTTAGTGTAGAATGTTTCAAATTCTGGGTCTTCAGCTGCACGGATTTCTTGAGAAACGAAATCGTATGCACGTAAGTTTAAAGCTAATCCTACTACACCGATCGCTGACATCCATAAACCAGTAACTGGAACGAATAACATGAAGAAGTGTAACCAACGTTTGTTAGAGAAAGCTACACCGAAAATTTGTGACCAGAAACGGTTTGCAGTAACCATACTGTAAGTTTCTTCAGCCTGAGTTGGGTTGAATGCACGGAATGTGTTTGCACCGTCACCATCTTCGAAAAGAGTGTTCTCAACTGTTGCTCCGTGAATAGCACATAATAATGCACCACCTAGAACACCTGCAACACCCATCATGTGGAATGGGTTTAACGTCCAGTTGTGGAATCCTTGGAAGAATAAAATGAAACGGAAGATTGCAGCTACACCAAAACTTGGTGCAAAGAACCAACCAGATTGTCCTAAAGGGTAAATTAGGAATACAGACACGAAAACAGCAATTGGTGCTGAGAACGCGATTGCGTTGTATGGACGTAAGTTTACAGAACGTGCAATTTCAAACTGACGTAACATGAAACCAATTAGACCAAAAGCACCGTGAAGTGCTACGAATGTCCATAAACCACCAAGTTGACACCAACGAGTGAAATCACCTTGTGCTTCAGGACCCCATAAGAATAACAGAGAGTGAGCCATACTGTTTGCTGGCGTAGAAACTGCTGCTGTTAGGAAGTTACAACCTTCTAGGTAAGAAGTTGCTAAACCGTGAGTGTACCAAGAAGTTACAAATGTTGTTCCTGTTAACCATCCACCTAAAGCAAAGTATGCACACGGAAGTAATAAAAGACCAGACCAACCTACAAAAACGAAACGGTCTTGACGAAGCCAGTCATCCACATTATCAAACCAAGTACGTTGTTCCTGGTACGAGCTACCAATCGCAATAGTCATTGCGTTGTTCTTCAAAAGATTTATTAGAGTTCATCATAGCGTTAATATAAACCTTTCAAATTATCAAAATACTCGAAGTGTGCTTCAAATTCAAGAAATTTTTGCAGAGGCAGGATTTGAACCTGCGACCTTGGGGTTATGAGCCCCACGAGCTACCAGACTGCTCTACCCTGCTATGCCCATCTTTAAACAGATGGGCTAACAAAAGACTCTTTAGTCTTCTCAAACTCCCCAGGTAGGACTTGAACCTACGACCTATCGGTTAACAGCCGACCGCTCTACCGCTGAGCTACTAAGGAATCAAAAGCAAGTGATGACCCCGGAAACAGGTGTTAGAGAGTCTCCTGATTTATATTTAACATTATAATTGCTTTTATCCTAAACCACAAGTCGACCAAATGCCAAAGTGAGTCTGGAAGACTCACTTTTATGAATTCGGACACTTAGATCAGTTTAGCAACACGTAATAGACCAAAGTATAAACTTAATGTAAAAGCTAATGCGCCGATTAATAATCCAACGTAACTCGCAACTGTAAGCATGGTTTTTAATAAGAAAAAGATAAGATTTTTGCCAATACTAGCACCGTATTAGTGTGGTAGTTCGGTCAAAAATACGAAAAGCAGTCAAAAAACAGACACAGATTCAAACCTGAACAGATCGACAGGACAGCTTAATAAGCTAAGCCCATACTACGTGTCGTTTCAGAACCTAAGTAAATACGTACACTTAAGAAATCTGTTGGACATGCTGTTTCACAACGTTTGCAACCAACACAGTCTTCTGTACGAGGAGCTGAAGCCATTTGAGCAGCTTTACAGCCATCCCAAGGTACCATTTCTAAAACATCTAAAGGACAAGCACGAACACACTGAGTGCATCCAATACAAGTATCGTAAATTTTCACAACGTGTGACATAGGAAAAAAAGGTCAATGCTCGAAAGAAGATTGAGGATATCCGGGAAATCATTGGGCGAACGACGGGGATCGAACCCGCGAATGGTGGCGCCACAAGCCACTGCCTTACCACTTGGCTACGCCCGCCATTTATAAAGAGCCGAACGGCAAGAACCAGAGTACTAATAAGATTAATTAGTGGAGGATTCTACCAGTTTCAGATATAAGACATCTTATCAAGTGTTCATTAAAAGTTCAAGACCTATGTGTTTGAACTGGTGGAAGTTTGAAGCTAAACCAGCGAACTCGAGTTCTTTAAACGCTGGAAAAGCGTTTGCGAACTCGAATACGATAGTTAAAGAAGTCTCGCCAAAAGACTTAAGAAGTTTAACCTACCGCGATAATACGCGCTAAGAAGAACGACCAAGTTGTGGCAATACCACCTAATAAGTAGTGTGCTACACCTACCGCACGCCCTTGAGTAATACTTAAGGCACGAGGTTGAATTGATGGAGCTACTTTTAGTTTAGAGTGTGCCCATACAATTGATTCAATTAATTCTTGCCAGTAGCCACGACCACTGAATAAGAACATTAAACTGAATGCCCATACGAAGTGTGCTCCTAAGAACATCAGACCGTATGCAGATAGTGCTGAACCGTATGATTGGATAACTTGTGAACTTTGTGCCCATAAGAAATCACGTAACCATCCGTTGATTGTGTTTGCACTTTGAGCGAAGTTACCACCTGTAATGTGTGATACTCCTGAGTCACTTACTGAACCCCAAACATCAGATTGCATTTTCCAGCTGAAGTGGAAGATTGCGATTGATAATGAGTTGTACATCCAGAATAGACCTAAGAATACGTGGTCCCATGCTGAAACTTGACAAGTTCCTCCACGACCTGGACCATCACAAGGGAAACGGAAACCTAAGTTTGCTTTGTCTGGGATTAGACGTGAACTACGTGCAAACAGAACACCTTTTAATAGAATTAACACTGTTACGTGAATTGTGAAAGCGTGAATGTGGTGAACTAAGAAGTCTGATGTTCCTAAAGGAATTGGCATCATTGCTACTTTTCCGCCTACAGCCACTAAATCACCACCCCAAGTTGCACTTGTTGCTGCTAAAGCGTTTGGTGCAGTTAATTGTGGAGCTAAGTAGTGTGTGTTTTGAATCCACTGTGCAAATACAGGTTGTAATTGAATTGCTGTATCTGAGAACATATCTTGTGGACGACCTAATGCACTCATTGTGTCATTGTGAATGTATAATCCAAAACTGTGGAAGCCTAAGAAAATACATACCCAGTTTAAGTGCGAAATGATTGCGTCACGGTGACGAATCACACGGTCTAATAGGTTGTTATAGTTGTTAGTCGGATCGTAGTCACGTACCATGAAAATCGCTGCGTGCGCCCCAGCCCCTACAATACAGAAACCACCAATCCATGTGTGGTGTGTAAATAGAGATAACTGTGTTCCATAGTCTGTTGCTAGGTATGGGTATGGAGGCATTGCGTACATGTGGTGAGCTACAATAATCGATAGCGAACCAAATAAAGCTAAGTTAATAGCTAATTGAGCGTGCCATGATGTTGTTAAGATTTCGTATAAGCCTACGTGCCCTTCACCTGTGAATGGACCACGGTGTGCTTCTAAGATTTCTTTTAAACTGTGTCCGATACCCCAGTTTGTACGGTACATGTGTCCCGCAACTAAGAATAATACCGCAATTGCTAAGTGGTGGTGAGCAGTATCGCTTAACCATAAACCACCTGTTACAGGGTTTAACCCACCTTTAAATGTTAAGAAATCGCTGTATTCTCCCCATTGTAGTGTGAAGAATGGAGCTAATCCTTTAGCAAAGCTTGGGTATAAATCTGCCATTAATTGACGGTTTAATAAGAATTCGTGTGGTAACGGAATTTCTTTCGGGTCTACACCTGCATCTAATAATTTGTTTACTGGTAAAGAAACGTGAATTTGGTGCCCAGCCCAAGCTAAACTTCCTAATCCTAATAAACCAGCTAAGTGGTGGTTTAGCATTGATTCTACGTTTTGGAACCATTCTAGTTTTGGAGCAGCTTTGTGGTAGTGGAACCAACCAGCAAAGAACATTGCTGCAGCCATCACTAAACCTCCGATTGCTGTTGTGTATAGCTGAAGCTCACTTGTGATCCCGCTAGCACGCCATAATTGGAAGAAACCTGATGTGATTTGAATCCCTTGGAATCCGCCACCTACGTCGCCGTTTAAAATTTCTTGACCAACTACTGGCCAAACAACTTGAGCACTTGGTTTAATGTGAATTGGATCACTTAGCCAAGCTTCATAGTTTGAAAAACGAGCTCCGTGGAAGTACATAGTTTGATAAAGTTAATTCGAGATTAGCCTCTCAAAAAATCCATGCTTGCAATTCACACTGCACATGGCTTACGTTTGTGGAAAATATCAAAGTCAGTGATATGAAAAAAGGTATGAGATCTGTGTTAAAAATTGGGTTAACTAGGACTCGAACCTAGAACAAATCGGTTAAAAGCCGAGTACTCTACCATTGAGTTATTAACCCTTTTATGTGATGAGACCTTAGTCTTGACTGATTCTATTATATGCAACTTTAATTGTTTTGCAAGATAGACAGATGGAATATCTCAAAAAGGGACGCCAAGATCAGGTCAAAAGTGGAGCTCATACGGCTAAAGCTATATGAACATCACTTAAAACCTTAATCAGGCGTCACAAGAATCAAAGCTAAACTTTAATTATAGGTTACCACCACGTGCTGATAATAAAATTACCACTAATGGTCCAGCAGCTACTACTAAAAGTAAGCTTCCTAGTTGGAAAACGATTTCAAGATTCATGATGAGTTTAAATCGGAAAGTTTTAGGGTTAGAAAGGCATAAAATGGTCTGTTACATTTAAGATAGCATAAGATGCTTCCCGAATAAAGCTAAGCTCCTAACGACTCTTTTGCGGCAAATAATACACTTAAAGTGATTTCTGTAATTTGGCGGCTTGCTGCAAATTTTTCCGTATTAGCTTTCACTCGACCACGCACAAATCCTGGGATTTTAGATAATTCACTGCTTGATTCTTCGTCCCAACGCACACCGTTGGATTGAACACTTTCAGGTTGTGTAATTTCTTTTGTATCATGTCCACCAAAAATTTCAAGTAAATGGTCTTCCATACCTAAGCTAAAAGAATTATAAACTAAATCAGCAATTTGATTACTTCCCTCATACCCTAAGAAAGGTTTAAAAGCGAGTGGATAATTTTGAATATGCACTGGGGCTGAAATTACGCCACATGGGATTCCTAGACGTTTCCCTACATGTCGTTCCATTTGTGTTCCAAAAATAGCGGATGGGGCTAATTGTTCGATAATTTCACCCACTTGAGTATGATCATCCGTAATTAAAACTTGGGGCGTAAAACCTCTTACTTGATCACGGAACCAATCTGCATCATGTTTACAGTAGGTTCCTGCACATACTACATCAATACCCATTTCTCGACTTAAAACTTTAGTCATGCCAGCTGCATGGGTTGCATCCCCAAAAACGACTACCTTTTTACCCGTTAAGTTTTGACAGTCAATTGAACGGGCAAACCAAGATGATTGTGATAAATATTGTTTTTGTTGAGCAATATATGCTTCGAACTCGAGTTCTTTCTCATGTTGAAAGGCTTCTGTTTGTGCCATTAAACGATCTGATCCATAAACTTCTGTAAATGCTTTTGTTAATTGACGAATAAACGTTTCAGTTTCTGACACACCCATTGGAATCACATCTACATAAGGCATAGCAAAGTGCTCATGTAAATATTGAGCAGTCATTACCCCAACCTCACGATAAGGAACAATATTTACCCAAGCTTTACGCAAATCTTTTAAGTCGTAAACAGAAGCTCCTTCTGGAATCATTTGGTTGACTTCAATGTTTAAATCACTAAATAAGCGCTTTAATTCCCGACAATCATGATGATTATGAAAACCTAAAGTAAATGGCCCAATAATATTCACAGATGGGTGTAAAGTTTTTTCAGGCGCAGGAGACCCCTTTCTCATTTCTTTTTCCATAATAAAGCGAACAATTTGTTCTAATGTACGATCAGCGGCTTGAAGCTCATTAATTCGATAATGATTCACATCTGCTAATAAAACATCAGCAGAGGTTTCTTCAGAAGCTCGTTTAACAAAGTTATCTAAATCTTCTTGTAATAAACTTGACGTACAAGTAGGTGTTAACACAATTAAATCTGGCTGTTCTTCTTTGTCTTTTCGAGTAATTAAGTTTGAAACTTTTTCCTGTGAGCCACGACTTAACACATGTCGATCCACGACGCTTGTGGTAACAGGGGTAAAATCGCGTTCTCTCTCCAACATAGAGCGCATTACATTAAAATAGTCATCTCCTAGAGGAGCATGCATAATGGCATGCACATTTTTAAAAGAGCTGGCTACACGTAGGGTACCAATATGAGCCGGACCGGCATACATCCAATAAGCTAATTTCATAAGTGATTAAAGTTTTTTTGAGTCATAATATTTCAAGAATTCCAACCAGTGATCTTACTGAACTTAGCATAATTCGGAAAGGGAGGGATTCGAACCCTCGGTGACCATAAAGCCACGCTGGTTTTCAAAACCAGAGCATTCGACCACTCTGCCACCTTTCCTAGAAAGTTTTTTAAGATATAAATCTATCATATCAAAGAGACCTGGAAAACGCAACTAAGCTAATTCAATCCAAATCGAGAATCTCGAGAGTTTCCTCTCGAGATGTTAAAGCTTTTTTATATTAAACTAATTTGTTTACAACTTTTACTACTTGGAAACGTGCTTTTGCACGTTTAAAAGCAAAGTTGGCTTCTACTTTTTGTTTTGCACCCTCTGCTTTTTCTAAGTTTGCTTTTGCTTCTTCGAAAGCAGCTTTAGCTTCATCTGCATTAATTGATTCTGCTGCTTCTGCTTCGTTAGCTAAGATTGTTACTTGGTTCTTTTTAACCACAGCAAAACCACCCATCAGAGCTACTGAATTCCACTGATCTTTCGTACGGATTAACATTGCTCCTACGTCTAAACCAGTAATAATTGGTGCGTGGTTGTTTAAAACACCCATTTCCCCAGTTTCTGTAGGTAAAATAATTTCTTCTGCTTGCCCGTTAAAAAATGGACGTTCTGGCGTTAAAATTGAAATTTGTAAACTCATAAAATAAAGAGATAAAACATTCGACCAAAAGAGAAAAATGAAAGACTGAGACGTAAAAAGTGAGTCAGAAATTCTAACCCATGCTTCCCAAAAATTAAGCACCCTGCCCACTTAATAAATTTAAGATGAACTGTGGACGTTTAGCATACATAGCATTACTTGCAGCCATTTTGTGCAATTCTTCTTTTTTCTTAATCGCAGCCCCTTTGTTATCGTAAGCATCTAAAATTTCTGATTTTAGACGTGTTACCATACTTTGACTTGATTTTTTACGACATGAGTCTAAAACCCATGATAGAGCCATAGCTTGACCACGCTCTGTTGAACTTAAAACTTTTGGAACCATTTGTACTGCACCTGCACGACGTTTTGGTTTTACCTCTACCTCGGGCATAACATTTTTTAGGGCCAGCTCAAAAATTTCAACAGGGTTTTGTTGTTTTACATCCCCTAATTCTTTTAGGGTTTCATAAACAATTTTGTAAGCTAAAGCTTTTTTACCCGATTTCATCACTCGATTCACTAACATGTGAACTGAAATGCTGTTATAAATCGGATCTGGTAATAAAGTACGTTTTTTAATTGGACGACGTGCCATAACAGAAATAATAAAGATTGTTATCAACTCAACACCTTGAGATTGAACCAAAATAGAAAATAGACATACGGGACTGACGGGGCTCGAACCCGCAACTTCTGCCGTGACAGGGCAGTGCTCTAACCAATTGAACTACAATCCCAAGACCCGCCTAGAACTTTAGTTCCAAGCATCAATTCTAGGCTAGAAGATATCTTAGCATAGATGATGTCTGGAAGGCAAGTCTTTAAACATGGTCTTTTCATTTTGACAAAAATGAGTCGATGTTCTCAATCAAATTAAACACGACGTTTTTTCGGTGGACGGCAACCATTGTGTGGAATACCTGTCTTTTCACGAATCACACTCACTTTAATCCCTGATTTGAAAAACTCACGAATGGCGCTTTCACGTCCCTGACCAGGGCCTGAGACTAAAATTTTTGCTTCTTCCATACCAAAGTCAATTGCTTTTTTCGCTACCACTTCAGCTGCTTTCTTTGCTGCAAAACTTGTCGACTTACGTTTTCCACGGAATCCACAAGCTCCTGCTGAGCTCCAACAACTTACATCTCCACGAATATTTGTTACAGTTAAAATAGTGTTGTGATAACCTGATTGAATATAAATGATTCCGCGATACATATTACGTTTTACACGCGTTCCCGTTCCTTTACGCATTACTCGTGCCATAGTCAGATACTTATTTTAAATTATATGAGAAAGGGTCTCTCAAGTCTTAGTTGATGACTCATTTTCTAAACCCCATTACCTTTCCTCACCTATGAAAGAATCGGTTAAAAAGCCCCGAAGGGAAAGACTCTGCTCTTAGAGTTCTACTAAATTGAAAACAATCTTAGAAACCTGAACTTAGGTTTCAATAAATTGGGTCGAGTCAGATTTGAACTGACGTAGGCGTAGCCAACGGATTTACAATCCGTCCCCATTAACCACTCGGGCATCGACCCTTCCATTATGGAAGTAAAACTTAACTGTGAATCTAAGTGTTGGATTCACTGATATATCACTATTATAATCAGGAAAGCTTGAACAGACAAGTCACAAGAAAATTATCTGAAAAAGCGTAAAGTTCAGAGGCTCGAAAGAGCCTCTGAACCTTTAATCAAAAAGAAAGAAAGCGATCAAACTAGAAACTCGATTATAGAGTGTCAATAGTTTCGAATTCGAATTTAATTTCTTTCCAAACCTCACAAGCAGCAGCTAGTTCAGGACTCCATTTACATGCAGAACGGATAACATCACCACCTTCGCGAGCTAAGTCACGACCTTCGTTACGAGCTTGAGTACAAGCTTCTAAAGCAACACGGTTTGCAGCAGCACCAGGAGCGTTACCCCAAGGGTGACCTAGAGTACCACCACCGAATTGTAAACATGCGTCATCACCGAAGATTTCAACTAGAGCTGGCATGTGCCATACGTGAATACCACCAGAAGCAACTGGCATAACACCACCCATAGACGCCCAGTCTTGAGTGAAGTAAATACCACGGCTACGGTCTTTTTCGATGTAGTCGTCACGCATTAGATCTACGAAACCTAAAGTAACTTCACGTTCACCTTCTAGTTTACCTACTACAGTACCAGAGTGTAAGTGGTCACCACCAGACATACGTAGAGTTTTAGCTAAAACACGGAAGTGAATACCGTGGTTACGTTGACGGTCAATTACCGCGTGCATTGCACGGTGAATGTGTAATAGAAGACCATTGTCACGACAGTAGTGAGCTAAAGAAGTGTTAGCTGTGAAACCACCTGTTAGGTAGTCGTGCATAACGATCGGTACACCGAATTCTTTAGCACAAGCAGCACGTTTTAGCATTTCTTCACAAGTACCTGCAGTTGCGTTTAAGTAGTGTCCTTTGATCTCACCTGTTTCAGCTTGAGATTTGTAGATAGCTTCTGCAACGAATAGGAAACGGTCACGCCAACGCATGAATGGTTGAGAGTTAACGTTTTCGTCATCTTTTGTGAAGTCTAGACCACCACGTAAACATTCGTAAACAGCACGTCCGTAGTTTTTAGCTGATAAACCTAGTTTTGGTTTAATAGTACAACCTAATAGACCACGACCGTATTTGTTTAGTTTGTCACGTTCAACTTGGATCCCGTGTGGAGGTCCTTGGAATGTTTTGATGTAAGCAGGTGGGATACGTAAATCTTCTAAACGTAGAGCACGTAACGCTTTGAAACCAAATACGTTACCTACGATTGAAGTGAATAAGTTAGTAACTGATCCTTCCTCAAATAAGTCTAGAGGGTATGCTACGTATGCGATGTATTGGTTGTCTTCACCAGCTACAGGTTCGATGTCGTAACAACGACCTTTGTAACGGTCTAAACTAGTTAAACCATCTGTCCATACAGTTGTCCAAGTACCAGTTGATGATTCAGCTGCTACAGCGGCACCACATTCTTCAGGTGGAACACCTGGTTGTGGAGTCATACGGAATGCTGCTAAGATATCAGTATCTTTAACAACGTAATCTGGAGTGTAGTAAGTTAAACGGTAGTCTTTAACACCAGCTTTGAAGCCAGCACCTGCTTTAGTTTCAGTTTGTGGAACCATTTTATAAAAAATGTTCATAAACATCTTGTCGATCCTCTAAAAATCTGTCCGTGGGAATTTCTAATTCTATTATAACGAAAAACATCCCACATTTACAACCCCCTTTAATTATAAAAAAGCCATCAGGCACTTTTCAAACAACAAAAAAATAGATATGATAGTCTCTAGATTAGTTTAAACCTAAAATTTAAACTATGAATTACGCAAAACTAAATCCCCCTTAAGGCTCTAACCCTTTCTGATTTGTTTCATACAAATAAAGCATGGCTTTACTGAAAAAACCCCAATCTTGGGTTATGAATGTGGATATCCCTTAACTTTTATCTTATTTTTGAATTATGACTCGAGTAAAAAGAGGCAATGTGTCACGTAAGCGACACAAAAAGGTGTTATCATTAACGAAAGGTTTCCGTGGTTCTGCTTCAACACTATTCCGTACGGCTAACCAACAAAAAATGAAAGCTTTACGTTATGCTTACGTAGGCCGTCGTCAGAAAAAACGCGATTTCCGTCGTCTTTGGATTGCACGTATCAATGCAGGAATTCGTCATTATGGAATGAACTATAGCGAATTTATCCATCTGCTGAAACGCTCATCAATCCAATTAAATCGTAAAGTAGTAGCACAACTTTTAATTTGTGATCCTCAAGCTTTTATGGAATTCATGACACAACTTCCGAAATAAGATTTCTTGTATCAGAGAGTGAAAGAAGCTGTGAATCTGGAAAGCAGGTTTACACAGTTTTGAAGCCGAATCTAGCACACAGGTTTAGGTTAACAAAAACGTATGTCAAAGTCTAAAAAGAATCTGCGTAAAAATGTTTGGAAACAAAAAATTGAAAAACAAGCAACGCGTGCACTTTTTTTAGCAAAATCTGTTTTAAAAACTGAATCGGTTCAGGCAGATCTTTCTAACTCAGATGCCTCAACACCAGAAAGTTAAATTTCTCGATTTAGTGGAATTTTACTCTTTAAAAGAGTAATTGACTTCCTGAAGGAGCTTGCTTGTCAAGTTCCTTCGGGAAACTACTCACGTGGGTGGGTCTCCACTGGTCACTAAAAGGTTCTCGACGCCTATTGCTTTCTTATATTTTTATTTTTTAACGTATAAAAGTATAAATGATTAAATTTAGTGACTAGTTTTATTAATAAAACTAGTCACTTCTTACAAGATTACAAAGTGTATAAACACAAATGAAATCTTAACGGAAACTTACTGATGCTTGCCAAACGAAAGCTAATAGTAAGAATAAAACCGGGATTACCGGTAAAATATCTACAAGTGGGTCAAAAGGAGCGTACGCTTCTGGTAATTTTGCTAGAGTTAGGGCCATTGATTCCATGGGGATCCTTCATTGTTTTTGAAATTTTTAAAGTATTAATGCCAATATTCTGAAACTAGTCAGCATCTATTTGGTTTAATAAGTTCAGTTCGAACTACATATTTATCTAATCAGAAAAAAGCGCAAAGGCTTAGCACTTCTTAACTAAAGAAGAAGGCACTGGAGTTAACATAACTTTAAAACGTAATGTATTACGATGCTAAAGTATCCCAACTCATTGTCACGTCCTCTAATAGAAGTGAGCTGTTGTAAATTTCTAAAATGATTACTAAAAACACAGCGAAAAGAAGGATAAATACACCCATTAACACTGTTGTTCCCCAACCTGGTAATACTTTACCAGCTTCGGAGTTTAGTGGTCGTAATAAAGTCCCTAGTGGAGTTACAATCCCAGGTTCTAGTGAGCCTGATGAAGAAGCTTTTGCTTTTGAAGAAGTTCCTGTAGCCATATGTCTTCGGATAAGATGAAGTCAGTATGTTTACTTGCTGTAAAAATAATAAAAAACATTCAACTCTTTCTGACTAAGAAATAAAAGAGAGTGCACAGTTAAAGAACTTAGTTTATTTTGAGTTTCCAAAATAAGAAATGTTCTGTATAATAAAGAATCAGTTTGAAGGAGAGACTTCAACTGTAATTAGATTCATTAACACCAGTGTTATATGATCTAAAAAAAACATGATCAAAGATCAATTTATGGATAGCCCTGCTTTCTTTTTTACCTTTTTCTTGTGGTTTTTATTATTAAGTGCCACAGGGTATTCTGCTTATGTAAGCTTTGGACCACCGTCTAAAAAACTAAGAGATCCATTTGAGGAACACGAAGATTAAGTCATCGTACTCACAAATGAGAATGATTAAGAATTTGGGTTAAACCCCCAAACTCTTAAAACGAAAAGATCGAAAGACTCAAATGAGTCTTTCGATATATAAGCATTAAATAGTCAGAAATTCTGACTTATTTAAGCATACGTGGTGGCTCTCGGAAAAAGATTGCGAAGAAAATAATTCCTAAAGTCCCAATTAATAAAAATGTGTAAACTAAAGCTTCCATAATGAAATAAAGAGAGGATAATTGTTAATAAGCCGGAGAATCAACTAGTTCAAAAAGAAATAGAACTCGATCTCCTAAAAATCTAACAGACTAAAACAGTGTAGACCCTGAAATCAAATTTCAGACCACCATCCTTAAGAGACGCTAGTTTTATCATTTGAGCTCAAACCCAAAGTCAGGTTCAAAAAACTCAAATGCTAAAGGCCAACTTCTGTAAATTAGAATGCTTCACGTACAGAACTTGTGTCACCAAGTTTCTTGTATTTACCAAATTCTAATTGTTCGTTTAAGTCGTCATCAATACCTGCGAATACATCACGGAAGATTGTACGCGAACCGTGCCAAATGTGACCAAAGAAGAATAATAAAGCAAAACATACGTGACCGAATGTAAACCAACCACGAGGGCTACTACGGAATACACCATCAGATTGTAATGTTGAACGGTCAAATTCGAAAATTTCACCAAGTTGAGCTTTACGAGCATACTTTTTAACTGTAGCTGGGTCATTAAATGTTAAACCATCTAATTCACCACCGTAGAATGTTACTGAAACACCAACCTGTTCAATACTGTATTTAGATTCAGCACGACGGAATGGAACGTCAGCACGTACAACACCATCTTTATCAATTAAAAGAACTGGGAATGTTTCAAAGAATGTTGGCATACGACGAACATATAATTCGTTGCCTTCGTTATCTTTGAATACAGCGTGGCCTAACCAACCTACTGCGATACCATCACCACTGTTCATAGCTCCTGTACGGAATAAACCACCTTTAGCTGGGTTGTTTCCGATGTAGTCATAGAAAGCTAATTTTTCAGGAATTTTTGACCAAGCTTGTGCTACAGAAGCACCTTCTGCAACGCTAGTTTGTACACGTTTTTGGATTTCTTGTTGGAAGAATCCTTGGTCCCACTGATAACGAGTTGGGCCAAATAGTTCAATCGGAGTTGCCGCTGAACCATACCACATTGTCCCTGCAACTACGAAAGCTGCAAAGAAAACAGCAGCAATACTGCTTGATAGTACTGATTCAATACTACCCATTGATAAACCGAAGTATAGACGAATTGATGGACGTACACATAAGTGGAATAATCCAGCTAAAACCCCTAAGATTCCCGCTGCAATGTGGTGTGCTGCAATACCGCCTGGGTTGTATGGGTCAAACCCATCTGAACCCCAAGACGGTGCTACTCCTTGAATGCTTCCTGTTAAACCATATGGGTCAGACACCCAAACACCTGGACCAAATAGACCTGTTACGTGGAATGCTCCAAAACCAAAACATAGTAGTCCTGATAAGAATAAGTGAATACCAAAAATTTTTGGAAGGTCTAAAGCTGTTTTACCTGTACGAGGATCACGGAATAATTCTAAGTCCCAGTAAGTCCAGTGCCATACTGAAGCTAAGAATAATAAACCTGATAGTACAATGTGTGAAGCAGCTACACCTTCGTAACTCCAGATACCTGGGTTAGAAGCTGTTTCTCCAGTAATAGTCCAACCACCCCATGATTGTGTTACGCCTAAACGTGTCATGAATGGTAGAACGAACATTCCTTGACGCCACATTGGGTTTAATACCGGGTCAGATGGGTCAAAAACAGCAATTTCGAATAGTGTCATTGAACCAGCCCAACCAGCTACTAAAGCTGTGTGCATTAGGTGAACAGAAATTAAACGTCCAGGGTCGTTAATAACAACAGTGTGGACACGATACCAAGGTAAACCCATAAGTATGAAAAACATGAATTTGATTACTTAATTGCTCTTTTAAAACGATCGAGGTTGATCAACAGTCAAATAGAGATAAAAACTCTTTTGAGGATAGGTAAGGATTAACGGTGACGATAAGTGATTCGGCCTTTTGTTAAGTCATAAGGGCTTAACTCAACCGTTACACGATCACCTACTACAATTTTGATGCGGTTTTGACGAATTTTACCAGACAAATGACCAATTACTTGAACGCCATTTTCTAAGCGTACACGAAACTTCCCATTCGATAAATTATGCGTAATAATACCTTCAATATCGACTAGTTTCTTCTGTTTACGACGTTGTACGCGTGGATTTTTTAAATCGTCTGTGGTTTCCATATTTTCCATTAAACGTAAAAATTAATACGAAAAAGTTTTATTTTGCCCAGTTGCCAACAAATTGAAACCTTTTAAGATACCCAATTTTGGCAAATTCAAAATACGTAAAATGAAATTTATTAAAGAAAAAAAACAGAAAAAGAAACTCCACTCTATAACTGTCGTTACAGAGGGAGAAATAATCCTAAACACATTTTCATAATTATAAATTAAATGATAAAAGAAGGCTTAGGAAAAGTCAAAAGTTACGCTACTTTTGCAAAAGCTAGACGTACTGGTTGACGTTTTGCTACTTTTTGACGTAATTTTTGCGCTAAACGAATATATGTTAGCATTTCACCTAAAATATATTTCATAGTGTTACGTGAATCATCGTTTGCTGGAATTACGTGATCTGATAAACGTGGGTTTGAGTTTGTATCAACAATCGTAAACATTTTAATACCTAGTTTTCGACATTCACGAACCGCATTTAATTCTTCTTGTTGTCCAATAATAATTGCAACGTTGTTTGAGATTTGTTTACGGCCCATTTTTGCCATTTTTGTTACTCCACCGAAGTATGTTTCTAAACGCTGCCATTTGTGTTTACGCAGAGCTGCCATTTTTTTAGATGTTAGGCGTAGACGTTGGTCATATACTGTATCCATTGAATATGTTAGACGTGGGTCAACAAATTTACGCATTAATACTTGAATGGTTTCTACCATTTTTGAGTTTTGGTTTAATGTTGGTAATGAACGTAAACGTGGTAAGAATTGAAGTAAACGTTGTTCAGCAGCTAAACGACGTAATTTTAGTTTTAAAATACGTAATGTTTCTTGCTCGCTTAACAGTTTACCTTTAATTAAGTTTAATTGTGTCGTTACTTCTGTCTGTAATGTTTCGAATTTAGTGAAGTCTGATTTAATCGTTTGTAACTCACTTTGGATTGATTTTAATGCTTTTTGGATCGCTACTAAACGTTCTTGTGTAATTTCCATTGATCGTGTTAAGAACGGTAAAAATGTTACAAATTTGTGAACTAATTTACTCATAACAATGGCTTTACCTCCGTTTTTAGCCGTTGATGCAAATAAAGTGTTACTGTTAAAAATGTCATAACGAGTTTTCATGGCATTAATCATTGCGTTTAATACCTCTGGTGATGGGTTAGGTACTCCCCAATTTTCTTGAGCTACTTGAGCAAATTGGTTATATGATAATGTCCATACTTCATTCCCTTCTTTAGAGTTTTGAGTTTCTAATTCAACTAATTGTGTTGCAATACGTACTAATTGCTGGAATTCTTGGAATTTGTGTTGGTAGTACTGGTGTTGTGCTAATAAGTTTGTTTTTTGTTCTACTAATTTTTGTCCTTTTTGACGTAATAAAACAGTTTGTTCCGCAATTTTTTGACTTTGTTGAGTTAAAGAAGCGTATTTTTGTACTAATAGTTGAGTACGCGCTAATAACTGTTCACGTTTTAAAATTAATGCCTGGCTTGTTTGAATTAAATCTTGGTGGTTTGAAGCCGATTGTGATTTTGTTAGTTTTGCCATTAATAACTGACCTTTTGTTACTAATTGACGACTACGCTCACGCAGTAAGTTTACTTTAAAAATTAAACGTTCTTTAATTTGTTGACGTTTTTCTAATAAAGTGCGAATTAAACGTTGTTTTTCTTTTAAAATTGGACGGATTTGAGCAATTGATTTTAAAATCGTTTTCCAGTTTGTTAACATCCCACCTAACCAACGCGTGTTTACGTAAAAAGACGTTTGTGTTAATAAACTTGTTTTTGCAATCAGACTTGCTGCTGACTTTTTCGTTCCAACAAATAAGAACGTTTTGCCTTTAGCAGCGTATTTTGCTAATTGCATTAATGAGTGGTGTAAACAACGACGTGTACGTAACACGTTAATAGTGTGACGACCACGTTTCACAAATGGACGGTCTGCATTTTTGCCTTTCTTACGGATCCATAAGTAAGGACGCATGTTTGCATGACAACGCACTGTTTTTTTACCAAAATGTAAACCAGTTTGGATCATTGTACGTACCTCAGACTGGATCATTGCTTTTTGTTCTTGGTTTGATAAAGGAGAGATCTTTAAAATTTGACCTACGACGAAACGTGAATCAATTTTTGTTAATTTCATTAATACTTTATCACCTGGTTGAACACCTAAACCTTGACGTAAAAATAACACTGTTCCTTTAAATTGAAACACAAAATAGTTGTTATATGTTTTTACAGCACTTGGGATTTCAATCTGAAATTTTGTCCCTGCTTGTAATTGAAACGACGCGTGTTCTCTTAAAGATGCTGTTTTTGCTTGAAGGCCGCGTGATTCTAGTAATGTACCAAAAGCGTATGTTGATTTAACTCGTGTAATAATTACTGAAACAGAATCATTTAAATGGTTAGAAGCTTTCGGCACAATAACTGTAAAGTTGTTAGCTAAAATGATTAAACCTGACTCCTTAGGACCAGATTTTGAGATAACGCCCGTAATGCGTTGACCTACACGAACTGGTAATGTTAAAGTGCTTGGTGTTACGTAATCTAAAACGTTCGCTGTTGCGTACTTAACCGCACCTGTCATTACTTTTGAGATCTTACAACGTACCTGATCACCAACTTGACCTTCTGGTAATACTACTGTAAAACCATTTGGTAATTCTGCTAGAGCTGTATTTTTAGCTCCAACAGCTGTGATGTTTAAAGTTAAAACATCTCCAGCTCTTAATACGTTAACTGTCTCTGTTTTACGAGATGATTTTGCTCGAGTTTTTGCAGTTGTTTGTTTCATAAAAATACTAATAGTAAAGTTTTGGATCAATCCTTTTCAATATTAAATTAAGCTTGTAAATATGATGCTAATTAAAAGTCATGCCGTAATTAATGGCAGACTAAAATCAATTCTTTTCAAACTCTTATTATATATGTTTGCCTTTTATGTCTCAAGTGCTGCGTAAGAAAGCAAGAAAACGAATGGCTTGTTTTTGCTAAGACTTGCAGATTGGTAAGGTTGGTTGGTATATATATAAGTACCAGGTAACAATAGGTTGCATGTATCAAGTGGTAACAC
>Ga0315905_10000403_pt1 | contig 47663 bp, 41 predicted proteins | sample LakEriMetagenome_5_FD_203522 | JGI IMG/M metagenome (GOLD analysis project Ga0315905, IMG submission 203522) | Freshwater fungal communities from buoy surface, Lake Erie, Ohio, United States - Buoy 4 MA121 | ecosystem: Environmental > Aquatic > Freshwater > Lake | place: USA: Lake Erie, Ohio...
CTAGTTCGTTGGCAGCGGCATTGACGAATTCCCGAACGCTGTATTGCACTCCGGTGGCAATAACAAAGTCCTCAGGCTGCTCCTGTTGCAGCATGAGCCACTGCATTTCAACATAGTCCTTGGCGTGACCCCAGTCGCGCTTTGCATCCATGTTGCCAAGATATAGGCACTCTTGGAGGCCGAGCTTGATACGCGCGAGCGCACGCGTGATCTTGCGGGTTACAAAGGTTTCGCCGCGAATTGGACTTTCATGATTAAAGAGTATCCCGTTGCAGGCATACATGCCATAGGCCTCGCGATAGTTCACGACGATCCAATAGCCGTACAGCTTTGCCACCGCATACGGGCTGCGCGGGTAGAACGGGGTCGTTTCCTTTTGCGGCGTCTCCTGCACTAGTCCATACAGTTCGCTGGTCGAGGCTTGGTAAAAGCGAGTCTTCTTTTCCAGCCCGAGGATACGAATTGCTTCCAGCACGCGCAATACGCCTAGTGCATCAGAGTTCGCGGTGTACTCGGGCTCTTCAAAACTGACAGCCACGTGTGATTGTGCGGCGAGATTGTAAATTTCATCTGGCTGAGTTTGCTGAATGATGCGTATCAGGCTGGATGAATCAGTCATGTCGCCGTGATGCAGGAAGAAACGCACGTGCTCTTCATGAGGATCTTGGTACAAATGGTCGATCCGGTCCGTGTTGATCAGCGAGGTTCGGCGCTTGATGCCATGAACTATATAGCCCTTCTCGAGCAACAGTTCGGCAAGATAGGCGCCATCCTGTCCGGTTACGCCAGTGATTAGTGCTACTTTTTGTGGATTCTGGCTCATTAGTTCGTATGGCGTTGTGAGTTATGTAGGAAGTCGCGGTAGGCGTCGGCCAAGCCGGGTTCGAGCGCGATCTCGGCGTGCCAACCTAAATTATTGAGACGGGTGCTGTCCATCAGCTTTCTTGGTGCGCCGTCGGGTTTGCTGGTGTCGAATTCAATTTGCCCCTCGTAGCCGACGACGCGCGCGACCGTTGCGGCAAGTTCGCCGATGGTGACATCGGCACCGCATCCGACATTCAGATGGCTTTGCATCGGGCTCGTGATGGCCGCATAGGTGGCATGGTCGAGATTCATGGTGTGCAAGCAGGCTGCCGCCATGTCGTCGACGTGCAAGAATTCCCTTCGTGGCGCACCGGTTCCCCAAATTGAGACCGATGCTACACGAGAGATTTTGGCTTCATGAAAACGCCTGATTAGTGCGGGTATGACGTGTGAGTTTTCAGGATGATAGGAGTCGCCGGGGCCATAAAGGTTTGTTGGCATCACACTCCGATAATCCACGCCATGACTAGCGCCGTACTGACGGTTGTAGCTTTCGCACAGCTTGATCCCGGCGATCTTCGCAATGGCGTAGGGCTCGTTGGTTGGTTCAAGCAGGCCCGTAAGAAGTGCGGTTTCTTCCATCGGCTGAGCCGCCAAGCGCGGATAAATGCAACTTGAGCCAAGAAACAGAAGTCGTTTCACGCCATTCCTGAAAGCAGCCTCAATCACATTGGCCTCGATCATCAGGTTCTGGTAAATGAAGTCTGCCGGGTAGGTATTATTGGCATGGATGCCACCAACTTTTGCTGCCGCTAGAAAGACCTGATCTGGCTGTTCCGTCGCAAAAAAACTTCGAACAGCGACTTGATCAGTCAGATCGAGTTCAGCATGCGTTCGGGTAACAATGTTAGCTTGACCCGCTTGTTGCAGGGCACGAACAATCGCCGAGCCCACCATGCCTCTGTGGCCAGCAACGTAGATTTTGGTTTGAGTACTCATTTTGAATCACGCCCGTAGTTATCTTCAAAGCGCACGATGTCGTCTTCCCCCAGATAACTCCCTGACTGCACCTCAATTATCTCCAGCGGCGTGGTGCCCGGGTTCGCCAGCCGATGCACCTCGCCCTGCGGAATGTAGGTGGACTGGTTTTCTGCTAAGAGAATAGTTTTGTCACCATTGGTGACCTCTGCCGTCCCTTTGACGACCACCCAATGTTCAGCGCGATGATGATGCTTTTGCAGACTCAGGCTCGCTCCTGGGTTGACCTGAATACGCTTTACTTTAAATCTCTCGCCTTCATCGATACTGTCGTACCAACCCCAGGGACGATGTACCTTGCGATGCAGTGTGTGCTCTTCTCTTTTAGAGCCCTGTAGTTGGGTAACGATATGTTTGACATCCTGACTTCGGTTTCTGTCAGCCACTAACACAGCGTCTGCAGTTTCTATAACAACCAAATCAGTCACACCTACCAAACTTACTAGCCGACTGGAAGCATGTACCAGGGTATTGTGACTATTAGTCGTCATCACATCGCCTACATGCGCATTACCGTTATCGTCTTTTGGTAAAACATTCCAAACTGCATCCCAGGCACCGAGATCACTCCAACCTGCGTTTAGCGAAACCATTTTGATGGGAAATTCGCTTTCCGGACATTTTTCCATCACAGCATAGTCAATTGACTCTGAGGGAATGGCAGCGAATTCATCTTTACTGGGACGAATGAAGGCATTTACTGACTTGTCGTCTGAGTATCGTTTTGCCCACGCCAGAGCGGTTGCCTCAGCAATATCTTTCCTGAAAACTTTAATTGCATTGAGCCAGACCGATGCCTTGAGCACAAACATGCCGGCATTCCAGTAGTAACCACCCTGGTCTAAATAAGATTGCGCCGTGGTGGCGTCAGGCTTTTCTACAAATTGAAGTACTGCAAGTGCTGCACTATCCGCATTCGACTTAGCTTGTATGTAGCCGTATCCAGTTTCAGCTCGATCGGGCGTGATACCCAAAATAACGATGCTGCCCCCGGCCGCCTCACGAATACCCTCGTGCATGGCTTGCGTAAAGGCGGACGCATTGGCTACGGTCTGGTCGGCTGGTGTAACAAGCAAAATTGGGTCATTCCCAGACTCTAGGGCAGCCATCGCCGCCAAGGTCAACGCTGGCGCAGTGTTGCGGCCCATGGGTTCGAGTAGCGCCGCACTCAATTCGATGCCAGATTCTCTGAGCTGCTCTGCTGCCAAAAACCGGTGCTCCTCGCCAGTAACGATCAGCGGGTTCGCCACCTGTATCTCCGTGGTTTCGAGATTCATTAAGCGTTTAGCAGCTTGCTGGAAGAGACTATCTTCGCCGGTCAGGCAAAGAAACTGCTTCGGAAATCCCGCACGGGAAAGCGGCCAAAGTCGAGTGCCGGATCCTCCACACAAAATGACAGGCTGCACCTTTAATAAATCGGTCATCAATGGCTATTCAATTCAACCGATTTCTGAAAATCCCACGTACTTGCACACATATCGTTCAATGATCGCTTGGCCGTCCACTGTAATACCTCGCTGGCTTTAGCGGGATTGGCGTAACACTCAGCCACATCACCGGCACGGCGCGATGCGACTCGATAAGGCACTTTGCGACCCGATGCCTTTTCAAATGCACACACCATCTCAAGCACACTGTAGCCTTTTCCGGTACCCAGATTGATTGCGTGCCAGCCAATTGTTTTACTCAGCAAATCCAAGGCAGCCACATGTCCCTCGGCCAAATCCATGACATGGATGTAGTCCCGAACACCAGTGCCATCTGGCGTTGGATAGTCATCACCAAAGACGCTTAATTCACTCCTCTGGCCGGCTGCGACTTGCGCGATGTAGGGCATCAAATTATTTGGTACACCCGCGGGATTTTCACCAATGAGGCCACTGTCGTGTGCCCCAACCGGATTGAAGTAGCGCAGGCAAGCAATGCGCCATTCGGGGTCAGATAGCGCAACGTCGCTCAATATTTCTTCTATTTGCAGCTTGCTACGACCATACGGGTTGGTCGCACTGGTAGGATGACCTTCATCCAAAGGCAGATACTGCGGTTGGCCGTATACGGTTGCACTGCTACTGAAGACGAGCGTCTTAATGTCACTGGCCTGCATGGCTTCCAACAGACTTAGCGTGCCTTGCACATTGTTTGCGTAATAGCTCAACGGTTTCGCTACGGACTCACCAACAGCTTTGAGACCGGCAAAATGCAAAACTGCTTCAATACGATGCGAACGGAGTACCTCTGCTACCAAGGCGGTGTTTCGGGTATCGCCCTTAATCAGCGGCAACTGCTTACCGGTGATTTGGAAAAGCTTGTCCAATACACGTTCACTACTGTTTGACAGATTGTCGAGCAAGACAACATCGTGACCCAGCTGACAAAGCACCACGGCGGTGTGACACCCAATGTACCCAGCACCCCCGGTAATGAGGATGTTCATTCGGATAGTTTTAGTTGCCCGCTGTCTGCGCGCACAGTGTGTTTTGCTGCCGAAAGATTCAAATTAAACAAGGCTTGTGGATACACGAGCGGATCGCTTTGAATATTCGAGTAGGGGTCTGGGTATGCTACCGCCGTGCCGTTTGACGATCGGCAGGCGCGGTGGGGTTTGTTATTTGGAGAGCCTGCTGGCACCGATGCTTCGGGCGCAATTACACAGGCTTTAGGGCAGACGGGATTTTGCCACAGCCTCATGGCTTTGAGAAACGTTTCTGGTTCGGGATGAAAAGGATGGGCTCTTCAATGTTCAGTCACCGAACCACTTGGTCTTGCTGAAAAACTAACCTAACTTCCGCAGCGCGCCCATCTCGACAGGGACCGCCACTTTTTTACTCATCAACTCAATCAGCACCATCACCCGTCTATCGCCATCTGCCATTTGGTAGATTCCCTCGATGCCAGCAAATGGTCCTTGCGTCAGCTGCACGCGCTCACCCACTTTGTAAAGCCGCTCAGGCTCTGCGAGCGCGCTGACTTCATGGGCTTTGAGCAAATCAACCAAGGCTTCATCAATCTTGGCCGGCTCGGCGCCGAAGCGCACCAGGCGGCTCACGCCCTTGGTAGAACGTATCGGACTCCAGCTTTTGGCCATGAAGTCTTGGGCGAGGTTAATGAAAAGGTAACGCGGGAACAGCGCCTCGTCTGTGAGTGCGACGGCACCGTGGCGGAGTTTTTCTTTGGGTAGGAGAGGTAGGTAGCACTGGTAGCCCTGCTGCTCCAGGTTCTGGAGTGCGACCTTTTCCTGGCGGGGCTTGGTGTAGATGAGATACCAGTGCATGTGTGTCCCGGTGCTTGTATTTACTGAGTGAATCTTAACTGATTAGAGGGGCTGTGGATCGGTTTTGGTTTTCAATTGGATAAGCTATTGGGTGAAAATATGAGTATTTTTTGTTTTTTGATATCGGTTGTCCCGTTTATTGTTGCTTGCTTGATTACGGTCTGTTTTTTGGCAACTTAACGTGATGGGCTTGTTACCAGATTTAGATTCTGGATCCCGGCTTTCGCCGGGAGCGCGTGGGTAATTCGGATCGCATGGGATCCGCCCACGGAGCAGTCATCACAGGCAGGTGATGACGTTCGCAGGATCGGTAGCGACAAATTGGCAGGCCGGCGCCCCCAGACACAACGCCGCAGACGCTATACTCCCCCCTGACATTCGCTCCCCCGGACCCCCATGAACTCCGTACCCCTTTGGGTGCAACTCCTTGCTCTGGTCATCCTGACCTGCACCTCGGCTTTTTTTTCTATCTCTGAAACCGCGCTGATGGCGCTCAACCGCCACCGGGTCAAGCACCTGGCGCGGCGTGGTTCGCGGCTCGCTAAAACCACGCTCTGGCTGCTGGAGCACACCGATCGCATGCTCTCGCTGATCCTGATCGCCAATACCCTCATCAATGCACTGGTGACGGCGCTGGTCACCTCCATCGCGATTGCAGCGTTTGGCAATAATGAAGAGGTGCTCACCATTGCAACAGCCGTGGTGGCGTTTTTTCTGATTGTATTTGCCGAGATCACGCCCAAGGTCATTGGCGCGACTTATCCTGAGCGGATCGCATTGCCCGCATCAGTGGTAATCAAAGCACTGATTCTGATCGGCCAGCCGGTAATCTGGTTTGTAAATCTGTTCGTTCGCCTCATTTTGAAATTGACGCGCATTCGTACCGGTAGCGAAATGCGTGATCAGCGTTTGTCGCCAGAAGAGCTGCGCTCGATGGTGCTAGAGGGTGGTAATTTCATTCCAGTGAAGCACAAGAGTATTTTGCTCAACCTGTTCGATCTCGAACGCGTCACCGTTGAAGACGTGATGACACCGCGTGCGCAGATTGAATCTTTGAATCTTTCGGTCCCGGTGGATGAGATCAAGCATCAACTCACCACCTGTTATCACAACAAGCTGCTGGTGCATGAGGGCGAGGTCAACAAGATCGCCGGCATTCTGCATGTACGTAAAGCGATGGCACTGCTGAATCAGGAAGATGAACTCACCGTGGATCACTTTCGCGCTTTGCTGACGACACCTTATTTCATTCCGCCCGAGACGGACTTGTTCACCCAGCTGCAGTATTTTCAAGAGAATCAAGAACGACTGGGCGTGATTGTGGATGAGTATGGCGAGGTGCAGGGACTGGTGACGCTGGATGACATTATCGAAGAGATGGTGGGTGAATTCACCACCTCCACACCCAGCGCTTCACGTGCAGACCAGTTCGGCTGGAACAAGCAGGGTGAGTGTCTACTGGAAGGCACAACCTCACTGCGCGATGTGAACAAACGTCTAAATCTGAATCTGCCAATTGATGGTCCCAAGACGCTGAATGGTTTGTTGCTGGAAGAGCTGCAGGATATTCCGGAGGCGAGTGTGAGTCTGAAGATTGCTGACTGCGTGATCGAGATTGTTCAGGTGCAGGAGCAGGCTATTAAGATGGTTAAGCTTTATCGGGTGGGGTAGCCACATAGCCGGTTAAAAGTTCAGGCATACCCAGCTAACGACAATCAATTATTGTTCAACAGGCTCAGCAATCAGAACCTCGGCTGAAATACCAAGGCTATGGTGCAGCCTGCGGATCATGGCCAGCGTCAGCGGTCGTTTTCGATTTAGAATTTCGTAGACGCGGTTGCTCTTGCCAATGATCGGCTCAAGGTCTTTGACGGAAAGGCCACTTTGATCCATGCGAAATTTGATGGCTTCTACGGGATCAGGCGGTTCGATAGCAACATGTTTGGCCTCGTAGACTTGAGTGAGCGTAACGAGAATGTCCAGACGATCTCCTTCAGGCGTACCTGCATCCGGATCGGCATCCATCAAGACAGAAATCTCTCTCAGGGTGGCCTTGTAATCTGCTTCGGTGTGGATAGGTCGTATTTCCATGTTTTACTCCTTGTTCATTCAGTTCATTTCAACGGTTTCCGCGTCGAAGGCATCGTACTCTTTGTGGGTGCCGATAAACTTCACAAAAACGATTTGCAACTTGTACGCAACCGCCACGATCAGACGGTAGTCGTTTCCTTTAATGTTGAAGACGACTCGACGGTTCTTCAGCACACTGGAGTTGCGGTAATGCGCCTTGATGTCGGCCGGCTGGGTCCAGGTTGCAATGACAGCCTCTTGGTACCACGCCTTTAACGGCTGTTCAGCGTCTGGATGTCGGTGCCAGAAAGATCGAAGAGTGGAAACGGCTATGACTCGCATACGAGGCAGTGTAGTCCCAAATTGGGACTATTGCAACCTATCGGGTGGGCTAAGGTGGGGTCCAATTCTCTAGTCTCAGACCTTTCACTCGTTCAAATTCGCGGACGTTGTTCGTTACCAGCGTGAGGTTGAGTGATAAAGCGTGGGCAGCAATCATCGTATCCATTGCTCCGATGGGCGTGCCTCGCTTCTCAAGATCTGTTCGGATTTTTCCATACGTCCAAATGACGTCTTCATTGAATGGCACGATCGCCAGCGGCGTAAGAAACAAGCGAAGGGCTTCTTCATTTCGGGTCGAGCCTCCCATGGCAACCCCAAAGGCAAGCTCTGCGGCGGACACGCTTGAAACACCAATCTGGCCCGCCGGCTCTTGCCGGAACCGTTCAAGAACCAGCGCAGGGCGGGCATTAATCACATAAATGCAGATGTTTGTATCAAGCAAATAACGCATCAAGGAAGCAGCTCCTCACGATCCCGCGTTGAAGGCTGATCACGCTCCATCTGAAATCCCGGCTCGAACATCTCAAGGGCGGCTGACATGCATGCCCATGGATCATCCAATGGCAGCAGCAAGACGCCACCGCCGAAGTGTTTGACCATCACTTCTTTACCCTCAAATCGATAATCTTTAGGCAATCTTACGGCTTGACTTCTGCCCGTTTGAAATAATTTGGCTGTGTCCATTCCGCCCCCAATTGATATGTACTCATGATATCTATTTTTTTGTCTTCGTCAATGCGTTCAGCTCAAAAGTTGGCATGAGTTGAGGCTCATGGATGCCATTGTTTACTGGACTGAACCGTACCTGCTATGTTCTGACCATTCCACTCAGAATATTTAAGTGAGCCTCAATATGCACGCACGGCAAATGCAAGAAGCCGAAGCCCGGCTGTCAGAAGTCATCAAATGTGCCGAAAGTGAAGGGCCGCAAAATATCACCCTCCACGGTCAAATCGTCGCGGTGATGGTCTCCAAGTCCATGTTCGAACGCCTGACGGGCAAAGGCAAGACCTCCGATTGGGCAATTTTTGACTCGGCGCGGCCATAAACCCCAAGAACGGCCAAGCTCTCTCAATCTCCAACTGTTGTATCCACACATCACCCCAAGCCCATTCCCCCACAATCAACCGCGACCACCCGCATCTCAAAAAACAACAAATCACTCATGGCTCTGACACCCGGCATCATCGGCCCGCGACATCAACCCGCGAGCCTTCATGTCCGTCACCCCTGCATCACAACCACCTGCATCTGCCTTGCCGCGCGTACTGCTGCAGGCGAAGCTGTTGACGGCGCAGCAGGTGGAAAGCATTACTCGCAGCAGTACCAGCGAAAAAATTCCTTTCATTGATGCGCTGATCAAAAGTGGGGCGATGCAGCCAGTGGCGCTGGCGCAGTTTTGCTCTCAGACGTTTGGCCATCCGCTACTCGACCTCACCGCACTCGATACTCACTCCCTACCCGAAAAAGTCATTGATGACCGCCTGATGCAAACTCAGCGCGTGGTGGTACTGGCCAAGCGCAGCAATAAGGTGTGCGTCGCCATCGCCGACCCGACGCAAACGCAGGCGCTAGATCAAGTGAAGTTTCAGACGGGTTTGTCGGTGGATCCGGTGATCGTGGCTCAGCCGCAGTTACTGGAACTGATTGCGCGACTATCACAAAGTGCGGAGCAAAATCTCTCCGACATGATCGGCGATGACCTGGAAAATATTGCGCTGATTGATGAATCACCCAACAACACCAGCGACACCAGCTCCAACGAAATCGATGACGCACCTGTGGTGCGGTTTCTGCAAAAAATTCTGACTGACGCGATCAACATGGGCGCGTCAGATTTGCATTTCGAACCCTTTGAAAAGTTTTATCGGATCCGTTTTCGGGTCGATGGCATATTGCGTGAAATCGCCCAACCACCACTCGCCATCAAAGAAAAACTCGCCTCGCGCATCAAAGTGATTTCGCGTCTGGATATTTCCGAAAAACGCGTGCCGCAGGATGGGCGGATGAAGCTTTCTGTCTCAACCACGCGCAGCATTGATTTCCGGGTTTCGACGCTACCTACGCTGTTTGGCGAAAAAATCGTCATGCGAATTCTGGATGGTAGTCAGGCCCAGTTGGGTATTGATGCGCTCGGCTACGACCCTGACCAAAAAGCATTGCTGCTCGACGCCATTCAGCGCCCCTACGGCATGGTGCTGGTCACTGGCCCTACCGGTTCGGGCAAAACTGTCTCGCTGTATACCTGCTTGAATTTACTCAACAAACCCGGCATCAACATCGCCACGGCAGAAGACCCTGCGGAAATCAATCTGCCGGGCATCAATCAAGTCAATATCAATGACCGTGCGGGACTGACATTTCCCGTCGTACTAAAAGCATTTTTGCGACAAGACCCAGACATCATCATGGTGGGTGAGATTCGCGATCTTGAAACGGCAGACATCGCCATCAAGGCTGCGCAAACCGGTCACATGGTCTTCTCCACGCTACATACCAATGACGCGCCATCAACGCTGACGCGTTTGCTAAATATGGGCGTCGCACCTTTCAATATCGCTTCAGCTGTCAACATGATTACGGCGCAGCGGCTCGCGCGGCGTTTGTGCAGCTGCAAGCAGCCGGTGGACTACGACACTGACACGCTGATTAGCGCAGGATTTTCCGAAGATGATCTTGGTGATTGGACTGCTTATCAGCCTGGAGGTTGCGAGCGCTGTAGTCAAAGTGGTTACAAGGGTCGGGTGGGTGTGTATCAGGTGATGCCGATCACGGAGGCGATGGAAAAAATCATTCTCGCGCATGGCAGCGCGCTAGAGATTGAAGCGCAGGCGCAGCGCGATGGCATCAAGAGTTTACGCAAATCAGGTCTAGTGAAAGTGAAGCAGGGGCTGACGAGTTTGGATGAGATTTTGGGTTGTACTAATCATTAGATTGGATTTTTTTTCGGAGTTGGGTGGTGCACTACGAAAGACGCTGGATCCCAGCTTTCGCTGGGATGACGTTTTTAAGGTACCGGACTAAAGAACCGTCGTGCCAGCCGGAAGGCGGATGTACCGCAATGTTTGCTGAGATGGTGGCTCGAAAAACCGTTTTGTATTCGAACAGCTTTTAAAACGTCATCCCGGCGAAAGCCGGGATCCAGTGGCGTTTGTCGCACACCAGCAGCATATTGCCTTAACCAATAGACATCAAACACAACAAAAGCCACACCCAAAACTCAACATCAGACAAAACAAAACTAGCACCCCCAATTTCACCATCAATTCCGCCCACAGAAGAAGGCCCCTCCCATGACCACTGCCAGCCCTTCCCGCACCAGCAAAACCGCCAGTAACGAATCTGTCTTCGTCTGGGAAGGAAAAGACAAATCCGGCCGTGTCGTGCAAGGCGAGTTGCGGGCAGCTAGTGCCGCAAGTGCGAGTGCGAATTTGCGCCGCCAGGGTGTTCTAACTACGAGCATCAAAAAGAAAAAACTAGCCCGCACAAAACGTATCAGCGAAAAAGATATCTGCTTCTTTACCCGTCAGCTAGCGACTATGATCAAGGCCGGTGTGCCTTTGCTGCAGTCATTCGATATCGTCGCGCGCGGCCACGCAAATGCTTCGGTATCGCGCTTGCTACTCGATATACGTGGTGATGTCGAAACCGGCACCAGCCTCGCGCAGGCGTTTCGTCGTTATCCGCAGTATTTTGATGCGCTGTTCTGCAATCTCGTGAATGCCGGCGAGCAGGCGGGTATTCTGGAAGAATTGCTTGCGCGGCTGGCCACCTACAAAGAAAAAACCCTCGCCATCAAAAGCAAAATACGCGGCGCAATGTTTTATCCGCTGGCCGTGCTGGCGGTGGCTTTCATCGTGACCTCGGTCATCATGATCTGGGTGGTACCTTCATTCAAAAGCGTGTTCGAAAGCTTTGGTGCCGAATTACCTCTTCCTACACTAGTGGTCATCTGGATGTCGGATCGCTTCGTTGAATACTGGTACCTGCTATTTGGCAGTATCGCGATTGGGGGCGCGCTCTTCATTCGCGCATGGAAACGCTCGCCAGCGTTGCAGGCCACCACCGATCGCTGGCTGCTGCGCTTGCCGGTGTTTGGTGATGTGGTGCGCAAAGCCGTCATTGCGCGCTGGACGCGTACACTATCAACCATGTTCGCCGCAGGCGTGCCCTTGGTAGAATCGCTGGATTCCGTGGGTGGCGCATCGGGCAATGCGGTGTATCTCGAGGCAACGCAGCGCATCAGTTCTGCGGTGCGCAGCGGCACCAGTCTGACAATAGCGATGCAGCAGACGCAGGTGTTTCCGTCGATGGTGACGCAAATGGTGGCAATCGGCGAGGAATCCGGCGCACTCGATCAGATGCTGCGCAAGGTCGCCGAGTTTTTTGAAGATGAAGTCGATGCCTCTGTCGAATCGTTGGCGTCATTGATGGAGCCGGTGATCATGGTGTTCCTCGGCGGACTGATTGGAGGGCTGGTGATCGCCATGTATTTACCGATTTTCAAACTAGGCTCGGTGGTCTGATGACGAATACATTGCTGACCGTACAGGATTCGCTGTCGCCGACACTGTCGTCTTCGTTGTCGGGTTCCTTGTCGTCTTTGCTACCCTCTGCATTGCCTGTAGCGCTATCGGACTTGCTGCCTCAGTGGCTGATGGCCGCGCCGGGCTACCTGCCTGCCACGCTGGCATGGGCCATGATCGGTCTCGTGATTGGCAGTTTTCTGAATGTGGCGATACACAGGATGCCGGTGATGATGCAGCGCGAGACCGAAAACTTCATCGCGGTCGAAAACGACGAACCTGCACCGCACACCGATCGCTACAACCTGATCGCACCGCGCTCGGCCTGCCCTTCTTGCGGACACCAACTCTCGGCGTTGGATAACATTCCGGTCTTCAGCTACGTCTGGCTCAAAAGTCGTTGTCGCTATTGCCGCGCGCCGATTTCGCCGCGCTATCCGTTGGTGGAAATCATCACCGCGCTGCTCTCGGCGCTCGTGGTGTGGCAGCTGGGTAGCGAACTGAAAGGCTTCGCCGCGCTGCTGCTGGTGTGGTGGCTGATCGCGCTAACCTTCATCGATATCGACACGCAAATGCTGCCCGACGATTTGACCCTGCCGCTGATCTGGCTGGGGTTGCTGGTCAATCTGAGCGGCGGTTTCGTTCCCTTGTCGGACTCGGTGATCGGCGCGGCTGCAGGTTATCTTTCGCTCTGGTCGGTGTACTGGCTGTTTCGTTTCGCCACCGGCAAAGAAGGCATCGGTTATGGCGACTTCAAGCTGCTCGCCGCGCTCGGCGCCTGGCTGGGCTGGATGATGCTGCCGTTTATTGTGCTGCTGTCCTCTGCCGTGGGCGCGCTAGTGGGGATTGCGATGATCGTGCTGCGCGGACATCAGCGCGACAAGCCGATTCCCTTCGGCCCTTTTCTTGCAGTCGCTGGGCTGATTGCGCTGTTTTATGGGGATGCGCTGGTGCAGCTCTGGTTGGGGCAAGGGTTGGGAGTGCAGTAGGTTCAGCGGCGCATCGGAAAAGCAAAGACGCTGGATCCCGGCCTCCGCCGGGAGCGAGTGGGGAATTCGGGTCGCATGCGATCCGCCCACGCAGCAGTCATCACATGCAGGTGATGACATTCGTCGTTGAGGCGGACGCAAAAAACCCACCGTCATCCCGGCGAAAGGTGTAGCGGGGGTTTCAGACTGCATGCAGTCCGCCCACGCAGCTGTCATCACATGCAGGTGATGACAGTCGTTGTTGAGGCGGACGAAAAATCCCCACCGTCATCCCGGCGTAGGCCGGGATCCAGCGTCTTTTGTTGTCTACCCAACGAGTTCGACAATGAAAACACGAAGCAAATTAAAATAATAATGAAACCATCCGAGACATTTAACAAATTTTCCATCGGCCTGACCGGCGGCATCGGCAGCGGCAAGTCGCTGGTTGCGGATCAATTCGCGAAACTCGGCGCCGCCGTGATCGACACCGACCTGATAGCTCATCGGCTCACCGGCCCTGGCGGCGCAGCGATGCCGGCGATACGGGCGACCTTTGGTGATAGTTTTTTGACATCAGAAGGCGCACTGGATCGCGCCGCCATGCGCACCCATGTGTTTTCTGATCCCAGCGCACGCAAGCAGCTCGAAGCCATTCTCCACCCTATGATTGCCACGCAGACCCGAGCCCAGGCGGCGTCGGCAACGGGCGATTACCTCATGTTTGTCGTGCCCCTGCTGACCGAGTCCGGGCAATGGAAACGACGGGTGGACCGGGTAGTGGTGGTCGACTGCCCGGAATCCCTGCAGTTGTCGCGCGTGATGCAGCGTAACCAACTCTCTGCCGAAGCAGTGCAGGCGATCATGGCGACACAGGCCACCCGTGCCGCACGTCTAGCGATTGCCGACGATGTGATCGTCAACGATGGCGCCCTTGCCACCGTGACCGATGCCGTTCTGCGTTTGCACGAGCGCTACCAGACACTCGCTTCGAAGCATTCTGGAGACACTGAATAACGCGACTTTTGATGTTGAGCCAGTACAGCGGCACCTCAGGGCGCAGGGAGAATCAAGGGCTTGGAGTCATTTTTCAGACACAATAGATTGCGGTGCTATTTGATCAGCGCGCATTCAGCCATCAATTCAGCATAGAAGTTTGTATTTTCCCTTGGCTTCGGTCAGAATCACACACATTCTTTTCTGCCCAACTCCGAGGAACGCTGCTTTGATCGTTTACGAATACCCATTCAATGAGCGTATTCGCACCATGTTGCGGCTGGAAGACCTCTACGAAAAATTCCGGTTTTTCGTTCAGCAGGATCATCCACTCCAGCATCATGTCGCACTAGCCACGATCTATGAAATGCTCGAGGTCACGGGTCGCGCTGACCTCAAATCCGATCTGTTGCAAGAATTAGAACGACAAAAGCAGACCCTTCTGGGCTTCAAAACCAATCCCAATGTCGAAGTCTCCCGTCTTGATGAGGTGCTCTCCGATATCGAGCGCACCAGCAGCGCGCTGATTGGCCTGCAAGGCAAAACCGGTCAGCACATCCGCGAGAATGAATGGCTAATGAGCATACGCGGCCGCACCATCATCCCCGGTGGCGCTTGCGAATTCGATCTGCCTTCGTACCATGCGTGGCAGCAGCAATCCACCGAACAGCGTCGCGCCGACATCACCGGCTGGTTCGCACCGCTTGAACCGCTGTTCTCGGCCATCACCATCGTGCTGCGTCTGCTGCGAGAGTCAGGACGCACCACCCACATCACCGCCGCCGCCGGCAGCTTCCAGCAAATGCTGCAGGGACGCACCTACCAAATGCTGCGTGTCGTCATCGATGAAAAACTCGGTGCAATTCCTGAAATCTCGGCCAACAAATACGTGCTGTGGATACGCTTCACCAACCAGGGCGGCGACATGAAGCCGAAGGCACATGAAGGCGATGTGCCCTTCGAACTCACCCTCTGTAATTTCTGATCCATCCGCATCATGGCCACCGTTGTCGATTGCCCCACCTGCAGCAAAAAAGTCGAATGGACCGAAGCCAGTAAGTACCGGCCGTTTTGCTGCGAGCGTTGCCGGCAAATTGATTTGGGCGCCTGGGCTGAGGAGAAGTATGTGATCCCCGGGGCCATGCCGGTGGGGGATGAGGATGAGGCGCAGGGTTGAGGTGGGTTTTCTAGTGCTCGGGTTTGTATCGAACATCGCGGGATAGTGACGAACGCCGCTGGATCCCGGCCTGCGCCGGGATGACGATTCTAAAGTCAGCAGGCCCTAAAACTGTCATCCCGGCGCAGGCCGGGATCCAGTGTCGTTAGGTATTTACCCACCAAACCTAAGCCTGTCCAGCCACTCCAGTAACGGCACCGTTGCCGGCAAAATAGGCTCCACTGCAAACGCCGCCCCCTGCCACGCAAGCGCCTGTCCCTCCAGCGACTGCGGCTCACCGTGCCACGCACGACTGATAAAAAAATGCAGCCTCACATGCGCATGCGGATATACATGCTCGACGCAGCACCAAGGCTCTGCGGTCTCGATCTGCACACCAATCTCTTCAGCGAATTCGCGCTTCAACGCCGCCAGCACAGACTCACCCAACTCAACTTTCCCGCCGGGGAATTCCCAATAACCTGTATACGGTTTGCCTTCAGGACGACACGCCAACAGCACATCGCCATTGGCCTGCATCAGAATGCCGACCGCGACATTAATAGGAGAATCAGCCACCTGATCAGCGCGCGTGCTTGCCAGCCCAGTCGCGCGCGAACTGCCACGCAATACGACCAGAGCGAGAGCCGCGTTGCAATGCCCAGCGCAGCGCTTCAGGTTCAGCAACCGCGAACTGAGATGCATCAATACCGAAATGCTTCAGCCAGTGGCGGACGATGTCCAAGTAATCATCCTGACGGAAGGGATAGAACGACAGCCACAAACCAAAACGCTCGGAGAGCGAAATTTTTTCTTCGACGGTTTCACCGGGATGTAAATCGCCGTCATCAACGTGTTTGTAGCCTTCGTTATCCGACATGCGCTCGGGCAGCAGATGCCGGCGGTTGGATGTCGCATAGATCAGCACATTGTCTGATTGTGCAGAGATACTGCCATCCAGCGCAACCTTCAATGCCTTGTAACCACCCTCACCCTCTTCGAACGACAAGTCATCACAAAAGATAATGAAGCGCTCAGGCCGCTGCGCCACCATATCTACGATATCGGGCAAATCCACCAGATGGTCTTTATCGACTTCAATCAGCCGTAATCCCTGATCCGCAAATTGCGCCAGACACGCCTTGATCAACGATGACTTGCCCGTACCCCGCGCCCCGGTCAACAGCACATTATTGGCAGGTCGGCCTTCGATAAATTGACGCGTGTTTTGTTCGATCTGTTCTTTTTGCGGGGCGATGTTGTGCAGGTCATTCAGGCTGATGCGCGAGAGATGCAGCACGGGCTGAAGACTGCCGCAACCATCACGACCGACTCGCCAGCGGAATGCTGTGGCGGCTGTCCAGTCGACGGATGCAGGGGCTGCCGGCAGCAGGGCTTCGACGCGAGCCAGTACGCGTTCGGCGTTAGCGAGGAATTGTTCTAGTTCTTTCATTTTTATTTTTTATTTGCTTAAAACGACGCTGGATCCCGGCATGCGCCGGGATGACGATTTTATGGCCTTAAGGATGACGATTTTTCTTTAGAATTTGGTGGTCGCAAAAATGACAATTAGAATTGTCAGACCCTAAAACTGTCATCACCTGCATGTGATGACCGCTGCGTGGGCGGATCGCATGCGATCCAAATTCCCCACTCGCTCCCGGCGAAAGGTGCAGCGGGGGTTTCAGACCGCATGCGGTCTGCCCGCAGAACGGTCATGGCGTACTCGCCATGGCGCGCCCTGCAAGGGGGGATCCAGTGTCTTTCGTTGCACACACGCAGCCTAAACTCTTGCCTCACGGCCCCAGCATCCAGTGTCTTTAATCTCTACCCGATATCAAGACCGGTAATCCGCATTAATCGACACATACTCATGCGACAAATCGCAGGTCCACACCTGCGCCCGCGCATCACCACGCGCCAGCATCACACGCACACCAATCTCGCTTTGCTGCATCACCCGCTTCCCATCTTCTTCGCGGTAATCCGGATTGCGCCCACCTTGCTTCGCCACCCAGACGTCATCCAGATACAAATCAATCTTGCTCACATCCAGATCCACTACACCGGCATAACCAATCGCCGCGAGTATGCGACCTAAATTCGGATCTGATGCAAAAAACGCCGTCTTCACCAGCGGCGAATGCGCAATCGCGTACGCAATTTTGCGGCACTCGTCAGTGTCCCGACCTTGCTCAATACTGATGGTGATGAATTTTGTCGCGCCCTCGCCATCACGCACGATCAGCTGCGCGAGTTCCTGTGACAACCAGGTCACTGCAGCCGCCAGCGCCTGATACTCATCGGATTCAGCACTCGTCACTTCCAGCTCGCCAGCACCGGTAGCGATCAGCATGAAAGAATCATTGGTCGATGTATCGCCGTCAATCGTAATGCAGTTGAACGAAGCATCAGCCGCCGCTTTCACCATCTTGTCCAACAGCGCCTGCGGCACCTTTGCATCACAAGCAACGAAACCGAGCATGGTCGCCATGTTCGGGCGAATCATGCCCGCGCCTTTGGAGATGCCCGTCAGCGTGACCTTCTTGCCCGCGATGGTTATCGTGCGCGACGCTGCTTTCGGCAGCGTGTCGGTGGTCATGATGGATTGCGCGGCGCTGAACCAATTGTTCTCGGTGAGATTCGCGATGGCTAGCGGCAAACCCGCGACTAACTTATCGACTGGCAGCGGCTCGAGGATGACACCGGTTGAAAAGGGGAGCACTTGCGATGCATCGCAGCCCAAGAGCTTGGCTAACGCATCGCAAGTTGCCTGCGCATTCGCCATACCTGCCTCGCCGGTGCCTGCATTCGCATTTCCGGTATTCACCACCAAGGCCGTGATGGGCTTGCCCGATGTCGCCGCAGTTTCGAGATGCGCTTTCGCCAACTGCACGGGTGCTGCGCAAAAACGGTTAGTGGTAAACACGCCAGATACTGTCGCTGTCGGCGCGAGCTTCAGCACGAGCAGATCCTTGCGGTTCGGCTTCTTGATGCCTGCTTCCGCGTAGCCCAGTTGAATGCCGGGGACGGGTTTGAGTTTGAACGGGGTGGGGAGTGGAAAGTTCACGGCCATGAGTTTGCGTTCGATATACGTGACTGTTTATTTTGATAAAAAAAAGATACTGGATTTCTCCTTGCAGGGCGCGCACTGGCTTGCAAGCCAGTGCCGTTTCGCGGACAGACCGCCCGCGGTCTGAAACCCCGCTACACCTATCGCCGGGAGCGAGTGGGGAATTCGGATCGCATGCGATCCGCCCACGCAGCGGTCATCGCATGCAAGTGATGACGTTTAGGCTGCGACAGCTTTTGCAGGATCCCGACCTGCGCCGCGACTACATTTGAAGAGCTGTTGATCTCAAAATCGTCATCCCGGCGAAAGGTACAGCGGGGGTTTCAGACCGCATGCGGTCTGCCCGCGGACGGTCATGGCGTACTCGCCATGGCGCGCCCTGCAAGGGGGGATCCAGCGTCTTTACAACATACGGTTATTACCCGAACCGCAAACTCAAGCCAACTTCCCATGACACTGTTTAAATTTCTTCCCACTCCCACAAGGACAAGGATCATTTCGTCCTACCTTGGGCATACCATTTAACGTCGGCATAGTCGCACGTGGCTCTTCATTCGCGGTTGGCGCGAGCAGTTCTTCCGGTGCGAGATCGGGATTGAAATCGGCGTGCTGGTAATTCAGATTCTCGAGCTGCGGGTGCGTCATTTTTTCTTCGGCAGCGGCGATTTCTTCTTGTGACTGAATCTGCACCGTCATGATCAGACGCACGACATCATTGCGAATCAGATCAAGCATCTGACCAAACAGCTGGAAAGCTTCACGCTTGTATTCCTGCTTAGGATTTTTCTGTGCATAGCCGCGCAGATGAATACCCTGACGCAGATGATCAAGTGCCGCGAGATGTTCGCGCCATTGCGTGTCCATGCTCTGCAACATGACGCCGCGCTCGAAGCCACTAAAGGACTCTTTATCAACCAAATCTACCTTAGCCTGATAAATCGCATCCGCAGCTTGCAGCAGACGCTCAAGCAAATCTTCATCGGTTAGATTTGGTTCGGCTGCCAGCAAATCTGCCAGCGGCATGTACAACTGCCATTCGGCAGCGAGAATAGCTTCAAGCGTTTGCAGATCCCACTGCTCTTCCATTGTCTCTTCCGGCACATAGGTGCGGAATAGATCAGTGAAGACACCATGACGCAGCGACTGACTCGTATCGCTCATGTCCTGAGCTTCGAGCAGTTCATTACGCTGGTTGTAAATAACTTTGCGCTGATCATTGGCGACATCGTCATATTCGAGCAGTTGTTTGCGAATGTCGAAATTACGCGCTTCCACTTTACGCTGTGCCGATTCGATCGAGCGCGAGACGATGCCGGCTTCAATCGGCTCATCTTCTGGCATTTTCAGACGCTCCATCACCGAGCGCACGCGATCACCTGCAAAGATACGCAGCAGCGGATCATCCAGCGACATATAAAACCGCGACGAACCCGGATCACCCTGACGTCCAGAACGACCACGCAGCTGGTTATCGATACGACGCGACTCATGCCGCTCGGTACCGATGATGTGCAAACCACCAGCATCGACTACCTGCTCGTGCAACGATTGCCATTCGTCGCGCAACGTTTGTGAACGCGAGGCTTTTTCTGGCTCAGGAATCGCGCTATCGGCTTCAATCAGCTGGATCTGCTTGTCAACATTACCGCCCAAGACAATGTCAGTACCACGACCAGCCATGTTGGTTGCGATCGTGATCATTTTTGGACGACCGGCCTGCGCGATAATTTCTGCTTCACGCGCATGCTGCTTGGCGTTGAGTACGTTGTGCGGCAGCTTGGCTTCATCAAGCATGCTCGAGATCAGCTCGGAATTCTCGATCGAGGTCGTACCCACCAACACTGGCTGGCCGCGCTCGTAGCAATCACGAATATCAGCGATCAGCGCTCGGTATTTACCGGCTGCGTTTTTAAATACCTGATCTTGCCGATCTGTGCGCTTGCTGGGGCGATTCGGCGGAATAACGACCGTCTCGAGCGTGTAGATTTCCTGAAACTCATAGGCTTCGGTATCGGCAGTACCGGTCATACCGGAGAGCTTGCCGTACAAACGGAAATAATTTTGGAAAGTGACTGAGGCCAGCGTCTGGTTCTCGTGCTGAATGCGCACGCCTTCTTTGGCTTCAACCGCCTGATGCAAACCCTCCGACCAGCGGCGACCCGTCATCAAACGACCGGTGAATTCATCAACGATAACGACTTCATTGTTTTGCACAACGTACTGCTGATCTTTGTGAAACAAGGTGTGCGCGCGCAGAGCGGCGTACAGGTGATGAATCAGCGTAATGTGGGCCGAGTCGTACAGCGATGCGCCCTCGGGCAGCAGGCCCATAGTCGTCAGTACCTGTTCGGCTTTCTCATGGCCCGCTTCGGTCAGCAAGACCGTGTTGGCTTTTTCATCTTTCGTGTAATCGCCTGCTACTTCGACGACGCCTTTGCCGTCGGGCGTTTCTTCGCCCACTTGCAAGGTCAGCAGTGGCGGCAACGCATTCATCTTGCGATACATCTCGGTATGGTCTTCGGCCTGACCGGAGATGATTAACGGTGTCCGCGCTTCATCAATCAGAATCGAATCGACTTCATCGACGATGGCAAACGAGAGACCGCGCTGTACGCGATCGCCGGTTGAATACACCATGTTGTCGCGCAGGTAGTCGAAACCGAATTCGTTGTTGGTACCGTAGGTGATATCGGCTTTGTAGGCGGCCTGTTTTACATCATGAGCCGCTTGCGAAAGATTGATACCTGTACTCAGTCCGAGCCAGCTGTAGAGCTTGCCCATCCATTCGGCATCACGCTGGGCGAGATAGTCGTTGACGGTGACGACGTGCACGCCCTTGCCTGTGAGCGCATTTAGATACGCGGGCAGGGTCGACATCAACGTCTTGCCTTCGCCCGTGCCCATTTCGGCGATCTTTCCTTGATGGAGCACCATGCCACCGATCAGCTGCACATCAAAGTGACGCATCTTCAGCACCCGCTTGCTGGCCTCGCGACAGACAGCAAAGGCCTCGACCAAAATGTCGTCGGTGCTTGCACCCGCGGCGAGTTTTGCTTGCAGCTCGGGCGTTTTCGCCTTCAATGCCTCGTCAGACAAGGTTTCAAGCGATGCTTCAAGGGCATTGATATCGCGAACCGTGGTTTGCAGCTTTTTGATCAGGCGCTGATTGCGGCTGCCGAAAATTTTGGTCAGAAAAGACATGTGGGGACTGGAAAAAGGCAGGCGTCACAGCGCATCGCGAGGGGCGAGACCGGATTGGCCAAAGCCACGATTCTAGCATGCGACCCCCTCTGAAGATGCCTCATGTCCCGCCGCATCGCTAGCGCGGTACGCGGCCCCCAAACCCTGTGTTACCGTTACCGGATGTCCAGAAACCACCCGAATTTCACGCCCGCAAGCCGTCCGGGGCACCGTCCCACCACGCGCGAGGCGAGTTCCTTCCTGCAGGGTGACGAAGTGATGGCGGGTTTACTGCCGACGCTGGAAAAAATGGCCGCGCTACAGGCCGAGGCTGGTCGCCTCCTGCCGGGCGTGTTTACCAGCTGCCGGATACTGCAGCTGCGCGAGGGCCAGCTGCACATCGCCGTGCCAAATGCGGCATTGGCCACACGGATTCGGCAGATGTTGCCGAAATTGCAGGCCGGTTTGCGCGAGAAAGGCTGGCCGGTTGACGGTATACGCATCAAGGTGCAGATGATGTCCGGCGAAGACCGGGCGCCCGACCGACCCGCCGCCCAGGCGGCCTTGCCGACCCAGGCGGTGCAGGCCTTTGCCGAGCTGGCGCAGGCGCTGGAAGCGAGTCCGTTGCGGGATGCGCTGCAGTCGTTGGTGAAGCGGCGGAGCTGAAAAAGTGGGCCAACTGAGCTGAATTCGGTATTGGGAGTATTCACTCTGGAATCAGCTTCACTCTGGAATCAGCGCATGCTGGCCATTGAAGCAAAGACGCTGGATCCCGGCTTTCGCCGGGATGACAGATTTAGGGACGACAGTTCTTAGATCGTCATCCGCGCGCAGACCCATTACTGTCAAGGATATCTACCTGAATACGACGACTTGCTTTTCTTCGTGACGCCGTTAAGGACCATGAGCACCAGGTTTTGCTGGAGCGACGGAATTTAGCTCCATAGGCCTAAAAATTGTCATCACCTGCATGTGATGACTGCTGCGTGGGCGGATCGCATGCGATCCGAATTCCCCACTCGCTCCCGGCGAAAGCCGGGATCCAGCGTCTTTCGTCGCGTACCAGTGAAATTTGAAAATAAACCCGACGTAGCGCTCGCTAGACAAAGGCATCGATCACCCATCTTGATAACCTGCCCGCGATTCAAGCAGCGCAGCCCCCACAATCAGCGCTGCCCCAAAATACTCATGCGCACTCAGCGCCTCACCACCGATCAACACCGCACTGGTCACTGCCACCAGTAATTCCACCACCTGAAACACCGCCGCGCGGCTGGCTTGTACGTGGGTGACGCCATACGTGGTCAGCAAAGTCGCACCGAGTAACCACACACCGGCAAACAAACACAGCCAGAGCCAATTAACCGCAGACAGTGACGGCAGTTCAGGCATGGAAAACATCAGCGCAAGCAGCGCAATCAAGGCACAACCGACAAAGCTAATCAGTGTGCGGCTCAACATGGGAAGTGTTTGCGCCTTGCGGTTGGTGATACCACCGGCGGTGTAAGTCACGCCTGCGATCAGCGCGAACAGATCTGCCAGTGACAGTGGTGTGTTCAGCGCATCGGCCGCACCCAAAATCACGACCACACCCATCAGCGAAAGCAATACAGCGACGATACGACGCAAACCAATGCGCTCTTTGAGAAAAATCGCACCACCAAGAATGCCCCACACCGGCAGCAGAAAGAACAACAACATCACCCGCACCACCGAACCTGCCATCAATGCATAGGTGAGTGCGACATTGGCAGCACCAAAAAAAATACCAATCAGCAGCAGGTAATGCCACTCCTGACGACACTTCGCACGTTCTTGAAAGATGAAAGGCAGCGATACGATCGCCACCACACTGTAGGCGGTGAGTGAGACGGAGTGGCCATCAAGGCCCAGCGCAGCAAAGAATTTGAGTGGCCACCAGCTGAAACCCCAGATCACACTACCGGCAATCAGCGCGAATAATGCGAGACGGGTTTCGCTACGGTGATTTGAATCGTTCAGCTACGCCGCCCAAGCTTGTTCCAGCTGACTTGAGTAGGCGGCCGGTGCGGATGCTGCATTACTGAACGTGGCAATCTCATAAGCGCTCTCATCAGCGAGCAAGGCGCGCAAGAGCTTATTGTTCAGATCATGACCCGATTTGTGCGCGGTATAACTGGCCAACAGCGGATGGCCGACCAGATACAGGTCCCCTATCGCATCGAGAATTTTGTGCCGTACGAATTCATTCTGATAGCGCAAACCACCGGGATTCAGAATGCGAAACTCATCCATGACAATCGCATTTTCGAGTGAACCGCCACGCGCCAGGCCCATGCCACGCAAGGTTTCCACGTCCTGCATGAAACCAAAGGTACGCGCACGTGCGATCTCTTCGATATACGACTCGAGACTGAGATCGACTTCTGCCGTTTGGCCAGAACCATCAATCGCAGGATGATTGAACTCGATGAAAAACTTCAGCCGGAAACCATGGTGAGGATCGAGCCGCGCCCACTTCTCCTGCTTGCCCTGACCCTCGCGCACTTCAACGGGTTTCAGTACACGTATGAATTTTTTTGCTGCTTCCTGCTCGGTACTACCCGCCTGCTGCAACAAAAATACGAAAGAAGCCGCCGAGCCATCCATGATCGGAATTTCTTCCGCAGTGACATCCACAATCAGGTTGTCGATACCCAGACCTGCGCACGCTGACATCAGATGCTCGACCGTAGAGACCCGCACACCATCTTTTTCCAACACGGATGCCATGCGCGTATCGCCAATACTCGTCGCGGTCGCTGGCAACTCCACCGGCGGCGTGATATCGATGCGACGAAACACGATGCCGGTATTTATAGGCGCGGGATGCAGCGTGAGCTCGACGCGGGTGCCGCAGTGCAGGCCGACACCCGTGGTCTTGACAGTGTCTCTCAGCGTTCTCTGTCGTAGCATTTTTATGAATGGCCGTAATGCGATTAGTGTTTCAGCTTACAGATTCGCGAGCATGGTTTCAGCGTTCGATACTTCAAACTTGCCTGGTGCTTCTACGTGAAGTTGTGACACGACGCCATCCTTGATGAGCATCGAATAACGCTGCGAGCGTGTGCCCATGCCGAAGCCGCTGAAGTCGGCCGACAAGCCAATCGCCTTGCTGAAATCCGCATTGCCATCCGCCATCATGCGGACAACACCCGTGGCCTTGAGCTCACGACCCCAGGCACCCATAACGAAAGCGTCATTGACCGAGATGCACCAGATTTCATTTACACCCTTAGCCATGAGTTCTTTCGCATGCTGTACATAGCCGGGCACATGCTGCGCAGAGCAGGTCGGTGTGTAAGCGCCGGGCAGGCCGAAGATGGCAATGGTCTTGCCCTTGACGAGATCAGACACATTGAATGTGTTCGGTCCGAGCGAGCAGCCTTCGGTTTCTGTTTCGATGAACTCGGCGAGTTTGCCTTCAGGGAGGTGATCTCCGGTTTTGATGGTCATGGGATGGTCCTATGGGTTGAGAAATCAGAGGGAACAAAAAAGAAAAATTGCGGCGCTGCCGCAATTCTCCCGTAGTATGCCCCGAGCGAGGGTTTTCTGCAGACTCAATCGGCCTGCCGGCGCAAAAACGCCGGAATGTCATACGTCTCGGTGCCATTGCGTTCCATGGCGCGCACTGTTTCAGACGCGGACTCGCGGCGCCATACCGCCGGTGTGCGTATCGGTTCGGCCGGTGTGGTGCTGGTGCTGAACGCATCGGCTGGCGCCGCGCCGCCATAAGTGCCGGTACGTGCCGCCTGCACTGGCGTCGAGACCAGCACGGGCTTGCGTCTGCCCAAACCAGTTGCCACGACGGTAACGCGAATTTCATCGCCCATGCTGTCGTCATAAGCGATGCCCTGCGCGATCGACGCATCTTCGGCAGCGAACGCACGCACGGTGGCCATGACTTCACGGATCTCTTTACCCTTCAGCGCCTTGCTGCCAGTAACGTTCACCAGCACGCCACGCGCGCCAGACAAATCGATACCATCGAGCAGTGGCGATGCGATCGCCTGCTCTGCCGCGATACGCGCGCGATCCAGTCCCGAGGCAACGGCCGTACCCATCATCGCCTTACCCTGCTCGGCCATGATGGTCTTGACGTCGTTGAAGTCGACGTTAATATGGCCGGGCACATTGATGATCTCGGCAATCCCTGCGACCGCATTGTTGAGCACGTCGTCCGCATGCTGCATCCACTCCATCATGGTGTCGTCTTCGTAGATCTCTTCGAGTTTCTCGTTGAGAATCACGATCAGCGAATCAACGTGCTTGCTGAGTTCTTCCAGACCTTCATCAGCGATCTTCATGCACTTCTGACCTTCGTAAGTGAAAGGCTTGGACACCACAGCCACGGTCAGTGCGCCAAGTTCTCTCGCCACTTCAGCAACAACGGGGGCTGCGCCGGTACCGGTACCGCCGCCCATACCCGCGGCGATGAACACCATATGCGCACCACGCAGCGCATCTTCGATACGGCTGCGGGTTTCTTCAGCAAGCTGACGACCCAAGGCAGGCTGCATGCCCGCGCCTAGACCGGACTCACCGATCTGAATCACGTTATGGGCTTTAGAGAGCGACAATGCCTGCGCATCGGTATTGGCGACGATAAATTCAACGCCCGCTACACCTTTGTTGATCATGTGCTGAACGGCATTGCCGCCAGCACCACCGACACCAACCACTTTAATGATCGTGCCTTTCGTCGTTTCTAGCATATCGATTTCCATGATGACTCCCTTTATGGTGCAGTTTCTAGTCGTTAACCGCCACATGGCGTGAGGGCTAGCAACTAACAACTGCGTGGTTAAACAAACACTTGATGACTGGTTTTATTTGCTGCAATTACTACTTAGTACAGCTATTTTCTTCTCGACGCGAATAACAACTCATTTACTTCTTGTTTAATTTTTAAAGTCAGATGACATACAACGAACGACACTGGATCCCGGCCTGCGCCGGGATGACGATTTAAAAGCTAGCGGTCAAAAAACTGGTGCCACGTTTGCAATACTGTCGACTTCAAAATCGCCATCACCTGAATGCCATCCGCCGACGCGGCAGTCATCACATGCAGGTGATGACGCTATTACGGCTGCTGGCTATCAAACTGTCATCCCGGCGCAGGCCGGGATCCAGCGTCTTTACTTAAATAACAGCGCATAACGTTCATGCACCCAAGCTCAAAAATTCCCCAAAAACCATTCCTTCATTCTTTCCCACACCGCCTTCGCTGATCCACCGTGACGCGTAACCACCTGACCACGCAGATACTGACGCTTAGCTTCCATCAGCAAGCCCAGTACGGTTGCGTAGCGCGGGCTACGCACTACATCGGCCAGCTGTCCGTGGTAATCCGGCTCACCCACGCGCGCAGCTTTGAGGAAAATATCTTCTGCGAGCTCACACATGCCCGGCATGAGCGCGCTGCCGCCGGTGATGACGATGCCGGAAGAAAGTACTTCTTCGAAACCGGATTCGCGCACTACCTGATGCACGAGCGAGAACAATTCTTCAACGCGTGGCTCAATCACAGCAGCGAGTGCTTGGCGTGACAAGGGACGTGGACCACGATCGCCCAGACCGGGCACATCAAAGGTTTCACCCGGATCTGCCAACACCTGCTTGGCGATGCCGTAAAGCACCTTGATTTCTTCAGCCTCTGCCGTGGGTGTACGCAAGGCCATCGCGATGTCGTTGGTGATCTGATCACCACCAATCGGCAGCACCGTGGTGTGACGAATCGCGCCTTCAGTAAAGATCGCCACATCGGTGGTACCGCCACCGATATCGACCAGCACCACACCCAACTCTTTTTCATCGGCCGTCAACACCGCATCGGCTGAGGCACGGCCCTGCAAAATCCAGTCAGTCACTTCGAGTCCGCAACGACGTACGCACTTGATCACGTTCTGCACGGCTGATACCGCGCCAGTGACGATATGAACCTTCACCTCAAGACGCACACCGCTCATGCCAATCGGTTCGCGAACGCCTTCTTGATTGTCAACGATGAATTCCTGCGGAATCGTATGAAGCAATTGCTGATCCGTCGGGATGTTTACCGCGCGCGCAGTTTCGATTGCACGCGCCACATCGGCAGCGGTGACTTCCTTGTCTTTGATCGCAACCATGCCGCGCGAATTGAAGCTGCGGATATGACTACCGGCGATGCCGATCCAGACATTACGTATCTGACAGTCGGCCATCAGCTCGGCTTCTTCGAGTGCGCGCTGTATGGACTCGACGGTGGACTCGATATTGACCACCACGCCTTTTTTCAAGCCCTTGGATTCATGCTGTCCGAGGCCGATGACTTCATGGCGTCCATCCGGCATCACCTCGGCAACGACCGCCACCACTTTCGTTGTGCCGATGTCGAGACCGACGATCAGGTTTTTTGCGTCTTTCGTCATAGATTTTCCGGCTTTTTATGTGTTATCTCGTTCATGTTTACGCACTTGCTTGTTCGCCTTGGTATTGGCTTGGTATCGCGTTGTTACCGCATTACTCTTTCGTCTTGCTGCTGACCGCTGATACTTGAATCCTTCATGTCGCACTCTCAGCATCGGTGACCGGCACTGCCTCCGGTACGCTCTGCCCTCGCCGACGCAACGCCAGGCCGTTGGGATAGCGCAGATCAACGCTACTTATCTGACCTGCCATCGCCACTGATAGCTGCGGATACACGCTGACAAAACGATCAATGCGCGCTTTGAGCACATCGCGCTCGGCGGCACGGCCGAGATGCAAGGTAATGCCATTGTCCAATCGCGCCGTCCATGCATAGCGCTGCGACAGCGACAACGATCGCGGCGTCAAATGCAGCGGTGCCAGCCAGTGGCGCAAATCCGCCAGTCTCGCAGCGACCTCATGCGCGCTGTCATCCGGCCCGGCCAGCTCGGGCAATTTGCCCTCCATCTCCGCCTCTGCTTCGGCTAGATTGGCGGTGAACACAAAACCATCGGCAGACAGCAGCCTTCCTTCTTCCTCTCCCCAAGTGCCGAGTACCTTGTACTCCTCCACCGTTACGACCAGTTTGTTCGGCCACTCGCGTCGTACGGACGCACGCTGCACCCAGGGCACGGTTTCAAATGCGGCACGAATCGCCTGCAAATCGGCGGAAAAGAAATTACCGCGTATGCGAGGCAAAGCTGCACTGCGTACCGTGACCGCATCGACATAACGCAGCGCCACACCTTTCACTGCACGCACCTGCACCACACGGAAATCAAACATCGGTTGACGTGCCATCCACTTGTAGCCGCCATACAGCAGGCAGAGCAAGAGCACACCGAGCATGGCTCGGGTGATCGTGTTCAATGTCCTGATGTCATTCCACATGTCGAATCGTTTCCTTACCTTGTCTTTTCAAACTTTCAAGTCTGGCGAGGGCTGTAAATCCAGCGCCGCCATTCGTAACAACTCCACACACAATGCTTCATACGACATGCCCGCAGCCGAAGCCGACATCGGCACCAGCGAGTGACTGGTCATGCCGGGCGAGGTGTTGATCTCCAGCAGATAGGGCTGGTTATCTTTTGTATTCACCATCACATCAGCACGCGCCCAGCCACGACATCCCAGCGTGCGATAACTCTCCAGTACCAGCTGCTGTATTTGCTCTTCCTGCGCCGGCGGCAATTCGTTAGGGCACAGATATTTGGTCTCATCAGAAAAATATTTGTTCTGATAGTCGTAGTTCGCATCCGGTGCGACGATACGCACTACGGGCAGCGCACGCGCGTTTTCACCGGCACCGAGCACCGGACACGTCAGCTCCATGCCACTAATGAAGGCTTCTGCCATCACGGCCTTATCGAATTTCGCTGCCTGCGCATACGCCTGTGGCAGTGCTTCGACCGTCGTGACTTTAGTGAGGCCCAGCGTTGAGCCTTCGTGAGCGGGCTTGACGATTAGAGGCAAGCCGAGACGTTTTGCAATCGCGTCCCAGTCGCTGTCTGCTGCAAGCATCACAAAGTCGGGCGTCGGCAAACCGTTATGCAACCAGACACGCTTGGTCATAGCCTTATCCATTGCAATCGCTGATGCCAGCACGCCCGGTCCGGTATAGGGAATGCCGAGCTGCTCGAGCGCGCCCTGCAGCGTGCCATCTTCACCATAACGGCCATGCAGCGCAATAAAGACACGATCAAATTTTTCTGAGGCGAGTTCAGCCAGCGAGCGATGCGCGGGATCGAAGGCATGCGCAGCTATGCCCTGCGACTGCAGTGCCTTAAGTACACCCGCGCCCGACATGAGCGAGATTTCTCGTTCGGCGGAACGACCGCCAAACAAGACACCCACCTTGCCGAATTCTTTATTCAGTGATGCAGTCATGCCGACACCTGTGCCGTCAATTGTTGCAGCTGTGCGGGTACATTCGCAATCGAACCCGCGCCCATGGTCATCACGATGTCGCCGTCATTAGCCATCTTTAATAGCGTCTCGGCCATCTCGGCGATATCTTCAACAAACACCAGCTCAGTCTTGCCAACCACACGCAGCGCATGCGCCAGCGAGCGACCATCTGCAGCGGGGATGGGTTGTTCGCCCGCCGGATAAACATCGGCGAGTACCAGCACATCCACGGTGGACAGTACTTTGACAAAATCTTCAAACAAATCACGGGTACGGGTGTAGCGATGCGGCTGAAATGCCAGCACGAGTCGCTGACCTGGAAACGCGCCGCGCGCTGCCGCAATCGTTGCCGCAGTTTCTACCGGGTGATGGCCATAGTCATCTACCAGCGAGAAGCTGCCGCCGGAAGGTAAAGGCAGCTTGCCGTATTTGGTGAAGCGTCGGCCGACACCGGTGAACTCCTGCAATGCTTTTTGTATGTGCGCATCAGCGACATCAAGTTCCCGCGCAATCGCAATGGCTGCACAAGCGTTCTGGACATTGTGCATGCCCGGCTGATTGAGCCTCACCAAAAGCGGTGGATATTCTTTTTGCACGACGGTGAATTCCATATGGCCGTTGACAGCGCGCGCGTCAATAGCACGCACATTCGCATCAGGATGGAAGCCATAAGTCATCACCAACTTGGAAATGAAGGGCATGATTTCGCGTACGTTCGCGTCATCGATACATAAGATAGCGACGCCATAGAACGGCAGCCTCTGCGTAAATTCGATAAAAGCTTGCTTCAGTTTGGCGAAGCTGTGATCGTAGGTCTCCATGTGATCGGCGTCGATATTAGTGATGACTTCGATCACCGGCGACAGATTCAGGAATGACGCATCTGATTCATCGGCCTCGGCGACGATGAAATCGCCCGCGCCGAGCTTTGCATTCGCGCCCACGCTGTTGAGTCGACCACCGATCACAAACGTAGGATCCAAACCACCTTCAGCCAGAATGCTGGCCACCAGACTGGTGGTCGTGGTTTTGCCATGTGTGCCGGCGATCGCAATGCCGCGCTTGAGTCGCATCAGCTCTGCGAGCATCACCGCACGCGGCACGATAGGCACATGACGCGCACGGGCGGCGAGTACTTCAGGATTGCTCGGCTGTACCGCAGTCGATGTAACGATCGCGTCTGCACCCTCCACATTTTCAGGCGAATGACCAATACGTATGCAAGCCCCCAGCTCAGCCAAACGACGACTCGCCGCATTGCTGCTCAAGTCAGAGCCGGAGACGGTATAGCCGAGATTGAGCAACACCTCAGCGATGCCGCTCATACCGGACCCGCCTATGCCCACGAAGTGAATATGTTTAACCTTGTGCTTCATATCGTTCCAAGCTCTTCCAACACCAGCGCAATCGCTTCATTCGCATCACGCCGTCCCTGCGCATACGCTGCTTCTGCCATTTCCAGGCAGCGCTCGCGCGTGAGTGTCTGCAACAAGGTGGCGAGCGTATCTGGCTTCAAATCGGGCTGCGGCATGTGGATACCGGCCTGTCCTTTTTCCATCCACTGCGCGTTATTGCGTTGATGCGATGTGGTCGACACCACCAGCGGCACGAGAACACTAGCCACACCAGCTGCACATAATTCCGTAACCGTAATCGCACCAGCACGACAAATCACCAGATCGGCTGCTGCGTAGCGCGCGGCCATGTCATCAATAAAGTCCACCACCTCGGCATCGACACCCGCCTGTGCATAGCTGTCCTTTAATGCAGCAATGTGAGTACGACCCGATTGATGCACGATGAGGGGTCGCTGCTCGGCAGGCAATTTCGCGATGGCTGCGGGCACCACTTCATTCAAAATCTTCGCGCCTAAACTGCCGCCAATGATCAGCACATTCAGCGGACCGGATCGAGCGCGATAACGCTCAACCGGCACAGGCAGCTGACTGATTTCGCGGCGTACTGGATTACCGGTAACTTGCGCCTTACCGCCTGCCGCTGTCGCATCGGCATCAAAACCAAATAAAATCTTTCTCGCAAACGGTAGCAAAGCCTTGTTCGACATCAGCAGCGCAGCATCGGCATTCATCAATGCCAAAGGCTTGCCTAACCACGCAGCCATCAAACCGCCCGGCACCGTCACATACCCTCCCATACCGAGCACCACATCGGGTGCACGCGCACGAAGAATCGCTCTGCAACGTAAAAATCCCGCAGCCAGTTTGAAAACACCGATCACCGTGTGCATCACACCTTTGCCACGCAAACCACTGAAATCAATCGCATCAAAAGTAAGACCATGGCGCGGCACGATCTCCGACTCCATACCGCGCTGTGTGCCCAACCACGAAACCTCCCAACCACGCGCACGCATGGTGTCAGCAATCGCAAGGCCAGGAAAAATATGCCCGCCCGTACCCGCTGCCATGACCATGAGGTGTTTCATGCGCGACTACCTCTCATGAGAATCCTATTCTCGTAGTCGATCCGCAACAAAATCGCGATACCTATGCAATTGGTGACAATGCCCGAGCCACCAAAACTCATCAGCGGCAACGTCAGTCCTTTGGTAGGCAGTAGTCCGAGATTGACGCCCATGTTGATGAAGGCCTGCACACCTATCCAGATACCGATGCCTTTAGCAACCAGACCAGCAAAGAATTTTTCAGTCGCAATGGCTTGTCTGCCGATGTCGAACGCACGACGAACAATGAAGTAGAACAGGAAGGTAACCAGCAAGACACCGGCTAATCCGAGTTCTTCGCCAATGACTGCCATCAGAAAATCGGTGTGTGCTTCAGGCAGGTAGTGCAGTTTCTCGACGCTGCCACCCAAGCCAACACCAAACAATTCACCGCGCCCGAAGGCAATCAGTGAATGCGAGAGCTGATAGGCCTTGCCGAGTACGTTGCCATCAGCCCAGGGGTCGAGATAGGCGGTGAGGCGCTCGCGACGCCATGGCGAGAACAGGATAATGAGACTGAATACCGCGGCCAGGACACCTGCGATGCCGCCGAACCAGACGATATTGAATCCACCCAAAAACAAAATACCCATCGCGATACAAACCACGACGCCGGCTGCACCTAGATCTGGCTGAAGCATCAACAGGCCACCGGCAAGTCCGACGGCACCGGCCATGGGCAAGAAGCCTTTGGTTAGTTTGTGCATGTATTGCTGCTTACGCACGGTGAAATCCGCAGCATAGATGACCATCATCAGCTTGAGTATTTCGGAAGGCTGCAGTCGCAGTGGCCCGATACTGATCCAGCGGCGTGCACCGCCGGCGTCTTTACTAAGTCCTGGTACCAGCACCACGATCATCAAAAACAACGCGCCAAGAAACAGATATGGCGCGACTTTCTCCCATTGCTCTATGCGAATACGGAAAGCGAGCAATCCGACGAAAAGACCGATAACAATGTAAGCAGACTGCCGCATTAGAAAATAATGACTTGATGCGTCCTTGTATTTTTTGGTTTCGGTGAGATTGATCGAAGCGGAGTAGACCATCACCAAACCAATCAACAGCAACAGCATCGTCACCCAAACCAGCGCCTGATCGTACTCGAGCATGCTCGAGCGCTGCCCCAGCTTCAGCTCGGCATTGTTCTGCTCACTATCACCGAAAAAAGGCAGGGTCATCTTCATGCCAGCACCTCACCGCGGCTGGCAGCCAATTCATGGACCGCGTCTGCAAACACTTGCGCGCGATGTGCATAGTCTTTAAACATGTCGAAGCTTGCGCATGCGGGAGATAACAAAACGGTGTCGCCTTCGCTTGCGATTTCTGCGGCACGTTGCACGGCCTGCTCCAGCGTCCAGCAATCCGCGAGTGTGACTCCGGTATCGGCCAGCGCTGCACGAATGGCGGGACCGTCACGGCCAATCAGCATCACTGCGCGCACATGGTGTTTTACTGCAGCTGCCAGCGGCGCGAAATCCTGACCTTTGCCATCACCACCTGCCACAAGAATCAGATGAGGACTTTCGCTTTGTGCCAAGCCTTCGATGGCAGCGACCGTCGCACCCACATTGGTGCCTTTGCTGTCATCGACATAATCAACACCACCGACCGTGGCAATCAGCTCAACGCGATGTGGCTCGCCGCGATACTGACGCGCCGCATGCAGTAAAGGTGCCAGTGACAATCCAATGGCACGGCAGAGTGCAAGTGCTGCCAACACATTGGTCGCATTGTGCTGACCGCGAATTTTTAGTGCATCGGCAGGCATGAGCCGGTTTATGAACAACTCGGTCTCGACTGCGGCCTTGCCACGCTTTTTCTTTTCACCTTCTTCGGTGCTGACCGCCAGCATCAGCCATTGCATGCCGTGCTCGGTCGACAAACCTAAACTGTCAGCCTCTGCCGGAAGATCGGTGCCAAAACTGACGCAATGGGCTTTTGGGCTAACCATCTTGATGCTACGTGCATCATTGCGATTGAGCACACGAACGGTATCAGGACCAAAGATACGAGCTTTGGCATCAGCATAGGCATTCATGTCGCCATGCCAGTCGAGATGATCTTGCGTGATATTGAGTACGGTTGCCGCATCCGCATTGAGGCTGAATGTGGTGAACAACTGAAAGCTGGACAACTCCAGTACCCAGCACTGTGGCAATTCGTCGTTTGCAATCGCATCGCGCAATACATCCAGCGCAGCCGGACTAATGTTGCCAGCGACTTTTACAGACAAACCTGCAGCACGGCACAACTGCCCGGTGAGACTAGTCACCGTGGTTTTGCCATTGGTGCCAGTGATGGCAATGATCTTGGGCTCGTAATCACGCTCGGCCTTCAATGCAGCGAGTGCTTGCGCGAAGAGTTCGATTTCACCCCAGACCGGAATATTTTTTTCCTGCGCTACAGGCAAGACTGCAGCGAGTTCATTGTTTGGCGACAGCCCCGGACTGACAGCCACCAGATCCACGCCCTCAAGCAAGGCGGCAGTAAATTCACCACCGATAAATTCCACCTGCGGACAAGCGTCTTTAAGTGCAGACAAACGTTTAGGGCCAGGACGCGTATCGGCGACGCGCAGACGTGCACCGGCCTGCGCAAGCCAGAGCGCCATCGCCAGACCGGATTCACCGAGTCCAAGCACTAATACCTGTTTGTTCTGATAGTCCATATTGTTTATCGCAACTTCAAGCTCGATAACCCGACCAGTACCAGCATCATCGTGATGATCCAGAAACGCACGACGACCTGCGTTTCTTTCCAGCCTTTTTGTTCGAAGTGATGATGTAGAGGCGCCATCAGCAGTACGCGTTTTCCAACCCCGGTGCGCATCTTGGTGTATTTGAAATACGCCACCTGCAGCATCACCGACAAGGTTTCAACGACAAACACGCCACCCATAATGAAGAGCACGATCTCCTGCCGAACAATGACGGCAATCGTTCCTAATGCGCCGCCAAGCGCCAGTGCGCCAACATCACCCATGAAGACCTGCGCGGGGTAGGCGTTAAACCACAAAAACGCCAGGCCCGCACCTGCCATCGCACCACAAAAAATCAGTAACTCGCCGGCACCCGGTATATGCGGAATCAGTAGATATTTCGAATACGTCGCACTGCCCGTGAGATACGCAAATAATCCTAATCCCGAACCCACCATCACCGTGGGCATGATGGCCAGACCATCCAGACCATCGGTGAGATTCACCGCGTTGCTGGTGCCGACGATCACAAAATAGGTGAGCGCAATAAAGCCCCAGACACCGAGCGGATAGGTAATAGTTTTGAAGAACGGCACAATCAAATCCGTCTTGGGAGGCAATTCCATTGCGAAGCCGGATTGCACCCACTCGGTAAACAAAGCCCAAACTTTGAGATTGGTGGGGCCCGATACTGAGAACGCGAGATAGAACGCCGCGAGCAATCCAATCACCGACTGCCACAAATATTTTTCGCGCGAGGCCATGCCATTGGGATCTTTGAAAACAACCTTGCGGTAGTCATCAACCCAACCAATGACACCAAAACCCAGCGTAACAATCAATACAGGCCAAATGAAACGATTACTCAAATCACCCCACAACAAAGTGGACACAGCAATACCAATCAGGATCAACGCGCCACCCATGGTGGGTGTACCGGATTTGATCAAGTGCGTTTGCGGACCATCGGTACGCACTGCCTGACCGACCTTGAGCGTCGTGAGCATGCGAATAACGGCCGGACCAGCGATGAGGCCGATCAGCAAAGCTGTCAGCGTCGCAAACACCGCGCGGAAGGTGATGAAGTTAAAGACCCGCAGTGCGCCGATCTGATCCTGAAAATGTTGGGCGAGCCAGAGCAACATGTCAGTGGCCTCCCACGTTTTGTCCGGTCAGATGACTGACTACACGTTCCATTTGCATGAAACGCGAGCCCTTGACCAGTATGCTGGCACCGGCGGGTACGCCGGTGATCTCTGCGGTGAGTTTGTCCATATCGTCAAAATGCACGGCACCCTGACCGAACGCTTGTGTCGCGTGACGTGCCAGTGTGCCGAGAGTAAACAGGCGATCGATGTGATGCGACTGCGCATAAGCACCGATCTCTTCGTGAAATGCAATGCCTTCGCTGCCAACTTCACCCATGTCACCCAGCACCAGCGTGCGGGGCGCTGGCGCGGCGGCCAATACATCAATCGCGGCGCGCACGGAGTCGGGATTGGCGTTGTAGGTGTCATCAATCACCAAGGAACCGTTGGCTGCGGTCTTGCGCTGCAATCTTCCGGCCACCGGCGCAAAGCTTTCGAGACCGCGCGCGATACTGTCAGCATCAATACCGACTGACATCGCAGCCGCGCAGGCAGCGAGCGCATTGCGTACGTTATGCACACCAGCAGCGGACAGCTGAACTTTGAATTGCGTATCCGGTGTGATGATCGTAATCAGGCTACCGAAATCTTCCACCTGCCATTGCGCGCTGATGTCGCATGACGCACTCAGGCCAAAGGTGTGCATCGTGCGCGTGCTGGCATAGCGCTGCCAAAGCGATGTGTATTCCTCATCACCGGGGAAGATCGCAGAACCTGCGTCACCCAGTCCGCGAATCACGGCACCATTTTCTTCGGCGACAGCAGCAACGCTGGCCATGAATTCTTGATGCTCGCGCTGCGCGTTGTTTACCAAGCCAACGGTGGGTTCGGCAATCTCGGTCAGACGCGCGATTTCACCGGGATGATTCATGCCCATTTCGATGACGGCAGCACGATGTTGTGCTGCAAGTCGAAACAGGGTGAGTGGTACGCCGATTTCATTATTCAAATTACCGCGGGTCGACAAGTAATTATCTTGTCCATACGCCGCTGCAAAAATCGACGCGATCATTTCCTTCACCGTGGTCTTGCCATTACTGCCCGTGACGCCCACCAGAGGTATCGCGAAACGCCGACGCCAGACCTGCGCGATCTGTCCGAGTGCATGACGGGTATCAGACACGATCAGCGCGGGCAGCGAAAAATTATCCGGCACACGCTCGGCCACGACCGCTGCAGCACCACGAGTGGCGACTTGCGATAAAAAATCATGGGCGTCGAAACGTTCGCCCCGCAATGCCACGAACAGATTACCGGCAGCGACCGTCTGACTATTGGTCGAAACACCGGAAAATTGTGCGGGTGCTGTCATGCGCGCACCGGCAATCGAAGGCAACAGATCAGCAAGGCTTGCTTGCATCAGTGGCCTCCGTTTCGAGTAGCGCGCGTGGCAAGCGCCAACGCGGCATGATCGGCGTCACAGAATGCGAGGCGACGACCTTTTACTTCCTGATAATCTTCGTGACCTTTACCTGCCACCAGCACCACATCATTTTTTCCCGCATGACGAATCGCATGCAAGATCGCGGTGGCGCGATCTTCAATCACCTGTAGCTTCGTGCCAGCAGATTCAGCACCTGCGATGATCTGCGCAATGATGTCGGCGGGATCTTCGCTGCGTGGGTTATCAGTGGTAACAATCAGATGATCAGCCAACAAGGCCGCTGCGCCCATCGGTGCGCGCTTGCCCGCATCGCGATCACCGCCACACCCAAACACACACCACAACTCGCCCTGCCGCGCCTGCGCGACGGGACGCAATGTCTCTAATGCCTTTTCAAGCGCATCCGGTGTGTGGGCATAATCAATCACCGCCAATGGCGCATCCACGCCGCCCTGCTGCTGCATGCGGCCAGGTACAGCGACCAGCGACTCCAATGCCGATACGACGTTCTGCCATGACATACCCTGACTGAACATCACGCCAGCAATGGCGAGTACATTGCTGACATTGAATCGACCGATAAGCTGCGTTCGAACTACGCCCTGACCCGAAGGCGAATGCAGCATGAAACTCGTACCTTGCTGATTCACACGGATGTCCGTGGCGCTCAATAGACTAACGTCCTGAGTTGTATTTGGTAGATGATCGGACTCGATGCTGTAGCCAGTCACGACAAGCGCGGGATGATTTTTGCGTACATACGCTAGCAAACGCTGGCCCATTGCATCATCAAGATTGATCACCGCGTGTTTAAGACCGGGCCAGTCGAAGAGCCGCGTTTTAGCGGCTTCGTAGGCTTCCATGGTGCCGTGAAAATCCAGATGATCGCGACTGAAATTGGTCAGCACCGCCACATCCACATGCAGTTCATGCATGCGTCGCTGCACCAGACCAATGGACGATGCTTCGATGGCTAGCGCAACCGCACCCTGCTTTTTCTGTTCAGCCAGCTCGCGATGCAATTGCACAGCATCGGGTGTGGTGAAGCCAGTTGCATTGAAAAGCCCGCTCGCACCGTTGCGCCACTGACCTATACCCAACGTACCAACCACTGCGGTAGTCATGCGCTGCAGGGACAAGGCTTGGCCAAGCCACTGCGTGCAAGATGTTTTGCCGTTGGTGCCTGTCACAGCGATGCACAACATATTCCTATCGGGTTGACCGTACCACTCATGCGCTATACGACCGGCTGTCTTGGCCAGATCATGCACGGGCAAATGCGGCAGCATCACGCTATCGTCCCACTGAAAATCACCCGCATCATCAAAGAGGATCGCGCGTGCGCCGGCTTCAATAGCTTGCGCAATATAGTTGCGGCCATCACCAGCCTCGCCGGGAAACGCAAGAAATACATCTCCGGCGCGCACCCGTCGTGAATCCGTAGTGAGCTGAGCACCAGGCACAGTGTCACGCAACCACTGATGGATGTCGGCTGTGGTGATCATGGCGGCGGCCATCACATGCTTTCCGCCACCGGCGCGGCCGGCAGGATGACGTTGGCCACCGAGGTATCGGGGGCGACATTGAGTGAGCGCAGCGTGCCAGATGCAACGTTCGCAAACACCGGTGCGGCGACCTGACCACCGAAATGCTTGCCACCGGTAGGCTCATCAATCATCACCGCAATGATGATGCGTGGATTGGATGCAGGTGCAAGACCAACAAATGACGCCACGTATTTGTTCACATAACGACCTGCTTCGACTTTGTGCGCAGTGCCGGTTTTACCAGCGACGCGGTAGCCGCGCACTTGCGCATAAGGCGCCGTGCCACCAGGGCCAACAACACGCTCCATCATCTCGCGCATTTGAATCGCTGTTTTTTCAGTGATGACGCGCTGTGGCTGAGGTGGCTGCGTAACTTTTTGGAACGACAACGGAATTATTTCGCCATTGCGCGCAAAAATCATGTACGAGCGCGCGACCTGAATCAGCGAGACCGAGATGCCGTGACCGTAGCTCATCGTGGCTTGCTCGACCGGCTGCCAGGTCTTGTAGGGTTTCAGACGACCAGCGACCGCGCCAGGAAAAAAGGAGCGCGGCAATGCCTGACCGTAGCCGACGGCGGTGAACATATCCCACATCTGACGCGCCTGCAGCTTTTGCGCCACGCGCACGGTACCGACGTTGGAAGACTCCTGAATGATTTGCGCAACCGACATGGTCGCTGCATGGCCGTGAGAATCACCGATGGTCTTACTGCCGAAGATCAGTTTTTTCGGAGTATCGAGCACGGTGTCGGGCGTGATGAACCCCTTGTCCATACCGAGTGCGACGGTGAACGGCTTGAGCGTGGAACCTGGCTCGTAGGTATCGGTGAAGACGCGATTACGAATGTAATTGACGTTACGTCCTTCACGCTCGTTCGGATTGAACGTTGGCATATTCGCCAGTGCCAGCACTTCGCCCGTCTGCACATCAAGCACCACAATCGCACCCGCCTTGGCCTTATTTTCTTCGACGGCCTGCTTCAGATGGGTAAATGCGATGTACTGAATCTTGCTATCAATCGAGAGGGTGAGATCACGACCATCCTGCGGTTCGCGTATGTAAGCGATATCTTCAATCACGCGGCCTTTGCCATCGCGGATGACACGGCGACTACCGGTTTGTCCAGCCAGTTCTTTTTGGTGGGAATACTCAATACCCTCGAGACCCGCATCGTCGACGCTGGTAAAGCCAAGAATATGCGACGCAATCTGGCCCGACGGATAGTGACGCTTGTACTCCTTGCGCGCGTAAATACCGGGAATAGCGAGTGCGAGTACCTGATCGGCGATTTCCGGCTCCACCTGCCGTTTGATCGGTATGAAGTTACCGCTGGCATCGAGTTTTTTCTGTAGATCAGGCATGCTAATTTCAAGCAGCTGTGCAAGTTTTTTTAACTTATCCGGCGTAACTTCGACCGCATCAGGGATAGCCCAAATCCCTTTGGCAGGCAGGGAGGTCGCCATGACCTCGCCATTGCGATCAAAGATCTTTCCGCGGACTGCCGGCAACTCCAGCGTTCGCGCGTAGCGCGATGTACCTTGTTGCTGAAGGAAATCGGTCGTTAGTACCTGTAACCAGAAAGCACGCGCGGCCAGCATGACAAAAGCTGCAAACAGCACGAACAACACAAACCGCGAGCGCCATGCAGGCAACTGTACTGCCAGTATAGGGCTCGGCGAGAAGGGCACGCCTCGTGCAGCGGCTTTGCGGCTGGGTGCACGCATCAGCGACCTCCCACCGTGACGTAACGCGTGCGATCGGCCGTGGGCACAGCCATGCCCATGGACTTTGCCATCGCATCAATGCGGGCGTGTTTAGCGAGATTGGATTGCTCAAGCTGAAGCTGTGACCATTCTGTTTCAAGTTGCTGCTGACGCAGCTGTGCTTGATCGAGCGCGATAAAGAGTCTGCGCGCCTGATGCTGAGAATTGACGAGCAGTAGCGAACACAGCACAAGCAGCACGAGCATAGGAATGAGTGAACGCTGATTCATGCCGCAACTCCAGGCAGACGCATGGCGCTGCGCATGACGGCTGAACGAGAACGCGGATTGCCAGCGATTTCAGTCTCAGAGGGTTTGATGCGACCCAGCAGCTTCATCGCAGGCTGAGGAAGATCGACAGCACGAATTGGCAGCCGACGGTCAGGCTGCGGTACGCTGGCTTTGGCAGCCATGAACCGCTTGACGATGCGATCTTCCAGCGAATGAAAACTGATCACCACCAATCTCCCGTACGGCGCGAGTAAACCGTATGCCTGTGTCAAACCTGCTTCAAGTTCTTCAAGTTCTTTATTGATGAAAATCCGTACAGCCTGAAAAGTCCGGGTGGCCGGGTCCTTGCCTTTTTCACGGGTCTTGACGGCGCCAGCCACGAGCGCGGCAAATTGTCCTGTGCTGGTGATGGGCTCGACTGCCCGGCGAGCAACAATCGCCTTTGCAATCTGAAAAGCAAACCGTTCTTCCCCATATTCGCGAATCACTTTCTCCAGGTTTTCCTGTGTTTCCGTCGCAAGCCATGCCGATGCCGGCATACCGCGCGTCGTATCCATACGCATATCCAGTGGCCCATCAGCGCGAAAACTGAATCCGCGCGCCGCCTGATCGACCTGCGGTGACGACAAACCCAGATCCATCAACACGCCATCGACTTGCGCTACACCAAACGAAGACAAGGCTTCTTCCATCGTCGCGAAACTACCGTGCACGATGGAAAAGCGCTGATCTCCAGCAGCAAACTGTTCCGCCACGGCCACTGCCTGCGTATCCTTATCGAAAGCGAGCAAGCGTCCCTGCGCCGACAATTGGCCCAACATCTTTTTACTGTGTCCGCCGCGGCCAAAGGTGCCGTCAACGAAAATCCCATCGCGACGCGCATCATGAATCTCGAGTGCGTCGATCGCCTCATCCAGCAGCACTGTGCGGTGCGTGTACTCGGGCACCGTGACGTCATTCATGTGCTGCCGTTAAAAAGAAAAGTTGTTCAATACGTCAGGCATGCCGGCGGCAATCGCCTGGAACTCGCTCTCTTCGAGTTTCGCGGCATCCCAGACTTCAAAATGACTCCCCATGCCCAGCAACATCACCTCGCGCGACATGCCGGCCGCAACACGCAACTCCGGCGCAATCAAAATCCTTCCCGCGCCATCCATCTCCACGTCACTGGCATTGCCCAGAAAAATGCGCTGCCATGCCCGCGCCGACATCGGCCAAGCGGCAATTTGTTCACGATGGATTTCCCAGACAGGACGGGGGAATAACAAGAGGCAACCATGTGGGTGTTTGGTCAGCGTGACCCGGCCTTCGCTCTGCAACGACAAGGCGTCACGATGCCGAGCCGGAATCGACATCCGTCCCTTTGCATCCATGCTCAATGCAGACGCGCCCTGATACACCTTGCCTGCCTCCCCGGTCATTGAAAAATCGCAAACAGCCGCAGCGCCTGTTTGCTGGGAAAAGAGAAACTTTTTCCCCCACAAAAAGACACTTTTTCACACTGCCGCTCACTTTAGAGGATCGCGAATTGTCGGTCAAGGAATATCCAGCGACAAAAGTGAGATTTTTATCAATAAAGTCAAGGACTTAGCGCAACTACTTGAGATTAGCCTGAAGGAGAATAGCCTTGAGAAATGAAGGACTTAGATGCACAAGTGAAAGTAGTACCTGAGTAATACACATGTGTTTATGTTTGCACTGCACCTTGGGGATTTTTTGAATCTTCAAAGTGTGGCGACCTGCCGTGGCGACGATCAGGAACCACGTTCGCGGGCGCGGCTAAACGCGAACTGTCCGAAGGAACCCGTACTAGAGAGGCGTTACCAACGGGAACATTAACAATCGGCCCGACACCGAAAACCAATAATCCCCAACCCTTGCACGCACAAAGGAACCGACAAATGAAACGAAGCTCATCAGATGCTGGCCTACCGCCAAACCCACGGCAGTTACAGATACCCGCGATACCGATCTTCAACCCGTTCGCCATTCAGCCGCCTCCGCCCCCCGCGCCATTGCCTCCCACAATGACAACGGTCCAACGACCCGCCATCGCTGCATGGCCTCAACCTAGCCCGGCGTTCTACACATTCGCTGCGAACCAAGCCTACCCGCCCCGACCATCGGGTCTGCCCGTTTCAACGGCGGCGTCCCACGGCATGCGGCTTGCAACGCTACCTCAGACCACCCATTTGCTATCAACAGCGCCGTCGGGTTCGTCCGGGCGTTACACGCCCAGCCAACTTGCCGGAAAAACTGAGGCGATCGTTAAACTGGCCACACCGGCCGATTTGAGCGAACTCGCCGACACACTGCGCCACCCTCACACGGTGAATAAAATCAGTGTTATCACTAGCTGCCTGGAAGAATTGAGAAAGACATTTAACGCGATTTGTGCGAGCAAGTCCCCTCTTCATCTAGTGGTTTCTTATGGCGGACCAAGGCTTGGGCGCTCATCACTAAATAAATTATTTTCTAGCCTTACGACGCAGCAAGCCCCGCTCAAGTCATTACGATGGGTGAATACCACAACTAATGTGACCTCTCAGGAAATTAGTCAGCGCGCATTTGAATCCCTGTGCGCATTGCAACTACTTGAAAGCTTTCATTTTTCAGGACTACATGCCGGTCAGTCACGCTCAGTGGACCTCCGTGATGCAAAGCAATGGTCTCTCAGCTTGGAAAAAAACGGATCGCTCCGGTCTATCTCGATGCAGCGGACCAATGGCGCTGCATTCATCAGTGGTTTTTTGCAAGACGCCGCCAAGAGTCAAACCCTCGAAAACATACATCTGGAGTATCTCGATCTAACGCCACTCAGCGAAACGCTCTTGGCAGTATTGGACGACAACAGGAATCTGAAATCGGTATCCGTAAAAGGCTGCCAACTTGCATTTGGGACCATGACCAAGATACTTAGATCGATCCAGCAGCATCCGGGGCTGCAATCGCTTGATTTCAGTAAAGCGCAAATACCTCACGATGAATTGCAATTCATCGGTGAACCTATCCAGGAATTGCTGGTGACGAACAATCAGCTCAACGAGCTCTCATGCCGTTACACGACGTCACCTGTCAATATCAAGGCCCTGACGCTCGGACTTGAGGCAAATACCAACCTGAGCAGTCTTACCATGGAAGCATTAGGGCACCGTTCAAGCTCCGCAGCCAATCTGTCGGAAATCAACACTCGATCTGATATAGATCATCTGTTCAAATCAAATAAGGGATTGCGGCAAATCGTCATTCAGATACCTTCATCGGAAGGCGACGCAGACTACTCAATATTGAGAGGTCTGGGGAAAAATACCTTGATCGAATCATTGACAATCGAAAATCTTGTCCATCTGAACGAAGTTATCGATTTGATGAAATCTCATCCTCAATTCAAACATCTGACATTAAAAACTGGTCAACTGGACTATGCCGAAAAGTTCCGGTTTTCAGAGGGCATGTGGCTGCTGACCGGAGTCCTTAAAGACAATAAAAATCTCTTGAATTTCAGTTTCATCGATCATTCAAGATGTCTTTCCAACGGACCCGATAATCAAATTCTCAGGATAGACAATGTCACGACACGCAATCGGATTCGGAGGATGGCACCGCTCGCTGGTGCGGTAATGTCCCGCAGACAAGATCTGATGCCTAATGTGCCCGGAGCCCTACCGCCTTTGCCGCCGGAAATCAATCAGCTGCTGTTCGAAGCGACCGTAGATTACATTTCGCCGAATGACGCACAGACGCTGTACAACACAGTCTTGCCCTTCACGCCCCTACCGGAAAATCAATAAAGTGAAGCAGACCGATAGGCCGGATTCTGTTTCCCTGCCGGGCAAGCCCGGCAGGGATGACAGTCATTCCTCTAGGCCCCAAATTACTCGGGGGCTCAAGCTCTCTACCCGCACGCTCAGCGAGCAGCATCAACGCGTGCCTATTTGAGATTGCTCCGGGTGGAGGTTACCGCGTTTCACCCTTTGGGCAACGAGTGGCTTTCGCCACTCGCTGGTCCCAAAGACTCGTCTCTGTGGCCCTATTCCGCGCCTCACGGCGGACGGTCGTTAGCCGTCACCCTGCTCTATGGAGTCCGGACCTTCCTCCCGCGCATTGCTGCGCCAGCGACTGTCTGGTCTGCTTCACGCACTCATTGTAATGGCTTTGGCGGGCTGAGCCTCTGGCACTGAGGTCAGATAGCGAGCGCATATTCGTCAGCAAAGCAAAGACACTGGATCCCGGCCTGCGCCGGGAGCGAGTGGGGAACTCGGATCGCATGCGATCCACCCACGCAGCAGTCATCACATGCAAGTGATGACGATTTTGAAGCCAATAGTCTTTCAAGCGTCATCCCGGCGCAGGCCGGGATCCAGCGTCTTTCGTTTCACATCCGCTGACGTTGCCAGCTAAAAAACCGAAGCCGCTTAGCTGAACACCGGTTTGCGTTTTTCGAGAAATGCCGAAAATGCCTCTTTGGCATCCGGCCCTTGCAACAGTCGCATGAAATGTTGCAGTTCTTCCTGCATTGCGGCATCGACGCCTGCGGTGAAGTCTTTTTTCATGAGCTGTTTAGTAATGCGCAGGGATTCCGTAGGTAGTGCGACCAGTTTTGCTGCCTGGGCTGCAACGAATGAAGGCAAGTCATCTGCTGGCATGACCTTGCTGACCAAGCCCATTTGCGCCGCTTCGTCTGCTTTGAAGGCTTCACCGAGTAATAATTTTTCAGCGGCACGCTGATAACCTGCCAATCGCGGAAAGAGGCAACTCGACGCAAACTCGGGGCACAGCCCCAGCTGAGTGAAGGGCATCGCGAAACGCGCGTTCTCTGCGGCGTACACTAGATCGCAATGCATGAGCAGGGTCGTACCAATACCGATTGCCATACCACTGACTGAAGCGATCACGGGCTTTTCTGCATCACGCAGCGCGTTCATGAACAGCGTGACGTGCGAATCACCAGGTTGCGGCGGATATTTCAGAAATTCTTCGACATCGTTACCGGCGGTGAAGATGCCGCCCTCGCCTGTGATAACGATGGCGCGTACGGACTTGTCGTTGGCAGCGGTTGTTAGTCCATCAGACAGCGATTGGTACATCGCACGGGTGATGGCATTTTTTTTGTCGGGGCGATCAAAGGTGAGTGTGGCGATGCCATCGGCGATGTGGAATTTTGTGGTCATTTTTTCGCTTTATTTTTTGAATATGGCGCTGCGTGGGTTGGTATTTAATGATGCTTTGTAGTTTTCATTTTCAAATTCAGCTGGTGCACAACGAAAGACACTGGATCCCGGCTTTCGCCGGGATGACGGTGGGAGTATTACGGTCGCCTTCAAGCCCATCGTCCTCCCGGAGCAGAAGAGTGTAGCGAGGGGTTCAGACCGCATACGATCCGCCTACGCAGCGGTCATCACATGCAGGTGATGACGGTATTTGTTGTGGCGACCGTATTAATTTCCACCGTCATCCCGGCGCAGGCCGGGATCCAGTGTCTTTACTTAGCTAGTGAGCATATATTTATTTCTCGGGTTTATCCCAATTCACGATCGAATTTAGCTTTGTGATTAGAATCGCTCAAAAATCCCCGCCGCACCCATGCCAGCCCCGACGCACATCGTCACCATACCGTATTTCAATTGGCGGCGGCGCAGTCCGTGGATGAGCGTGGCTGCGCGTATCGCGCCGGTGGCACCCAGCGGATGGCCGAGCGCGATCGCGCCGCCCAGCGGATTGATCTTTGCCGGATCCAAGCCCAGATCCTGGCGCACGGCGAGCGCTTGCGCTGCAAACGCTTCATTGAGCTCTATCCAATCCATCTGATCCAGTGTGAGCCCGGCCAGTCGCAGCGCTGCGGGTATGGCTTCTTTAGGGCCGATACCCATGATCTCCGGCGGCACGCCTTTTACAGAAAACGAGACGAAGCGAGCAAGGGGCTGCAAGTTGAATTGCTTGAGTATTTTTTCACTCACCAAAATCAATGCACCCGCACCGTCCGACGTTTGCGAGCTATTGCCTGCGGTGACGGTGCCTTTGGCGGCGAAGACTGGTTTGAGTTTGGCAAGCGCTTCCAGACTGGTATCAGCGCGCGCGCCTTCATCTTGCGACACGGTCTTGGTGATTGTTTTTATCTGATTACTATCCAGATCAGGAAATTTTTCCACGACTTCGACAGGTGTTATTTCATCGACACACTCACCACTTTGCTGTGCAGCGATAGCACGACGATGCGATTCGAGCGCGAAGGCATCCTGATCGTCGCGACTAATCTTCCATTGCTGCGCAACCTTCTCTGCCGTAAGACCCATGCCATAGGCCATACCGATATTGTCGTCTTTGAAGATACCCATGTTCATCGATGGATGATGACCGGGCATGGGAATCATGGACATGGATTCAACGCCGCCGGCGATCATCACATCGGCTTCGCCAGTGCGTATGCGATCAGCTGCCATCGCAATGGCCGTGATACCAGAGGCGCAGTAACGGTTGACGGTGACGCCCGCGACTGTTTTAGGCAAACCTGCCAGCAGCACAGCCATGCGCGCGAGATTCAAACCCTGTTCGGCTTCGGGGAATGCGCATCCGATGATGGCGTCTTCAATGGTGGCTGGGTCGAGGTTGGGTACTTGTGCGAG
>Ga0315905_10000404_pt1 | contig 47655 bp, 37 predicted proteins | sample LakEriMetagenome_5_FD_203522 | JGI IMG/M metagenome (GOLD analysis project Ga0315905, IMG submission 203522) | Freshwater fungal communities from buoy surface, Lake Erie, Ohio, United States - Buoy 4 MA121 | ecosystem: Environmental > Aquatic > Freshwater > Lake | place: USA: Lake Erie, Ohio...
GACAGTAAAAACATCTCAACACGTGATGTTTCTGATGAATATGCCGATGTTCAAATTCGACTCGATAATGCTGAAAAGGCACGCACAAGATACTTGGAATTGCTTGCCAAGGCAGAGAATGTTGAAGCGGCTTTGAAAGTTGAAAAGGAACTGGAAAGATTGAATACAGAAATTGATCAGTTGCGAGGACAATTGAAGAAAATGGAACATGACGTTCGGTATTCCACCATTACCGTGAATGTGTATGAGAAGCCCAAATTAGGTGTGTTGGGCTATGTTTTTGTTGGAATAGGAAAAGGCGTAAAATGGCTTTTTGTTCGAGGTTAAAATTCGAAAATAATTCCAAAAGCAGGGATTAAACTGCCGTTGAGATTTTCCAAAAAGATTGGAACCGCATTGCTACCGTTGGTTTGTATGGGTTGTCCATCTGTTGTTGAATATCCCGTATTGGCCGCATTTCGCTCAAAGGTGTAAATATCAGGGCTGTAACTTTTCGCGTTGGTAACGTTTTGAATATCCAAGAAAACGTCGAGTGTGGATTTTTTAAAATTTATTTTCTTGTCGATTCGAATATCCAATTGATTGAAAAACGGGAGTCGTTGTGAGTTGATTTGATCGTAGTCCAATACTCCGGTTCCTAGAGTTAAATAACTTAATTGTGATGCCGCTAAATCATAGGGCGTATAAGGGGCGCCACCGGCGAATCTGTATTTAATTCCCAATTCATATCCTCTTTTGAATTTTTTGCCGAAGATTAATGAAAGAAGATGTCTATTGTCCCAGGCCGATGGAGCATAGACGCCATCATCACCAGTGAATTCACTTTTAAAGAATGTGTATGAAGCAGTAAGGTAATAGGAGGTTGTAAATTTCTTTTGGAAGAACAATTCAAATCCGTAAGCACGCCCTGTTCCTTCATTCTCTACGTCTTCGTTTCCAATAGCACCGTAGGCACTTCCTTCGTTGGCAAGTGAGATGCCATTTCGAACTGAAACAGGATAGTTGTTATACGATTTATAAAATCCTTCGGCCGTAACACGTACTGAGTTGGAGGGTAAATATTCTGTTCCTAGTGCAAGATGATCACACAAGATGTAAGGACTATTTTTATTGGTGGAAATACCATCTACTTTGTAACCTAAAATGGTATAAGACGGCAGTTTAGCGTATCTGCCAGTTGCAACATTTAAATTCCATTTTGAATTGATAGCGAAAGACACACTTGCTCTCGGACTCATGGCTTGTAGGGGATCTGTACCATTCGTTGTGAATGAATTCATATCCGTACGTAGTCCGGCGGTTAATGAAAGTCTATCATTCCATAAAAGTCTATTCATTGATACAAATGCACCGCCTTTGATAAAATCAATTGATGTGTTGAATGCAATAGACACTGCAGGTATTGTGGCTCCGGTGTTGGGGTCTTGGTATGAAGGGGCTATTCTTGCAAAGAACGCGTTGTTGTATTTCACATATTGAAATGAAGCGCCATAAACGAATTTCCAATTTCCATAGAATTGATTGATTTCATATCGAAGTTTATTTTCAATTTCTTGGCTTTCACTTTTAAACGTTCTTTTTTCTTCGTTTCCTTCTTGCGCATCTTCAAAGCGGTCCAATCGATTGTTGAACATATTTCGACTTAAACTCAAATTGGAGAATCCATTTTCTAACGTTTTTTTCCAAGTGAAACCCATGGTGTAATTCCATTGGTTAATGTTCGGGTTGGAACGAATGATATATTCTTTCGTGGGGTCAGAATTTTTTGGAACAGCAAAATAAAACTCATCAATTGCACCAAGACCTATGGCTGTTATGGTATTTTTCTCATTGATTTTGGTGTTGACTTTGTATTGAAAATCCCAATAGTTCGGTCGAATAGGTAGGTCAATTAATTGAAAAAAGTATTGGAGATAGCTTCGTCTTGCACTTGCCAGAAAAGTAGTTTTTTTACCAATTGGACCCTCCAATGTTCCTGCAAGTTCAGTACTTGAAAGCCTCCAGTTTCCTTGCATACGAGTGGCGTTTCCATTGCGTTGTTTGAATTGCAGCACGGAAGACAAGGCATTGTCATACTTTGCATTGAAGCTACTTGAATTCAAAGTCGCTGTTTCAATAAAGCTTACGTTAATGATGCCTTGTGGCCCCCCAGAGGAACCCTGCGTGCTGAAGTGATTGATTTGAGGAACCTCAATGCCGTCAAGGTAATAAACGTTTTCACTCGGAGCACCACCTCGAATGATAAGATCATTTCGCTCTCCTGCTCCCGACAGTCCGCCCACTCCAGGAAGCGCTTGAATGACTTTGGAAATATCGAAATTTCCGCCTGGGTTACTTTTAATTTCTTCAGCAGACAAGCTTTGCACTGACAGAGGAGATTCCAATTCTTTTCCGTAATTGAAAGATTGAATGTTGATTACTCCCTGTTCATTTGTTGTTTCAGTGAGATCAATAGTGAATGTATTTGCATTTCCGTTGGTAATAACAACATTGAAAAGGGTTACGGAGACATATCCGATCATCTCTGTTTTGATATTGTAGGTTCCAGGAGTAATTTTTGTAATTAGAAACTCTCCTTTTTCATTCGATATACATCCGAATTGAGAGTTCTCTAAACGAACGGTAGCTCCAAAAATGGGTTGTTGATTTTTTTTGTCGATTACAATTCCAGAAACACTTCCGTTTTGTGAAAAGGCTTGCACACCGCACAGCAGCATGAGAAATAAGACTATTTTATTCATTCAATTTAACTAACTGCGTATGAAACAAGCTAGTGGGCCATATGTTTAACGAACCAATTATAGTTTTGGGAATACACCGGGTTTGCATTCATGCATGATGGTGTATACTTTCTCTACAATATCATCTACAGACGGTTTACTGAAATAATCTCCATCTGTTGAATACGCAGGTAAATGTTCTTTTGATGCTAATGTCTCGGGTTGAGCGTCTAAATGTTGGAAGGCTCCTTGTTTGTTCAGAATATGATCCAAAAGGTAAGCAGAAGCTCCGCCGGGCACATCTTCATCTACAATGAGTAATCGGTTGGTTTTTTTGACCGAATTCGCACAAACATGCGTGGTGTCAAAAGGCAAAAGGGTTTGTGCGTCAACAATTTCCGCATGTATTCCAAGGGCAGAAAGTTCTTCGGCAGCTTGCATGCATAAGTGCAAAGTTGAACCATAGGATACAACCGTAATGTCTGTGCCTTCCTTGATAACTTCTGCAACTCCTATTGGAACAACATATTGACCCAAATTACTTGGCATTTGCTCTTTTTTACGGTATCCATTGAGACACTCAACTACAATTGCAGGATCATTCCCTTGTAACAGGTTGTTGTACATTCCAGCTGCTTGTGTCATGTTTCTTGGCACACAGACATGCATTCCACGAACACTGTGAATGATTGCTCCCATGGGACTTCCACTATGCCAAATACCTTCTAAACGATGACCACGTGTGGAAATAATGGCGGGTGCCATTTGTCCACCGGCTGTTCTATACCGCACCGTTGCTAAATCATCGCGCATTATTTGCAATGCGTAATAGATGTAATCTAAGTATTGGATTTCCGCAACAGGTCGAAGGCCGCGCATAGCAAGCCCAATGGCTTGACCAACAATAGTAGCTTCTCTAATTCCGGTGTCACTTACACGGAGCTCACCATGTTTTTCTTGAAGTCCTTCGCATGTTTGATTCACGCCACCAATTTTTCCAACGTCCTCACCAAAAATGAGTACTTCAGGTATTTCAGTTAATTTTTGATCCCAGAAGTCGCGGAGAATTATTCGACCATCTACCCATTCGCTGGTTTCATTTATTTGTGGAGCAATATGAAGTGAATGATTGGCTTGACCATCCATGAGATGTGAACTGTAGGCGTAGTTCATTCTTCGTTGTGCCCCGGCGTACCAATTTTTCAATTGTGTTAATGCGGCACTTTCTTGACCACGACATGTGCGAATGGTTTTACGCACAGCATTGAAAATATCTTTTCTTATTTCCGCACTTTGAATTTCATTCAACACACCGGTCGATGCAAGCTGATTATGAGCTGCTCCAACTTCATTGATGAGCGCTAAAGCTTCTTTTTTATCGGTTTGAATGAGCTCTACAAACTCATCCCAAGCTTGTTTTTGTTCATTTCGAACCTGAACTTTCGCTTTGTTTCTTAACTCGTCAAGTTCATCTTGGTTCGCCATTCCTTTTTCAATAATGAATTCGGAAAACTTGACAAGACAGTCGGCAGTTTCATACCAAGAAAGCAGTTCTTTCGATTTATATCGCTCATGTGACCCGCTTGTGCTATGGCCTTGGGGCTGCGTAATTTCATCAACGTGAATTAAAACAGGTTGATGATTTTCTCTGGCATGACGAACGGCTTTGTCAAAGGTGACCTGAAGGTTTGCGTAATCCCATCCTTTCACACGAAATATCTTAATACCTCCTTGACCAGGCTCACTTTCCATTCCGCTGAGTGAATCAGAAATACTTTCTTTTGCGGTTTGATATTTTTTGGGAACAGAAATTCCCCATCCGTTATCCCAAACACACATACACATGGGAACACCTAGAACAGCGGCGGCATTCATGGTTTCCCAGAATAATCCCTCTGAAGTGCTGGAATCGCCTATTGTGCCAAAAGCAACCTCATTTCCTTTATTTGAAAAATTGGTTTTGTGATGAAGCTTTTCGTTTTGCTTGTATAACTTAGATGCTTGGGCAAGGCCCAGCAATCTCGGCATTTGTCCGCCTGTTGGAGAAATATCAGAAGAAGAATTTTTATGCTCCATGACATTTTTCCATTTTCCCTCCCCGTCAATAAAACGAGTTGAGAAATGACCACCCATTTGTCTTCCTCCCGAAGAAGGTTCTTTACTGACATCTGTATGGGCATAGAGACCAGCAAAATATTGTTTTATTGTAAGTTCGCCAATGGCCATCATAAATGTTTGGTCGCGGTAATACCCACTTCGCCAATCGCCATTTTTGAACTGCCTCGCCATTGCAATTTGAGCCAATTCCTTTCCATCCCCGAAAATCCCGAATTTGGCTTTTCCCGTTAAAACTTCTTTCCTTCCCAACAGTGATGCTTCTCGGCTGAGACAAGCAAGAAAATAGTCATCGAGCAATATTTTTTTTGCGGTTTCATTTACCGCTCCTTTTGAGGTAACTGACATGTTGCAAAGATACGAAATGAAAGCACTCACAAGTGGTTGTTCAAACTTCCATTTAGAGGTTACTCATTTTCGGGTTAGTTCCATTTCTTTTGTAGTATGAGAACTTACGTATTCGTGCTATTGATGGTATTGCTGACTGGTTTGAGCTTCGGTCAGCAGAAGGCAAGTTTAAGCAGTTTGTTTTATGAAAGAACAGACTATTTACCGAAGGGAATTACCCTTGCAGTTGGCCCTACTTTAACATATGGTACGCGGTGGAATAGAGAAGATGAACTGTTCGCACCGGCTTATGTGAATGGCACCTTTTCAACGCGTCCGCGCGTGGGTTGGAATGCTTCTTTAGCGAAGTATTGGATAAATCAACGTCTCTTGTTTTTTAATCGAATAGACCTTGGTGTTCAATATAAAAGATTCAACGGGTCTGAGTTATTTGAAGGTGTAGATGCTTGGGGTGGTTCTATTTCTGAAAAACGAATATTTCACGAAAACAGAGCGGGATTATATCTTTCAGGTTCGAACATAATGGGCTTTAAAAAGTACAATTGGTTGCAAACAAAATTGGGAGCTGGAATTGATTATGCCTACAAGCGATCTACAGAGGGAGAATTTTATAATTTGCCTCGAAATTATTCAGAGCCTTGGAGAGCGGGTGTTTTTGTGGGTGTAGGAGTTGGAAGACAAATCAGCGATGGTCTTTTTGCCACAGTTGAAATGGATGCTCCTCTGTTTCAGTTTTATCCAGGAGTTTTTGTGGATCAGCGCATGCATTATTTCCACTCGCATTATTATCCCATTCAATTGAAGGTTTCGTTGATGTGGGGAAAGCACAAGCCGAAAAGAACTTGCGATGATGTGAACAAAGGGCCAGAAAATGTGTCTAAAGAAGACGCTGGAAAACATCAAGGAAATGATTTGTTTGGTCCAGATATGAGAAAATCAAAGAAGAAGAAAAAGAAAAAGAAATAAGCTAGTTGAACTACTTACATTTGTATCGTGTCGGTGTTAAAGGAAATACAAGAGCCCGTTAAGGGTGAAATGGCGCAATTTGAGCGGTATTTCCAAGAGCAAATGCGAAGTGAGCATCGGCTTTTGGATAAGGTAACGCAGTACATCATAAAGCGAAAAGGAAAGCAAATGAGACCTTTGTTTGTTTTTCTTTCGGCCAAGGTTTTTTCAAAACCCGAAGAGCCAACATACGTAGCAGCCACCATGATTGAGCTGTTGCATACCGCAACGTTGGTGCATGATGATGTTGTAGACGACTCTCAAATGCGCCGAGGATTTTTCAGTATCAATGCACTTTGGAAAAATAAAATTGCCGTTTTAGTTGGCGATTATTTATTGTCTCAAGGACTTTCACTTAGCGTAAAGACGAATCAGTTCAAACTGCTAGGTATCATGAGTAAGACGGTGAAGGAAATGAGTGAAGGTGAATTGCTTCAACAAGAAAAATCGAGAAAATTGGATATTACAGAATCTGTTTACTACGAAATTATTCGTCAGAAAACAGCCTCTTTGATAGCCGCTTGTTGCGAAAGCGGAGCGTTGAGCGCCAACGCTTCTGATACTGATGTTCAGAAAATGGCTCGATTTGGTGAGTTGGTTGGAATGGCATTTCAAATTAAAGATGACTTGTTTGATTTTGGCGTTACTTCTGAAATTGGCAAGCCGGTGGGTATAGATATTCAAGAACGTAAAATGACACTGCCTTTGATATACACTTTATCGAAAGTTGATGCATCAGAACGAAGGGAGCTTTTGAGAATTGTCCGAAAATTCAATACAAACAGAGAGAAGGTACAATACTTAATGGGAAGAGTTGAGGTGCATGGCGGAATCGCATACGCTTGGAAAAAAATGATTGCATTTCGTGATGAAGCCATTGAAATTCTTGAGTCTTTTCCAGAAACACAGGCGAGAAATTCACTTCAACTTCTTGTAAACTACACAATAGAAAGAAATAAATAACATGAGAAATTTGCTTCTATTTTTTATTGCTTCACTATTCTTCACATCATGTGATGAGTTAGACAGCGCTACTCCAAAAGAAATTAAAACAATTAACGGATATAAGATTGTGGGTTATTATGAAATTGATGGAACAGACTCAATTAAAGTGGGCGAACGTACTTTTTATCCTAACAGTGAGAAAGTCTATTTAGAATTTAGAATTAAAGATGGAAAGAGACACGGTGAATGTTTGTCCTTTTTTCAAAACGGTACCAGACAAAGCTTGAACACGTATAAAGAGGGAATGCTAAATGGTGACTACCGTGTATGGCATGAAAACGGTGAATTGCAAATTGAAGGTCAGTATGAGAACAATAAAGAGGTGGGTGAATGGGTTTTTTATGATAAAGACGGAAACGTCAAGAAAACCCAAAAATTCAATTAAGTGTCGCGAATTTATTTTATTGCTCTTTTATTCTTTTGTCAGTCGGTAATTGCTCAAGTTACTGAAAAATATATTGCTCAATATGCACCAATAGCCAAAGAGCAAATGAAGAAGTATGGTGTGCCTGCAAGTATTACGTTGGCGCAAGGTATTTTGGAAAGTGGAAATGGAAATAGTGAATTGGCGAAGAAAGCAAACAATCATTTTGGGATTAAATGTCACAACACCTGGGAGGGTGAACGCGTGTATTTTGATGATGATGAAAAAAACGAGTGTTTTCGGAAATATCCCAATGTGGGTGATAGCTTCGAAGATCACAGCTTGTTTTTAAAAAAACCGAGGTATGCAGCGCTCTTCGAATTGAAAATAACGGACTATAAAGGTTGGGCAGAAGGATTGAAAAAATGCGGATATGCAACAAGTCCTACGTACGCTACACAGCTCATTCAACTCATTGAGAAATATGGTTTGGATCAGTATGATTTGGAAACTTCGGGGCAGCAGGCTTCGCTGAACTATTTCATTAGTGAGAATAGAATTAAATATGTTAAGGCATTGAAAGGTGAGAGTGTTGAAGAATTGACAAAAAGAACTCAGATTGGAAAAAAACGCCTTGCAAAGTATAATGATTGGCCAGAATTATTGGTTTTGAAGGAAGGTGAAATCATTTATCTTCAACCGAAGAGAAATAAGGCAAGTATTGCAAGTTATAAAGTGAAAAAAGGAGACACCCTTCGATCTATATCACAACAATACGGTATTAAAATGAAGCGCATTTGTAAATTGAATGGACTTGCCAATGAAGCTACGCTGAAGGAAGGTCAAGTTTTAGTGCTTCGCTAATTTTTCTGTATACAACATGAAATTCAATTTGAAGCGTTGAAGTAGAGTTTAATTCATCTTCTAGGGTGTACACATGCTTGCCAATAGGAGCCCATCTTCCAGGGTGCATGGGACGTGTATTTGGATACAAGCCAATTGCGTGTATTCCACATGCGGCTGCAATGTGCAGTGGTCCAGTACTAGCGGCAACTAAACAATCACATGAGGCAATGAATGCAATTAATTCGGCGAGGCTGAGTTTTCCTGTTAAATCGGTAATGTTTTGGTTAGGGGTGAACGAAGATTGAATAACGCTTCCTTCTTGCTCGGTACCTGTTAAATAAACATGGCAGTTATTCTGCTCCAGTACTTGTGATAAAAGTGAAAATTGTTCAAATGACCAGTTCTTAGCACTTCCTTTGCTTAACATATGAAAGATTACCGAACGTTTGTTCGGTACAAGGGGTATTGGATTTTGAACTTGCGGTGCGAGCTTTTGAAGATTTGTTATTTCTTCCAAAGAGGGAATATTCACCACACCAAAAGGCTTTAATAAGTGAAAATTCAATTGCGACTCATGGAGATCACTTTTTTTTCTGCTGAACCAAATGCGTTTATTGGCATAAATCCATGAATGCTTTCTTCTAGCAGTAGCAATGCGAATGGGTATTCCTTTGGATTTGACCCATTGCATGACTTGTGGATCAGGAAATGCAAATACGACGGCATCAGCTTCGAGTTGTTCATCATCTTTGAAATCGTAATTTACGAATTCATCAATAAACGGACATGCCTCTGCAATGGCTTTCGTGTAGCTTCTGCCAATGAAAATAACATGAGTATTCGGTGCGTGTTTTTTAATATAACCACACAGCGGAAGAGTGACTAAAACGTCTCCAATACTATCTGTTCTTGCAATTGCAATCCTATTTGGAAACCCAATGCTCATGTAACTTTTTGTATTTTAAGTGTGTGGCGAAAGCTGAAATTCGAGCAACAGTGAATCCAGATTTTCCATCGAGAAACCCAAGTCTAAAAAAATAGTCTGTACAAAATTTAACCATTGGGCTAAATATGCGTTTGAAAAATGGAGATTTTTTTCCTTGATTGAAAAGGTCTAAGGCTTGAATAGAAGTGAATTTATCTGCTTGAGCATAATGCTGTTCAATGGTATAATAAGAGTAATGAAGACAGTGTCCATTTAAGACACAAACATCTTCTTTATTTAGGTTAGACAGGCTTTCATGAATGGTGCCCTCCCATTGGTTCAACTTTTTATTGAATAATCTAATTTTAATGTCGGGATACCAGCCTCCGTGTCGAATGAAATTTCCGCAGTAATTGGTCATTCGTCTGAAAGCGGCTGGTTGTGGCGTATTTTTTTTCCAACTTAATATGGCTTCAATTAGCTCCGAATCCAAGACTTCATCTGCATCTATGCTGAGAATCCAGTCGTGTTGAGCCAGGGCATTGCCATCATTTTTTTGTTGTGAATATCCTTTCCAACTTTGTTGAAACACCGAAGCTCCGCAGTCTTTGGCAACTTGAACGGTGTTATCTGTAGAGAATGAGTCCACAACAACAATGTCATCTGTCACCTGACGTACTGCACGAAGACATTTTTCAAGATGGTGTCCTTCATTGAAGGTTATGATTACTGCTGAAAGAGAAGTACTCATTTGATTTCAGTTGAATTCCACATGAAGAAGTGTGGGTTGTTCATGAAAGGTTTGATGTCTTTAACCGCTATTAAAACACTAAGATCTACAAGCCATAAAATTCCACCACCACCTGCGGTTGCAGAATAGAGCACAGGCACTTTTACATCGGTTCCTAAATACATGCGGTGAACGCCTAAATATCCGAGTGTGGCGTTAAGGGTAATTGCAACCGCTTTTTGATTTTTAAACGATTTTAGGATTTGAATTGATTTTCTATTGTGGAATTTTTCGCTATTTATCACCTGCGATTGCACTTGCCCAAAAGAATTGAGGGAAAACAATACGAGATAAATAAATATAGAAATTCGCATTAGCCTAGTGTTCGTATGAATTCTTCAACTTTGTTTACCATATTCAAAGAGCCAATGAATAACGGTGATCTTTGATGTAAGTCGGTTGGTTTAATTTCCATGATTCTTCCATTGCCATGACTGGCTTTTCCACCTGCCTGTTCAACAATGAAAGCAAGTGGATTGCATTCATATTGGATACGCAATTTTCCTTCAGGAGATTTTGAACTGCCGGGATACATGTAGATTCCGCCTTTAATGAGATTGCGATGAAAATCTGCTACTAAGGAACCAATATATCTGGCACTGTAGGGACGATTTGTTTTTTTATCGGACTCTTTACACCATGATACATAGGCTTGAACGCCGGGGCTGCACGCATTGATATGCCCTTCGTTCACACTGAAAATTGCGCCATCTTCGGGAATTCTCATGTTCGGATGAGAGAGAAAGAATTCACCAATACTCGGTTGTAAAGTAAATCCATTTACACCGTGTCCCGTGGTATAAACCAACATGGTACTGCTTCCGTAAATGATGTATCCAGCAGCCACTTGCTCATCTCCCGTTTGAAGAAAGTCATTGACCGTGGCCATGTCTCCAATGCTTGATTTGCGTCTGAAGATGGAAAAGATGGTACCAATACTTACGTTTACGTCAATGTTAGATGAACCATCAAGCGGATCGAATAAAATGACATACTTTGCTTTTTTGCAATGTTCATGATCAAAGGCGAAATACTTTTCATTTTCTTCAGATCCTGCACCAGCTACTTGACCTCCCCATTGCATGGCGTTGAGAAGGGTTTCATCGGCAAAAACATCAAGTTTCATTTGGGTTTCGCCTTGGATATTCGTTTTTCCTGCAGCGCCTAGAATGTCTTGGAGGCCGGCTTTATTCACCTTGTGGTTGATGATTTTACCAGCAATTCCAATATCTGATAGTAATCTACTTAAATCTCCTGAAGCGTAAGGGAAGTCTGACTGACGTTCCATGATGAATTCGCTGAGTGTTACAAGTGCGGCCATGATGCGAATTTACGCTTGATTGGTTAAGTGAGGAAATAAGAGATGGGTAAGTTCAATGAATTCAGGGACCCCAAGTTGTTCAGGTCGTTTTTGAAAAATTGGAAGGTTTGTGTCGAGTTGGGTTCCACAAAGCGATTTAACACTGTTTCTCAGCGTTTTTCTCCGTTGATTAAAAGCCAACTTAACAACTTGTTTAAACTCTTTTTCACCCGATACTAACAGCGGTGTTTTTTTCCTTTTCATGCGAAGAACGCCACTTTTTACTTTTGGTGGTGGATTGAAAACGTGTTCGTCTACCGTGAATAAATATTCAATGTCATAATACACCTGCAGAAGCACAGACAAGATTCCGTAATCTTTATTTCCGGGTCCCGATGCTACGCGCATTGCAACTTCCTTTTGAAACATGCCAACAAGTTCTGGAACGCAAGTGTGATATTCTAGAACCGCGAATAGAATCTGTGAAGAGATATTGTAAGGAAAATTTCCGGCAACAGCAAAATGATCACCGAAGGTTTCTTTTAAATTCATTCTTAGAAAATCTGAAGAATGAATTTTTCCTTGAAGTTGTGGGTAATGTAATTTCAAATAGGCTACTGATTCCTCATCGATTTCTACGACTTCAATATTTTCAGTTCGTTGTAGTAAAAATTGAGTAAGTGCACCGGTTCCTGGACCAACCTCAATAATTTTTGAATAGTTTTCGTGCTTGGTTAGTGCGTTGGATATTTCCTCGCAGATTGAGAGATCCAGCAAAAAATGCTGCCCCAAATGTTTTTTTGGCCTTACGTTCACACCACAAATCAACCACCATTTTTTTGAAAGTCCTACATGTTTTGATAAACACAGTTTCGTTAAAAACAAAGGCATGAGGACCAATAGTGCTTTGCTTTAATGCGTAGTTTCGGTGTATGGTAAGTTATTTAGACATTTTGTTGGTACTTATGTTGGCTTGGGCCATTTGGCGCGGTTGGTCGAACGGTTTTGTTGCCGAGTTGTTTTCTTTTTTGGCTTTTTTTGTTGGCGTATATGCGTCTGTTTATTTATCTGAGCCTGTTGGCAAACTTATGGGGGCTACTGATGAAAGCGTTGGCACACGCGTAGCTGTTTTTTTAGTCATTTTCCTTATTGTGGTTGTGGGCATGTATTTTTTAGGAAAATTGATTACTTCAAAAATCAAAGGGGGTACAGAAAAATGGAATAAAGCCCTGGGCTCTCTTTTTTCACTGGGAAAATATATGTTGGGAATGGGCTCTCTTTTCGTTATGTTGCATGCGTTGGATTCAAAATTTCATCTGCTTCCAGAATCGCAAAAGGAGGCGTCGTACGTATATGAGCCCTTGAATTCTTTTTCAAGAACGCTTTTCCCTGAAATAAAAGAGTTTGAATCGAAGTTGCCTTCAGACACTACCGTAAAGGACATAAAAGAGGTCAATGAAAAGGTCAATAAGAAATAGGCTGTGGCTTTTGTTTGTGCCTACTATAACTTCCTGTGTTGTGACTGTTCCTTGTTCATTTCAACCGACATCAAGGAACATAGAATCATGGCAATTCCCTTCAGATAAAGAAACAGAACAACTTGAAAGAAATACTATTTTGGTCGATCTAAGTAAAATCAACAGCACGTTTAAACTCGATATTCGCTATGCAACAGAGAACAACTTTACGGGTAGAATCCTTTATAACGAAGCGAAGGCCTATTTACAGAAAGATGCTGCTGGAGCACTGAATGAGGCGCAAGAAATGTTCAGTGATTTGGGGTTGGGTTTAATAATTTACGATGCATACAGGCCTTTGTCTGTTCAGAAGGAAATGTGGAGGATAAAACCAGACAAGCGCTATGTTGCAGATCCGAATCATGGTTCAAATCACAATAGGGGCATGGCGGTAGATGTGGGGCTTTATGATCTTGAGACCGGAGCTTATTTGGAGATGCCAACCGAGTTTGATGCATTTAATCGCAAGGCATGGGCAAATGCAACCGTTGGTGTGAGTGAAATGGGCAGGTACAATAGATCTATTTTAAAACAGATTATGAAGCGTTGTGGTTTTAAAATGAATACAACAGAATGGTGGCATTTTGATTTTAAGGACTGTCATCAATATCCCGTTTTGGATATTCCCTTTCATGAAATTACATCAGAATAATTTTGCTTGACATACCAGGGTTTGGGATACATGTTGTTGCATCTGTTTCCAACGCTTTTTACCCAGCCCAGTGGTTGATTTTGAAATGTAACGAGGTGATATCCTCTATTGGGGGCTGCAGCTAACGCCTCTCCCCTCAAGTAAGTCTGAGCCTGATCATAAGATACTTCGATTTGAGGCACTTGTTCCTGGAACAATTGAGTGTTCGCCAAGGATTGGTGAGGAACAAAGGTGTCTCTAACAAATTCGCCCAATTGCACACCTAAATTGGCATTGGGGTAGTTGTTTTCGAAGAGCGGGAAAAAGGGATGGTGGTATGGAAAAGTAAATACCCTTCCATTGGCATCTACCCGAGTTTCAATTTCTGGGCGAATGAAATGATTCAATTCTATGGCTTGACTCTTTGTTGGTCTTGATAAATTCGAATTTCGAGATTTGAACTTGGTCTCAATAACATCATCATCATCGCCCTTTTTAAACAGCGAACAAAAGAATCCTTCTCCCGGAGTTAGGTGTGGAAGCATTTGATACCCGATGCCATGTTTTGTCTGCGTTTCATGAATACTCCATGCTGTTTCAATTGGAACAGCTATGTTTTCTAATCGAAACTCTTCACATAGCCAATCAACAATTTCTTCATTTTCTACTTGGGCATAAGTACAGGTTGAATAAATTAAAAATCCTCCAGGCTTCAACATGCGGTAAGCTTCTTTCAAAATATCTTTCTGTCTTATGGAACATGACTGTGCCAGGTGTTCGGTCCATTCATTTCTATACGAAGGCTGTCTTCTAAACAATCCTTCGCCACTGCAAGGTGCATCAACCAGAATTAAATCAAAGACGTTTCGAAAAGGTATTTTTTCAGGGCTACTGCCAATGGTTAGGTGATTGTATGCCCCCCATTTACTAATGTTTTCCCGAAGTATGGAAAGTCTAATTGGGATAATTTCATTCGATAAACAGAAGCTTTCAGGATGAAGGCTGCTGTTCATGAGAAGTGATTTCCCCCCCGGGGCTGCACACAGATCAAGAGCGGTTATGGGCTTATCTTTTCCAATTGCATATTCGATTAAAGCATGAATGAACATGGAGTTTGCTTCTTGCGCGTAGTATGCACCAGCATGGTAATGTGGGTCTGCTGTAAAATTTGGTCTTTCAGCTAGAATTTTACCGAACGGGTTCCATTGAACAGAATGACCACTCGGTTGATTTTTTTTCTTAGGGTTAATTAGAATACCGGTTTTAGGAATTTCGTTTAGTGCGGAAATGAATTTTTCAAAATCATTTGGAAATTGCAATTTAATTTTTTCGACAAAAGCAGCAGGTAGTTTTTCCATTATTCTTCTTCTTCATATTGACCTTTTTCTTGCAACCACTTGGGTAGTTGATTTCCTTTACCAGCGCGCTCTACACGTTTCTTCTCTTCATCGGTCATTTTAGATTCGTTTTTTAGCAGTGGAAGTACATTGGTCTGAATTTTTTCTATTTTATCTCCGGCTCGGCTTTGAATTTTGTTTGTTTCACCCTCCTCTTTTCCTGAAAGTTTGCTTTCTCGTTTCGGAATACTGGGAAGGTTCAGTCGATTCCGAAATTTTTCTTTCAGTTTGGCTTTCTTTTCATTGCGTTGTTCTATGCGATCTGCGCGAAGGGCATCTTTGTCTAAACCAAATTCTAAATTCTCCCAAGGGCCTTTCATGAAAATATAAATTTGTCTTCCACTCGTTCCGTCATTACTTAAAAGAACATCTTTCAAATTAAACCCAAATTTATAATCGAGATAGTTTGAAAAAGTATGTGAGCCTTCAAGAGTGATGTCTAAGGCATTTGATTCAATATTCATGAGAGGAATATCTATGCGTTCATTTTCAATGTGAATGCTATTTTCAAGCGTTTCGAACCGTACGTGTTTTAGTTTTTCAGAAAATTCATTTTCATTTACGAAGGGCGCTATCCATTTGTTTGATCGAATGTAATCTGTGATATACTGTAAACTTTGAACCTGAATCAACTCTCCGTTTTCAATTTGAACATCAATATCTGAAACAATGCTGGAAGGAACAGGATTAAATGAAGCATCAAAGACCCCTTGAAATTCAATTGTTGCATGGGTTTTTCCTTTAATGTTTGCGTCAGTTAGAGAGGTCTGTTCGAAATTGTTAAACAACCGAAAAACGTTGTCAATAGCAATGTCTTCGAGTCTTGCTGTTGCTTCTATTTCGGTGTATCCATTTTCTTGAGGTGACAGTAGAATATCTGTTTGCATTTCTCCCTCTGCAATATCCATACGCAGTGGTGAAAGACTGAATGTGCCTTGGTAAGCTTCAATGATTCCTTGAACTCTTTTTGCGTTGAAGGTTTGATATGAAAAGGCATCTACATTGGTTTGTAATACAAGTCGAATGTTATTTGGCATTCCAATTCCTGACGCATCTTCTTGAGAATCTATCCAGTTTTCTAATTTGAATTCGGGAATGGAAACACGGGTATTCACCAGTAAGTCTTCATTTGAAGCTGTTAAATAGGGGATAAGATTTTGAAGTTCTCCGGCAATGGAAATTTGTGTGTTATTCAGATTGAAATTGAAAGATTCTACTTTCGCTTTTTGCTCTAAAAGTGAAAGTGTTCCGTTGATATTTTTGAGGTGTTGCGATGTGCCATACCATTGAAATTCGGCATTTGAAATTTGGGCCTCACCAGCCATTTCTACACCAGACCAAACGAAGGAACTATCAGCAGAACTAAATTCAATTTTCCCATCTACCCTAGCGTTCAAATTTAAACCGCCACTGCATGTGGTAAGGGAATCCCAAGCGAGGAAATTTTTCAAATCATTGAGATCGGAATTGGCTTGAAGGTTCAGATGAACCTCCGGATTTTGTTTAGGATAAATAGATCCATGAATGTTAATATTTCCATTTCCGAGCTGCGCTTGAAGTGTTTTAATTTCAACACTATCTGTTCCGTTGTTTAGGGTGTATATTCCAGAAAACTGAATATTATTGAGTTGTACACCGGTATTAATTTCCTTCAGCGACCCGTCTTTAATATCAATGTGAGTAAGAACATTTATTTTCTCAAGAGGGCCTTGAATAGATAAATCAAATACGGCTGTTCCTTCCGGTTCATAGGGTGAGAATTGTGCGTTGATTTCTTCAGGAAGAAGAGAGACAATTTCATTGAATGTGAGTTCTGTTTTTTCAACCTTACATGTTACATTCGGATGCACTCCAAATTCGAATGCCCCTTCGAAAAGCAAGGGTATGTTTTCGATGGAGACACTGGTTTTATTTAGTTCAATTCGAGATTTTTCGGTGTCGAGATGAATGATAGAGTTGAAAATAAAATCTTTGTTTTTAAGAAATGACTTGTTGTTGAGAGCAAGTATTTTCGATCTCAGGCTACCTTCAATTTCGATGTCAAAAACAGATGAAGTAAACGCGCCACTCGCCTCTATGTCGGCAATGTTTAAATGAATATGCTGATTGCTTGAATCATTTTTATAAATGAATTGAATTTCTTCGGTCAGAATATTTTCTATGGCAATTTCATATTTTTCACTAGAAGTATCTTGCGTAGAATCGGGTATCCAGACATTCCAATTTTCTTCACCTTGTTTATTTACTTTTAAGTTGCAGAAACCATTTTCTATTCCTAATTCATCGAATTGATAATTACCAGAGAAGAGGTCGATGACATCGAAGGAAATAAACATTTTTTCAGCCTTTATGAGTGTGTCGTGCTGATCCGAGTTTTCTTCAATGTATATGTTATTGAATTGAATTGAGGCGGAGGGAAAATTGGTCCATAACGTTAATTCGGCGCTTTCAACTGAAGTTTTTGTTTTTATATTTTTTGAGAAATAGGCTAAAGCATAGTTAACGATTTCATTTTCGAAAACGGTTAACAATAGAAGAATGGTTAGAAAGAAAAGTATGAATAAAGTTGAAATAGAAATGATTATTCTCTTGAGCCACTTGGGAAGTTTCTTCTTGCTGGGGTTGGCCGGCAAGGTGAATTCCGTATTATTTTCAAGATCATTTCCCATGTATCGAATTTAAAGACGGCCTGATGTACATTTGACTGGGTTTTTTGAAAAAACTGACAACCTTTTGTTTGAATAATTGTTAAACAAGACATATGAAAAGAATATTGTATTTCGTTGCCTTCATTTTTGTTAATACCACCTTGGGTCAACAAATAGGCGAACACAGGCCAGGATTTGTTTTAGGTGAATTGCCTTATGCACTAGACGCCTTAGAGCCGGCCATTGATAAAGAAACCATGAACATTCATTACAACAAACATCACGTGGCATATTTGAATAATTTGAATGCAGCCCTACTTGAAGATCCATATGTTAAGGAGTATGGCGAGCTATCATTGGAAGGCATTCTGTTGCGAGTTGGAGAAGATCATGGTGTTATCCGAAATAACGCAGGGGGGCATTACAATCACCAGTTATTTTGGAAGTGTTTAACACCAATCAAAGAAAAGCATGTACCCTCGGAGATGTTACTTCAAGCGATTCAGCGCGATTTCGGTTCTTTTGATAAATTAAAAGAGCTCCTTCTGTTAGAAGCGAAAAATAGATTCGGAAGCGGTTGGGTTTGGCTTTGTAAAGATTTGAATGGCGTTTTGTTTGTCATGAGTACGCCCAACCAAGACAACCCATTAATGGCTAGAATTAGCAAACGGTTTGGAATTCCAATTTTAGGTATCGATGTTTGGGAACATGCATACTACCTGAAATATCAGAACAAACGCGTTGATTATGTCAAGTCGGTTCTAGAGATTGTGAATTGGAGCTATGTAAGCGAACAATATGAGAAGGAATTTGAAATTGGCAAGTAAATGATTGAAAACAAAATCTCAGCTAATTCAAAACTGATAACTCTTGATTTATCTGAGCTTATAAGGGAATCTGATTTCCAGGAATTGGATATTGCGCCTTGGTTGTGGCAGGGTTTGGTTTTGAAAGAAACCGAATATAGGAAGGCTTTGAACGGAGTAAATTGGAGCGATTTTAGCGCCAAACATGTTTTGATTCAATGCAGTGTAGACGCCATTATTCCTACATGGGCATATATGTTACTGAGTTCAAAATTATCTGGAATTGCAACATCTGTGACCTATACAACACAAGATAAGGTAGATGAAAACAAGGCACTACTTGTTATTCACGATTTAGAATTATCGCATTTTGAAAATAAAAATGTGGTTGTGAAAGGGTGTTCAGATTTGAATTTAACACCGCATGTTTATGTGCAGCTTCAGTTGAAATTGCAGCCGGTAGTGAATCGAATAATGTTCGGTGAACCGTGTTCTACAGTTCCTATTTTTAAAAGGTAGATTAGAATCGCAAAGCCATTCCCAATTGAAATAAATCTCTTTTTGTAGAGGTATTTCCTATGTTGTAGCTGATGGCGTTATTTTGATCTAAATGAACACTTTCTGGAATGACATACTCTGACTTTCCACCATCAATTTTTTCATAACGAAGATCAAAGAATAAATTTTGAGCCTTTCCCATTTTGATTCGGACACCAAAGCCGTAGGCATAAAGAAATGAACCACCTTGTTGAATGAGTTTCGCATCTTCTACAGATGAAAATCCTCCACTGTTTTGAATGGTAATGTCTGTTTTAGTTTGAAAATTCTCGAAGCCTCCAAGTAAATCGAAATACGGTTGAATGGCACCGTTAAAAGGTCTAAATCTGAACTGGGCTAAGTAACGGTAATTGTTATTTCGGGCTCGGTATGTTCCAGGATTTCGAACGGTATCGCCCGGATTTACAATGGGAGCCACCACTTCAATGTCTTGATCAAAAGTACCCATGTTATTCCAAGCGAAGGCCACACCGTATTCAAATGGAGATGCTTTTTTAATTGGAATAGAGATGTTAGCAGAGATACCCAAGGGGTTTCCTGAATAGGTTGCCGCGAAATCTTCTAGAGGCCTAACGGCCTGAGCTCCAATGGAGATTGAAGTGGTTCTGGGTAGTTTCTTTTTAATTTCCCCTTTTTTTATAGGTTCATTGTTTTGGGCAATCGAACTGTAAAAAGCCAAAAGAAGCATGAGTGTTGCGAAAGAAGACTTCATAACTTGTATTTATTTTGTGAAGACAATTCGTATGCCGAAATGAAATTTCATAAGCAAAGTTATAAATTCGCTTGGTGAGTTTGAAAAAGATTTACATATTAGGAGAATCAGGACAGCTGGCATCATGCTTTGCTTCGTTGCAAAAAGAATTTGCAAATTTGGAACTCCAATTTTTTGGACGTGATCAAATAGATTTCGAGAGACCGCTTGAACCGCAATTCAATTGGAACTTGCCCCCCGATTGGATTATCAATACAGTAGCTTATACTGCGGTAGATCTCGCAGAAACAGAGCATGAATTGAATTGGCGAGTGAACGCAGAAGCCTTACTGGAACTTTCCAATTGGTGTGAAAAACACAATATACCGCTCATTCATTTTTCTACAGATTATGTTTTTGATGGTGAAAATCAAGTTCCGGGCGGATACACAGAAGTTAGTGCCGTAAATCCGCAGTGTGAATATGGGCGTGCAAAACTTCAAGGAGAATTGCATGCGTCTCGGTATGCCAAAGCATTGATATTTAGAATTGCCTGGCTGTATTCACAATTTGGAAAGAATTTTTACTCTACCATTTCAACCAAAATAAAAGCCGGAGAAAATCTTCGCGTTGTAAACGATCAGTTGGGTTGTCCAACAAGTGGAATGGCCCTGGCATACGACATTTTAGATTTTATTAGGCAGACCGAAGTAGATGATGTTGAATTTGGTTTGTATCATTATAGCCACGAGGGTAAAATAAGTTGGTATGACTTTGCGGTGGCCATTCAAGAGGAATTGAAATGTGAAGTTGAGATTGAATCAATTTCTTCCGATCAATTGAAAATGGCAGCGAAGCGACCAAAATTTTCAGCCCTTAATTCGAATTTAGCAGAACAAATTTTTCAATTCCCGAATCGTGAATGGCGCAGGGAATTGCAAGATATAATTAGAGAATAAACATGACAGCATTAGCATTGGCTCAGAAAAAGGCAGAGCATTGGAGAACCTTTGATTTGGATATAGATACCCGAAACGAAATTGATCGACTGGAAAAAGAAGATGAAAAGCAATTTATTGATTCATTTTATTCTGATTTAGAATTTGGAACGGGCGGTTTGAGGGGAGTCATGGGAGTGGGAAGCATGCGCATGAACAGGTATACGGTTGGAATGGCTACTCAAGGCTTAGCGAATTATATCAATAGAAGCACAGATCAAGGTTCGGTGGCTATTGCCTATGATTCAAGAAACCTAGCTTCTTTTTTTGCTTCAATTGCGGCTGATGTGCTGAGCGCGAATGGAATTCGTGTGTTTTTGTTCAATGAACTTCGACCTACACCTTTGTTATCCTTTGCCGTTCGTGAATTGGGATGTACTTCCGGAATTGTTATTACCGCGTCTCATAATCCGAAAGAATACAACGGTTATAAAGTTTATTGGAATGATGGTGGTCAAATTTTACCACCGCATGATGCTGGAATAATACAAGAGGTGCGTGGCGTTGCGCATTGGAATGAGGTTAAAAAGGATCGAAACGAAACTCTTGTTGAGGTTGTTCCTTCTCATGTTGAGGAGAAATATTTAAGACTGGTGAGTGAATTGAATTTAAGTTCCAGTGAAGTTCAGCAGGTTTCTGATTTGGGAATAGTTTATACATCTATTCATGGATCTGGAATAACATTGGTGCCGAAGACGCTTGCTGCCTATGGATTTAAGAATGTAAAGCTTGTGCAAGAGCAGTCCATTCCAGATGGAAATTTTCCTACAGTAGAATCTCCAAACCCAGAAGAGAGAAGTGCCATGAAAATGGCATTGGATCTGGCTTCGAAAGAGGATGCTTCATTGGTTTTAGGAACTGATCCAGATACAGATAGGGTGGGAATTGGAGTTCGGAATAATCACAATGAATTGGTCTTGTTGAATGGCAATCAAGCTGGAAGTTTGTTGGTGTATTACAGATTGAAACGTAGTTTGGAATTGGGTATTCTTCCTTCAAATGCTTATGTCGCCAAGACAATTGTAACATCGGATTTAATAGACAGAATAGCCAAATCATTTCAAGTTCCTTGTTATGAAACCTTGACTGGATTTAAGTTCATTGCCGGACTTATTGGCAAGAAGGAGGGAAGTGAAGTGTTTATTGCGGGTGGTGAAGAAAGTTATGGTTATTTGGTTGGTGAATTTGTTCGAGATAAAGATGCTGCTCTTTCTTCTGTTCAATTTGCAGAAATTGCAGCCTATGCAAAAGCGAATGGAACAAGCATTTGGAATATGCTATTGGATCTTTATAAAGAGCATGGCTGTTTCCAAGAAGAGCTTGTTAGCATTACTCTGAAGGGTATAGAGGGTATTCAGCAAATTAAAAAAATGATGAATACACTTCGAACCACACCACCTCAATCGTTGGGAGGTGTTCAAGTTGCAGAAATTTCCGATTACTTGGTTCAAAGAAACGTTATTTTGAAGAATATGAAAGAGCGTGTAATTGAGCTTCCAAAGTCAGACGTTCTTCAATTTATTTTAGAAGATGGAAGTAAAATTTCGGTTCGACCAAGTGGTACTGAGCCTAAAATTAAATTTTACTTTTCGCTTCGAGATGAACTTTTAAGCAAGGAGGTGTACAATGAAGTAGCTCTATTGCTGAATGATAAAATTCATCGAATAAAAGAAGAGCTCTTGCAATTGGCAGAGTAGTGCAACTAATTTTAAGAAAAATTAAATGCATTAATATTAGAACATCAAAAAAAGGCACGTTTAAGATGAAACCACCAAAACAAACAACCGATTAATGAGGTTGATTTTGAAAGATATTTTAACACGAATGAGGAGTATTATTTTATAGCTAGTGCGTAAGCACCGATTTGATTTGGTTGCAAATAGTCGCCAGATTAATTATTAACCCTACTCCACAACAATCTTCGAACTATCTAACCAAGCGTTGTTGCTTAACCAATGAAGTGTATACATTCCCGAGCTGAGCGATGAAATATTAATTTCAACGGTGTTGCTTGAATTAGCGAAAAGAAAAATATTCATACGAAGCACTGCTCTACCTTGCATGTCTATGATTACAATTTCATTCTGATTGTTCGGAAAGTAGTTTTCCGGAAAGGTGAAATTGAGTTTTACTTGATCATGAGTTGGATTCGGAAAGACAGTTATTGTGTTTTCTAAACCAACAACGATTTCTTCAACGTTCACATATTGACATCCCGGTTCTAGGCACCCCATGGAATCTACTTTGAATATCCATGGGGTAAGCAAATATGGGTTAGGGTCAGAAATTCGCTGGTCAATATATCCACTGCAAACAAATCCTCCATCAGGTGTAGGTTTTGAATCAAGCAAATAGTGTCTTGCTGGATAATCTAAACCAGTTCCCGGAAAATTATTGTAGTAACTATATTTTCTAAACCACAAACTATCTCTATTTGCGTCCAGCATAAGCATGCCTCCCATCCAACGCCACTCAGGTCCAGAGCCTTGAGCTGTAGTCAATTGATTGTCGCAGACTATTAAGTAGCCAACATTCGGAATAACGTGTAAGTCAACAAAATCTCCATTGTAAGTTGGCAAGTATTCTTTTCGCGCAGTTGTTTCGACCAAAACTTCGTTTGGTTGTTGCTCTATCAGAGTTGAATAATAGTATCCGGCAAACATAGCATCAGGGTCATTTTCTTCATTGGTTAGTCTTCCTGCTAAGATCACTTTGTCATATTCGTATTCGTAAATTGCTGCTATTTCATTACTACAACTACCACCAAAAGTGATTCTATTTTCTTCAATTCCAAATTCATCGGTTTTAATTAAAATGAAGTCGTTGTTTTGAAAGAAGCCGTCGCTGCAATCCTCGAATCCGGGAGTATTGGCACACAACCAAAAGCCTCCATCCATCGCTTTTATGACATCATACGTCCCATAGGTGTCTGAGTATTCCTTCTGCCAAATATGATTGCCAAGACTATCCAATTTAAGCAAGAATGCATCCGGTTCGTTGTTGTTGATGACATCCAATGAGTCCATGTACCAACCGTGTGCGACATAAGTTGAATCGGAAAGGTCTTCGATTAGGCCAGAAAATGAATAACGGGCAAAACTGCTATCGACCAAATGTTGCTCAATTAAATCCCCAAAAGGGTCTATTTTTACAATATAGTTGCGAACTGAATCAAGTTGACCTAATTCTTGTTTAGTTGAAAACATCGAAACAATTTCTCCATTGTTATTCATAACCATACCACCCCTATTGGCATAATTTCCGAACCAGTCTTCACCTAAGTCAAATTCAGGATTGTCATATCTGTTCCACCACATCAAATCACCATTTTCGTTGCATTTGGCCGAAAAATTTCTGGAGTAGTCAACGCAACTATCGGGATGACAAAGATTCCCTCTCCCAAAGGAGATGTAGCCATCATAGAAATTCGGACTAATGTCCACAACAAACACATTTTCAAAAAAGCCATGTGCTTGATAGTTATACGCTGGCCATTGGCAACTTACTGGATGAGCTTGATTAAATTCAGGCCATTGAGCAAATGTCTTGTATGAAAGCGCAATCAGGAATAAAAAACAAAAATTTTTCATGGATATGAGAATTAGAAAAGCATGGACGGCCTTCGGCTGTCCATGCTTTCAATGTTTGTTAGTCTTGATTGACAACAGTAAGTTTAATGCTTTCCACTACCTTATCGAAGGCTCTGAGTTGCACGATGTAAATGCCGGTTTCATAGTTTTTCAATGAAAGTTCAACCAATCCTTTCGTGTTGGGGTGGAATGAATTGAGCAATCTACCTTGTGGGTCATAGACTTCAATAGTCGCGTGTTCGTCCGCTTCAACAGGATAATGCAACCACGCGGAGTTGCTGGCTGGATTTGGCCAAACGCCTAGTAATGGAAGTTCATTGTTGTACTTGTCGTTTCCAATTTGCAATGATCGATATTGAATAGGAACGCGAGGCTCTGGTTCAAATTCGGCTTCTCCAATTTCTTGCAAAATTCCCAAAGCCATGCTGCTGCTAAAGTCACTAGGCATATTGTAAATGCTCCAAAGTTCAGATATTTGAGCCGCATTCAATAAACTCCAATCACCTGCAACCGCCTGCTCTAATTCTAAAATCTTTTTGTATTGGAGCAATGCAGGCTCATTTTCAACAAGAGTAATAGCGCTTGCGTAGTTTCCATTTGAAGCGAGCAATGAGGCACGGCTCCGAATCATCACAACCGCATCTGACTGATTGATTTGGTTGAGATATTCGTTGAGATAAATTAACTGGTCGGTTTCTAATTCGGGGTTGCTTTCATAAGTGAACCCCGCTTGTGCAATTTGTTGAATGAGTCGGTCACGGTGTGTTGCAAGACCCGCGATATTGAGTTCCATCAGCATGCGAAGACTTTCACCACTATCCGCATTGTATAAGAAACTCATGAAAAAAGGGCTGAGAATGTTTGCTCTTTCAATTTCTGCTATAACCTCCCTTTTGAGAGGGCTATTGGCAAGAAATATCTCCGTAAGGTGCCACGAGCTGAGTCGTGAGGCCTGGGCAATCAACTGCCGAAGGACTGCATCGCTCAGTGGATAACGTTGCATCAACAAATCACGGTAGTACTGACTCTCGTGAGGAAATGCACTTGTAAGTATGTCGAGGGTACTTTGTTTTTGATTGTCATCTACAACAGCATTGTATGTATTCTTTGCCGCCTGTAATTCACTTCGCACGGTGTTCAATTGTGAAATTATGCCGCCAAGGCCACTGGGAGTTTGTCCACCACCAGTGCCTCCGTATGTATTTGCACAATCTGACTCATCGTAAGGTTCGTTTGTCGCAACCGAATTCGTCATTAAAATAGATTCATTACCATTGGGGTGAGTTGAAGTAGCTCCACCGCAATCAGGTGTTGTGTTTGGCTGGTCGTGGCACACATAGTAAAGATGCTCTTCATTGTAAGGGTCGTTCACCCAATCACTAGTTGCACCACCACAATCATTAACGCTAAAGCGATTACCTGCCATTTGATTGGAGTTACCACCATTGCCTTGATTTCCACCCTGCACCCAACGCATATATGTATCAGAATCTCTGAATACGTCTGTTTGCCCAAAGGTATATGTGTTGCAAAAAAGTTGCAAACCAGTTTGGTCATCAAGACCTCCAACATCAATTGTTCCATTCACTCCAGTTACGAAATCACGATTTTGTCTGGTCACATACGTCCCCAACTTCATTTCATTGAAATCATTGTTACGAATTTCATTCGCGGCGTCCCCACTATTGTCAATCCAAATACCTAGTGCACAGGGAAATTCATCATTTACCTGAAAATCATCAAACCCATCAAAAGTATTTTGCTCAACTACATATCCTGTGCTATTCGTCAAATAAATGCCACGTTCTACAGTTTCATTTGAATTGAAACCTGCTGCATCAGGGAGCGTAAAATTATTCAGATAAATTAAGACGTTATCCGTATTGTAATTGACAATACCATACAAACAATATTGAAATTCTTGTTCCTTGCACGTGTAGAACGCATCAGGGTCATTAAATCCTGCACTGCGAATTCCATATTTTAGTTTATAAAATGTTGTTTGATCAGAGTCTATAGGACTTCCAGTCCACGGATCATTCGACCCATCCAAGGTAAAACTTGCTCTGCTGCTGTATATACCGGTGCCACGATTGAACCAATTGTATGTATTGATGTCTGTTTTGTTCATGAATGAGCAATTCTTAAAACTAATTTTATCTACGGATTTTAATAATACGTGATTATTTGGAGACAAGGAAGGATTGTTCAAGTGTTCATCGGTAACAAAAGAGCACAGATTGAAGTATGATTTGTTTTGAACGGGATCTCCCCCAATTTCATAACGATATTTCTTAAATACCACGTCGTTATAATTGTTTCTAAACGTGGACTGTGATGCTCGAACTATTCCTCCTGCATTGCTAGGAATATTCCCGCCAACGTCAATTCCAACCATTGCATTTTCAATAACAGAGTTCGACAAATTCAAATAACCTTGATCACCTCCTGAAATAGGCAATTGATCAATGGAATTAGCGGCGTTAGTAGTTCCCAACAAATCTACACCTGGCCACATAATTTTCTCACAATCCAATGATGTCCATGTGGTACCATTGAGGTTTACCCTCGCTCCCTTCTGGATAATTACATCGGCATCCTCATCAAACTCGAAAATCATGTTGTTGATGGTAGTGACTGTTCCAGTTGTAAAAGTCAAATCATCAGTTATTCGGATTGGGGAGTTTTGGTTATCAAAAGGGTTGCTGCCATCAGACCATGTGCCATCGTTGGCAGTAGCGATGGTAGGTACTTCACCAAAGTGAAATTCAGTAAAGTCGTGGCAACACTCGGCTGCAGCAAGAAATGTTTGCAACAATTGTGCGTTCTCATTTTGCACTTGAATGGTGTAAATGAGGGGAGTCCCATCACTATTCGCAGGATATGAATTGATTGGCACATCGACATCCCATGTTACATCAATAATAGATGCGTTGGCTGGTAAATCGGGGTTAATTATTTTCTTCAATCCTGTTGAGGTGGCAACATAAATGACATTAGCTCCGTTTTCATCAATTTGCTTTTCTAATTCTGAATAAGCATAACTACTCAAATCTCCTACCAATGGATTTAACACAGTTGAATTAGCAATGTCAATTGCAAACAAATATGGAGCCTCATCCATTGTCAGCCAAAGGAAATTACCGCTTGGCGAAAATTCCATGCTTGTAATTTGAGCATAGTCAGTAGCATACACGGTGTGCTCTGTCAAATTTGAAATTGTTCCGCTTTCATCAAAAATAGCAGTTATTGCTGTAGTACCTATAGACGTTGCTGTGTTGCATATAGAAGTATGGCAAGCCAGCCTGTAGGTAGTTGCTGATAGTTGAACGGCTTCTATTGAACTGTAGAGGTCTTCGGCACCGCTGCCGCCATTCCCAGCATAGCAATTAATGATGGCATCAATTGATTGAGGTTCCATAAGAAAAACTAAAATTCCATCTACACTGCTGCCGGTTAGCAAAATTTTTTTCGTTGGTTCAATCTCCACTATCTCCAGTGAATTCACGGTCGTTTTTTCCCCCGCGCCATTTCCCCCTTCAACTATGACGATGGAGTGAGGTCCTTGCAATGCAAAGTCACCGCCAAAGAAGTACTCGAACTCGTTGTTGTAAATGTCTTCGCTGATTTCTTCTGTCATGAGTGTGCCCATACGTTCCGGGTTGCCGAGAAAGTTTGGGTTTTGAACGGCAAAATCAAGAATTGTACACACCACTTCTTCACTAGTGGAAAATGTTGCTTTGTGGCAGGTGCTGAAAAGATAAAATTTATCGCAGTATCCCGGCACATTGGTAATGGCTATGTCATTCCGATATGCAGGAAACTCATTTTCATCGAGTTCAGAAGGTTCATCTTCGTTCAATGCAATTACATATCCTTCGCCATCGTAGATGTTACCATCAATTATGAAAAACAGTAGTGAACCATTGTTGTCAAACTGCACGGCCTGATTCTTTTCTGGAACCTGTCCAGTGTAATGTAGGTCAGGGTTTGCGCCTGGCTGCGGCAAAGCGGAGAGTATTATTGTTGTCCCAGAAAAATCAACAAGTTGATTGCCCAATACCCAGAGATTATTTTGGGCAAAGGCAATGTTTACAAAAACCAACAAGAAGCTAAACACAATTTGTTCCTTCCATTTGAAGTATGTGATTGAGTGCTTTGAGATTCTATTCAGATATTGTTTTTCGCAAATGACTTGATAAATTCTTTTCATTTTTTTGTTGACCTCCGTCTTTGTTTTTAAGTTTCAAAAGTGAAGTAGTTGGTAATTTCTCTCGAAAACTATAGCGTATACGCCCCCCTTAATAAAATCAAGGTTCATTTACACACTTCAATTTATAAGTGCAATATAATAATTATTTATATTGTCAAATGAAACCACACAAACAACTTTCAGAAACTGAACGAGAGAATTTTTTACTTTTATTTGGGACACACAGACAGGCCCCTTCAACTTTACCAAGTTGGTTGACTAAAACATTTACCTATGATAGAGGTAAAGAGAAGACCGAGCACGCAATATTCACTGCAGCAACGCAAATGAAAGTTTCTTTCTGTGACACTTACAGCCCTGGGCAGAGAGAATCCAACGAGAATACGAATGGATTACTTCGATGCATTATTTTAAAACATCAAAAAAAGCCACGTTTGAGATGAAACCACCATTGACTTTTTTCAACTCAATACGAATCGTAGTTCCTTTTCCTAATTCAGATTGATGCACACTAATCTTTCCTTTGTGGTAGGTGTTTACAATTCGTTTTGCCAAGGAAAGACCAAGACCCCAGCCGCGTTCTTTTGTCGTGTAACCGGGTTCGAAAATAGATTTCCACTTTCTTTTTAAAATCCCTTTTCCTGAATCTTGAACATCTATGAAAACAAGATTCTTATGATCATGTATAAGCACTGAAATGGTGCCCTTTGCCTCCATTGCATCTACGCTGTTTTTCACTAAATTTTCTATGACCCAACTGAATAAAGCAGCATTTACAAGCACTGTGGAAGTGGTGTTTTCAATGATATGAATTTTGACTTCAGAAGAAATTCGTTTACTGAGGTAGTTCAAAGTTTCTTTCACCAAATCGGTTGCAGGAATTTCCAAAAGCGTGGTCTCTGAACCAATTTTAGAGAACCGCTCTGTAATGGTAGATAGCCGATCAATGTCTTTGTTGAATTCAGAAATAAGTTCTTTAGAAATTCCTTCTGCTTCAAACAAGTCGCGCCAGGCCATAAGTGCTGAAAGCGGAGTGCCTAGCTGATGGGCAGTTTCTTTGGCCATTCCAACCCAAACTTGGTTTTGTTCAGATTTTCGAAAGGTTGAAAAGAGAATGTATGCAATAAGAAGGAATACGCCAACCAGTGTGAGTAAGAGATATGGGAACCATCGCAGCTGTTCAATGGTTTCACTATCGGCGTAATAAATGTATTGAGTTGGTCTTCCTGGAATTCGAATGACAATGGGCTCGTAACCAGATTTCATTTCAGTCAATACATCATTCACATTGTTCTTGAGCGTGTCTACTTTTCCAACGAATTCTATATTGTTTTGCGTGCTATCGGTTACAATTACAGGGACACTGGCCGTGTTGATAACGGTCTCTGAAAAGAATGAATTAACTAAATTATCAATGGTGTTTTTTAACTCTTTATACATGGCGCTATTGCTGTAGTAAATGCGCATTGTGAGTCCAAATCCTTCTACATCAATGGGTTTGTGCTCGCTTTCGAATTCTGCAATAACTTTCTTTAAATCGGCAGGATCTTCAATTAGAGTTTCATCAATGTTTTTCGAAAGTGAAAGTTCCCCGTCTTCGTTTACAATAACCAGAGGAATAGAGGTGTTTAATTCCAATACTTTGGCTTCGAAAGTAAGGTCACCATTGGCATTGTTAATGTTTTCGAATGCTGAAGCTAGAATTGCGGCCTTGGTAGTTTCTTCTTTTCGAAGGCTATCAAAGAGTACCGTTGTTAGAGCTACCAGCTCTTCTTTTTTTCGAATGGCGTTGTGCCATAATTCTACCTTACTTTTCTCTTCGTTTCGAATTTTTTTAGCAATGTTGTTCGTATACCAAAGCGTAACGCCAGAGATGGCTGCTGCTAATAAAAGCAAGACAATTTTCCACTGTTGTTTTTTTGATTTACGCGCCATGAATTCTGAGTTATTTATTTCGCAAGGTCAATGATAAAGGCATACTCGAGAGCAATTTCTTTCAGTGCCTCGAATCTACCCGACTTACCGCCATGACCGGCTTCCATAGTACATTCAAATAGTAGTTTATTCGTATCTGTTTTAAGCTCTCTCATTTTAGCAATATACTTTGCAGGTTCCCAATATTGTACTTGACTATCCCAATAACCGGTAGTAACTAAGATGTTGGTATATTCTTTTTCTTCAATATTATCATAGGGTGAATATGAAAGCATATAATCATAGTAGTCTTTTTCTTTTGGATTTCCCCATTCATCAAATTCAAAGGTGGTGAGTGGAATGCTTTCATCTAGCATGGTAGTTACTACATCAACGAAAGGCACGGCGCTAATAATTCCTTTGAAAAGGAGTGGTTCCATGTTGGCTATTGCTCCCATTAGCAAACCGCCCGCGCTTCCACCCATGGCAAATAGTTTTTGTTCTGAAGCATACTTTTCTTGAATTAAAAATTGCCCACAGGAAATGAAGTCTGTGAATGTGTTTTTTTTCTTCAGCAATTTTCCATCTTCGTACCATTGTCTTCCCATTTCACTTCCACCTCGAATATGTGCTATGGCATAAACGAATCCACGATTCAAAAGTGAAAGCCTTGAACTACTGAATCCGGGATCTATGCTGTGTCCGTAACTTCCGTATGCATAGAGCAGGCAAGGGGCAGTTCCATCGCGTTTCGTTCCTTTTTCATAAACCAAAGAAATGGGAATTTTCACACCATCAGAGGCCACCGCGTATGTGCGTTCACAGGCATAATTTTCAGATTTGAAATCTCCAAGTACGGGTTGTTGCTTTTTTAAAATACGTTCTTTGGTTTCCATGTTGTAGTCAAAAACACTTGAAGGTGTTGTCATGCTGGAATATCCAAATCGAAGCCAGGTTGAATTAAAATCAGGATTTGTTCCTACACCCGCATCGTATGCGGGGTCTGGAAAAGAAAGATAATGAGATTCAAGGAGGTTGTCCCAAGGTTGAATTTTAATTTGAATAAGACCTTCTGAACGCTCTTCAATAACCATGAATTTGGCAAAGAGTTCAACTGATTCCAGCAGTACTTCTGGTCTATGCGGTATTAATTCTTCCCAATTTTCTTTTTCTGTTTTGTCTAGCGGGCAAGTCATTAATCGAAAGTTTTGTGCATTCCAATTGGTAAGAATGTAAAACTTATCTTGGAATTGCGTTATACCATATTCATGGTCGCGTTCTCTTTTTTGGAAGCAAACGAATGATGCTAGAGGTGTTTGTGCTGAAAGGATCCAGCATTCATCTGAGACCGTTTGGGAAGTTCCAATAATGAGGTAATCTTTTGTTTTTGTTTTGTAGATGTAACAAGAAAATTCCTCGTCAAGCTCTTCGAAAACAAGCACGTCATCTTGTTGTGAGGTTCCAATTTGATGTCGCCAAATTTGGCAATCGCGCAGGGTGTTCGGGTCTTTTTTTGTGTAGAAGAAATGGGTGTTATCATTGGCCCAAGTGGCGCCACCAGAAGTACCTTCAATACATTCTTGGAGAAGTGTACCATCACTAAGGTTTTTAATGTAGAGGGTATACACTCTTCGGCTCACGTCATCTATGCCGTAAACCATGAGTTCATTATTTTCACTTACACTTAATCCGCCTAGTGCCCAATAATCTTTTCCTTTCGCGAGTTCAGGGCCATTGATGAGAATTTCTTCGATGCCGGTTTCGAGAGACTCTTTCTTTCTGCAATTCAAAGCATAATCTGCCCCTTTTTCAAATCGGGTGTAATACCAATATCCATTTTTAAAGAAGGGTACACTGCTATCATCTTCTTTAATGCGCCCTTTCATTTCCTCGAAAAGCTCTTTTTGAAGCTCTTCTGTATGCTTCATTTCTAATTTCGTGTAGTCATTTTCAGACTTGAGATAGTCCAATACTTTTTGAGTCTGTTCATCGGGTGTTTTACTTTCTTTTTGTTCGTCAGAAAGACGCATCCAATAGTATTGATCAATTCTGGTATGGTTATGTTCTGTAATTTCGAATGGAATTTTTTCTGCTTTTGGCGTCATGATTTCAAAGAGTTGATGAGGGCTTCTCCGACTAGAATATCAATTGGAGAAGTTATTTTAATATTTTCTAAATTTCCTTCTACAAGGAATACCGAATGACCGTTCGCTTCAACCACAGATGCGTCATCGGTAAAAAGCTCATTGTATTCGGCGTCGTATGCTTTTTTCAAAATGTTTGAATGAAAGCATTGAGGAGTTTGAATTCGTTTGAATTTTGTTCGGTCTACACTTTCGTTTTTTTCTTCGTTCACAAATCGAATGCTATCATTGATTGGAATAACGGGTACAACAGCGCTATGTTGTTCGAGTGCTTGGAAACAGTTCTCGAGTGTTTTTTCCGATACAAGCGGGCGCACGGCATCATGCACTGCAATGTATGAGGTGTTATCATCAATTGAGTCTAGTCCGTTTTTCACACTGAAAAAGCGTTCTTTTCCTCCAGGAATAATTTCATGATTGGGCGCGTTGAATTCTTCTGCGATGCGTTTCCAATGGTCTATGGACTCGGGATGCATGACCACAACCAATTTGGCTTGTGGGTCGTAATTGAAAAAGTTTTTTAAGGTTCGAACTAGAATTGGAATGCCATTCAGTTTTAAAAATTGTTTAGGGATATCTGATCCCATGCGGGTTCCAGTTCCTCCGGCTACAATAATAATGGCTTTATTTGGTTGCATGTAGTTTTGAAATGATTTGATTAACCGTAGCGTCTAGAACTCCTTCAACGGTTAAAATATGTTCTACAAATTCACGAAATGCACCTTCTCCACCTTTTTTCATTCCGGTCCAATGCGCGTGTTTTTTGATGTATTCCGATGCATTCGCTGGGCAACCTGCAAATCCAACTTTTTGCAATAAAGGAACATCTCCGAAGTCATCGCCAATAAATGCCGTTTCACTTGGTGTGCATCCTGTTTTGTTCCAAATTTCTTCAGCACATGAGACTTTATCTTTGATTCCTTGAAAGAGTAAATCAATGTTTAATTTCTTCGCTCTCCGAGAGACAATTTCAGTGTTTTCTCCGGTAATGATTGCTACCTGAATTCCCAATTGTCTGCAAAGGAGCACACCCGCACTGTCTGAGGTGTTGAATTTTTTAAATTCACCTCCCTGATTGTCGTAATACATACCGCCATCTGTCCAAACGCCGTCAATATCTGTTATGATTAGTTTTGGAAGCATTTAGTCTAAGAGGTTTGGATAAATGATTTCATTTGCAGGAATGCGTTGAGTTGCTTTTTTCCCTACCACTAAATGTTGATCTCGCCATTTGAATCCATCGCCTGGTGAAAGGAGGTGAATGTCATGAACGGAAATGATTTCCCCGGCTTGAATATCTCTTATTGATGCAATGCTTCTTTCCAACTTTTGCTTTGCAGCGGCGGTAGACGGTTCAATGAATATTTCTTTTTTACCCATCCAAATTTCCAATTGTCTTATGTCTCTTACCATCCTGAATATTCCCTCGGGTCCCAGTGATCCAGCTTGATCTGTACCCTTCAAGGTTCGGTCCATGGTAATGTGTTTTTCTATAATTTCAGCACCAAGTGCTGCAGCGGCAACAGGGGTTACAATTCCAATGGTGTGATCGCTGAAACCAATTTTATACTGGGTGTAGTTTTCTTTTAAATAGGCAATTGTATTGAGATTTACATGCTCAGGTTGAGTAGGATATTCTGAAGTGCAGTGTAAAATGGAGATGTTGCTATGGTGTTTTGTAATGGTATTCAAAGCTTCATCTAATTCTTGTTTTCCAGCCATTCCGGTTGACAAAATCATGGGGATTTTTGTCTCTGCCATGGCTTCGAGCAGGGGTAGATTGGTCAAGTCTCTGCTGGCTACTTTCAATGCATCGGGCGTGAATAATTTCAAAAGAGACAAACAACCTTTCGCACAGAGCGTTTCAATGAAATCTAAATTTTTTGATTTAGCATATTTGAAAAGTTCAAAATGCGCATCGTCTGAAAGCTCAAGAGCAGCGCGGTGTTCACCGTATGTTTTTCCAAATGAATGCGGGCTATTGTATGGTGCATTCATTTGTGACTGACTCAATTCCTCATTTAAATCGCGCTTTGTGAGTTTAACCGCGTTCATGGGTTTAAGTCGAAGGTCAAATAGCTCAACATAAACTTCTTCTGATGCAACGTCGATAATTTGTTTAGCTAAATCTACTGAACCGTTGTGATTTTGGCCTATTTCACCAATGATATACGTTTCTTTTTCTCTTGCGTTCATATTCGTTTTGAAGGTAGGAAAACTATTCATTTAATAACCGGGCAGAGGCTGTTTTTTTCGCAATGAAATAATAGCATGCTATGCCCAACCATATGCTTAGAATAGGCAGCCAGATATTTTCAATTTGCAGGTTGAAATTCGCTTCGTAAGAGGGTGACATGGCCATAAATAGGCTAAATGCATTGAATGAGGCGTGGGCTAATATTGAAGGATAAATGCTTTTTGACCAATACATGAGATAACCAAGCAGTGCTCCTAAAATAACACGTGGTATGAATCCGGCAAGTTGAAGATGAATGGCGGAAAAAAGAATGGCCGTGATCCAAATGCTCATGTGAGGTGAACGAAAGAATTGATGCAAGGCAGGTTGAATGGTCCCGCGAAAGATTAGTTCTTCGAATATGGGTGCGGCTATAACGGTGGATATGAAAACAGGGAAGATGGTCACATTTGCCGAACCAATTAAATTTTCATAAAACGCATTGGAAGAATTTTCCATTCCTGAATTCATCCAATCTTGAGGTAATAGGGGTTCAATCCAAGTAGCTATCCCATACACCCCTGGAATGGATAAAAGAATCCAAAGAACACCGAGACAACTTGTCACGAGTTGAATGTTTTTAAGGTTTGGGGTTGGAATTTTTGACAGGAGTATTTGAACGCCGAAGAAAGTAATGAAAGCCCAGATGCCTTGAACAATGATATTTACCCAAATGAGGTAAATGAAATCGGATTCGTTAACCACCTCTCCGTTCAGTATTTTTTGAGTTGCATCAAGCGAACCGAATTGGCTAGTCATAAGTCCTAAAGCCGCAATTTGGGCAATGAGATATCCGAAGAATAGGATAACAAGTACAATCGCTACTTGAGATTTCGCTGACATGTAATTGAAAGGAGATTTCATGCTGCAAGTTAAACAGAAAAGCCTTTGACCGTTGTCAAAGGCTTTTCTCTAAACCTTAACCAAAACCCCCGAAGAACTCGGGATATTATGAAGCAGTTTCCTGCTCTACTTCACTTTCATTTTTCTTGCCAAAAATTTTCATGACACGTTCTTTTGTTCTTTCACTTAAAAGATACATGACTGGAACAAGAATGAGTGTGATTACCGTTGCAAAACTCAACCCGAACACAATGGTCCAAGAAAGAGGCCCCCAGAAGGCGACACTATCTCCACCAAAATAAATTTTCGGATCAAGTTCTGTGAACATGGATACGAAGTCTATATTGAAACCAACTGCAAGAGGTATCATACCCAAGATGGTTGCAGTAGCCGTGAGCAATACAGGTGTCATACGTACTCTTCCGGCTTCAATTATGGCGGGTATAAGTTCATAACCATCCTTGCGAAGTATGTCTGTGAATTCGACTAACAATATTCCATTTCGAACTACAATACCGGCAAGTGCAACAATTCCAACTCCGGTCATAACAATGCTGATATCCATCTCAAAAATGGCCAGACCAATGAGAACTCCAATCACAGAGAATAAAATTTCAGACATGATAAGTACCGTTCTTCCAATGGAGTTGAATTGCATGATTAATATGAGAATAATCAATGCCATAGAAATCATAAGGGCTGTTCCTAGGAAACTTGCGGTTTCAGCTTGTTCCTCTTGTTCTCCTGTTAAGTTAACAGTTACTCCTTTTGGCAAATTGTCAAATGCAGCAGCCTTCTCCTTGATTTGGTTTGCGACTTCATTTGGATTGAATCCAGACATTACATTGGAACTTAACGTAACCACACGCTTCTGATTTTTTCTCTTTATTCCTGCATACGTTGAACTGTATTTCACGTCGGCAAATGCACTAATTGGAACCTGTCTCACTTGCCCCATCATGGTCATATCTCTGAATGTGATTGGGATGTTTTTGATTTCCTCTAAATTATTTCTTTGTTCTTCTTTTAAACGAATTTGAATGGGGTACTCATCTTCATCGTCTCGGAAGCTGGTTGGGTTATCAATACCGAATATTGCTTTTCTAATTTCAATACCCACCTGGGCCATTGATAATCCTTCACGGTTGCATCTCTCTCTGTCTACATCTATGATTATTTCAGGTTTGTTGCGTTGTAAATCACTTTTCAATTCTTCAACACCAGGTACGCGTTGGGCGTCGAGATAGTTTTTCAAATCAACGCTAGCTTGAATTAGGTCTTCAAAGTTTTCACCTGAAATTTCAATGTTGATTGGCTTCGCAGTAGGCGGACCGCTTTGCTCCTGATCAACAGAGATTTCAACTCCAGGAATACCCTGAACGGCTGCCCTTATTTTTTCAAGATATTCGGTTGTACTTTGGCCATTGCGCTTTGAGAATTCAACAAACGCAACACCCACTTTGGCTTTGTGCGAATAGGGGGCGCGGTCATCTTGCGACTCATTCGCACCCACGGCAATGTTCGTAATTACAGATTCAACCATGGGGTTGTTTTCACCAATTACACCGTAGATGCGGTCTTCTATTATTTTGGCCACACTGTCTGTTGCTTCCGCTTTTGTTCCTACAGGAAGCGAAGCATACACATAGACAAAGTTGGGTTCAGCCTTCGGGAAGAAAACCACTTTTGGGCTTCGTACCATAGTAACACCAATAGACACAACAAGAAGTACAAGCATCCCAACAAAAATTGTTCTTGGTCTTTTGAGAACAAGCGTTAGGAATCTGGCGTAGAAATTTTGAAAACGTGGCCAAATGCTGTGTTGGAATTTTTCAATAGCTCTCTTAAGTATGAAGCGGTATACAAGGTAAACCAACAACATGAATATGGCGAAATTTCCGAATCCTACATTGCCTGAAGCATAACCCACAGCGGCAATGACCACCATGATTACACTAGTAATACCTAGTTTTTTGAAATTAATTGCTTTTTTGTGTTCATGTGGTTTCATGAAATCCACGGCGAATACCGGATTAATAATGTACGCCACCACAAGTGAAGCAGTAAGCGTGATGATTAAAGTAATTGGCAAATACATCATGAATTTCCCAATAACGCCTCCCCAGAATGCAAGCGGAACAAACGGCGCCAGTGTGGTTGCAGTTCCAGAAAGAACAGGTAAGAAAATCTCTCCAGCTGCTTTTTTCGCAGCAATTTTTATGGGAACTTTTCCATTGTCATAAATGCGGTGTGTGTTTTCTATGACCACAATGGCATCATCTACAACAATACCCAAGCCGAGTAGGAAGGCGAAGAGTACAATCATATTCATTGTGAAATCAATTCCGGGAAGAACCAAGAAGGCAATGAACATAGAAAGTGGTACAGATAGACCAACAAATATGGCATTGGTGGCCCCCATGAAGAACATTAAAATGAGTGTTACCAATACGAATCCAATGATGATGGTATTGATCAAATCATGCAGCGTAATTCGAGTTGTTCTACTCTGATCACCGGTAACAACAACAGAAAGATCTTCAGGAAACTGTTCTTTCTTTAACTCTTCAATGATTTTATGAATTTCATCTGAGGCGTTGATTAGGTTTTCGCCACCACGTTTAATAACGTTTAAAGTAATTACATTTTTTTTGTCAAGTCTACCGTAGCTTTCTTGAGTCTTGTGACCATCGACCACTTCTGCAATGTCTTTCAAATACAGTTTAGCACCCGTTTGTCCGATGATAACAATGTTTTTGATTTCTTCAATGTTATTGAATTCTCCGTTAACACTGAGTGTGCGTTTCATGTCATCTATTTCTACCGCACCTCCAGAGATGGTCATGTTTTCATAATTCAGCGAACGCTCAATGTCTTGCAAACTAATTTTTGCCATGTTGGCCTGATACAGATCAACATTCACTTGAATTTCTCTTTCAAGTGCTCCAACCATGTCTACACGCGTAATTTCTTTCATACCTTCTATTCGGTCTTGAAGAATTTCTGCGTACTTTTTTAGCTCGTCTAGATCATAATTACCTGCAATGTTTACAAAGAGAATGGGCATTTCAGAAAACTCAACCTCCATTACATTTGGATCAGCAGGTAAATCTTGAGGCAAGTCTTTTTTCGCTTTATCAACTGCATCTTTTACCTTTTGCTTAGCTGTTGGCACATCTACATCGGTATTAAACTCAACAACTACACTTGAGAAGTCTTGAATGCTTGTACTCTTTACCTTTTTAACCCCAGCAATGGACTTAATTTGTTTCTCAATGTTTTTAGAAACTAAATTCTCCACATCTTTTGGAGCTGCTCCCGGGTATACCGTAGAGACATAGATGGTTGGAATAACAATATCTGGAAACTGTTCTTTGGGAATGCTGTTGTAGGAGAGCATACCCGCAAGAGTGATAAAAACCGTTAGCAGGTAAATGGTTGTTTTATTGTCAATTGCCCAGCTGGTGGGTTTGAATTCTTTAAATTTTTCGAGCATGGTAAAATGTCTTATAGTTCAATGGCCATTCCGTCTTGCAAGTCTGCGTATCCTGTGGTAATTACTTTCTCACCTAATGACAATCCACCGGTGATTTCTGCATTTCCGTTGTACACATTTCCAACAGTCACCATTCTTTTCTTTGCTAACAATTGACCATTTTCTTGAACGGCAACAAATACAAATTGTTGGTTGTTTTCATTCTGAACAATGTTGATTGGTACGGTAAGCGCATTCGGGTTTTCATAGTCAATGATTTTCACAACACCGATCATATTCGGGCGCAAAAATTCTGAACCGCTTGGAAGTCCGATCTCAGCAGTGAAGGTTCTTGTAAGTGGGCTAATGAATTTTGCAATAAATGAAATATTTGCCTCCAGTTCTTGGTTGGCATCGGGGAAGAAAATTTTCACTTTGTTTCCTTTACTCACTTTATTTGCGTATGATTCAGCAATCTCTGTTTTCATTTTCAATGAAGCAAGATTGATAACTCGGAATGATGGATCTGGATTCTGAGCCGTTGCGAATTGACCAACCTTGGCTCCAATGTGGTCTATGACGCCAGAGATTGGAGATTTTACTTTTGTTAATTCAATTTGAGCCTCTACTGCAGCAATTTGTTTTTTCAATGCTTCCATTTGGGTTTGGGCTTGAATAAGTTGAATTTCACTACCAATTTTTTGTTCCCAAAGTCTACGTTGTCTCTCATAAACATCTTGCGCCATTTCCAATTGTGGGCGAATGGCTGCAATTTGAGCTTGATATGCACTGTTATCTGTTTCGGCTAGCAATTGCCCTGCTGTTACAGCATCACCAACGTTTACAAATATTTTTGTAACAATCCCTGGAATTGAAGGCGCAACTACCACGTTGTTTTCTGCATCTACAGTACCCTGTATTTCAACATAATGTTGGAAATTGGCTGCAACCACTTCAGTAGTTTGAATTTTTTTAGACTTAACCTCGTTTGGATTTACTCCCAATTGTTTTTCTAATTCTGCAATTCGGGCATCTATTTGCGTGCGCTGAGATTTTAAATCATTTAATTCTTGATTTGGATCTTTAGATCCACAGGCTGCTAAAAGAATCAATGTCATAGCAGCGAAAAAGATATTTTTCATATTGTTGGAGCGTTTCATTTTAAAGAGCGTTTAACGATTTGGAAAGTTTTGTTTGAGCGTTTAATACGGCTAGTCTTGCCTGAACCAGGTTTCCTTGTGCTTGAAGCAATTGTGAAGTTTGTCTAGACAACTCGAAGCTTGAAACCGTTCCCGTCTCAAATTTTATTTCAGTTTTGTGTAGAATGCCCTGTGCTAAATCATATGAAGATTTAGCTTGCACTAGGTTTTGGGTAGCAATGGTATATTCTGTTAAAGCATTGTTGTACTCAAGTTTTGATGCGTTGGTGCTGTATGCGAGCGTTTCTTCCATTTTTTTAACCTCTACACCGGCTCGTTGAATTGCTTTGTTTTTTGCGCCGCCTGATAAAATGGGGATATTCATACTTAAACCCCAAATTTGAGTCGGATACCAATCTTGATCATTATCTAAGAAATTGAATTCTTGTCTTTGAGCTTGACGTTGCCAATTGTAATAGGCTGCCAAGTTGGGTAGTAAACGAGCTTGTTGATTTTTAACATTTAACTTTTGTAATGCAATACCGTCGCGCAAAATTTGATTGTCTATGAGGTTGTCTGTATTGAATGAAGTTTGAAGCAGCTGGGCGTTGAAGAGGTCGAGCAATTGCTGGCTATTTTCTACTACTTCAATACTTTCATCCATGGGCATGCCAATGGTGAATTTCAACAAGTCCAAAGCAATTTTGGCTTGGAGTTGAGTTGAACGAATGCGGTTATCTAATTCGTTTAATGATAGCGTGAGCTGCTGCACGTCTTGCTCTTCAACAAAACCTTCTTTATTCAAAGCAGTTGTGTGCTCTAAGGTATTTGCTAATATTTCTCTACTTGAAGACAGAAGCGTTACACTTTCTTTTGCGATCACGGCAAGTTGATAGGCCTCTTCAGTAGCGCGCTTCACATCAATTTCACTCTTGGTAATTTGTTTCTGCTGCAATGCGGCATAGGCCTTACTTGCCTGCAAGCCAATAAGCCAAGAACCATCGAACAACAGCTGTGAAGCACTGAGTCCAAATGTCATGGTTTGTGGTACGCCAAATTGAACCGCAATATTCTGTCCGGGTAATCCGAAAAATTCACCTGGAAGAATAGAAGTAGGCCGATCAATGAAGTTCTGATAACCCACTGATCCGTTTATTTGAGGTAAACCAATGGCTATTAACTCATCTGTCTGGAGTTTAGCAGTTTGAGCGGCGTATTGAGCACTTTTCACTTGAAAGGCGTGCTCAATGGCATAGGTCTTGGCTTGTGCCAAAGTCATTGAATTGCTTGCCTGTGCCCAAAGTGATGCTGAGCTAATGAAGCAAGCAGACAAGAAGAGAAGTGTATATCTCATTTTGATGTTGATTTTCTTGTTTTGGTTTTATTGTTTTTGAAATTGTTTTCCAATAGCTGAAGTCCTTTGCTTGTTGCCATGCCGTGTATATGATAAATGAACCATTCCATATATACGTCGGAGACATTGTATGTTGTTGATGAAAACAATTCTTGATCGAAAATGGATTCCATGCGCCCAATGTAAAGTTTGGCAAGTATGTCTGCGTTGATGTCTGAACGGTAAAGGCCTTCTTTTTGTCCTTTTACTATATTCTGAAAAATACTTCTGTAGACATTTTCATGCCTTGATGTTTTCATACGCTTGCTAACAGCAGGATGAAATTTTTCAATGTCATAAGCTACAGAAGGGTGAATGTTTTGAATCATGTCCAACACCCACTTTTTTATTTCTAAACTTTCATCAATGGCATTTAAACCTCGAGAGCAGATTTCATTGAGCTGTTTGTCTTCGAATTTTCCAAATAGAATAACTGCTTGAAGAAGCAAATCTTCTTTGTCTTTGACGTGCGCGTAGAGCGTTTTTTTCGAGATACCTAATTTTCTGGCAATGTCTTCCATGGTAAGGCTTTTCACACCAAACTTTAAAAAGAGTTGTATGGACTCAGAAATAATATGTTGTTTCTTTTTTTCCATTAGGCGGCGCAAAGATAGGAACGAAGTTCACAACGGAAACGTTTTTTGGAAAAAATGTTTCCTAGTATCTTTCGAGAATGAATCGAAAACAATTTTTAAAGACATCTACCCTGGCTGGAGCTTCACTTTTAGCTGTTAAACCGGTTTTATCTGCGGTTGGTTCAGAAAGAAAAGAAAAATTACGACTTGGATTTATTGGAGTTGGCGCGCGTGGTCAGAGCCATGTTGAAGAATGTGCGAAAAGAAATGATGTTGAAATTGTGGCTTTTGCTGATCCAGATGAGGCATGGGCAATTAAATCGGGACAGGTAATTCTTGAAAACGCGGGCAGACCTGAAGCGGTTGTATACGCCAATGGTGATTATGATTATTTGAATTTATTGAAACGAACAGACATTGATGCTGTTTTTATTTCTACTCCATGGGAATGGCATGTGACTCAAGGTATAGCCAGTGTTCGTGCTGGAAAGCGCGTGGCTATGGAAGTTTGTGGAGCTATGGATATTCAAGAATGTTGGGATATTGTAAACGCAGTTGAAGAAACAGGGGTTCCCATTATGATGATGGAAAACGTTTGTTACCGAAGAGATGTCATGGCTGTAATGAACATGGTGAAACAGGGGTTGTTCGGTGAACTCATTCATTTACAAGGAGGGTACCAACATGATTTGCGTGGGGTGAAATTGAATGATGGAAAGAGTCCCTATGGAAAAGGAGTTGAATTCGGGAAGGGCGGCTTTTCAGAATCGAAATGGAGAACCGTTCATTCCGTTTATAGAAACGGAGAATTATACCCTACGCATGGCCTTGGTCCAGTGGCCATGATGGCCAATGTGAACAGAGGGAATAGGTTGGTTTCATTGGTTTCTATGGCATCGAAGTCAAGGGGCTTGCATGACTATATTGTTGCCAACGGCGGAGAGAATCATGCTAATGCCAAGGTTAATTTTAAATTGGGAGATGTTGTTACCACGTTAATTTCTACTTCAAACGGTGAGACCATTATGCTTTCACATGACACGAATTTACCACGTCCATATAGCCTGAATTTCAGAGTTCAGGGCACCAAAGGGCTTTGGATGGATGACCTAAACAAATTGTTGATTGAAGGAGTTACAGAGTCGCATCAATGGACTGCTGACGCAGCTTTCATGGAGAAATATGATCATCCACTTTGGAAGAAATATAGCAAAGAAGCGGAACAGGCTGGGCACGGTGGAATGGATTTTTTTGTGATTAATGATTTCATTGAATGCACCAAAAAGAATGAACCTTATCCAATGGATGTTTATGATATGGCCACCTGGTACGCCATTACGCCACTTAGTGAACGAAGCATAGAACAGGGTTCTGCCCCTCAAGAAATTCCAGACTTTACGCGAGGAAAATGGATGTGGAAATGATGATTACTTCACGCGTTTGAACGAATCGTCTGTTTTCTTTTCCTTCACTTTAATGTTTTGGTTACCCAATTTCCAGGTGAAGTTTACACGTACTGTTCTCGACTCCCATTTGCCGCTGGCGTCCATATACAGTCCTGCGTAATCTGAAATTCCTCTCCACCGCATGGTGCCTAATAAATCACCAACAGCTATGCGAAGAATGAGTTTTTCATTGTGAAACGTTTTTTGAAATGCACCATCAATTCCTCCCATGGGCTTGTTGCGGAAAGTTCCTCCCCAAACACTTGGTCCATTGTAAAATCCTGATAATTCAAATTGTGTGGTCTTGTTTACTTTGAAGGTATTTTGCATGAATACATTGTAAGACGTTGCACGAAGATCAATGGTGTTTCCATCTTCAAATGTTGCGCGGTTATGTAAGTTGTAGACTCCTAAATTCATGTATCCTTCCCACCATTTTGCTATGGGAAGAGGGCTGCCTAAATTGAATGAAATATTTTCTTGATAACCCAGATTCCGTGTTTGTATAAATGATCTTGCAAACTCTGTGGTGTCGGTTATTTCCGTGAAGAATCCATTTGTTTTGCTGTAACCTACAGATGAGGTAATCATGTAAAATAACGTGTGACTTAACTCCAACGCATCTGTAAATTGGGGTTGAAGGAATGGGTTTCCTCGTGAATAAGAGAGCTGATCTATTCGAGATTCAAACGGATTTAAGTCTTGGTATCGGGGTCTGTCAATTCGTCTGCTGTATGTAAGATTAAAAACGCTCATTTCCGATTGTTCGAAGGTGAGCGCAGCACTTGGGAAAAAGTTTGTATAGAGGCGATCTACGGCTCGTGTAGACTGTGCAGACAGAGCGGTTAATGTTCCAATTGATTGTGTGTTTTCGCCACGCACACCCAGTTGCCATCCAATTTTTTTGTATTTACCTGAAGCATTCGCATAGGCAGCTAGAACCCGCTCTTTATAATCAAATGCATTGGTTCTGTTCGAGTCTGCTTCAAGCGATTGGCCTTCAACAAAGAAGAAATTTAGATTGTTGTTTGTGTTGACTTGAGTGGCTTTTAATCCAGCTTCCCAACTTATATTTTTCCATTTGAAGTTATAGTCTAGTTTTCCAACAGTGAGCCCAATAATGGTTTTTGTGTTGTTCTGAAAATTGTCTTCGCTCAGTGGAACTCCATACGGAGTTACATAGGCATTGGGTTGAAAATTGTTATTTTGGATGTTGAATCCACCGTATGAAAAATCAGCAATAAGCGTTTGTTCATTCTTTCCTTTCCATTGATAATTTATTGAAGCTGAGGCATTGTTCCGAATGCCTCTGTTGTCAGAAAGGGCCTCAAGTGTAGAGTCTTGAATTACGCTAATAATGGGTGTTGAACTGTGACTGTTCCAGATGTTATTACTGAAGTTTCCATTGGTAGAAAATCCAATGCTATGTTGTTCATTGATGAAAACATCAACCCCCGTTTTAAAATAATGTGTTTTATCTATGCTGTGTGTGAATGACTCTTGATTAAATGCAATATCATTCTGAACTTTAAAAAAGCGCATATACCCCCAATCTTCACCAAAATTGTTTCCGTAATTGATATAGAGATTACTTTTTTCACCCCGCTTATTGAAATTTACAGATGCATTGGTTTTGCCGTAAACTTGATTGGCGTAGCCCATTGAGATATTTGCATTTTGTCCAATGTTTTTATTTTTTTTCATAATGATATTCATGATACCTGCTGTGCCTGCCGCATCGAATCTGGCAGACGGATTGGTAATGATTTCAATTTTTTCAATTGATGAAGAGGGGGTATTTTTTAAGAAATCAGCCAATTGATCGCCGGTCAATGGAGAAATTCTACCGTCTATGTAGATGGTAATTCCTGATTTTCCTTTCACTGCAATGTTGTTATTATTATCTACCACAACACCTGGAGCTCTTCTCAACAATTCCAATGCATTGAGTCCAATGGCGTTGGTTGTTCCTTCTACATTAAATATGGTTTTATCGGCTTGAATTTGTACCAAGGGTACAGTGCTTTTAATAACCACCTCTGGCCCTGCATCAATGGAATTCAAGGAGATGTCGCCCATGTTTATGGATTGTTCTGCAGCAATGCGCATCCAAGTGGGTTGTATTCCAACTAAGTTGAAATAAACTAAGACTTCTTTCTGACTTGGAATGGTGATCGCGAAGGTGCCTTCATCTCCTGAGACATCGGCTTTGATTAGCGAACTATCTGCAGCATTGTGAATAGAGACGCTAACACCCGCAAGGATTTCTTTTTTATTGGCATAAATGGTTTTGCCTGAAATCTGGGTTTGAGCTTGAGCAAGACTTCCTGAAATGAGAAGAACAAGGAGAAGATAAATTTTTTTCATGTGGTGCGAAGTTAGTTTGCTTCTATCTAAAGTTTCAGACTTCGTGACTAGAATTACATTGAATTCGATTAAAACAATGAATTTCGCAAGAAATTCAATTCATGAAAAGTCTGAATAAACGGAGTGTTTTAGCCATAGGAGTTGGATGTCTCTTGGGTTGGGCATATTACTATTTTGTTGGATGCTCCAACGGTTCATGTGTCATTTCGAGCAATTGGTATATCAGTATACCCTACGGTGGGGTATTGGGATATTTATTTTTCGGAAGTTTCTTACGACCTACAAAAGCGTAAGGGTTTACCCGCCATTAAATAGTTAATGCAACCGGGAATAGCTTATTATCGGAGGGCTTGATAGGGAAAACTATGGAGTGACATACAACGGATTGCGGCTTGGCGTAGTGGCGGATTTTTAGCACAAAAGTGCAATCGAAGAACTGCACTTGAATTTACCACAAAACCGTCATACGAAGCACTCAACCCGTCATTACGCCAAATCACTGTTAGCTGCTGCCCTTCTTGTCTGTAGTAAGATTTTGCTGTCTTTGGTGCGGTTGGACAGACACACTCTTTGCCAAGTTTTGGCTTGCGGCTCGGTTGGTGCGACTTGGCAATGTGTTGGGCGGTGAAGTGTCCTTGCGCGTTTTCATTCGTGTTACACGCCACCGTCTTCGTTTTCAGATGAAAAACAATTGGCATTTTTCAGGATGGGCTTGTAGTGATCTCCTTTTTTGAAAAGAATTACCAGCCCCTTCGGTTTCGATCTACCAACTTTCCAGATTCGTTTTTTTCGAAACGCCCCTTGTCGGTGCCTATAATCAAAAGCACCTTGTCGGCTAAACTGTTTTTGTTCAAGTCACCTCCAATAGAACTGAGCAATACGAATCTGGAAGGGACGAATTCATTCGGATTTTTTTATACGTTGGTTGTGCAATGGCGAACGATGAAATAAAAAGAAGAAACCGAAAAGGTTTTATTTCATTTTTATTGGAGTCTTAAAATTCCATCAACGGATAAATCTTCGTCGATTAATGGCCAATGAATACCATATCCAGAAGGTGAAATTTTGTAAAACATACGTTGGTGTTCATCTGCCTTCATTAATTTCAAAGATATGTTGTCGAGAGCTACTTTAATTTCATTACCATCTATTTTCAAGTAAATAAAATCATTGTCGAATTTAATGGAGTCAATTTTATGAGTTGCTATCATTAGTTATTTATTTATTGAAATGGTTATTCCAAGAGTCAACGATTAAATCGAAGTGTTGGTATATTATTTTCTTGATTTCTTTTCTTGCCGCCGGAGTCATGTTGAATGAAAATTCCTCTCGTATTTCCACCTCTTCAACAAGAATCCAGTATTTACATTCCATGTCTCCTTTTTCAGCATGAATGTGAATCGGTTCGCCGTTTTCATTTGAGTAGAAGAACAATCTCCATCCGAATATGTATAGAACTGTAGGCATTTAAAACGAATTTAGCTCAATATTGATTGCAAAACAAGTAAACACCTTACCTAATACCCCTGATAGAAGTGGAAAGCCTTTGAGCGTTGCGAAAAGCTTGAAACGAATAGCAGGAAATGGGTTCAAAATAATATGAGAAAATCAAACATCTCCAACGGTTCATGTGTCATTTCGAGCAATTGGTATATCA
>Ga0315905_10000405_pt1 | contig 47589 bp, 36 predicted proteins | sample LakEriMetagenome_5_FD_203522 | JGI IMG/M metagenome (GOLD analysis project Ga0315905, IMG submission 203522) | Freshwater fungal communities from buoy surface, Lake Erie, Ohio, United States - Buoy 4 MA121 | ecosystem: Environmental > Aquatic > Freshwater > Lake | place: USA: Lake Erie, Ohio...
ACCTCCTTGCCAATCCTTGGCCTGGCTGCTCCCGCCCTGTTGATAGCGGGGGGCATGCTGCTCGCCATGCGTCGGGGCCCGGAAGGCGGCCCCGCGGTGAGCCTGGCCAAGGATTATTGGAAGCAGAATGTCTCCACCTGGAAGGATGCCCCCTTCGCCGCGCTGGACAAGGTGACCGCCTCGGTCGATCTCCATCCTGAAACAAGGTCCTTCCTGGTGAGGGGCGAGTATGAGTTGCGCAACCGGAGCCTTGCCGCAATGGATGCGGTGGCCCTGACCGTGCGCCCCCACCTGCGGATTACCAGATGGATCCTGGATGGGGTGGAGGTCCAGCCGGTGAAGCCGATCGAACGCCAGGGCAGGCCATCCATCGAGAACCGGTCGGGCTTGATGGTGGTGCGCCCGGCCAAGCCGCTGGCACCCGACGATGCCTGCAGGATCGGTTTTGAACTGAGTGGAAATTTCCCGGGCGGGTGGGGCAAAAACCAGACGGGGGCGGGCCAGTTTGTGCTGCCTTCCGGCATCGTCCTGACCAGTTTTGATGGTTCATTCATGCCGATGGTCGGCTTCATGGACGGCGTTGGTCTGGAGGAGAAGGATCAGCCCGAGGCCAGGGAATACGCCGACGACCATTACCGGCAGCGTGTGGATCCGGAATTCGGGCCGGCCTGGGGAACCACACTGGAGATGACAATCAGCGCCCCTGAGGACTGGACGGTGAACTGCGTGGGTGAGCCGGTGCCCCAGGCCAGCGCTGAGGGGCGCAAGTCCACCATCTGGAAAACAACCGAACCGGTTCGATTCTTCAACATCGTGGGTGGCCCTTCCAGTCTGGTGGAAACCCGGGGCAGGGAATCCATCGTTTTCCATGACCGAAAGCATGCCTTTCACACCGAACGCATGGCGGAGGTGCTCGATGGGGCACGGAAGCACTATGGCGAGTGGTTCCATCCCTACCCGTGGAAATCGCTGCGGCTGACCGAATTCCCGGGACTGGCCAGCTACGCCCAGGGATTTCCAGGCAACATCACCTTCAGTGAGTCGATCGGCTTCCTGGCCCTGAAGGCGGGCAAAGGTGAGGCGGACACGGTGGATTTCATCGTGGCCCACGAGGCCGCCCACCAGTGGTGGGGCAACATCCTGACGCCGGGCAAGGGACCGGGTGGCAATGTGTTGTCCGAGGGGATGGCCAACTATTCGGCGGCGATGCTGGTGGAGCAGATGCGGGGAGTGAAAACCCGTCGCGCGCTGATGACCAAGTTTGAGCGCGAGTATGTGCAGCAACGGAATCCCGACCGTGAGCGCCCGCTGCACAAAGTGGACGGATCCAGGCCCGGAGATACCACCCTGGTCTACAACCGCGGTGGCTGGGTCTTTTTCATGCTGATGGAAAAGATGGGCCGCGAAAGGATGTTGAAGGGCTTGCGGGATTTCATCCTCAAGTTCAAGGACGGGCCTGATTTCCCTTTGATTGAAGACCTGGTCGAGTCCCTCCGGCCCCATGCCGCCGACCCCAAGGCGTTTGATGCGTTTGTGAACGATTGGCTACTGGGCAAGGCGCTACCCGAGTTCAGCCTGGGAGGGATCCGCCACGAGGCGGATTCCGGCGGCCGGCACACCACCACCGGAACTATCACCAACGCTGGCACCGGGACCATCCTGGTGGATGTGGCGGCCGCGCCCCCTCCCAAAGTGGGGGATCCGGATTCCGAGGACGGGCTGGAAAACGAGGAAAAACCCAGGGAACCAGGTTCCATCCAAACACTGACCGTGGGTCCAGGCCAGACTGTTCCCTGGAAACTCACCACCCCCTTCAAGCCCGTCGAGGTGGTGGTGGATCCGGATGTGAAGGTGTTGCAAATGGCCCGCAAGCTCGCCAGGGCGACTGTGCCCTGACAGGTCAGGGAATCATTGGCTTCAGAGGCTTGCCGCCAGGTTGATCCACCGGGTAGGTGGCCCGGTGCGACTCGAGTTCAGCGGCCAGGCCGGCCATCAGCCGTTTCAGTTCGGCGGGGTGGGCCTTGGCCAGATCGTTTTGCTCGAACGGATCGTCCTTCAGGTTGAACAACTGGTAATGCGACCCGCCGGAGGATTTGCCCGGGAGGTAGTGGTAGATCACCTTCCAGTCGCCGTCTCGCCAGGTGGTGAAGTAATCGCACTGGTGCGGCGCGTGGGGGTAGTGCATCAGGAACCGCTCGGCGCGGGCGGGATCAGGTTCGGCCCCCAACAACGATTTCAGGCTTTGTCCATCCACGAGATGGCCTTTCGGGTTGGGGATGTTTGTCAATTCAAGCACGGTGGGGTACAGGTCCTGGATGGCGGCCTGCTGGCGCTGCCAGGTTCCGGGCGTGATGGGCAAAGCCCTCTGCGAAGGATTGTCGGGATTGGCCTTCAGCCACGCGGCGATGAACGGCACGCGGGTGCCTCCCTCGTACTGGGACCCCTTGCCGCCACGCAGGGGCGCCGAGCAGGCCACGGACTGGTGGTCGCCCAAAGGCGCGTCGCTGCCGTTGTCCCCCAGGAAAAAGACCAGCGTGTTGTCGGCAACGCCGAGTTTCTCCAGATGGTCCATCAGGTCGCCCAGCGATTTGTCCATGCCCTCCACCAGCGTGGCGAACGCCTTGGCGTATTTGGGCCTGTCAGACTGGCCATAGTTTTTCTCAAACCGGGGGTCACCCTGGAACGGGGCGTGCACCGCGTAGTGCCAGAGATTCAGGTAAAACGGTTTATTCTCCGCGACCGCCTCTGAGACCAGACGGTTGGCTTCCAGCGTCAGGGCGTCGGTCAGAAAGGTGCTGGTTCCGTGGTATTTGTCCAAACCCGGGACAGCGTTGGCCTTGATGCCGGCCAGCTTGCCGTAGCCGTGCTCGGCGAAATAGCTGCCCGGCTGGCCGATGGGCCCGCCTCCCACATTGGTGTCAAAGCCCACATTCAAGGGATCGGCCCCCGGCTTGCCCTTAGGGCCCATATGTCCCTTGCCCACATGCAGCGTGCGGTAGCCGGCGCCCCGCAACACCGAGGGCAGCGTCACATCACCGGGCTTCAGGCCGGCCCAATTCCAATCGGCCGGACCGTTGGGCCCGCGATTGTCACCATTGGGGTCGATCCAGTTGGTCACGCGGTGGCGGGCGGCGTTCTGCCCGGTCAACAGCGAGACCCGTGACGGGGAGCAAACGCTCATGGCGCAGAACTGGCCGAATCGAACCCCGCGGGCCGCCAGACGCTCCATGTTGGGGGTCCGGTAAAAGTTGTTCAGCGGGTATTTCGCGGGAGTGCCGGCAGGGCCTGCAAGGAAAGGCACAGAGGTGTCCATCACACCCATGTCATCGATGAGAAAAACCACGATGTTCGGCGGAGACTGCGCCGCCAGCAGCAAAGTGGGCACCCAGGTGACCAGCAGCAGTGCCAGGCCAAAGCGGCGAGAGAGAGACAGCATCCCGGACATCAACGGGCATCCTTCCTGGTTTGCCAGCGGGCCGGCCAATCGGCCGAATCAGTCCGGGCCACCGCGAGGTATTCCGCTATTTTTCGCGCTATTTCTGGATGGCTGCCGGCGACATCTGTTTTTTCAGCCGGGTCGGCATCGGTGTCGAACAGGCGAACCGGCGCGTCGGCCGCCCCGGAGCGGATCCCCTTCCAGCGGCCCTCGTACAAGGCAGCCTGACGAAATCCGCCCTCGTGGAATTCCCAATAAAGGAAGGAGTGGTTTTTCTGGCCCGAGCCATTGCCCTTGAGTGTTGGAACCAGACTGATCGAATCGAGGCCAGCGGGCGCCTTGGCACCGGCAAGCTCAGACGCTGTGGCCATGAAATCACACGAGTAACCCACATGGTTGCTGGCCACACCTGCGGGCACGGTGCCCGGCCACCAGGCGATGAACGGAACGCGGATACCGCCATCGGTCAGGCTGCGCTTGATGCCGGTGAAGGGACCGGAGGGATTGAAACGGGCCAGATTGTGGTTACTCTCGTTGTGGGGCCCGTTGTCGCTGGTGAAGAGCACCAGGGTATCCCTTTCGATGCCCAGTTCCCGCAGCGTGTCCAGCATCCGGCCCACATAACTGTCCATGCGGTGGATCATGGCGGCGTGGCCTTTATCGGTTTCGGGCCAGTCGTTGCCGGCGAAGGGGCCGAAATCCTGCACATGGGCGCCGTTCTTAAGCGCCGCGCGACGCTCGTTGTTGGCATGGGGAATGACCATGCTCCAGTAGAGGAAGAACGGTCCGCCCTTGTTTTCCCTCACAAACCGAACCGCCTCATCAGCGAACAGATCATCGGCGAAGACCCTCGCCTCCGTGGCGTAGCCCGCGCCGTTTTTGCCCACCGGCACGATCTTGTTCGGCAGCGGAACCTTCTGCTCGTCGCGCCAGAGGAAATCGGGAAAATGGTTGTGGGCGTGGTTCTGGTTCAGGTAGCCGAAAAAAGAATCGAAGCCATGCTTGCGGGGCAGGCCGCATTCGGCGGCACCCACATCGCCAAGGCCCCATTTGCCGACTAGCGCCGTCTTATAACCGGCAGCCTTCAGCAGGTCCGCCACGGTCGTATCGCCCGGCCGGAGGGCCTGCGCCAACGGGTTGGACTGGCCGGCGTTGCCACGCACCCGGGTGTGACCATGGTGCAACCCGGTCATCAGCACACTGCGCGAAGGAGCGCAAACGGTGGCGCCCGCGTAGAAATGTGTGAAACGGGTTCCCCCGGCAGCCATGGCATCGATGCGGGGGGTGGGGATCACCTTTTGGCCGTAGCAACCCAGTTCGCCGTAGCCCAGATCATCGGCCATGATCCAGATGATGTTTGGACTTGCAGCCCGGGCTGGTGGGCAAATCAGTAAGGCGCATCCCAAAATGATCCAGGCAATGCGCGACATTCCATTCATCAACCTGGCGATTCATCGAGCTGGGATTACATTGGAGCCAGCCTTGGGATCGTAATTACATGTTATTCGATGCCCGCAAACTTCCCAAAGGATTTGGTCAAACCTGAAAGGGTCGACGCGTACCATACAAACACTATTATACTTAAGTGATTTATAATGATAAATAAATATAACCGACTTATTGCTCCTCAGCCCTCTGGCTCACCTCTAAAGGCCCTTCTTCATCAAAAACACTTGTTTCCACCAGTAAATTTAAGCTTCCTTGGGCTGCCTTGTGCCGAATGGTGCCGTAGGATGACTTCCTTCTCACTGATTCATGCGGCCATTCGCCTCATGGTTCAGTGTCCCCAAGACAGAGGCTTTCCAACGCCCTGCCGAGGTTTGCATGAGTTTTTTTGATTCGTTGCAGGCGCTCTCTCCCGGGGCCATGCTCTGCCTGCTGATCGCCCTGTTTTTCGCCTTCGCCTTTGAGTTCATCAACGGCTTCCACGACACGGCCAACGCGGTGGCGACCGTCATCTACACCCGCACCCTCAAGGCTGTGCCGGCGGTCCTCTACAGCGGGGTGATGAACTTCCTGGGGGTGATCCTGGGAGGCACGGCTGTCGCCTTCGGCATCGTGAACCTGTTGCCGGTGGAACTCCTGCACGACCGGGAGTCCAACGCGGCCTTGGTGATGGTGCTATCGCTGCTGGTGGCCGGGGTGATCTGGAACCTGGGCACCTGGTATCTGGGATTGCCGGTGAGCAGCTCCCACACACTGATCGGTTCGATCCTGGGCGTGGGCCTGGCGAATAGCCTGGCCAGTGGCCAGGGTCTGAACGGCATCAACTGGTCCAAGACCATGGAAGTCGGTTTGGCGCTGCTGGTCTCGCCGCTTTTTGGATTCTTGGCGGCTGGCGGTCTGCTGCTGCTGATGAAGTTGCTGGTGCGGGACCAGCGGCTGTATCAACCACCCCACCACGATGACCACCCGCCAGGCTGGATCCGCGCCGTGCTGCTGGCCACCTGCGGCGGTGTCAGTTTCGCCCACGGCAGCAACGACGGTCAAAAGGGCATGGGCCTGATCCTGCTGGTGCTGATTGGCTTCATGCCTTTCACTTACGCCCTGAACACCTCAAAGGGCGACCTGGCCGCCCAATGCCATGAGGCGGTGGCCAAGGTGGAGCAAACCGCCAAGAAACACGAGCTGAAAGTCCCTGAAAAACTGGCGGAACAACTGTCCACGATCCGCGCGATCACCGAGAACCACGACAACTTTAACGAGCTGGAGGCGGAGGACCGCTGGAAAGTTCGGGTGGCGCTGTTCAAGGCCACCAAGGATTTGCCCAAGCTCGCCAGCGATGGCGAAGCCGCCAAGGAACTGAAGGGCCTGGTGAAAACCTTCAAGACCAGCATTGAGTTCGTGCCATTGTGGGTGGTGATCGGCACAGCGCTGGCCCTGGGCATCGGCACCACCGTGGGTTACAAGCGTATCGTCATTACCATCGCCGAGAAGATCGGCAAGACCCACCTCACCTACGCGCAGGGCGCCATGGCTGAATTGGTGGCCTCCACCACCATTACCGTGGCCGCCTACACCGGCATGCCGGTCTCCACCACCCATGTGCTCTCCAGCGGTGTGGCTGGCACCATGGCAGCCAACGGATCGGGGGTTCAGGTTCAAACGGTCAAACGGATCGGGTTGGCCTGGTTGCTCACCCTTCCCGCCTGCATGCTGATGAGCGGTCTGTTCTTCATGGTGGGCCGGGCGCTGGTTCCCTAGCCCCACCTCCATTTTTATTTCAACCGCCCATACCCTAAAATGGCCCTAATTCCCGGGGGCTGTTTCATGAGTATGGTGTGGTTGATTTGGCTGGCGACCTGCCAGTCCACGCCGCAGCCCCTCCCGCCCTCGCTCCCGCCGCTGGCGCTGGTGGATCTGGACCAGACCATCCGCAATCTGGGTACACCTGTGAAGGGGCCAGCCCGTGTTCTGGTGTTTGTCACCACCGAGTGCCCCATCGCCAACGGCAACATCCCCACGCTCAACGGACTACACGATCGATTCGCGCCAAAAGGTGTCGAACTTTACGCGGTGGTATCCGACCCCTTCACCACCCGAAAAGATGCCGCCAAACACTATCAGGACTACAAGGTTTGCTACCCGGTGCTGTTTGACGCATCGGGCCAACTGCGCGACGCCCTGCGGCCCACCCATGTGCCGGAGGCGTTTGTCTTCGACGGGAATGGAAAGCTGGTCTACCGCGGGGCGATCGACAACGCCTGGGTGGAGGTGGGCAAACGCCGTCTGGTGGTGACACAGCATTACCTGGCCGACACCCTGGAACGATTGGTCGCCAGGCAATCCCCTGAAACGGCCCGCACCCGACCGGTGGGCTGCCCGGTGGAATATGGCGCCCCGGGTGACAAGCCCCCCGCCGCCACCTGGAGCCGGGACATCGCCCCGCTGTTGGCAGCCCGTTGCGTCGAATGCCACCGGCCCGCAGGCACCGCCTTCGACCTGACCGGTTTCAAAGCAGCCCGGGGCAGCGGGCTACGCCTCGTCCAAACCCCCTGCAAGGGCCCCACCGCCCCGGCGCGCGCACTCACCTCCCGGGAGGCCGGGCTTTTGAAGGAATGGGTTCAAGGGGTTTTCCAGCAGGGCGACCCCGCCGACTGGCCAGGCAAGTGACCCTGGCAACGGCTGATTTGAGATTCCTGCCATGCGGACCGGCGTGGTACCCTTTCGGCCCCTGGACCAAGGCAACCACGCGAAGCAAACGATGAACCGGCAGGCGATTCCGCGGATCTTGGCGCTCGCAACAGCCCTGATCACAACGCTATGGATCAACGGATCATCGCGGCGGCTGTCCGCCACCTTTGACGAACCGGTCTACCTCCGGTGCGGACTCGACTGCTGGGCCAACCAGACCCACAAACCCCTGATGCGCCTCGGCACCATGCCACTGCCGGTGGATGTGGAGACCTTCCCGCTCCACCTGTGGCATTGGTGGCATCAGACGACGCCCGACTGGGAAAACGATTTCGGCTGGATGCTAACGGTGGCGCGCACCACTGCCCTGCTCTTCTGGTGGAACCTGCTCTGGCAATGCTGGCGGCTGGGCAGGGACCTCGCGGGACCCTGGTGCGGCTTCTGGGTTTTGGCCGCCGTGGCGCTGGAACCGAACCTGATGGGCCACGCCGCGCTGGCCACCACCGATATCGCAGTGACCGGCTGCATGCTTGCAACCCTGGTGGAGTACCTGCGCCACCGCCAAGCTCCTTCAAGGCTGCAGTGGTGGAAAGTGGCGCTTTGGTGGGCGCTGTCGCTGTTCGCCAAGGCATCATCCCTTGTTTTCGTACCCATCCTGCTTTTTTCGGCCGAGGCACCCGGGCTGTGGGAAATGTGGAGGCTGCATGGGGCGAGCCGCGAGTTGGCCCGGGCCTACTGGATCAAGCTGAAGGGATGGATGGCACTGGGCTTCACCGCCCTGGGGGTGGTGTTTCTACTGGTGGGAACCGATTTCCAGCGCGAGCGAACCTTTGTGGAATGGGCCGACAGCCTGAAGCCGGGTTCGGCCCGGGATGCGATGGCCTGGCTGGCGGACCACCTGCGGATCTTCACCAACGCGGGCGAGGGACTGGCGCAGCAGATCAAGCACAATATGCGCGGCCACCCAAGCTACCTGCTGGGCGTGGAACACCCCAAAGCGGTCTGGTACCACTTCCCGGTCTTGCTGCTCATCAAGCTGCCCCTGTGGTTTTTCGTGTTGCTGCCGTTCACGGTGTGGCGCCAGATCCGCTCCCCGTGGGTGCCTGGCCTTGTAGCGTGCGGTTTGCTTCTTGCATTCAGCATCAATTGCCGCGTGCAGATCGGGCTGCGTCTGGTCTTCCCGCTGGTGGTGATGCTGATGGTGGTCACGGGCGTTTCCATGGCCGCATGGTGGTGCGATTCTGGCCGTAGGTGGGGCCCCGCGTTGGCCAGCCTGGCGCTGCTGTGCCTGGGTGGCTGGACGATGACCCATCAATTCCCCGATGGCCTGCGCCATATCAACCCCCTGTGGGCGGACGAGACGCGGCCGCAAACCCTGGTGAGCGATTCGAATTACGATTGGGGGCAGGGTCTGTTTGATCTGGCCGAACAGGTGGAACACGATGCGGACCATCCCATCTGGGTGGCCTATTGGGGAGGGGATCCGCGCGTGGACCGGGATCCATTCCGCAGGTTGGTGCCTGCCGCGCAGGGAATCACCGACGAAACTTCCCTGGAAAAATGGCTGGCCGGCAAGACTGTGGCGGTCAGCGCCACCATCCTGAACGGCCCTCCCCTGCCGGCCGAATACACGGTGCTGAGACGGTATTTTCAGCGCCAATACCCCAATCAGCTGACGCGATCCTACAGCGTCTTTTATGACACAAAGCATTAATTGAAAGACACTTGCGTCGTTTTTTTGGCAACTTCCTTCCCGATTGGATGTCCGGATTTCATTTAGCCGGAGCATCTATTGGTGTGGGGCCTAATTCAACAAGCCCGCCACCCTTTAGGGAATGCGCCATGATCCGCTCGATCCGCCCGGTTCTGGAAGGTTTGGAAACCCGTTACGCCCCGGCCGCCATCGCCTTGGTCCCGTTGCATATGGGCCCCGTTACCGCCCGCATCGCGCCTCAGTCTGCACCAGTCCCAGTCCGCGTCGATTGGACCGCTCCAGCGCAAACCGGTGCCCGGATTGTCAGCGATACCCCCATCGGTTCACCGGATATCCTGGTCAACAAGCCAGCGGTTGTTTCGGATACCCCGATTGGTAGCCCGGACATCCTGGTCAATAAGCCTTCGGTTATCACCGATACACCGATTGGTACGCCGGATATTTTCCGCACCTGGTAGTTGGTCGAAACAACCTTTTTCCGGGCGGGGCCCTCCTAGACACGGAAGGGCCCCGCCCGGATTGTTTATCCCTGGACCGATTACAATTTGGGCTGTGCCGTTCCCGCCAGGAAAAAAACATGGCCAGCCTGTTTGCCTCCATATTTATTTCAGCAATTGCGGGTAGCTTTTGGGGTACTCCACCAGAAAGCCCCGGGCGGCCCCATGTGGTGATCATGCTGGTGGATGATTTTGGCTGGGGCGACCTTGCCTGCCAGGGCAACACGATGGTCGCCACGCCACGGATGGACCAGATGGCGCGTGAAGGGGTGCGATTCACGCGGGGATATGTGGCGGCGCCCATCTGTTCCCCTTCCCGTTGCGGCCTGATCACGGGGCAATTTCCAGCCCGCTGGCGCATCAACAGCTACCTGCAAACAAAAGCAGGCAACCGGGCCTGCGAGATGGCGGACTATCTCGATCCCAAGGCACCCTCGCTGCCCCGAATGCTGAAGGAAGCGGGTTACAAAACCGCCCATGCGGGCAAGTGGCATCTGGGCGGCGGCCGGGATGTGACCAACGCCCCAAAATTCGCCGCCTACGGCTACGACCTGGGGCTGGGCACCTATGAAAGCCCGGAACCGGCCCCGGCCCTGGGGTTGAAAAACACCCCATGGGGTCCGCAAGACCAACTGGAACCGGGCCAGGTGCCCCGCCACCAGCGCACCCGGTGGATGGTGGACCAGGCGCTTGGCTTCCTGCGGGAAAACAAGGCCTCCCCCTGCTTCGTCAATCTCTGGCTGGATGACACGCACACCCCCTTCACTCCATCGGAGGAGCAGATGGCGCGGGTGCGGGTGGCCGGCGAGGGCGCGCAGAAAACCCGCTACAAGGCCGTTCTTGCCGAAACTGACCGGCAAATCGGCAGGCTGCTCGATGGCCTGAAGGACACCAACACCCTGGTGGTCTTTCTGGGTGACAACGGCGCCTCACCCCCGTTCGAGCGGCAGCGGGTGGGCGGGTTGCGCGGCCAGAAACTCAGCCTGTACGAGGGCGGAACCCGAGTGCCCTTTGTGGCGTGGTGGCCGGGCAAAACCAAGGCGGGCGTTGTGAACGACCGGACAGTCATCAGTTCACTGGATCTGCTCCCCAGCCTCGCGGCAATTTGTCAGGCAAAACCACCGGCGGGATTTGAGCCCGACGGGCAAGATTTGTCCCCTGCCCTGTTGGGCGAGTTGCCCGTCCGCGACAAACCGCTCTTCTGGGAATATGGCCGAAACCCCACCTCGTTCGCCTACCCGCAGGATCCCAAGCAGAAAAGCCCCTCCCTGGCGGTGCGTGAGGGCGACTGGAAACTGTTGGTGCAGCCCGATGGCACCGGCGCCGAGTTGTACCAACTGACCACCGATCCAAAAGAGACCACCAACCTCGCCGACCGGGAACAGGAGCGGGCTGCCCGCCTAACCCGTATGGCCCTGCAATGGCGCAAGTCGGTGCCATGATCACCCTCCCTTTGGCAGATGGCGGCTGGATGTTGTTGGCGGAGAGATTTTTGCCTCAAGCCGAAACCGGTCTCCTTTTCGACCGGTTGAAGGAAGAAAGCAGGTGGGACCAGAAACCCGGCGTCTTTGGTCACCCGCAACCGCGGCTGACGGCCGCCCACGGCGATGCGGGAATCGTCTACCGCTACTCCGGCACCAGCAACCCCGCCGCCCCCTGGACAAAAACGCTGCTGGACCTGAAGGCCCGGGTGGAGCAGGTTCGGGGGCGGTACAACTTCTGCCTGCTGAACCGGTACCGGTCCGGGGCGGACAGCGTGGGCTGGCATGCCGACGATGAACCGTGCATGGGCGAGACGATCGCCTCGGTATCGCTGGGGGCAACCCGAACCTTCCGCATCCGGCACAACACCACCCGGGAGACGCGCTCGCTGCCCCTGGCCGATGGCACGCTGCTGGTCATGGGTGGCACCATGCAACGCTTCTGGAAGCACGCGGTGCCGAAAACGGCCCGGGAGGTGGGAGAGCGTTTGAACCTGACTTTCCGGTGGCTGGAGGGATGATTGCGCGCCTCTTGAGGGCTGGTAGACTCGATTCGCTTGCCTGGAACCATTCAACCCCGGAGGTCAAACCCATGATCCGGCTTTTCGCGTTGGCGGCATTGGCCTCAACCAGCCTTAGCGTTTCGGCGCAAACGTTGAAAAAGGATATCCCGTATGTGGCTGGAGGCCATGCCCGCCAGGTCTTGGATGTCCACGCGCCCGATGGCGCCAAAAATCTGCCGGTGATGTTCTGGATCCATGGCGGCGGCTGGCAAACCGGCGACAAAGCCAGCGTGCAACTGAAGCCGAAAGCTTTCAACGACAAGGGCTTTGTCTTCGTCTCCACCAACTACAGGTTGTTGCCCCAGGTGGACATGGGCACCATCATCCGCGATGTGGCCAAGGCGCTGCGCTGGACGCAGGAGCATATCGGGGAGTTCGGCGGCGATCCAAAGCGGATTTTCGTTGGTGGCCACTCGGCCGGGGCGCAATTGGCGGCGATCGTCTGCACCGATGACCGGTACCTGAAGGCGGAAGGCCTGTCCTTCGCCATGCTGAAGGGCTGTGTTCCGGTGGATGGCGACACCTACGATGTGCCCGCCATCATCGAGATGGCTGAAACCCGGGCCCGGGTGCACGGCCTGCCGATGCCCACCTTTGGCCACCGGGTGAAATTCGGCGATAGCCCCGAGAAACACAAGGACTTCTCGGCGGTCACCCATGTGGCCAAGGGCAAAGGCATCCCGCCGTTTCTGGTGATGTATGTCGCCGGGCACCCGGACAACAACGCCCAGGCCCAAAAGCTGGGCAACACCCTGAAAGGTGCCGGGATTCCCGTGAGCCTCTATGGCGGCCGGGAGACGACCCACGACAAAATCAACAATGACATCGGGCTACCCGAGGATCCAGGGACAAGGCTGATTTGGGAATTCCTGGCCAAAGCGCTTGGCAGTTGATCGGCCCGGCGCGATTATTCCCCTTGGAAAGGAATCCATGACCCGTTTATTTGGCGGCGGCCCATTGGTGCTGGCCTGCCTCGCCGCGGCCTGGCTGGACTATCGGATTGAAACGGGAAAGCGCCAAGCGGAAGCGATTTCGGCACTTCGGGAAAAGGGGGTGGAAATCATCAGCGCCTCCTGGCCATGCCAGCAATGGCTTGGTGCCCTGTTCGGGGAAGATACTTTTCAGGATGTGGAAGTGGTGGTGTTTCCAGCCAACACCAAGCTGACAGCGGAGAGTCTCTCTGAATTGGGTTCGTTCCCGAACCTCCATCACCTCGTTTTGGCAGATACCAACCTGGATGACACAGGCATGGCCAAAGTGGCCATGCTCCAATCGCTGCGGGTATTGAATCTGGGCGGAACCCAAGTTTCCGATGGCGCTTTGGCGCAACTGGCCAAACTACAACAGCTTGAGGAACTGGTGCTGACCAAAACCAGCGTGACCAATGCCAGCCTGCACCGTTTGGCAGATTTGAAAAAACTGCAATCGGTGGATCTGAAACAAACTCAGGTCACGCACGGTGGCGTGGTAAAGCAGTTCGGGCCCAAGGGCCCGCCTTTTTTCATCCAATATTGAATATCCCGGGCCGCGACCGGTTCAGCCCGGGATATTCCGCAAGGTCCAAAAAACTATTCCTTCCATCCGGTTCAGATTCCGTCATCGATATCCGGTTCGATAGATACCACCTGAACCTTAGCCACACCCAGGGGTGAACTGGCCAAACCACCCAAGACCGGCACAGTGGGTACCGCTTGTTGCTTGGTCATCCAGTCAAAATCCGTGTGGCCAGCCAGGGTGGCCGGGGCGAAACGGGATTCCAGAGTCTCGAGGCCGATCCGTTTGAACTGGCGCATGGCTGATTCCTGGTTGGTTTTGGTGTGGCCTTTTTGGCTTCACACCAAGGAATGCTCCAGCCAGCGGAAAATCGGACATCGGTTTTTGGAAAAAGCAAAAGGCTGGTGGATAGCTATTTCATTCAGCCTGAAATGCCCGGTGAAATCAGCCCGCATCCAGAAATACAAAACGCAAAAACCGGGGAAAGGATCTCCCCCAGTCAGCTCAAGTTTCATTCATTTGAATAAAGCGGAGGAGGGGGGATTCGAGAACCCCTGTTTTTCCCTTGAAAATCAAGTAGTTTCTAAAAACCACCGCAGAATCCACCGCAAATTATCAGAGGGCTCTAGGAAGGCCCAAAAACCGACAATGGTTTTTCGCAAATTAATGTTTCGAAAACTTAAAGACCTGAACGTTGGTTCAAATCACTTTATCTCAATGGCAAACAAATCAACGCACACCGATCCAGACCTTGAGTTAGTCCTCCGACTTTGGGCCGAAGCCCCCCATTTCATTCAAAAAGCTGTAATAGCCCTATTAATGACAAATAGGGCGTGACGAACTCCCTATATGGTCACGAAGACAAATTTGGCTTTTTGTGTATTCCGAGCAAAAAAATCAGGATTCCACTCAAGTAACTTGAAATCATAATGGCCCTTATACCAATGACCGCCAAGGTATTAGATTCCATATTTAAATTGCTCTTAGCTGCAATGGTTCCACACCCAAAAAATACAACAATATAAATGGCAAATACAATTAATAGGTGATACCTAATTGAGACAGATTTCACCATGCAATGCAATTCCTGCTCCGTATTTATTCTCCTTGCCATTAGAGCAGGCCTAATACCCATGAAAAGGCTGTATGGAACCAATACAAAAAACAATAAGACAATTGGGCTTGGTTCTTTAAAACACGCAAAGAAACAAGGCATCGATGCTAGTGAAACAAGAAGGCTTCCCAAAAACCTGCTAGTATAAATATTAAATGGAAGGAATTGCCTTTGCGCATTAAATGCTTCTACCTTTTTTTCCTCCCAAAATTCTTTCCATTCTTGCTCTCGTTCTTTTTTTTCATTCTCAGCATCAATAATCCTTTGCTTGGCAGCTAAACGCCTTCTCTCTTCCTTTTCCTCCTGCTCAATCTTTTTCCTTATTTCCCTTTCGTCTCTTTCTTGTTTTCTTTGTTCCGGGCTTTTTTTCAGTTCTTCTTTAACATATTTATATCCTGAATAACCTGCGCGAACTGTTTGCCAACCTAGTCCAAGCAACATAAATGAAGCACCAACTAGTGCCCCCATCGCCTCTAGGCCATCTTCATCACTTCTCTTCCTTGACCAATCAGAGGAATTTGATTGCACCCTACGATTATTTTCTTGACCTGGGGAATCTTCAGATCTTATCTCCCTTGCCTGCTGGTTAGTCCTACTTTGCCAATGCCCGCTTTCAGGATTGCTGTTGCTACTGGTGTTCCTCCTTACATCCCTACCCCAAACCTTTTTTTCTGCTTCTTGGCGGCTTGAAGCTTCAACAATTTCTTTCACTTGCCGGGTAGGTTTATTAATCAAATTGCCGTTTTTGTCCCGAAATGAATCATTTACATTCGAGACCACTTCAAACTTTGCCATTGGAAGCTCCTTTAATAGATTGGCATTCCGAGCCAGTAAATGAGCAAAGGGAAAAATGATATACTTTGATTGTTTACGCAGCTTACTGTTATTTGTTTGATTTAATTTTGTACTTTTCCCTACTTCAATTTTAAACCCAAAAATCATCATTATGGCAAATATGCAGTTCTTAAACCTTTTAATGACAAGACTTTACATCTTTTTGTCCACTCTTGTCTAAAAGAGTGGACAAATTAAATTAATAACGCATATCCTTCTCCGGGCACCGGGGGAGGTCTGTCATGGCAAAAGTTGAAGCTTTTTCTTACCTACGGGTCAGCAGCGACACCCAAGTAGAAGGGGATGGCCCAAACCGACAGCGCAGGGTGATTGCTGCTTGGGCGAAGCGCAGCAAGGCTACCGTGGTTCGGGAGTTTGCGGATCTAGGGGTCAGCGGCACCACGCAATGGTCTGCCCGGCCTGCCATGCTGGAAATGGTAAACGCCTTGGTTGCCTCCGGGGGCCAGCCACCAATCGTTGTGGTTGAGCGCCCTGATCGCCTTGCTCGGGATCTGATCGCTGGAGAACTAATTTTAGAACGGCTCCGGGAATTGGGTGTGCGGGTGGTTGTTGCGGAAAATGGACAAGACCTGACCAGCGACGATTCCCCCACAGCCAAACTGGTGCGCCAAATCCTGGGGGCTGTAGCCGAATTTGACCGAGCCTCGATCGCTGCAAAGCTGCGGACAGCCCGGGCCATCAAAAAGAAGGCAACCGGCAGATGCGAAGGACGATTGTTCTACGGTGAAAAACCTGGGGAAGAAAATGGAATTCAGATCATCAAAGAAGGCAAGTGCCAAAGGAAATCCCTGAGCGAAATCGCCAGCCAACTGAACGAGGCAAAAATTCCTACCCGTCTTGGAAAACCTTGGGGCCGTTCTTCAGTCGCCAAGATCCTGAATCGTTTACCAAATTAATCAAACCATGTGGTATATGCTTTGCCCTTCACCGGCATAGCTCTCGTAAACATGCTGGAACACGGAATCACATTTTTGGTTGTAAATGTCAGGGGAATACGCCCGAAAAATTTAAATGAATCGAGCTGCCCAAGCACACAACAAACCCCTTGCATTTAAATCTGCCAAGCATTTTTCATGTATTACAAGACTCTTATAATTTTACATGCGAAAAATGAAATTGGAAAACCTGGGACGAAGAATTAATGACCAAGACAAAGCTGCAATGGCATGGGCTTTGAGGGAACTGGCAATCGACCAACATTCTGGATTTGGCTACAAGGGGAAGGTGTCTGATGGAAGTATTTGCCCCCGACCCTACTATGAAAACGATGTACTTAACCGGAATAAAGAACAAAATTGGAAAACGAATGTACCAAAGAAACTTTTTGCCCTTTGGAGAGAGCAGCAATTAGCTTGTTTTTTTTATTCAAACTTACGACTAGGTCGCTTGGTGATTAATATTGATTGCGACAACAAAGATGGCAAAATACCTTCCGGAAAAAGAAATAGCGTTTTTTGGCGAAAAACTTTCTCGCTTTTAAGGGCACTTGGGCTCAGTGGTGCCTACACCCAACGGTCAACAAATGGAAAGGGGACTCATTCTTATCTGAATGTGAAAATCACTCCAGACAATTGGGTAGACGAAAATGGTAACCGAAGATCTTTCTTAGAATTATCTCTATTTGCAAGGGAGGTGTTAAGTAACCTTCAAAATGCAATAAGAACTTATTGGAGTTGTAAGGGCATTCAAATCAATGTAGATGTTCTTGGCTCTCCAGCAGCTTACGATTGGCAAGGAAATATCCTCGTGCGTGGCAGTTGGGTCAAAATGCCATTTGACATGCATAAAACCAATAAAAGAAAGAGATTTGAAAAGAGGCAAACTGTTTCCTTGAGATTCATTTCCGATTCGGCTGCCAGATTGCTCAAATTATCAGAAAAACTAATGGCTTCGGGCCATAAGCCTAGCATTATTAATCCAAAGCCTTTGAAGTCTTCTACCGAAACTGAAGGGAGATGGGATTTACGCAATAGCTTCAAATCTTTTTTCCAAAGGCATTTTGGTGACAAAAGCATCCCGTTTTACAAAAGAAGCTTATTGTCCATGGAAGAGTTTGCTGATTATTTGATAGCGTTTGAAACCGCAAGCAGGGTTACCCAAAATGGAAAGCCCAAGGAGGCTTTTTGGAAAAACTCTTTACCTGTAAAATTAATTCAATTAATTTTCGATAGAAACACCAAAAATAGCAACAATTTGGCAAATCGAAAATTTGATTTTAGGAAATACCGGTTTATTTTTTCTTTTATTTCGAATTATAAATTAATAACTGTCATCAATTCAAAGCATTCCTATAAAGGGAATGACCTTTATGGAAATGAAACTAAAGGTATTGCCAGAAAATGGTTTGTTAACAGAAGGTTTTTTTCCTTTTTTCCTAATTACAATTTAGAGAAGCAAATATTTATTGCTGAAATAACACCATATTCCAGAATCCTTAATACCTTTCTTGGGTTCATTATTAGTGGGAACAGTTTCAAGCGAGTAATTACACCTGAACCACCATTTGGCTTAAAACGATCCCAAATCAACCCTCATTTTCGCCAAAACATCACACAAAAGCCGGTCTACCATCTCCGCCAATGATTTATTTAAGGTTAGTTTATTTAAAAATTCATTCCGTGAGAAATTCCAATTGATTTGGCTTGAAATAATACAAGCCAGACCCGCTGATTTATTTTTTACCCTGTATTTTCCACTTATTTGTTTTTCCCTTTGAAATCACTGTACTTAGGTGTTTCTTACACCTAATCGACAAATTGGGCTCTGGATTTTCCTTGGTTGTGACAAACGGGATAAAATATGGTTAGCCATTACGGCATGAGCTTTCGTTTGAAAGTCTTCAATTTCCTTATGGATGATTGTTATGACCGAGGGTTAACCCCATGGATTTTCAGTTCAAGCTCTTGTTTACAAACCAAGAAGCAGCGGAGCTTCTTTCCGTTTCTCCTAGACATCTGTTTGACCTGGTGCGGCGAGGTGAAATCAAATCCATCAAATCGGGAAACAGGAATCTTTTCCCCAAGGAATCATTGATCGGGTGGATTGAATCAAAGCTTTCCAAACCGTCTAATTCCTGATTTTCCATTTCCTTGAGAGCTTACGCAGTAATGTGAATACCTTTTTGATTTCACCCATTCCAGCAATTCAATTTCAACTTTTGCTAAATGGATTTTACTGCGTAAGTTCTCTTTTCGTTTTTCACCAAGGATAAAAACATGGCTTCTGTTTCCCGTATAGGTAAGAGCAAAACTTTCAAAATTGAATTCACCCACTTCAAAACAAAAAAAAGAGCTTCAATTCTGATTTCCAAAACCAATTTAAAGTATGTCCATGTCTTTCGAGTCCACATTGAAAGAATCTTAGCCCATAAAAAATCCGGGCAACCATTGGAGAATGAAACTGCCGTCTGGATTAAAAATTTGCCTGACGATTACACTGCCAAACTTGCCCACCATGGCTTGATTGAGCAAACCAAAAAAATCCAATTGGGCAATTTTGTCAGGACTATTTTTTTGAACCGCAAAGATGTGCAAAATTCAACTATTGATATTTGGAATCAAACCATCAAAAACCTTTACGATTTCTTTGGTGAAGGCTTATCCATAAGCGATATTTCAGCCGGGCGAGCCGAACAGTTTTATCAAAACCTCAAATCATTGGGGCTTTCGTGCGCAACCATCAGCAAGCGCATTGGCTTTTGCAAAACCATCTTTAATACCGCGATCAAACACGAATTTATCACCCAAAATCCATTCCGTGGAATTAAACCGCCCAAAGGAAAATCTTCCGATCGGCAACATTATGTGGATCCGGCTACAACCTTAAAAGTCATGGAAAACGCCAGCCGTGATTGGCGGATAATCATTGCCCTTTGCCGATTTGGAGGACTTCGGTGCCCCTCGGAGGTTCTATCACTCAGATGGGATCATATTGACTGGCAAAACAACAGGATCACTTTGGCCAGCCCAAAAACGAAAAGGTACCCTGGGAAGGAAACGAGGGTAATGCCCCTGTTTTCTGCTCTACGCCCCTTTTTGGAAGAAGCAAAAGCAAGCGCCCTTGAAGGGCAGTCGCATGTGGTGGGGGGTAATTACCTAAACAAATCCAGATGTGATAAGCGTTGGCGAAATTGCAACATCAGAAAGCCAATGGAAACGCTCGTCCGTAATGCCGGATTCGATCTTTGGCCCAGACTTTTCCATAACCTTCGATCCAGTTTCGAAACAGACCTGCTGGATAAGTTCCCTCCCCAGACAGTGGCAAGCTGGTTAGGGCATTCTGTCGAAGTTGCTATGGAACATTATGCCCAAACTACCCCTTACCACTTCATGGCTGCGGTTGGAGTTTGCCCTGAACCAAATCCGCAGCACATTTCACAGCAGCAAGCTTCCGCAACGCATGGCGCTGATCGGCAGATAAACATCATAAAGCCTGATAATTTGCTGGATTACGCTAAGAAGTGCAAAGACACGCAATCCGCTGCAAAACCAGTAAAAGCGGAGGAGGGGGGATTCGAACCCCCGGTGGAGTTTCCCCCACACAGCATTTCCAGTGCTGCACAATCAGCCGCTCTGTCACCCCTCCGGATGCGTTGCGAACAGGTATCCTAGTGGAATCCACGGTGACCCGTCAATCTGGCCAGAACCCCAAGGCCCCAGGGCCAACCTGAAAAGGAATCATCATTTCGGTGCAAACCGAAAAGTTGGTGCTTTCCACGAGGGGATCAGGCATCCGATCCATACAAAAAGATATCTTGTGTTAAAGCGGCTTGAATCGGCCTTTCAAACCGTTTCCTGAAATCGGTGCGTGGGCACGGGGCGACCTGGGCGGAAGCTGCGCAGGTTTTCCAGCGTGGCCTTGCCACCCAAAGCCTGGGCGGCTTGGTGGGTTCCCTGCTCCACCAAATGGGCCAGAGTTTCCGGATCGAGGGCCACCCGCGCGTTGAGGATGAGATCGGCTTCCAACGCCTGGCGGCTGGCGGGCTGCGACAGTTTGGGCGCGGTGATGTTGTCGATGGAGTTGGCCACCGCGATCGCGCCGGCCCCCTTCACTGTCACCTTCAGGTGGGCCGTCTCGGCGTCCTGAACATTCAGCAGGTTCTGGATGGTCCGCACCAGGCCCAGGGCCAACGCATCGAGGTCGAACGGCTTGTCAGCGCGCACCGATCCCTGGCTGTTCAACCAGCCCAGGTCAGCCTCGCCCTGCGCGTAGATATCGTAATCCACATCCATGGTCCGTTGCCCGGGTACGATGCTCCCGTGCTCCAGCGCCTCGATGAATCGATCAAAGCCTGCTCCCGTGCCGGCCGAGATAGCCAGCACCGGTCGGCCGGGAAACTGCTCGTTCACCAGCCCGGTCAGTTCGGCCACTTCCTCAGGCTTCAATTCATCGGCCCGGTTGACCAGGACCAGATCCGCCTCTTCCAGTTGCTTGCGAAAAATATAGGCGGCCTGCGGCGAGAAACCAGCCTTGGCGTGGTTTCCCAAAATGCGCCGGCCATGCCCGGGCTTCAAAATCACCGCGTAGGGAGCCAGCCGCATTGGCTTTTGGTACACCTTTTCCAGCGGGCGCATCACCGTGGCCACCAGGTCGGTGCAACTGCCCACCGGCTCGGCCAGCACCACATCGGGCAAGCCGCTGCCCGCCAATTTCTCCATCACACTGGTCAACTCGTTGAAGTTGCAGCAGAAGCAGGAGCCGGCCACCTCGCCCACTTCCAGACCCTGCGCACGCAGCGTGTGGGTGTCCACCAGGTCGGCCGCCTGGTCATTCGTGACCACGATCACCCGCTTGCCCTGGGCCTGGTAATGCTTGGCCAGCCGCCCAACGGCGGTGGTTTTGCCAGCACCCAGAAATCCCCCAACCATGATGAATAGGGGTGCCTTGGCGACCATAAAGTTTCTCCGGCTAACCCTTCCAACCCCTGAATATCAACTAAACCAATGGTAGCAGAAACGCCCCTTCCAAATTTCGCACTCACTCACCGAAACCAACGCCCAAACACCACAAGGGCCAATCCGGCAATCACCAGCCCGCATCCCATGGTGAGGCTTGCCAGGGCCGCCACCACGGGTGTCAGCGATGAACGCAGCGTGGGCCATACGATTGCGGGTAGAGTCTCCTCCCCGGGTTGGCACAAAAACAGGCACAGTACCGGCTCATGAAAAGCCAGCGTGGCCGCAAGCAGGAACGCCGCCGCAACAGCAGGAAACAAACGGGGCAATCCAACCCGCCACCAGGCCTGGGCCGGGCTCGCTCCCAAGTCCCCGGCAGCCGCTAGAAGCATCCTGAATGCGCCATCCACACGCAACCCAATCAGCAACAAAGCCACGGGAAAACCAAGCAAAGCCTGCGCCACCACCAGCAGGCAGAGTCGGCCTCCCTCAGGCAAAGCCCCGGCCATTGGCAGCAGGCCCATAGCCCACGCCACCTGGGGCAGACAGGCCGGAAGAAGGTACAACGCCCACCATGCGGGTGCCTTGCCCCGCGAAACCCAGGCTGCGGGGATGGCCAACCCCACCGCGAGTGCCCCCGAAAGTCCGGCCAGCCACAGGCTGCGGAAAAAAGCCTGACGCCACTGTTCACCTGTCACCGCCTGAGTGAACCAGCGGACAGACCAGTCACTCACAGGCAGTGTGAAAAACGGGTCGGGTGAGAAGGACAACCACATCGTGACCACCAATGGGGCCATCATCAAAAGCGTGGCGGCAATCCACAGCAGGCGCATCACGCGTGATTCTCCCGTTTCCATCCGAAAGGCCGGATCAGGTAAACCGCCCCCACCAGCACCAGCAGCAGCACCCCCTCGGCGGCGGCCAGGGGCCAGCGACTGTTGTCAAACGCCTGGTGATGCAGATCGGTGGCCAATGTTCGCCCAATTGGCCCGCCGAGAATGTCCGGACCAAGGAACGCACCCAACCCCCAGCCCAGGGCAAGTTGTCCCGCCAGCCAAAGGCCGGGCCAAGCCAGGGGAAGTCCCACCCGCGCCCACACCTGCCAGTCTCGCGCGCCCAACCCGCGGGCCGCATCCAGCACCATCCAATCAATTCCTCTCAGGTGTACCAGCAGCACCAGTGCCGCATAGGGTGTGATGAGAAAAACCTCCGCCAGCCATGCCGAGACAACACCCCTTGGCAGCAGCAACCTCAGCGCGACCAAAGGGGCCAACATGCCCGCCAGACGCGGAGCCAACAGCACCAGCAGGCCGATCATTAGCCGGCCCCCACCCGAAGCTCGAAGCGGCCAAGCCAAAAGCCAAGCCAATGGCAACACCCCCGCCATCACAGCCAATCCAAACAAACAGTTGAAGCCGATCAGCGGCGCAAATTCCGGCGACAGCAATCGGGTGAAGTTTTCCCAGGTGAAACTATCCGCACGGTAAAAACCTACACCATGGGCCGGTTGGCAGAGGGACAACCGCACCAGTAACACCATCGATGGCACCACCATCAAGGCCACCAACGCCAACGCCGGCCCGGCCAACCACGCATTCGACCGCGTGGATCTCATGGCCTGCAGCCCCTGGTGACATTCCACCCCGCGGTGGCAGGGAGGATGGCCTTCATGATCTCGCCCGGCCGGGGAACCTCGGTACCAGCCAAGGCCATCTTCCAGACCAGACCGGCGGCTTCGAAAGTCACCAGACTGTCGGCCCCGCGAAAAACCACATTCCGCACCGGACCTTGCAGCCTGTAATCGCCGCTGTCTGGTTGGTCGCCTGGTACCAGTTCCTCTGGCCGCACCAGCAGGCACTCCCCGGCCTCCGCCCGCAAAAACCCACCTCGGGTGATGAGGTTGGCCTCGCCCAAAAACCCTGCCAACCACGGGTCCCTCGGCCGCTGGTACAACTCCGCCGGTGGCCCGGCCTGCACCACGCGTCCTTCGCGCAACGCTACCAGCGAATCGGAAAGTGCCAGCGCCTCCTCCTGATCATGCGTGACCAAAAGCGTGGTGACGCCCGTCTCACTTTGGATCCGTTTCAGTTCGCCGCCCAGTCGTTGACGCAGCCCTCGGTCCAGCGCGGTGAACGGCTCATCCAGCAACAGTGCCCGCGGGCCAAAGGCCAATGCCCGGGCGATGCCCACCCGTTGCCGCTGGCCGCCTGACAAGCTGTCGGGCCGGCGGGTCCAGGTGTCGGAGGGCAAGTCCACCAGTTGCAGCGTGGCCCTGGCTTTCTCCAGCGCAAAGGCGATTGGCTTCCCGCGCACTTCCAGCCCGAAGGAGACATTCCTCTCAACGGTGAGGTGTGGAAACAGCGCCAGGTGCTGGTGCACCAGTCCCAACCCACGGGCCTCAGGCTGCAGGTGGGTGGCATCAGTCCCATCCAGCCACACCGTGCCCCGGGAAGGTTTCAGATGTCCGCCAAGGATCTGCAGCAGCGTGGTCTTGCCCGAGCCCGAAGGGCCCAGCAGCGTGGTGAGCGCGCCCCTTTGGAGGCGCATGCTGATGTCGTGAAGCACCTCATGCGAGCCGTGGGAGAAGGAGACTCCCTCCAGGCACAGCAGGGGAACCGTTTCATCAGCCGCCAAGGACGGTGCGCTGCCATTCATCATTCAGGTCGTCCCAATCCCGGGCATATCGGTCATACGGATAATACCGCAGGCCCCCAAACTGCTCCAGCGTGTGCGGGTAGATGGCGGCCCACAGCGGGTCCTCCTCAGCCATCACCCGGGCCGCGTCGATCCGGGAAGTCGCCGAACCCCGGCGGGCGAATTCAACCTGCATCTCACGGGAAAACAGCAGGTTGATGGCGAACTCGGCCAAAGCCTTGCGGGGTGTGCCCACGGGTATGGCCCAAAAAACCTGCACGAAGGCGCGGTCCTTTTCCGGTACCACGGCGAGCAGGTCGGGGTTTTCGCGCATGGCCTGGATGTACTCGGGGCTGTGCATGTTGCCGAGTCTCACCTCGTTTCGCGCCAGCGCCAGGATCATGTCGGCGCTGGTCTTCCACCAGAGTTTCACACGGGGAGCCTGGCCACGGGCAAAACGCATGACTTCCTCGGTCGCCTTCTCCACCAGCGTGTGCGCCTGGCCGGCTTTTCCCTCACTGTCAGCCAGCATGGCGGCGCAGGTGAAAAGACTCATGTAAAAGTGCTGGTACAGGCCCAGGTGCCCGGCATGGGCGCCGTCCATCAGGTCAGCCCAACGGACCGGCCGCGGATGGATTTCACGGCGTGAGGCGATGGTCATCACCGAGTCGGGATAGGGCAATCCCAACTGGTCGCGAAAGATCCAGTGGTCCAGCGTCACCGGGGCCAGGTCACGCTGGTGGGGGATGTTGGCCCAATCGATCGGTTGAAACAACCCGTCCCGCGCGGCGGGGAATCCCTGCGTGGCGTCAGTGATCATGAGGTCGAATGGCGGCTTGCCTGCGGGCGAGGCCTTCAATTTGGCGATCCCTTCCCACCAACCCGCAGTGAAGACGACCCGTTTGCCGGTGAGGGCCTCGAAACGGGGCGCGAACACCTCGCGCATGGTCTCCTCGTGCCCGCCCGAATAGACAAACACCCGGAGGGCCTCGGCGGCCGATCCGCACCCGGCCAGCGCCGCAGAGGAGGCTGACAGCAGGAACACTCGGCGATTGGGGGCACTCATGGCCGCTCTCCGAATTCACGCAGGCCGTTGGCCAGGCGGATGACAGTGGTGACCAGACACAGGCCGCCAAAAATCCACGCCAATAGGGGAAATTGATCGGGCAGCAGGCAGAACAGGCAGAAGAACACGATCGTCTCCGTGCCCTCCATCAACCCGCGGTGGTAAAAGAACGCCTTGCCCTGGGTCAAATGCCCGGTCGAACCCCTCTTGGCGGCCAGGGCTGCATGCGCGAGGAACGACCCGCCCGTCCCCGCGAAGGCGAAGACCAAAAACGCCGCCGGCAACGCGTTTTCCGCCCGGGCGATGGCAAAGGCCAACGGAACCATGGCGTAAAATACCGTGTCGAGCACGCTGTCGAGGTAGCCACCGGCGTCGGTCGCGCGGGTGCTGCGGGCCACCGCGCCATCGAGCCCGTCGCACACCCGGTTGGCCAGAAGGAGCCCCAGTCCGGTTAGATATTGCTGGAAAACAATCGCGCAACAACCAGCCACCCCCAGCGCGAATCCGGCAACCGTGACAATGGCGGCGGAAAACCCCAGCCCGGCCAGCAGCCCGCCCGCCCGGTTGAGCACGGGATCAATCAAGCGGCGGACGGGTTGGTCTAGCACGGCCCTGTCATCCGGCGTTCACCGGACCTCCATCTTCAGGTCGCGGAGTCCCCCTGCCGGAACATCCAGTTTCCATGGCGAGGTGTCCGGCCGGGCGTACTGGACCATTTTCAGACGGCCAGCCAACGCCGGATCCAGCGTCATGGTGTAGCGCCCCGGTGGCACACCTTCGCCATACGGGTAGGTCTTGAAAGTGAACGCACCGTCCGTTTGCAGCAGGCTGGAGGGATTGTCTTTTTGATGGGCATTCCCCTCAACCGGGTGAAGCGCCACCGACCCGGCGGTGACCGGCAGCCCCTTCACCGTCACTGTCCCGGTGACAGGAACCAGGTTGGGCCTGTCGGCGCAGCCGGCGGAAGTCACCAGCACCGCAACCATCAAAGCCTGCATGTGCAAAATAGAGCGGGGCTTGGTGCTGGCGGCCATGGCTCAATCCACCCCTATCACAGCGCCATCCGCCGGCCGGATCAGCATCCGTACCGTGGTGGGAGGTGTGCCATAGCGCACGGAACGCACGCTGCCATCGCCGAAGCCGAACTGCGGCCCGCCGCTCGTGGCCGGATTGCCCCAGTTACCGCCCCCGCACGATTCCCCGCCCACACTCCAGCCGGAGCCGGAAACCCGTTCGGGAAACAGGTTCAGCCTGGAATCGGGATACAACTCGTCGCCGCAGCGGCCGGTGCCACCGGTGCCGCCCATCACGAACGGCTCGTCCCAGTACCACGAACCGGTTGTGACAGCCTGCTGGGCCATCGCCTTTTCGCCCCAAAAAACGGTGTTGGACAGGCCGTCGGTGATATCACCGATGGAGGCAACCCTGCCCCACCCGGCATAGGTGGTGCGAAAGATCTGGTCGTTGGCGGCGTAATCGGTGCGGGCGCTGGGACCTGCGCCGCCATCGTTGTAACCCCAGCCTGGGTAGAGCGTGTCAGTCACGGGTGCCGCGATCACGCCACCTGAACGACGCATCGGATTCAGGTAGGTTTTCACCGGTGTCTTGAAGCAGGCGAGGCCGTCACGGAACAGCGCCTCCTGCTCCACTAAAGGCAGCAGGGAAAAGAAGGCGGAGCCCAATTGGAACTTGCCCTGCCGCATCGCGTCTCCCCAGCGGGGACGGAAGTTGCCATAGCCGGGGATCAGCGTGAAGGCGTTGGGGCTGGGAACAGTCACACCGTTTTGCGAGGTGGTGTAGGGAGACGAGTTGGCGGGGGTTACGGAGTAATCGTACCCGCCACCGGTGGGAAAATGACCGAATGCACCCTCAAAGTTGGCCGCGGCCAATCCCATCTGTTTCAGGTTGTTCTGGGAACTCATGCGGTTGGCGGCTTCGCGCACCTTCTGCACCGCGGGCACCAGCAGACCCACCAGCACCGCGATGATGGCGATCACCACCAGCAGTTCAATCAGCGTGAAACCGCGGTGCCGCACTTTCTTGTCTCCATCTAGCCGGGGCGTGTGGTTTACCTTCCCCATCGTACCGGCCAAATCCAAAGGCCGGCCAGCCACTGAAAACCCGCGGGTGGCATCAGGGCCTGAGCCCGTTTGATCCGGAAGCAACACCGGCTTACAATCGGACCGAATCACTGCCCCAACCCGAGGAACCCCCAATGTTGCGTATCACCAGCCTCCTTGCCCCCGTGGTCGTCCTGCTGGCCGGCCTGACCGTGGCCGCCTTGCACGCCGATGAGGCCCCCGCCAAGGTGAACCTTTTCAACGGCAAGGACCTGACCGGCTGGCGCATCTACCTCGACAAGAAAGACCAAAGCAAAGACCCGGCCAAGTACTTCACCGCCGAGGAAGGCGGGGTGCTGAAAATCAATGGCAAGGTCCTGGGCATGATCTTCACCGAGAAATCCTTCAGCAACTACACGCTTTCGTTCGACTGGCTCTACCCCGAGGGCAGCACCCCCGAGAGCAACTCAGGCGCCCTGATCCACCTGCAACCCCCGTTTGACAAGATCTTCCCCCCCTCGCTTGAGCCCCAGGGCCGCTACAAGGACCACGGCAGGATCTTCCCGATGGCCGGCGTGAAGGCTGAGAACAACCAGTTCGACCAGGCCGCCCTGAACAAGGTCCTAAAGCCCCTGGGTCAGTGGAATAGCACCGAAATCATCTGTAAGGGAGACGGTTCGGTGGTGGTCAAGGTGAACGGAACCCGTGTCTCTTCCTGCAGTTCCAAACTGAAGGAAGGCCCCGTCGGCTTCCAGAGCGAGGGGCACGAGATCCACCTGCGGAACATCCACCTGAAGCCGTTGGATTGAGCAGGCTTTAATAATTATTCAGATTACCCCGTTTGTGCCGTTTGGGTGAATTCGGCCGGTTCTTCCGGCCGATATCACCTTTATGTTTCCCCGCGCTGCCGCCTTCTGTCTGGGCGCCCTGACCCTTTTTTTAGGGGTCGGTTGGGTGGTTTGCGCCCAGGAAGAGGGCGCACCGCTGGAACTGACCGACCTGATCCAAATGACGGTGGAACGCAACCCGAAGCTGGCGCGGGTGCAGTTCGCGGTGGACGCCGCCAGGGGTAAGGCTCTGCAGGTGGGCCTATATCCCAATCCCACCGTGGATGTGATCGGCGACGAAATCAGCGATGTGACGTTCCCCGGGGGAATTTGGGCCGCCCCGCTGGTGACCCAGGAAATCGTCACCGCCCGGAAACTGCAACTCAACCGGGACGCCGCCCTGAAAGAAGTGGACCAGGCCGCCCTTTCGGTCATCAGCGAGCGATACAACCTTTTCTCCTCGGTTCGCCAGGATTTCTTCGAGCTGTTGACCCTCCAGCGCCGGGCCGAGATCCTCGAGGCGGTGGTGAAGCTGGCAGAGTCCTCCGTGGACACCAGCGAGAAACTGTTGAAGGCCAAGCAGGTGGCCCGCCTGGATGTGGTGCAACTGGAGGTCGACCTGGAGCGGTACAAGGCCGACCTGACGGCCACCCGCCAGCAGATACCGGCCACCTACCGTCGCCTTGTTTCCAGCGTGGGCGTGCAGGACCTCCCCTACCAGCCGGTGAAGGGCACCCTGGACGCACCCCTGCCAGAATATGACCTCGAAAAGCTGCGCGCCTATGTGCTGGCCATCCACCCCGACATCCGCCGGGCCCAACTGGGGGTCGATGCCAACCAGATCCTGCTGACGCGCGCCCGCGTGGAGCCGATCCCCAACATCAAGCTGCAAGGCGGTTACACCTTCCAGGGCCAGAATGCCTCGCATGATTGGCTGATCGGGGCTGGTGTGACGGTGCCGTTGTTCAACCGCAACCAGGGCAATATCCAGGCAGCCCGCGCCAACATCGGCGAGGCGATCCAGCAGGTGGGGGCGGTGGAGAACGACCTCGTCTACCGGCTCTCCAACGCCTATGCGGGCTATGTGGGCAACCGCCGCATGGCCGAGCGATATCGTGAGCGCATCATCCCCCGCGCCAATGAGACTTACCAACTGGCCCTGAAGGCCTACCAGGGCGGACAGTTCGAATACCTGCGGGTGCTGGAGGCCCAACGCGCCATGGCCAACACCCGCCTCGAGTACATCCAGGTGCTGGGCGGAATGTGGCAACAGGCCAGCATTATTTCTGGACTGATGCTTGAGGACGACTGGCCTGCCGCTCCAAGCCGAGACACCAACCCCAGGTCGCTGCTGCCAAACGAATTGCGAGACGGCACCGAGATCCTGCCCGCGCCCCAACCGGGCGCGCAGCCCTCACCCTGACATTGTCGGGCCATGCCTGTTTGTCCTTCCCGTATGATGGGCGGTGGTTTTTCCCCGCCTGTTTTTCGTTGGAACGCTACCAACCATGTCCACCGGGACCTCCAACGAACTGAACGCCGGACTGTCATCCGCCACCGTGGCCGAGAGGCTGGGCCAGCATGGCCCCAACGAGTTGCCAGGGTCAAAGTCGCGGTCGGTCTGGGCCGCCGCCCGGGATGTGGCGCGGGAGCCCATGTTCCTGCTGCTGCTGGCTTGCGGTGGCATCTACCTCCTGCTTGGGGATGTCGGCGAAGCCCTGATGTTGCTCGGCTTCGTCTTCGTGGTGCTGGGCATCACGCTCTACCAGGAACGGAAAACCGAACGGGCCCTCGAGGCGCTGCGCGACCTGAGCAGCCCGCGAGCGCTGGTGGTGCGCGATGGGCAGCGCAAGCGCGTCGCCGGGCGCGATGTGGTGCCGGGCGACATCCTCGTGATCAGCGAGGGGGACCGCGTGCCGGCCGACTCGGTGGTGCTGGAATCAGGCAGCCTGGCGGTGGACGAATCGCTGCTCACCGGTGAATCGGTGCCGGTGCGAAAAACTGTCTGGGACGGCGCGCGGGCGATCACCCGTCCCGGTGGCGAGGATCTCCCCTTCCTCTTCTCGGGCACTTTGGTGGTACAGGGCCAGGGTTTGGCCCGGGTGCTCAGCACCGGCCTTAAAACCGAGATGGGCAACATCGGCAAGGCGCTGGAAGGGGTGACGGTGGAGCAGACCCACCTCCAGCGCGAGATCGGCGCTCTGGTGCGCCGGGTGGCGCTGATGGGCGCCGGCCTCTGCGCCGTGGCGGTGGTGCTGTACGGGCTGACACGGGGTGACTGGCTGCAGGGCGTGCTGGCGGGCATCACCCTGGCCATGGCGATGTTGCCCGAGGAATTCCCGGTGGTGCTGACCATTTTCCTGGCGCTGGGAGCGTGGCGGCTGTCGCGCATGCAAGTCCTGGCCCGGCGTGTGCCGGTTATCGAGACGCTGGGCTCGGCTACCGTGTTGTGCGTGGACAAGACCGGCACGCTGACAGAAAACCGCATGGCCATCCGCAAGCTGGTGGTCGGGGAGAATGTGCTGGAGCTGCCCAGGCAAGGCGTGCCCGAGCTTCCGGAAGAAGTCCATGAGATTGTGGAGTTCGGCATCCTGGCCAGCCAGCGCGACCCGTTCGACCCGATGGAAAAGGCTTTCCACGACCTGGGAAACGGCAGCCTTGCGGACACCGAGCACCTGCATGCCGACTGGAAACTGGCGCGGGAGTACCCGCTTTCTCCCAGCCTGCTGGCCATGTCCCATGTGTGGAAATCACCCAACGGCGACGATTTCGCGCTGGCGGCCAAGGGGGCACCCGAGGCCGTGGCCGACCTCTGCCACCTTGATCACGAAACCATCCGCGGGCTCAACCTCCAGGTGAGTCGCATGGCGGAGGAAGGGCTGCGGGTGCTGGGGGTGGCCAAGGGGATTCACCGCCAGGAACGGCTGCCCGGCGAACAGCATGATTTCACCTTCGAATTCCTCGGGCTGGTGGGTTTGGAAGATCCTTTGCGCGAAAGCGTGCCCTCGGCCGTGGCGGAATGCCACAGCGCCGGCATGCGCGTGGTGATGATCACCGGCGACCACCCCTCCACCGCCCGCAGCATCGCACGGCAGGCGGGGATCGCCCCATTGGACCTTGTGGTCACCGGCACCGAAATGGAACGGATTCCGGAGGCAGAACTGCTTCAGAAGGCAAGGCAAGCCTCCGTTTTCGCGCGCATGGTTCCAGAGCACAAGCTGCGGCTGGTGAACGCCCTGAAGGCCAACGGCGAGGTGGTGGCCATGACCGGCGACGGGGTGAACGACGCCCCGGCGCTGAAGTCGGCGCACATCGGCATCGCCATGGGTGGCAGGGGCACCGATGTGGCGCGCGAGGCCTCATCGCTGGTGCTGCTCGACGATGACTTCGCCTCCATCGTGCGCTCGGTGCGGATGGGCCGCCGCATCTACGACCATCTCCGCAAGGCGATGACCTACATCATCGCGGTGCATGTGCCCATCGCCGGCATGTCGCTGATCCCGGTGCTGCTGTCAGGCGCGCCCCTGGCCCTGTCGCCGGTGCACATCCTGTTTTTGGAGCTGGTGATCGACCCGGCCTGCTCGATCGTGTTCGAGGCGGAGCCGGAGAACCCGGACCTGATGCGGCGTCCGCCCCGGTCCCCCTCGGCCCCGCTGTTTGGCGCGGGCACGCTGTTTCTGGGCCTTGCCCAGGGCCTGAGCGTGCTGGCGGGTGTGCTGGCGGTGTACCTTCTGGGCTGGCTGAGCGGCCTGTCGGCGGGTGAGACCACCGCGCTTAGCTTCGTCACGCTGACACTGTCCAACCTGGGCCTGATCTTCGTGAACCGGTCATGGACCCGCTCGCTGGCCTCGACTCTGCGGGTGCCCAACCCGGCCTTGTGGGCCGTCTGCGGGGGCACCCTGTTCTTCCTGGCGCTGGTTCTGTTCACGCCAGGGCTGCGCGGGCTGTTCCACTTCACCCCGACCGCGCCGGCCCGCTACCTGATCTGCGTGGCAGCCAGCGTCCTCAGCCTTGCCTGGTTCGAGGGGCTGAAACGGGTGTGGCGGTGGAAGAAGGCGGGATAAGCGGGCTCACTGGTCCGGGGCCGGAGCCTTGGTGGACATCTCCAGCGCCTTCTCGATGAGGATCTCCCCGGTCATCTCGCCCAGCGAGACGCGGGAAACATAGTCGTACCGCGGGAAACTGTTGTAATCGACCTTGGTGAGGATGTAGCCGAACGCCTCGTTGGTGAGGCCGAACACCAGGTTGTGTTTGCCGCGCATTTTCCGTTTCAGGTAGAAGCCGATGTTGGGCAGCGCCTCCCCCGGGGCGGTGATGATCTGCGTGTCGCCCAGGTTGACCAGGTTGATGGTGGCGTTGATCGACTGGTCGAGGTTTTTTCGGTACTTCAGCGGCGACTGGGTCACCACCGCCCACAGTTGCGGCGACTGCACCGGAAAGCGCACCGACTGCGCGTTGACATGCACGGCGGGCTCCTTGGCGGGCTTGGCCGGGCCGATCAGGCGCAGCGCCTCGCTGGCCATGAGGTTGCCAATGCGCAGGCACTCTTCCCAGGTCCGCAGGTCGTTCCAGTAGGCGCGTTGGGGATCCTTGGGATCGTTCAGATTGCGATTGTCGGCGGTGATCATGCCGCCCTGGGCGCCATTCATGAAGACCGCAACCCCTCCGGCCTCCTTCTCAATCCGCTCGCACATCGGGCCAATGGCATCGGGGCTGCAGATACCCACTCCACTTCCAAGCACCTCGGGGTGGATGGCGTAGTTCACCAGCGTGGCGATCGGTTTGCCATCGGCGGGTCGCACCGCCTGGATCACGCCCATCCGGCGGTCGTACAGGTCCGGCGCGTAGTAGTTGTAGGCGATGCGCCCCTGCGCCTCGCCATGGGCGGTTTTCAGCCAGGCGGGTTCCAGCGCGTCGAGGGCGGCGTTGATCGCCTCGGCGGCCTTGTCGACCACCAGGTCCAGGTAGGGCAGATGCGCGGTATGGCCGCCCTTGCCATCGGGGAAGGCGTAAGCGTCGGGCGCGCTGTGGGTATGCGATGCGCCGATCAGGATATGGTCCGCCGGGATGCGGGTCACCTTCGCCCGCACCCGGTCCCCCAGGGCCGAGGGAAAACCCAAAAGATCCACGCCCACCATCGCCAGCGTGGTCTCCCCCTTTTGGAGGACCATGGCGCGCACGGTCAGTTCACCACGCTTCTCCTTCACCGGACTGGGCGGGCCCATGCCACCAGAGACCGGCAGCAAGGGATCGGGCGTGATCACACGCACAGCGGCCCCTACTTTGAGCGGGGCGGCGGTTGCGCCACCTGGATTGTCGGATTTGGCGAACGCCAACACGCCCAGCAGGGCACCCACGGTTGACAAAGCCAAAGACCATTTTTGCAAGCGAGCGTTCATCGGATGGGGTCCATGGTTCCGGGTGTATCCGCCCAGAATACGATGCCCCGCCCGAAAAATCAGCCCGGCCCTAGTGCTATCGCCCTGTTGAGATTATTTGCCCCCTTTGCCTTTGCCATAATCATGGCCGGGGTGGGCCTCCCCCTTGAAATCGCCCAGGTATGGCTTGCCATCGATCACACCGTTGACGGTCCCCTCGAACTCCTGCTCCTTGCCAAAACGGTCATCGGTCGCGACAAACCGCGAGGCCGAGCCCTTGGGGTCGCCTTCCTGGGGGGAGGCGATCAGGTCCGCCTGGAACTGGGGGGTCTTGATGCTGAGGGTCAGCTTGTCCACCGCCAGCGGCACCGCCTTCTTCATCGCGTCATCAAGGATGTACAGCGTCACCTGCTTCTTGCCGTGGTCCACGCAGAACTCGCCATGGTACTTGCCGAATTCCAGGATGGTGCCCCCGTGGGGTGCCTGGCCGTGGTCATGGTCGTGGGAGTCACCGCCCTTGGCAACGGTCTTGGCCTTGATCTTGGTCTTGGGTTGCTCGCCGCACCCCGTCACCAAGGCACCCGCGCACAGCAAACCCAGCGCCGCGAATCTCCATGCAATCATCTGAATCCTTCCCTTCCTTTTTGAAACAAACAGAAACAAACCAAACACCAGCGGGCTCCGTCACGCCAGTTCCTCACGACGCGAGGCCACCCGCGACAGCCTCTCCGCGTCCTTACCGCTGAAGCGCCAGAAGATCCCCGGATGCACCAGGAACTCGCACAGGGTGGAGGTGATCAACCCGCCGAGGATCACGGTGGACACGGGGTAGAGGATTTCCAGCCCCGGCTTGTTGCCACCGGCTACCAGCGGCACCAGACCTATCCCCGCCGTGAGGGCGGTCATCAGCACCGGAGCCAGCCTTTCCAGGCTCCCCCGCAGGATCGTCTCACGGCTGAAGGGCAGCCCCTGCTCGCGCATCAGGTGGAAGTAATGGGTGACCAGCAGGATGCCGTTGCGCACCGCGATGCCCCCCAGTGACACGAACCCCACCAGACTGGCCACGGACAATGTTTGCCCGGTGAGCGCCAGCGCCAGCACCCCGCCGATGAAGGCAGTGGGCACCGCGTTGAGGATTTGCAGGCTGACGGGAATGGAGGGATAGAGCAGGAACAGCACCAGGAAGATGCCGCCCACCGACAGGGCCGCCAGGAAGGCGATGAGAAAGGTGGCGGATCGCTGGGCCTCGAACTGGCCGCCATACTCAACGAAATAGCCCTGCGGCATGGCCACCCCGGAGCGCACCCGGCGCTCGATGTCGGCCACCACGCCGCCCAGGTCCCTGCCGGAGACATTGCAGCGGATGACGGCGCGCCTGCGGGCATTCTCATGGTTGACCTGGTTGGGGCCGCCGGCCCCCTCGGGGATGTCAGCCAGGTCCCGCAAACGCACCTGGCCCCTGCCACCGGGCAGGTTGATCCGCAGGTCGCCCAGTTGGCGCGCGTTGGTCAGGCCACCGCTTTTCAGCTTGATGACCAGGTCAAACCGCCGGGGGCCCTCAAACACCCGGGAGATGACCTCGCCCTTCATCGCCGTTTCCACCACGCGGGCCACCTGATCGCGGCTGATGCCGTGGAAGGCGAGGTCATCGGGTCGGGGGATGATCTGGAACTCGTCAACCGTCTCCTGCGGGTCGATCACCGGAGTGGTCAGGCCGGGAATTTCCTCGATTGCGGACTTCACCTGACGGGCAAGGCTGCCCAAGGTGTCCAGATCGTCGCCGAAAATCTTGATGGCGATCTCCGCCTGAACCCCGGAGAGCATGTGGGAGATCAGATGAGCCATGGGCTGCTCGGCCTCGAAGTCGACGCCCGGCACATCCCGCCGCAGCGACGCCAGCAGGGAAGCCAGCAGTTCCTCGCGCCCCAACCCGGAGCGGGGGTTCATGGAAAGGATGTACTCCGACCGGCTGACCGGCTCGGCATGCTCGTCCAGTTCCGCCCGGCCCGTGCGCCGCACAAAGTGGCGGACGGGCTTATCGAGATCGTTCTCATCCGACCGCAGGCTTTTCAGGATCCCGTCGATCTGCCGGGCCACCTGGTTGGAGGCCGTCAGCGACGAGCCGGGGGGCAGGGTCACATTGATCTGGATGCTGCCCTCATCGAATTTGGGCAAGAAGTCTGTTCCAAGGTGGGTGAGCCGCCAGCCGCAGAACCCGACCAACGCCCAGCTTGCCAGCAGCATGAGGCCCGGGGCGGCCATGCTCAGCCGTATCAGCGGCGCAAAGGCCCACTTGAGGAACCGCAGGAAGGTGCTGTCGCCCGTGGCGTGCGCGGCCCGGCTGGCGGGCAGCAGGTACGAGGACAGCACCGGGGTGACCGTGAGCGAGACCACCAGGGAGGCAAGGATGGAAACAATGTAGGCCATGCCCAGCGGCACGAACAAACGCCCCTCCACCCCGGAGAGTGCGAACAGGGGCAGGAAGGCCAGCACCACCACCGCCGTGCCAAAGACAATGGCACCGCGCACTTCGCGGCTGGCATCGTACACCACCCGCAGTGCCGGGACAGGTTGGGCCAGCAGGTTGTTCTCGCGCAGGCGGCGGAAGATGTTCTCCACATCGACGATGGCGTCGTCCACCAGCTCGCCCATCGCCACCGCGATACCGCCGAGTGTCATCACATTGATGCTGAGCCCCGTGCCGGTGAGGGCCCCCACACCGTGGAACACCAGAACGGTCACCGCCAGCGACAACGGGATGGCTGTCAGGGTGATGAAGGTGGTGCGCAGGTTGAACAGGAACAGGAACAGGATCACCACCACCAGGCCCCCACCGATGGCCAGAGCCTCGGCCACATAGTAGATGCCGCGGTCGATGAAGTCCTTCAGTTGGAACAGGTCGGTGTTCAGGGTAATCCCCGGAGGCAGGGAACCCGAGGCCTCGCGCAATGCCGCCTTCACGCGGTTGGTCACCGCACGGGTGTCGGCGTGGGGCTGTTTGACGATGGTGATGACTACGCCGTCGGACCCATCCACCCCGGCGTCGCCTCGTTTTGGAGCTGGGCCCTCCCGCACCGCGGCCACCTGGTCCAGCAGGATAACCCGTTGCTCGCCGGGCTTGACCGGGATCTTGCGGAGATCCTCGAGCACCTTGGCGGGATCGGGCCCCAGCCGGCCGATCACTCGCACCGGGCTTTCCGAAAGCCCGTCCTCCAAAAAGCCGCCCGAGGCGTTGGCGTTGTTGGCCGCGAGGGCCTTGTCCACATCCTCAAGCGTGACCCCGTATTCCAGCAACTTCTCGGTGTCCACCAGCACCTGGTACTGCTTGCGGTCCCCACCCAGTACGATGACCTCGGCGACGCCCGGTTCCTTCAGCAGACGGGGCCGGATCACCCAGTCGGCCAGGGTCCGGAGCGCGATCCGGTTGGCCTGCGTCCCGCCTTCCTCGCCCTGACGGCTGAGGCCCACATGGAGGATCTGCCCCATGATGGAACTGGGGGGCGTCATCACCGGCCGGATTCCCGGCGGCAGCACGCCCGCCATGGCGGCCAGCCGCTCGCCCACATGCTGGCGCGCCGCACGCACCTCGGTCCGCCAGTCGAATTCCACATAGACCACCGCCAACCCCTGGCTGGCCTGGCTGCGGACCGCCTGCACCCCCGGGGCACCCAGGATGGCCGTCTCCAGCGGCTGGGCCACCAGAAACTCCACCTCTTCAGGTGACAATCCGGGGCATTCGGTCAGCAGGACCACCCGCGGCCGGTCCAGATCGGGAAAGACATCGATTGGCATGGCGGTGCCCAGGTAACCGCCGGCCACCAGAGCCAACAGCGCGCAGAAGACCACCAGGCCCCGGTTGCGCAGGGAAAAGCGGATGACTTGGTTCAGCATCGGCTCCTCCCCTAGTGGCCACCCACATGCACGCTGCCATCGGCGTGGATGTGGAAACCCTTGGGTGTCCCGCCGGCCTGGGACTTGACCATCCGGTTCAGCACGGCGGCGCCGGATTGCGCCACGAAGATCCCGGGCGGAACCGAGCCGTCGTTGGCGATCACCACGCGGTCACGGTCCTGGTGGACGATCGCCACGGGTTTGCGGTCGAACACCTCGCCATTCTGGCGGAAGACATAAGCCTCCGCCCCCTCGCGTGCCACGGCCCCCTGCGGCAGCACGAAGACATTGTCCAGTTTCATGGCCGGTAGATTCAGGCGCACCCTCTGGCCGGGCCGGAACCGCCAGAAGACCTGCGAGCGGCCGTCCCGCTCGATCAGCTTGAACTGATTCTCGAACTGGACGGTGAAATGGAAGGTCCGGCTTTCCGGATCCATGGAGTTGGAAACGGAGTAGATGGTCAGGGATCGGTCCAGCGGCGGCCAGGCGGCTGCATCGTTCTCCCCGAAGTCGGCCTGAATGGGCACCCCGCCGCGCAAGGAGGCCTCAAGGAGGGGCAGTTCGTCCCGGAATGCCCTGCCTTGGATAGACAGTAACTGGTGGTTGGCGATCAGGCACAGGGTCTGCCCCGCCTGCACCTGGTGGCCCACCTCGGTCTTCAGGTCCTGGATCTCCAGGAGGTTCTGGCCTAACCCGGCGGCATCCGCGGCCCCGCCCGCCGACTTGGCGGGAACCGGCGGGGGCGGCGCCGCGATGGTGATCTCGCTGACGAATTTCCCCTCGGTCACCCCGTCCACCTGGGAGGCGGCCAACCCCCGGTTCAGCAACTCCTGCCGGTAGGCCTTGGAAGCCACCTGCAACCGGGTGATCTGGTTTTCCACCTCGATGATCCGCGAACCCGAGACGGCATCGCCCAGACCCGCCAGCCGCTCCTTCTGGGCGACCGCCAGGCGGATGTCCTGGGTGGCCTTGAACAGGTCACTCTGGGTGAGGTGCAGGCTCTCGCTGAGCAGCCGAATGGTGAACAGCGGATCACCCACGCGGATGGTGTCGCCGGGAACCCTGAAAATCCTGGAAACCACGCCTGTGGCAGGCGCCACCACCCCGCGGTCGCTGAAGCCCTGCCGATCGATCACCATGCCGGGGATCGCCACGGTTTGCCAGTAGCTCCCAGCCTTCAGCGGGGCTGCGGTCATCCCGAGGTTTTTCTGGGCCTGGGGAGACAAGGTTACCTGTTCGCCAGCCGTGGCAGGACCGTGGCTTTCCCCGTCATCTGTCCCATCCACTTCGTCCGCATTGCCGATCAGGCCGCCCAGCCAGCGGTCCCGGGTGGTAAAAGCCAAAAAGCCCCCACCGGCCAGCACCAGAAACCAAAGCAGGTACGATAGAACCGCCTTGGCCGGCCCGGATCGGTCGGCACCCGTTTTCTCAAGGGGAATTGTCATGCGTCACGCACCCGTGCAGGTGCACCACGGTCTGTGAAATGGATTAAAACATGATGTTTGGCCCGGACGGCTGGGGTCCGGGCGACCATTTCACAGAAGCATCGAACGATTCAGCAGATGATGCCTGGGATAGCTGCCACGGAAGCCGCGCAACGGCTCGACAATCCCGGAAAACGAATGGTTCGGCTTCCCGGACGGAATGTAACGGCAAGGAATTTGCGCCTGGGGCGAATCCGGGTTCCAATCCGCCCGATCCATTTGTTCCATGGCAACCGGCAGTGCAACCGGATGCCCGCAATCCCTGCCCTGATGGTGGTGGACGGGGTCAGGATTACCCTCGTCGGTATCAGCGAGGGCCACCAAGGAATGGAACGACTCGACGCCATCAGAACCTGAGTGGCAGGAGTGGCTCTCTCCATCGCAACAGGCATGGCCCTGGAACAACAGGCCATCAAAAACCTCCGCCATCTGGCAGTCGCACAGGGCATTCGGCTGCATGAGTCGAATGCTGGCGACCAACAACAATACCAGCCGGAGAAGTTCCACCAAATCGCTCCTAACTTAACGGTACCAATCTATTCTCCGGCCCGGCACCGAGTCAATTGGAGCAAAGTTATACCGGCAACCACTTCAGTTATCCTCCCCGTCCTGAGGCACCAGCAGTCCGGGCGGGTCGAACCAACGATAGATGGCTGGCAGCACCAGGAGTGTCAGCAGCGTGGAGGTGAGCAATCCGCCGATAACCACGGTTGCCAAAGGCCGCTGCACCTCGGCCCCCGAATCGGTTGAGATGGCCATGGGGATGAAGCCCAGCATGGCCACCAGGGCGGTCATCAGCACCGGGCGGACACGGGTCATCGCTCCCTCGCGGGCGGCTTCCAGCGGGTTCAGGCCGCCCTTGCGCAATTCCACGATGCAAGTCACCAGCACCACGCCGTTGAGCACGGCCACCCCGAAGAGTGCGATGAAGCCCACGCCGGCGGAGATGGAGAACGGCAGGCCCCGCAGCCACAGCGCCAGAATCCCCCCTGTGGCCGCCAACGGCACATTCAGGAAGATCAGGCCGGCCAGTCGGGCCGAGTTGAAGGTGATCTGCAGCAGGGCGACGATGAGGAACAGCGCCACGGGCACGGCGATCATCAGCCGCTTGGACGCCTCTTCCAGGTTCTTGAATTGCCCGCCCCACTCCAGCATGTAACCGGCCGGCAGTTTCACCTCGCGATCCACCACAGCCTTGGCCTCGCTGACGAATCCAGCCAGATCACGCCCGCGCACATTGCACTGGATGATGGTGCGCCGACGTACCTTGTCCCGGCTGATCTGGGCAGGGCCGTCCTCCAGCCGCAGGTCGGCCACCTGGCCCAGGGTGACTTGCTGGCCCTTGTCGTTGCCGATCTGGATGTTCCGGATCTTCTCCAGGTCGCCCCGCCACTGGGGCGCGAGGCGGACCATCAGGGGGAACCGGCGCTGCCCCTCGTAGACCTGGCCCACCTCCTGGCCCCCGATGATGCCCACGGCGTCCAGCACCTCGCGGGCGTTCAGTCCGTAGCGGGCGATCTGGTTCCGGCGGATCACCACGCGCAGGTAGGGAAGCCCTCCGGTCTGCTCGGCCTGCACATCCGCGGCCCCCTCCACCTTCGACAGGGCGCGCACCACCTGCTCGGCCTTCTCCCGCAGGGTCTGCAGGTCGTCGCCGTACAGGCTGATGCCCACATCGGAACGGACACCCGCCACCAGTTCCGCCACGCGCAGCTCGATCGGCTGGCTGAAACTGTAAGCGTTGCCTGGCACCTCGCGCTCCAGGGCCTCCTCCATCGCCTGGACGAGTTCCTCCTTGGACCCGACTGCCCACTGTGCCGGGGGCTTCAGCGTGATGATGATGTCGGTCAGGTTCACCGTCATCGGGTCGTTGGCGATCTCGGGCCGCCCGGTCTTGCTGATGACTGATTCCACCTCGGGGAACTGCATCAGGCACTGTTCAATGCGGGTGGTCATCTCCACGCTGGTTTCCAGCGAGACACTGGGCAAGCGAACCGCCTGGATGGCGATGGACCCCTCGTCCAGCTTGGGGATGAACTCGCCACCCAGCCCGGCACCCACCAGCAGGCTGGCCACAAAGGCCATCGCGGTGGCACCCATCACCAGTCCCGGCACGCTCATCACCAGGTCGAGCATCGGCTGGTAGGCGCGCTTAACCACCCGGACGATCCACGGCTCATGCTCGCTGACGCCCCGGAGGAACACCGCCGCCAGCACCGGCATCAGCAACAGGGAAAGCAGCAGCGAGGTGAGCAACGCGTAGATCACCGTCAGCGCCATCGGCTTGAACATCTTGCCTTCCAGGCCGCGCAGCGTGAGGATCGGAAGATAAACCAGGAGGATGATTCCGACGCCAAAGATCACCGGTCGGGCCATCTCACAGCAGGCGTCGCGCACCACGGCGAGGGGGGCCTTGTCCTTGTGGTGATGATGCCGCCATTCACCCACGCGGCGGACCACATTCTCGATCAGCACCACCGAACCGTCCACGATCAGGCCGAAGTCGATGGCGCCCAGGCTCATCAGGTTGCCCGAAAGGCCCGCCAGCTTCATGCCGATGAAGGCCCCTAGCATCGAAAGCGGCACAGCCAGCGCCACGATCACCCCGGCGCGGAAGCTGCCCAAAAGGAACAGCAGCACCAGGATGACCAGCACACCGCCCTCGATCAGGTTCTTGGTCAGGGTGTGGATGGTCTTCTTAACCAGTTCGGTGCGGTCGTAGAAGACGCTGAGTTCCATGCCCTCTGGCAGGGTTCTCTCGATCTCGCCCACGCGCTCCTTCACCGCCTCCACCACGGTTCGGGCGTTGGCCCCGGCCAGCAGCATCACCACGCCGGCCACCGCCTCGCCCTTGCCGTCGCGGGTCACGGCCCCCTGGCGGATCAACGGCTCATGCGTGACCTTGGCCACTTCGCGCAGGTAGACAGGCGTGCCGTCCTGACGGGTCTCCACCACGATGTTGTTGATGTCGTCCACCGAGCCGATCAGGCCCTCGGCGCGCACCACGCGCTGCTCCTGCGAGCGAAGGATGAGGTATCCCCCGCCCTCGTTGGCGTTGTTCGCCCGCAGAGCCTCGACCAGCTTGCCCAGGGACAGGCCGAAGTCGAGCATGCGGCCCGGGTCGGGCTCGACCTGGTAAGTGCGGGCCTTGCCGCCGTTCACATTCACCTCAATGACGCCGGGCACGCCCCGCAACTGGTAGGCGATCTGCCAGTCGAGGGTCTCGCGCAACTTCACCAGCGGGTGGTTGAACCCGGGCTTGTTGCGCACCTCGAACTGGTAGATCTCACCCAGGCCGGTGGCGATGGGCCCCATCATGGGGCTGGGAATCCCCTCGGGAATTTCCTCCTTCGCCTGGGCCAGCCGCTCCATCACCTGCTGTCGGGCCCAGAAGATATCGGTATCTTCCTCGAAGACGACGGTCACCACCGACAACCCGAACTGCGAGACCGAGCGGATTTCCTCCACCCGCGGAATGCCGCTCATGGCGGACTCCACCGGGAAGGTGATGAACTGCTCCGTCTCCTCCGGCGCCAGCGCCGGCGCGGTGGTCATCACCTGCACCTGCACATTGGTGACATCGGGCACAGCGTCCACCGGCAGGCCTAGCATGGCGTAGATGCCGCCCAGCACCAGCAAACCGGTGGAAAGCAGAACCAAAAAACGGTTTTCAAGGGCCCAGAGGATCAGTCTCGTCTGCACGGTCTCGTTCTCCGCGAATGGCTGTGGGCGTTCAGGCGTGTCAGTCCCCGGCGAGCTGTTCCTTGAACAGCTCACTCTTCAGGATGAAGCCACCCGCCACCACCACCTCCTGGCCCTCCTTCAGCCCCTGGAGGATCTCCACCCTGCCCTCCGCCTGGCGGCCCAATTTCACATCTGCCCGGCGAAACCGGGTGGCCGACTCGCGTACGAAGACGAAGGTCTGCGTGTCCTGCCGCTGCACCGCCTCGAGGGGCACCTGCAGCACCCCAGGCTCAGCGCGCACCAGCGACACCTCCACGAACATTCCCGGCTTCCAGGCGCGTTTCGTGTTATCCACCTCGGCCAGCAGGTTCACGGTGCGGGTGGTCGGATCCACCAGATCGCCCGTGTAAAGGACCCTGGCCTGGTGCTCCGACCCCGACCCAGAACCCTCGGCCGGGCTAAAGCGCACGTAGCCGCCGGCGAGCCCCTGGGCCAGGCGGAGGTCGCGCTGCGGCACATCCGCCTTCAGCCACAAGGTATTCAGGTTGGCAATCTGGAACATCTGGTTCTGCAGGCCCACCCGCTCCCGCAGTACGGCATGCTGGTCGATGATGGTGCCCGCCATGGGGGAGCGCAGCGGGTAGCGGGAGACTTTCTCCCCCTCCGCGATCGGGTTCATCTTCTCCACCTCTTCCCGGTTAAAACCCATCATCAGCAGTTGGGTCTTGGCCAGCGCCTCGGCGGTCTGCGCCTCGCGCAGCTTTTGCTCGCCCACCCGGATCTGCTGCACCGACTGGAACTTCATCTCCTCACACAGCGCGCGGAAGGCCGCCTCGGCCCCCTCGCTGTCGGCCCGCAGCTTGATCAGGTTGGATTGGGATACCGCGCCCACCACATCGGGCTGGTTCACCGCGTCGAATTGCGCCTTAGCCTGCAGCCGGCGGCTGTAGCTGCCCACCAGTTGCTGGCGCAGGTCGCCAAGGTTGCGGCCTCGGAACATCTTCTCGATCTCGGCGATGGCCACCCCTTTTTCCAGGTTGTCCACCAGCGCCTGCGTGTTGGTGCCCACCTCCCGGTTCCATTTCTCCTGGGCCTCGGCCTGCTGAAGTCCCAGTCGCGCCTTCACCAGTTCCAGTTTGGCTTGCGCCAGATCCCTGCATTCCAGAGTGGCCAGCACATCGCCCGCCTTCACCTCCTGACCCAGGCGCACCGGCACCTCCTGGATGATGCCGTCCACCACCGGGTTCACATGGGCCAACCGGGTCTCGTCCAGCGCCAGACGACCGGGCACCCGCACCAGCTCCACAAACGGTGCCCGTTGGAGTTTCTCAGCCTTCACCCCGGCTTTTTCCATGGCCACCTGCTTCAGTTCCACCACCGCGCCATCGCCTGTTCCAGCCTCGGCCTTTTCAGGTTCGGCCTCCTTCTTCCCCTCCCCCCGCATCAGTTTCAAGGCGCCAAAACCCACACCTGCAGCCGAAGCCAGCAACAGGGCTCCCCCCAGAAGCCATGCGACCGCCGGATTGCGGGGCACGGGCTGAACGGGTCGGACAACCACCGGTTGCCCCTGCGGAAAATCCGCCATGGGAATACTCCTAATTCAGATGGATCGGGTGAAAATATGAGTGGAACAAATGCGTCCGCAACGGGCTGAATGACGCCTCAGACGCGCAACACCATGGGCCCGGAATGGGGGCAGACGGGTATTGGGTTTTCCCGGAGTTGAAGGGTGCCCTTCGGCGGTGCCCAGTTCCGGGCAACAACACACCCAGAAATGATTGGCAAGCAAGCCATATGGCGGGGCTGAACCGCCTCGGCGGGGGTCTGGCTCGCCTGGATCACCCCTGCGGGGCAATGGTCGCCCCCCGGCTCGGTATCAGAATCATGGCCCGAGGGGTCGTGCAGGTCCCAACCCCAAACCACCCGGTGGCCATGCGAGGGAGCCAGGTCCCCGGTGTTTTCTGGAGCGGGCTGGCCAGCCTTCTGCCAGACGATGTGGTGGTGGTCCTCACTCCCGCCGTCATGGCAATGGTGGATCGAGATACTGGGAGCCTGCAGGGCCACTACCAACAATGCCAGCCATACCCCCAAACCCCGGAGGGAGCGGGCACCGGCTGCGTCGGCATTGGCGCGTCCAGGCATGGCTAGGTCCACAAAACTGTCAGGGGGGGGGTAAATCACCCGCCCGATGACCGTCTCTCCAGCATAATCGCCAAACCCTGCCGGGTGCAGCCTGTTTCCAGACCGGACTACCGCCCTGTTTCAAATCCCAGGGCATGCCGGGTGAGGGTTAGTAGGCCTGTAGCGGACGGGAGCCCCACTTCGGGCACCGCTCCGGCGGGCAGCCGGTCGGCCCCCACCAGGTAATTCCGCTCAATGCGCAGGCCTCCCACCCCCTCCACATAGGCACCGGGTTCCAGCGTCACCAGATCGCCGGCCACCAGCACCTCCTGGCTGCCGGGAACAAAAAACGGCCCTTCCGGGTGGCCCAAACCCAAACCATGCCCGGCATGGTGCGGAAAGGCGTCGCCCAACCCGGCATCCGAGAACACCTGCTTCATCGCCTGGTGCACCGCGTGCGCGGAGTTACCCGGCACCAGCATGGCCTCGGCGGCGGTCATGGCCTGGCAGGCGGTCTGGTAGAGCCGCGCCTGGTGCGGGTTGGCATGGCCCACGCACCAGGTGGCGGTGAAGTCGGAGCGGTAACCGCCAATCACCACCGAAAAATCCAGAATGAACAGGTCACCCGGCTTCAACACCCGGTCGGTGGGTGGCCCGCCGCCCCGGGAGGGCCCCGGGCTCACGGCGAAATCGCCATAGACAATCACCGCCTCGCCGGCGGCCAGCGTGCAGGCTTGCTGCACCCCGGCATACACCTGGGTCTCGGTCATGCCGGCATGGATATTTTCCCGGCCCCAGGCATGGCCCGCCTCGCCGGCCCGGCAGCACCGGACGATCAGGGCGATCTCATCGGGATCCTTCGCCCGGCGCAGGCGGGCCAGTTCGCTGATCACCCGGTCGGCCCCGGGACTGCCCGGATGGTCGCAAAACTGCCCCAAAAAGCTCTTGGGCAAGGCGTTCACCACCGCAAGGGCGCGCAGGCCTACCGGAGGGGTGCGGCCGTTGTACCAATGCACCTCATGCCGCTGGTCCACATGGCAATCTGCCGCGGAATCGGGCAGGCGGTCATCGTGCCACAGTTCAGCGGTCCCATCGGGATGGACCGCCAGCACCCCGCCATAGCCCGAACCCAGGCTGAACGGATCGACATGAAAGCCCGCCAGATACCTCAGCGAATCCGCCTGGTCGAACCAGAGGGTTCCTGTGGGTTTCAGGGCGTCCACCAGCCGCTTGCGGCGGCGGGAGCACCAGGTGGCGTCGAGCATGCGAGAATCCTCGAATGATGATCTGGGCCGTCAGCTCCGATTGAGGCGGCGGTTGCCCGGGTGTAAACTGAAAGGAGAAGATATCAGTCTGGTTTCACGATCTTTCCAACATACCAGTCGTGAGTGGGGAGGTGGGGCATGGTGGGCATCTGGCTGGCGCTGCTGGCCCCATCCGCCGATGGCCCGGCCGATACCGCCCGGGCTGAGGAACTGGTGCGCCAGTTGGGGGATGAGCGGTTCAGCGTCCGGCAGTCCGCGCACGATGGTCTCGCCACCCTCGGGATGGACGCCTTCGGAGCGCTCAACAAGGGCCTGGCGGCCGCCGACCCGGAGGTGGCCCGCCGGTGCCGCGAGCTGCTCGATCAACTGCGCGTGGCCGATCTGGAAGCAAGGCTGAAAAAATTCAAGGAAGGCAAGGGCACGCTCCCCGGCTACGAGCGATATGTATCCGTGGTGGGGGAGACCCGCCGGGGCCGGGAATTCTTCGCCGAGATGTGGAGCGCCAACCCGATCTTTTTGGCGGATGTGGAAGAGCGCCCCGACCGGGCCGGCGGCCTGGTGGCCGGCACGGCGCAAAACCTGATGCAAAACCTCTACCAGCGCCGCCCGGGCCAGCCCGGCGCGCGCAATATGGTGCCCGAGGTGGCCACGGTACTGTTCGCCCTGCAGAACCCCAAGCTGCGAGAGGCGAACCAACCGGGCGCCCAACGGCAGATGGTGAACCTCGACACAGCCACCAGCCAGATCAGCAACATCCTGTCGCACGAGCAGGTGCGGACTGCTGTGCTCGATCGCCCGCAGGGCGAGACCTCACCGCTGTACCGGCTGGCGGTGGGCTTCATGCGGGCGCAGATGCGCTCCCCCCAGACGCAGAACATGCTCATCCACATGTGCATGAACCTGAACCTGAAGGAAAGCGTCGAGCTGGCCGAGGTGGTGCTGGCCAACCGGGGCTTCAACCCCCACGGCCGGGGCCTGGCCTGCGCGCTGGTGGGCAAGTTCGGCGAGCAGAAGGACGCCCACCTGCTGGCCGCCGTGCTCGATGACTCCACGCACATCAACCAGTTCCAGTTGGGCCAGCGCGGCCAGTTGCGCGGCACCACCGAGGTGCGTGATGTGGCCCTGGCGCAACTGGTGTCGATGACCCGTCAATCACACAAGGACTACAGCTTCCCTTTCGCCGAGCAGGGTTCGCAGTTCAACCACTTCAACACCTACAACATGGGCTTCACTTCCACCGAAAAGCGCCGCGCCGCCCTCACCAAATGGAAGGCCTACGCCGCCGCCCGGCCTGAATTGCAAGCCAAGACGCCGCTGAAGGAAGAGCTGCCCGAGAAGGATGCCAAGGCAAAAGACGACGACGACTAAAAATCACCGCCCCTCGGGCCATCTTCCATTGGCCGCGATCGGCTCAGGCTGAAACCCCTTCGGATCCAGCGTCGCCACCCGCACCTTCTGCCGCTTCCAGGTGTAGCTAATCTGTACCATCCCGTCGGCGGTCTGGATCACCGCCGGGTAGCTGAACTCGCCGCGCTCCACCTCCAGGGTGCCCAAAGCGCTCCATTTCTTGCCATCGGTGCTGATGGCCACATTCAGCGGCCTCCGCCCCGTGGTCGTGTGGTTGTACACCAGCAGTTGCCGGCCGTCGGCCAGCGTCACAGCATCGGTGCCGCTGTTGGGGTTGGGCAGGTTGAGCGTGCCCATCTCCGACCAGTTCTTGCCGCCGTCGCTGGACGAGGTGGTGAAGAGCTTCTGATTCTTGGTGCGCCCGATCGCCTGCAGCGTGCCGTCCTTATGCGTCAGGATGCTCGGCTGGATGGCGCTGAACTTCTTGGGCATGGCCACGGGCGCTGTGGCGGTCCAGGTCTTGCCCTGGTCGGTGCTGCGCTCGAAATGGACGCGCCATCCCTCATGCTCGGTGCTGCAACCCGACAGCCAGGTGCCGTCGGCCAGTTCAATGGGCTTGTTCTTGATCGGGCCGACGATGCCGATGCCAT
>Ga0315905_10000407_pt1 | contig 47472 bp, 47 predicted proteins | sample LakEriMetagenome_5_FD_203522 | JGI IMG/M metagenome (GOLD analysis project Ga0315905, IMG submission 203522) | Freshwater fungal communities from buoy surface, Lake Erie, Ohio, United States - Buoy 4 MA121 | ecosystem: Environmental > Aquatic > Freshwater > Lake | place: USA: Lake Erie, Ohio...
CGTCGTCGTCGAGAACGATCACGCTGAACGGGGGTATCGGACGTCCGACGGAACCCGGATTCTCCAACCACTCGGGGCTCGTGATCTGGCAGGTGGTACCCACCTCGGTGGCGCCGTACGCGTCGATGAAGATCGGTCCCCACCAATCGATCATCGAACGTTTCACGTCGACCGGGCACGACGCGCCGGTGTGCGCAACCAGCCTCATGGACGACAGGTCGTATCTCGCCTTCACCTCGTCGGGAAGGGCGAGAAGCCGCACGAAGTGCGTGGGAACCATCACGGAGGACTCGGTTCGGTGTTCGTGAATCGCCTGCAGGGTCTTCTCCGCGTCGAACTTCGCCAGTACCACCATCGGCACACCTCGCACCAGCAACCTCATGCCGTTCAACGGTCCGGTGTGGTACATCGGACCGACAACGAGGTGAGTCCCGAACTGGGCGAAGCGATTCGCCTTCATCCCCTCGAGATGTTCGGCCATCGTCGATCCACCGGCGAACATCGTGGGGGGCAGCTCGGTTCCCTTCGGACGACCGGTGGTGCCCGAGGTGTACAGAAGGTTCGCCCGTGGCACCACGTCCATGGGCGGGTGGTGCGTGGCACCTTCGGCCAACCATTCCGGCCATGTGCGCACACCGGGATCGTTGACTCCCCAACCGACCACGTCGATGCGCAAACCTTCGCCCCGCGCGATGTCGGCCGCCGCCAGACCGCGTTCGAGGGTCTCCGGTCCGACGAACAGCAATCGCGAATCCGAATCGACGAGGATGTACGCCGTCTCCTCGGCCGTGAGATGGAAGTTCACGGGCACGGTGGATGCACCACCGAGCAGACAGCCGAGATGCGCCAGTGCCGTCTCGGCGGCGTTCTCGGCGAACACGGCCACCCGACGACTCGGCCCCAGGTCGGTGGCCAACGAGATGTTGGCCACCCGGTTCAAGATGTCGTCCACCTCGGCCCAACGCAGGGCCTTGTCGGGATCGCGCACCGCGATCTCGTCGGGTCGTTCACGGGCCAGATCGGCGGCGAAAGCGGGCATCGTGGTTCCTCAGACGTCCGCGGCCACGCCGCGCGCCAGGAGAGCCTCGCGATGGTTGGTGAAATCGCCCGTCAGGTCGGCCGGACCTCCGTAGTGCACCTGCAGGAATCGTCGGGCAAAGAGCCACCGGCCCTCCACCTTTCGATACGTGTCGTCGTAATGAGCGAGAAGGATCCCCGACTGTCCGTCGGTCCGACGGAACCTCTCACTGATCGCCCATCGCCCGACGGCCTCGTCGGAGGACGCACCGCACCACGCGTCCCCGCTGTGCACCGTCTGGACGACCGCGGCGAATCCGGTCATGGCTCCGAACCACAACTTCGAGATGGCGTCCTTACCCTCGACCAACCGACCGCGACCCAGATCCCACACGGCGTCATCGGCCCAGCAGGATCCCCATTGTTGGGCCGAGCGGTGCACCACGGCATCGGCGTAGCGGTTCACCAGGCGCTGGATCGAGACGAAATCGTCGACGGACACGGGCACGGCGTTGCTCATGGAACAGTTCTAGTCTGCGATGACGCGCGTGAGCGATGGGAGGGAACCATGATCGGCGATCAATCGAAACGAGACCTCGGTGATCTGTGGTCGCTGAGCGGACGTCGGGCCGTGGTGACCGGAGGTGGCGCGGGCATCGGCGCCGCCACCGTGAGACGTCTCGCCCAGGCCGGAGCCGACGTGGTGGTGGCCGACATCGACGAATCCGGTGCCGCCCGCACCGCCGTCGAGGTGGCCGGCGAGACGGGCCGAACGGTGATCTCCACCCGAATGGACATCGCCGACACCGCCTCGGTGGTGGCCGCGGCCGAGTTGTGCGTGGATCGATTGGGAGGACTCGACATCTGGGTGAACAACGCCGGCATCTATCCGACGACCGGACCGGCGCTCGATGCCTCCGACGACTTCATCGACCGCTTGCTGGAAGTGAACGTGCGCGGCTCGTACGCGGGGGCCCGTGAGGCGGCGCGCCGTATGGGCAACGGCGGGGTCATCGTGAACCTCGCCTCCACCACCGGATTTCGTGCCGCACCCGGAATCAGTGCCTACGTGATCTCCAAGCACGCCGTGGTCGGTCTCACGAAGTCATTGGCTCTCGAGTTCGGACCGCGCGACGTGCGTGTGGTCGGAGTCGCACCCGGACCCATCGACACCCCCGGCGTGCAGGAACAAATGGCGCCGTTGAAAGCGGCCGGACTCGACGTCGCCAAGCGGATGAGCCAGACGCTCCTCGGTCGGGCCGGCACCGCCGACGACATCGCGCGCGTGATCCTGTTCCTGGCCTGCGACATGGCCGCGTGGATCACGGGTGAGGTCGTGGTGGCCGACGCCGGGTCTCTGGCCGGCTGACGCGCGAATCGACGCTCTCGTTTCCCGTCAACCGCGGGTGACGCGTGCGTTCCCTTCGGTCCACCACACCAAGAGTCGTCGGAACTCGATGCGCCAACCCTCTTGCGTGCGAACGAGGCGATCCTCGTACTGGCCGGCGACGATGAAGTTCGGTCCGCCCTCGGCTTCCCGTCGCACGTGCTGCGATTGCAGATACGACGAACACGTGGCCCGATCACCGTTCACCTCCACCTGATGATTACCCACGAGGTGTTGGGTTCGATCGAGCGGTTCGAGGGCCCGACGAACCCGGACCTTGATCGCCTCGCGACCCTCCAATTCCTCCATGAGATCGGCACGAGCCTCCGGCGTGAAGACGTCGTCGAGCGCGTCGTAGTCGCGGGCGTCGAGCGCTCGGCAGTACCGCAGCGTGACGTCGACGATCTCGGCCCGGTCCATCAACCGCCGCAACTCGATCTGGGTGCCGAAAGCGCCGGAAACCGGCGCTTTCCCGTACCCGGATCGGGGTCTCAGTCGACCAAACACGCGCTCAACTCCCACAACGCCTGCGCCCGAGCGGAGTCCACCGCGCGGCTCGCGACTCCCACGGTCGCCAACGATTCCTCGTCGACCACCGGCGACACGTCGCAATCCTCGCAGTACTCCCCTCCCCGACCTTCCAAGAGTGCCGAGGTCGCCGCCCACACGGTGGTGGCGGCACCCTGTCGGGGCGTCTTCCACGTCATCACCTGCGGACTGTCGCTGATGCGATCCATCAACGAGCTGATCACCTCCGGCGTCATGTAGCGACCCAACTCGGTGTGAATGCCGCCGGGATGAACGGCGAACGCCCGAACGCCGCGATCGCCATAGCGACGATCGATCTCCACCGCGTGCAGAACGTTGCACGTCTTGGCCGCTCCGTAGGCGACGAAGGGGTCGTAGGGCCGCTTCTCGAAGTTCACGTCGTCGAGGTCGACGTCGCCCATGCGATGTCCGGCCGACGACAACACCACCACCCGCGCGGGCGCCGACTCCACCATTCGATCGAGCAACTCTCGGGCCAGCAAGAAGTGCCCGAGGTGATCGACGCCGAACTGTTGCTCGAACCCGTCGACGGTTCGACCGAGCGGCGTCGCCATGATCCCCGCATTGAGGATCAACCCGTGCAGCGGACGAGGGTCCGCCAGGAAACGCGCGGCGGCCGCGCGTACCGACTCCAGCGACGCGAGATCGATCACCAACTCCTCGAGGTCGGCGTCGGGATGCGACGCACGAATGGTCGCCATCGCGTCACGGTTCTTGGACGCGTCGCGTGCGGCCATCACCACCGTGGCTCCATGAGCGGCCAACGCCCGCGTCGTCTCCAATCCGAGCCCGCCGGAAGCGCCGGTGACCAGGAAACGACGACCGGACAGGTTCATGCCCGCGAGCACCTCATCGGTCGTCGAGGTCGCCGAAAAACCACTGTTGGTCGGCGTGTGTCGAGCGTTCATGCCAGGGGACCTCCCGCGAACCAACGGGCGAACATGGGCTGGATGGCGCTCCAGACGAGTTCCACGATCAGACCACTGGGAGGCTGAACGTAGGTGAACGCCCCGTAGTTGCGCTCGGGCGGAGCCTGGGCCATCAGCACGGTCCATCCACGTTCCTCGAGGAACCGTGTCTGTGCCCCCACGTCGTCCGACCACACGCCCACGTGATGCAGGCCGGGCGACTCACGACCGTCCCAAATCGAACCGGGCGCACCCTCCAACAATTCGATGTGCTGCGGACCCTGCCCCGAGTAGGTGAACCGCAACGCGATGCTGCTCTCCCCCACCTCGGGAAGCCACACGCGTTGCTCGGACTGCTGTGGTTCGCACCACGTGACGCCGAGTGCGTCGCCCATCTCCGACATCGCCGACTCGAGATGCGGAACACGAATTCCCTGGTGGTAACACCGGCCGTAGTCGACTGCCAACATCGTTCCTCCACGCTCGACGTCAGATGCGACGTCGATGTCCTTCCCAATAGGGGGCGCGCAACGGTGCCTTTTGGATCTTGCCCGTTCCGGTACGCGGTATGTGACCCACGAAGTCCACAGAACGAGGTGCCTTGTAGCCGGCCAGCAGTTCGCGACAGTGCGCCACGAGCGACGACGCCAACGTGTCGTCGGCGAGCACACCTTCCTTCACCTGCACGAGAGCCTTCACGCTCTCGCCGAACTCCTCGTCGGGCACGCCGATCACCGCCACATCCTCGACCGCGGGGTGCACCGCCAGAACTCCCTCGATCTCGGCCGGATAAATGTTCACGCCGCCACTGATGATCATGTCGATCTTGCGATCGCTCAACCAGAGATAACCATCCGCATCGAGATAGCCGACGTCACCCGTGGTGAACACGCCGGGCTCCAGGTGAGCCGCGGCGGTCTTGCCCTCGTCGTTGTGATACGTGAAGTCGGTGCCCATCTTGTTGCGGAAGTACAACGTTCCTTCCGAGCCCGCCGGCACACGCTGCTGATCGTCGTCGACGACGATCACCTCGACCGTCTCCAAGGGCTTGCCGACGCTGCCACCCTTGGCCAACCATTCCGTCGAGGTGATGGTGGAGATGATCGAGCCCTCGGTGCTGCCGTAGTACTCGGTGACCTTGGGACCCATCCAGTCGATGAGCCCCCGCTTCACCGCCGGCGGACACGGTGCCGCGCCGTGCCACACCGTCACCAGCGTGTCCCCGCGGAATCCGGACTTCACGTCCTCCGCCAAGTCGAGCATGCGCTTCATCTGCGTGGGAACGAGGTGAACATTGGTGCACCCGTGGCGATCGATCAACGCGAGCATGGAAGCCGAATCGAACTTGTGCTGCATCACGACCGACGAACCACCGATCATCGGAAGATAGGAAAACGCCCATTGTGCGGAGTGGTAGAACGGCCCGCACAGCATCGTGCGTCCCGGAATCGGCAGAAAGTTCGAGAAGCCGGCGGCCACCAACTTCATGATGTCGGGGGTCATCGACGAGCCACCCGACAACATGCCACGAACCCCCTTGGGGCGACCCGTGGTTCCCGAGGTGTAGAACATCGGACCACCGAGCATTTGGTCCGCCGGCTCGTCGGACGATGCGCCGGTGATCACGTCCTCGTAAGCCCTGAAACGAGGGTCGGCCGCGATGGGCCCACCCGAATCACACCTGATTCCGACGACGTGCTCCACTCCGCGACCCCGCTCGTCACGCAACGCCACAGAGCACGCGTCCGCGAAACGTTCGTCGACGAAAACGGCGCGGGCATCGGCATCGGCGAAAACGTAGGCGAGCTCGTCGGCCACCCAGTGCCAGTTGACGGGCACGTACGTCCATCCCCCGTGAGCGCAGGCCATGGCCAACTCGATGAACTCGCAATGATTGCCCACGATCACGGCGACGGTGTCGCCCGTCTTCAAGCCGAGAGCGCGAAGGCCGTTCACGAGCCGGTTGACGCGATCGTCTAGTTGTGCCCACGTGACCTCGCGGAATTCGTCGATCAGTGCGGCCACATCGCCCCGTTGCCGGGCGTGATCGGAAGTGAGAACGGCCATGTCGAAATCTCCTCAGCGAGACAGGATCGTCACACCCGAGATTCCGGGTGCGCCGTAGACGTGGGTGTAGGCAGTTTTGGGGTCGTTCGGCACCTGGCGTGCGCCCGCCTGTCCGCGCAGTTGCAACACGTTCTCGTAGACCTGACGCAACCCCGATGCTCCGACGGGCTCACCATTGGCGAGGCAACCGCCGTCGGTGTTCACCGGGAACCGGCCACCGATCTCGGTTTCGCCGGCCTGGATCATGAACTCCTGTTCGCCGTGCTCGCAGAAGCCGTTCTCGGCCATGTGCATCACCTCGGCGCCGGACTCGGTGTCCTGAAGCTGCGCGAGATCCATGTCCTCGGGACCCATGCCGGCCATTTCGAAAGCCGCCTTCGACGCGTCGACGGTGGGACCGGCGTTGTGCTCGAGCGCGATCGACGGAGCCAACACCTCGAAGCTTCCGAAACGCCGACTGCGCACGACAGCGGCCTTCAGGTAGATCGGCTTGTCCGTGTAGAGGTGCGCTTTGTCGGCCCGGGCCAGAATCAGAGCCACACCGCCCTCACCGGGCGAGCAGAACATGTACTGCGTGAGCGGATACGACAACATCGGCGAGTTGATCACTTCTTCCTCCGAGATCGGCTTTCGTCGCCACGCCATCGGATTCATCGAACCGTTGCGGAAAGCCTTCTCCGACACCTTGGCCAAGGTGCTCTGGGTGATGCCGTACTCGTGCATGTAACGGTTGATCTTCATGCCGAAGAACTGGGTGGTGAGCGCCAATCCCGAGGCTCCGTACCAATCACCAAGCCCACTTCCCTTGGTGTTCACGCGGAAAGCACCGCGTTCGTGCTTGTCGAAGCCGATGGCGATGCCCAGGTCGTACACCCCCGAACGAATGGTGTTGTACGCCGAGAACAGTGCCGAGCCACCGGTGGCGCAACCGTTGGCCACGTTGATGAACTGCAGGCCGGTGAGTCCGAGCAGCGACACCATCGTGTCCGCGGCCCCCGCCGCCATCGATCCACCGAAGGCGAACTGGATGTCCTCCCAACTGACTCCGGCGTCGGCGCACGCGCGACGCACCGCGATCACTCCTTGATCCATCCCGGACACACCGTCGGTGCGTCCGAACTCGTGCATGCCGATCCCGACGATGGCGACTTCCGTGGTCATGTGTGCTCCCCCAATTGTTTTCGTCGACTCAGGCCACCGGCGCGAACGCGAAGGTGACGATCTCGTTTCCTTCGGAATCCTTGGAGAGCGGCACGATGACCATCTCCATCTCCATTCCGATCCTCAACTTCTCGGGGTCCGCCTCGGTGAGCCGAGCCTCGATCTTCAATTGACTCGGCAGTTCGACGTAGCCCACACCGAATGCCTCGAACGTCTTGGGATCCACGTTGCCCGCGTACGGGGGCGCCTTGGGCGGGAAACCCTGTACCGTCCACGTCCACAACGTTCCCCGACGTGCGAGAAGGACCTGCTCGGTGTCGGCCGCCGTGCACTTCGGACAACCTTGTTGTACCGGGAACATGTGATTGCCACAAGCCAGGCAACGACTACCGATCAACTGCGGATCGTCGGACGGCCACGTGAAGACCCCTTCGGTCACCGGCACCTGCGACATGACTCCCCCTCTGCGTCTCGTCGTGAACCCCACTTCACGACGACGAGCAGACCTTAGTGAACGACACCGGCCCGAAACCCACCAAGGACTGGTTACTGTGCCCTCGTGACCACCGAAAGCGCGGCCCGAGGGCCGCTGGATCCAGCCGAGGCGTCGAGGGCCGTTCTGGCCATCCAACGATGTCTCCTCGACTACTGCCGGGGCGTCGATCGTTGCGACGCGGATCTTCTGGCCTCGGCGTATCACCCCGACGCCACCGACGATCACGGTTCGTTCGTCGGACTCGGCACCGATTTCGCCCGTCTGGTCACCGAACGCCTTCGCCGACGCACGCTGTCCACGACCCACTTCTGCTCTCCGCCCCACATCGTTTTCACTTCCGAGACGACCGCCGACGTCGAGACGCAGGTGCTGGCGTGGCACCGGTGCCGCGACGATCACGGCGAGTATCTCGAGAAGTTCGGCGGACGCTACTTCGACCGGTTCGAACGCCGAGGCGACGATTGGCGCATCGCCCATCGGGCGCTCACGCACGATTGGGACACGATCGAACGAATCACCAACGCCTTCGCGTCAGGAACTTTCGAACCATCACCGCGAACGACACCGGGACCTGAATCGATCAGGCCTCGGGCAACGGGTAGTGCAGACCCGGAATACCGTGCTCCATGATCTGGTACCAATCGGGACGCGGCTGGACGCCCGGATATCCCTCGCCGACCCGCGGCGTCGTGGCCTTGTTCCACTCGTGGTGGATCGGCGGAATCTGGTAGTAGCCGTTGGCCGAATTGGTGCCACCGTCGACCAGCAAGTCGTGTCCGGTGATGTAGCTGGCGGCATCGGAGGCCAGGAACATGACCGGCCCGACGATCTCGTGCAACTCTCCGATGCGTCGCATCGGGGTGCGGCTGGCGATCCACTTGTCCATGCCCATTCCCTCGAGGGCCGGCCGGACCATCTCGGTGATGATGAAGCCCGGCGACACCGAGTTCACGCGCACACCGCGATCGGCCCACTCGCAGCCCACTTGCATGGTGACGTTGCGCAAACCTCCCTTGGCGGCGGCGTAGGCGATGATGTTCGACTCGTTCGCGCCGCTACCCATGATGGAGCAGATGTTCACGATCGAGCCCGATCGACGCTCGAGCATGTGTCGACCGACCTCGCGCAGGAACATGAACGCGCCGGTCAGATCGATGGAAAGGATCCAATTCCAAGTGGCCGTGTCGTACTGCTCGGCCGACAATCCGCGTAGATCGCTCACGCCGGCGTTGTTGATCAACACGTCGATTTTGCCGTGCGCCTCGATGCCCGTCGTCACGACCCGAACGACGTCTTCCTCGACGGCGACATCCCCGGTGACCACCGTGACCTTGGAACCGAGGGCCCGACAACGCTCGGCGACGGCCTCCAACATGTCCTTGCTTCGCGCCGTCAGAACGAGATCGGCGCCCTCCTTGGCGAAACCTTCGGCGAACCCTTCACCCAAGCCGTACGACGCCCCGGTGATGAGAACCGTCTTGCCGGAGAACTGACCCATGCTTACCCCCCTGTGCGGCCACCGACACGGTGGAACGATCACCGGATCCTAGAGCGTGGTCTCACCCAGACTCACCTCGGGAAGATCCATGTGCACGATGCCCGGACGCATGGTGTCGAAGTCGCCCTCGAAGTCGGCGGCCAGCAGTTCGGACAGAGTTCGACGACTACCCAGAAGTCGCAACGCCTCGAACGCCGACGCCCGCAGAGTCAGGGCCGGCTCTCCGGATCCAATCACGTGATCGACACCGTCGACCACCGCACGAAACGCCGGCAACCCGTGAGTCCGCAGGTCTCCCTTCACCAACTTCAGCCCCAGTTCCGCCGCCATCGACACTCCGGTCGACGAACGGTCTCCGACTCGACCCACCGCCGTGAACAGGTCGTGCTCATGGACCACGGTGTCGTACGTCAACGACCAAAGTGCCTTCGGTGCGGCATCGATCATCGACTCGAAGTTCGGCCCGATCGTCCCCCATTCCTCGATCACGCTGGCCAACGTGCGCTCGCGCCGACTCTCCACCTGGGCGTCCACCCACGCTTGGGTGTCACCCGATGGCGAGTCGCCCGTCGCCAATGACACCGCGATACCGGTGACGTGCGAGAACAGATCCTTCACCGTCCACGCAGGACATGCCATGACCCGTCTTTCGCCGTCCTCCTCGGATAGTCCGCGCGCCAGCTCCTGCATTCGAACCCGCGCGTTGCGGTACTCGGCCCCGAATCGTGTCTCGTCGATCATGGACGAACCTTGGCACACCGGCCATCGCCACGGGCGCATTAGTTTGGGTTGGTCTGCACGATCCTGTCGTTGCCGACGTTCGAACGAGGGGGCACACGATGACGAACGAATCGACGACACGGGGCCGACTTTCCGGCAAGGTCGCCGTGATCACCGGGGCGGCCAGCGGTATCGGAGAGGGAACGGCCCGACGATTCGTCGAGGAGGGCGCCTACGTCATCCTGGCCGACGTTCAGGACGACAAGGGTCGAGCGTTGTGCGCCGAACTTGGCGACCACGCCCGGTACGTGCATTGCGACGTCACCGACGAGACACAGGTGTCCGAGGCCGTCGACGCCGCCGTGACCGAGTTCGGGCGTCTCGACATCATGTTCAACAACGCCGGCATCGTGGGTGCCGTCGGCCGCATCGCCGAGACCTCCGGCGACCAGTGGAATCGCACCGTCGACATCCTCCTGAACGGTGTCTTCCACGGAATGAAGCACGCGGCGCGGGTGATGACCCCTCGGAGCGGAGGCGTGATCATCTCCACCTCCAGCACCGCGGGCATCATGGGAGGACTCGGCCCCCACTGCTACACCGCGTGCAAGCACGCCATCATCGGACTCACGAAGTCGGTCGCCTCCGAGTTGGCCCGACACGGCATTCGCGTCAACGCGATCTCACCGGGCAACACGGTGACCGCCATGACGTCGGCCGTGATGACCGGTGACGCCGATGCCATCGACGTGGCCACCAGCCACATCGAGAAGTCCTCGTTGCTGGGTATCGCGGGCCTACCCGTCGACATCGCCAACGCGGCCGTGTATCTGGCCAGCGACGAGTCGCGTTACGTGACCGGACACACCCTGGTCGTGGACGCCGGCACCACCACCGTGGCCGGTGACGGACGTTTTCACCGCCAGGAGCCGGCCATCATGCGCGAGGCCGGCATTCGCGAGAAGGCCTGATCGCTCAACGACGCGGGTCCACCAGCACCTTGGTCTCGAGAGAGGTGCCGCTGGCCAAGTCGGCCAGCACCGCGTCCAAACCGTCGAGTCCGACGGTGGACGTGTGCAGAGGTTCGGTGCGGAAGCGCCCGTCGGCGATCATTCCCATGACCATGTCGAACTCCTCGTGGTTGTAGGCGAGAGCCGACGTCACGCCGATCTCCTTGATCAGCCACGACGCCGGGCTGATGGGAGCGTTCTCGTCGGCCAGTCCGATCAAGCACATGGATCCGCCCCGTCGCGCCAGGTCCACCGCGGTTTGAACCGCGAAGGGTCGCCCGACGCATTCGTACACGATGTCCGCCCCGAGACCACGGGTGAGTTCCTTCACCAACTCGTCCGCCGACGCACCGGGTTCCACGACGTGATGCGCGCCGAGTTCGAGAGCCAGTGCCCGCCGTCGCTCGTTGGGCTCGACCACGATCACGACACCGGCTCCGGCGGCTCGCACCCACTGCATGGTTCCCAGTCCGATGGGACCCGCACCTTGAACCACCGCCACGTCACCGAGGCGAACACCGCTGCGACGCACGGCGTGAAACGCCACCGTCGTCGGCTCGACTTGCGCCGCCTGCTCATCGGTCAAGGCGGCGTGTACCTTCACCACGCGCGATGCCGCCACCGCGATCCGCGGGGAGAAACCACCGTGAGGCGGAGCGCCCGGCTCGCGGCCCAAAGCCGACAGGAACGACGCGGTACAACGATCCGATTGCCCCGCCCGACACGGGGTGCAACGCCCACAGGCCGGTGCGATGGCCACCACGACCCGGTCCCCGTCGCGCAGACCCTTCACCTCGGGGCCGATCGCCGACAGGTGACCCACCCATTCGTGACCACAGATCGCCGGGTTGTAGGGCTGACCGCTCTGATACGCGTGAACGTCCGTTCCGCACACTCCGCAATACGCGATGTCGACGACGACTCCGTTCGGATCGGGCGTCGGGTCCGGAAACTCCACCATCTGCAGGGAACCCTTACCGGTGATCAATGCCGCGAACATGCGCCCTCCCCCGTCGACTCGCCCTCGACACTACGACAGCGAATCGTGTCGACACGAACGCCTACAGTCCAGCCATGAGTCTCATCGCCATCGAAGCATCGATCACCCTCAACGACGCCAGCGTGCGTGACGCCGCGGTCGCCGAATCGGCCCGACTTCAGCAGGCCACCCGCGACGAGGAACCCGGCTGTCTCGTGTATTGCTTCGCCGCCGACCCTTGCGTGCCCGATCACATCCAGGTCTACGAACTGTGGGCCGACGAAGCATCGTTGGCCGCCCACTTCGACCATCGGAATTACCACGACATGCGCGAACTGCTCGGTCGGTACGGGCTCAAGTCCGCCGTGAGTCGCAAGTTGCGCATCGACAAGACCGCTCCGGTGTACGGACCGGACTTCAAGGCCAGCGCCTCGTTCGACTGACCCGACAATCGCGAAATCGCGTCGGGTCGCTCAGCCCTCGGGAACGACGAAGGGTTCGAGTTCCGACACGTCTCGGCCGTCGGCGACCAATCCCTCGCGGATGAAGCGATCGATGTGACGGTGGATGAGCCGCATACGGGCCTCCTGATACAGGCCCATGCTCACACCCTTCTTCGCGCGCTTTGCAGTCATCTTCAGACCCAGCTGAACCTTGGGCAGGTTCTCCATGTCCTGCTCGAACACGTCGGCAAGGCCGCCCATCCCCTGGGCCTCACGCCATGACTGCTCGAGTCGCAACACCTGCATCGGCGCGGGCTTCGGACGTTCCTGCCCGTCGGGCACCGGAAGCATTCGCAACACGTCCATGTAGCAGGTGTCCGCCGTGGGACCGGGACGCCAGCGATACGTGAGCGACTGACCGACACCGGCCCAGGGGGCGAAGGCGGGGAACAAGTGATACAGGTGCGCGTCGAGAATCTCCGAGTCCGACACCCCCGACAGATCCATCGCGAACGACTGGCCCATCATCGTGCGGAACAGGTCGGCCACCACCTCGCGCGCCGTTCGACCCTCGGGAACCTCCACCGATCCTCGAATGGCTCGGGCCGAGAACTGCAGATACGCGTCGGCGATCTGTTGTTCGCTCACCGCTCCGAGATGCGGGCTCTGGATTCCGAACCCGTTCACGAATCGGGTGACGTAGGGGGCATCCGGCCAGATGGAGTATTCGCTGTTGGCGTCACCGGCGAACTCGAGAATCTGCGGGTGCGTGGCGATGACGTGATACCCCTCGGCGAAGGCCTCCATACAGACCTTCCAGTTGGCCGGCACCTCCTTCACCGCATGGAACGCCTTGTACCGCTTCTCCATCTGGAAGTCACGCCCGAAGTGTTCGATCAACTTGGCGGCCACCGTCTCGAACGACGGCGCGTCAGGATCCAGGTTCACGAAGACGAATCCGCCCCACTGGGCCACTTGAGCCTGCGGCAAACAGGATTCGGGGGTGTTCCACACCTGCGGGAAGTCCCACTCGGCCGGCAATTCGGCGAGCTCACCGTCGAGGTCCCAACGCCAACCGTGGAACGGACAGCGGAACGAAGCCACGCGTCCGGACTCGGTCCGCAATTTCGTTCCACGATGCAGGCACGAGTTGTGGTACGCCCGAATCGAACCATCCTTCGTGCGGGTCACCAGCACGGATTGATCCGCGACGTCGTAGACCACGTGATCGCCGGGTTGAGCCAGCTCGTCGACCGTGCAGGCCATCTGCCACGTACGCGTCCAGAGATACTCGTTCTCGAGCGCGGCGAAGGCGTTCGACGTGTAACGAACCTTCGGGATGTCCGCGCTTCCCTGAGGGACGTACGAATGATCCTTCAAGGACTCGGGCACGCGGCGAGTGTCGGCCGCCAGAAGATCCTGAACGCTGGGCCCGCTGCTGCGCGCCGCTCCGACACCCTCGTCGATGGTGGTCATCTACTGCCCCTTCTCGAACAACGCCTTGGCCGAAACGTAGTCGGCCTTGCCGTTGGGTGCGCGCGGAACCATGGACACGAAGACCAACTGCTTCGGAACCTTGTAACTGGACAACTTCGTCTTGGTGTGCGCGATCACGGCGTCGGCCGTGGGCTGGGTGCATCCGGGCGCGACGGACGCCACCCCCACCACGCGCTGACCGTACTTCTCGTCGGCCACGCCGAAGACCAAACAGTCGGCCAGATCGGGATGGGTCTTGACCGCCTCCTCCACCTCTTCGGGGAAGACCTTCTCCCCGGCGGTGTTGATGCAGTTCGAACCACGTCCGAGGAGAGTGATGGTGCCATCGGCCTCCACCACCGCCATGTCACCGGGAAAGCTGTAACGAACCCCGGCCACCTCGCGGAACGTGCGCGCGGACTTCTCGGGGTCCTTGTAATAGCCGATCGGGATGCCGGGCCCACTCACGCCCACCATGCCCTGCTCGCCGGAACCCGGCGCCACCTCGAGCCCCGTGTCGAGGTTGATGACCTTCGTCGTGGGCATCGCCCCGAACTTCGCGGTGGTGTTCACGTTGGCCTTGGTGGCCATGGTCTGACCCATGCCACCCTCACTCGAGCCGAGGATGTCCATCACGGCCGCACCCGGAATGTGCTCGAACATCTCGGCCTTCACCTCGGCCGAGAACATCGCGCCGGTCGAGACGATCGTGGTGATCGACGACGTGTCGAACGCTTGCCCACTTTCCGCCTGCGATCGAAGCGCTTGAACCATCGGACGTGCGAACGCGTCGCCGACGATGACCAATGTGCTGATTCGATGTCGTTCGACGGCTCGGAACAACTCGGCGGCATCGAAACTGCGTCCCTCGAGAAGAACCACCTTGCCCGCCACGAGATGCGGGAGCAGACCACCCAACCACACGCCCGTGCCGTGCATCAGCGGACAACAGGGCACGGCGACCGGTTGGCCGAGACCGTGGACCATCTTGGCCATCCCGGTCACCTCGGCCACGGACTCCACCGGCGGACGGCCCATGGGTGCGGTGTAGAAGCCCAGGAACCCGGCCGTGAAGTTGCCCATCGCGTACATCACACCCTTGGGCATTCCCGTCGTTCCACCGGTGTAGAGCATGTACAGATCGTCGAGACCGCGATCGATGCGCGGAGCAGGATCGTGCGCAGCGATGACGCTGTCCCACGCCAACGCACCGTCGACGTCGGCCGACGGTCCATCGGACACCTCGATGAGCAATCGGAGTTTGGGAAGTCGGTCCTTCACCCGCGCGATGCGATCACCGAGACTCGAATGGAAGACGACGGCCTCGCAGTCGGCGTTGTCGAGGAGATACAGCAGTTCGTCGTCGAGGTAGCGATAGTTCACGTTCACCGGGGTGATGCGTTGCTTGAACGACGCGAACTGGGTGATCAGGTACTCGGGGCAGTTGTACATGAACATGCCCACCTTGGACTCGCGACCGAGTCCGTTCGCCGACAGCGCCGAAGCGAGACGTGACGCGTCGGCGTCGTACTGCGCCCACGTGATCTCGCGATCCCCGTAGGCGATGGCCACCGCGGACGGAAACTCGTCGGCGTGCGCCTCGAAAATGTTCGGATACGTCAACACGTCGAAACCCCCCCGTTTCGTGCGAGCGATCCCCGACCGCCCGCGATCTTCCCCCTGAACCACCCGAGGTCATGCTGTCACCTCGGTACTGGACCAAACTAACCCAACGGTCAATAATGGTCCGGTCACCGCACCCGGACTTCACACTTGGTCGGCCGACACGATCGTCGACGGCCTCGAAGTGAGATCCGCGACGGAACGAGGGGGAAGAGATGATCGACGCGAGCGTCATGCCGGAGAAACTGGGGGCGTACCTCACCGAGAACGCCGGCCAGCGCGCCACCGTTTCAGCCTACGAACCCATGACCGGTGGCTACAGCCGACTCATGGCCCTGGCCACCGTGCAATGGGAGGACGGCCGTTCCGAGAAACTGGTGCTCCGGGGCGACCCCCCTCCGGGCAAGTCCATGATGGACACCGATCGGGCCACCGAGTGGGCACTGCTCAGCGCCCTCGGTCGCGCCGACAGCATTCCGATGCCCGCCGCCCGCTATTTCGATCCGACCGGCGACCGACTGGGGACGAAGTGCATCGTGCTCGATTTCGTCGAGGGACGTTCGTTGCAATCCCATCTGAACGAATGCACGGATGGCGACTACGGGCGCCATACCTTCGACTTGGTCGACACTATGGCCCGTGTCCATTCCATCGATCCCGATGACGTCGGTGAGGCGATCGCCCGACCGACCGATTGGGAAACGTACATCAGCGGCCTCATCGACCGATTCCGTCAGACTGATCAGGCCCACGTCGAATCGAACCCCTTCCTTCGCTACGTGGCCGAGTGGCTCGACGCCAACAAGCCCGCGCCGCTTCCGCTGCGCATCGTCCACTCCGACTTCCAACCGGCGAACATCATGGTGTCCCCCGACGGAAGTCATCGGGTCATCGACTGGGAACTCACCCACATCGGCGATCCCCGCGAGGACATCGGGTACTACGCGGTCTATTCGGCGGCGTCCGGCCCGAGCCTGATCATGTCCGACCCACTCGCGTTCCTCGCCCGCTACCGGGAACGAACCGGCTTCGGCGAGGACACCATCAACCTGGCGACGCTCGGCTACTTCTCGTCGCTCGCCGCCATCTCGGTGTACTCCCAGATTCTGGGCGGCGCCGGAGCGATGGCTCGAGGCCTCAACTCGGGGATCATGACCACCTACACCATCAACGCACTCACCGTCGGCCACGCGAACTTCATGGGCGCCTGCCTGGCGCCCTCACTCTGAACCGGAGACGAACATGTTGTCCAAACCGACCACCCAACAGATCATCCTCGACTGTCGCCGGGAACTGCTCGAAACCATCGATCCCGCCGTTTCCGATCCGGCCGTGAAGGTCGCCATCCAGATGCTCGAGAACGTTCTGCGCAATTGCGCCGAGCGTGCAGCGCACGAGATCGCCTGGATGCGCGAGGAGTCCGACATGATGATGGCGTACGCCCGCGACGTTCGGGGTGCTCTCGGATCGTCCGAGCCCCTCGATGCGGCCATCGCCGCCCACGACTCCGGCGACACCACCGACCTGAACCTCGACGCGGTGAGTGACTCCTACGGTCGGGCCGGCGAATGCCTCTCGTTGGCCCTCGAGACCGTGTTCGCCAAGGGACACACCGAGTTGCACCTGCGCGGGCGCGAGATCCTCGCCCTCCGGTTGGCCCACGAGGACGCAATCAAGGGCGACTGGGGATTCGTCGGGCGCGGTTGACCACCTCATGGCCCTCCGATTGCAGGTGGTCACCGGCGGGCACCCGTTCGAGGCGCGGCCGTTCTTCGAGATCTTCGACCGACTCGCCGAGTCCGAGGACCTCGTGTGGTCCGCCGTCACGACGCCGGAGATCCCCGTACAAGACCCGCCCGACGTCGTGTTGTTCTACGACATGCCCGGCCTTCGCTTCACCGGTGGCGGAGATCCACCGGTGGTCTTCCCGGAACCCACGCCCGATCAGCGGCGCGTCTTCGACGATCTGCAACGACTCGGAATTGGAATGGTCTTCATGCACCACGCGGTGGCCTCGTGGCCGGCTTGGGACGGCTTCGCCGAATTGGTGGGCGCTCGCTTCCACTACCAGCCGGGGAACCTGCGCGGAATCGAGTACGCCGATTCCGGCTACGTGTTCGACGTGACCCACACCGTCGAGACGCTCCAACCCTTCCATCCGATCTGCGAGGGCCTGGAAGAATCCTTCGAACTGACCGATGAGCTTTACTGCTTTCCGGTTTTCGAGGACGACGTGGTGCCCATCATGCGAACCCGCTTCCCCGTGGACGACCCGACGCGCTTCTTCTCGGCCGACAAGGCGATTCGAGGTGAGCGCGACAGCAATGTCGGGTGGACCCATCCGGCGGGCAGCGATCTCGTGGCGTGGGTGAAACAGGCGGGCAACTCCCGGCTTGCGTATCTGCAGTTCGGGGACGGCCCGGTCACGTATGGGGATGTGAACTTCCGTCGGATCGTCCGCAACACCGTCCTCTGGGCCGCCTCCCCCTAACCAACCAAAGTGCGACAATTTGTCGCTTTGTGTACATGGCTCGTGTACACAAAGCGACAAATTGTCGCATTTTTGTGTTTGGGGGTGGGTTAGGACCAGGTGTCCCAGCGGACGAATTTCTCCGCCGGCACCCGCGACGCGAGTTTGAAGTCCGTCCCCACGGTGTACGCGATCGGGAACAACCCGGCTTGCGTGTACTTGTCGAACGGGATGCCCAGCAGCTCTGCCGCTTCACGCTCGTTGGGCAGGTGCAGCGTGGTCCACGCCGAACCGAGCCCCCGCTCACGCAACGCGAGCATGAAACTCCAGACCGCGGGAAGCAAGGAACCCCAAGCCGACGCCTGGCCAAAGGTCGGCGTTCCGGCATCGAGACGTCCGGCGATGAGCGGAATCATCAGCACCGGCACCTGGTCCAACACCTGGGCCAGGTGCATCGACGAGTCCACGATTCGCTCACCCTGGGCATCGCGCTTCGGACGATTCGGATCGTTCACGTACGGGTAGTAGTTGGCGCGATACATCTCGGCCAACGCAGTCTTCTTCGCCTGATCCTCGACGAACAACCAGCGCCAACCCTGCATGTTCGATCCGGTCGGAGCCTGGTGAGCGATCTCCACGCACTCCATCAACACCTCGCGCTCGACGGGCTTGGTGAGATCGAGTCGCTTGCGCACGGCCCGCGTGGTGGTGAGCACCTCGTCGGCGGTCAATCCGAGCTTCATGGTCATGATGTTCTCCTATCGTTCGTTCTGTCGGTTCTGTTCGTCCGAGTGGGCGGCCATCCACTCCGCGGTTGCCTTACCCATCTTGGCCCCGTCGTATCCGATGCGCTGGGTCGGAGTCACCTGAAGGATGACTCGTCGTGGCGAGTCGAGAAACCTCGCGAACGCGTCACGTCGTTCGGGCTTCGGCCCCATCACGGCCTCGGCCAACTCGGGATAGAACCACGCCTTGGTCTCGTCATCGTCGTGGATGGTGCACGTGCCCTTCCACGTGATCGCCTTGTTCCTCGGCAACGGTGAACCGGTCGACGTCACCACCACGCACACCCGCGGGTCACGTCGCACCGCGGCGATGCGGGCGCGTTGGCTGGACGCGGTCAACCAGAACGAGCCCTCGCGCCACACGTAGGACATGATCACTCCCACCGGCCAGCCTTCCTTGTTGGACCAGATGAAGGTGCACTCGTTGTGAGCTCGGAGAAGCTGCTCCTCCGTCTCGTCATCCAACCCGTAGACCGTGACGTCCTCGTAGTTCTCGGGATGCTCCGTCATGTTCCGTTTTCCCCTTTCAGGATGAGCGTGGTGAAAACTGTCCGGTGTTCGCCGTGATTCCTCCGTCGACCGGCACGACTGCGCCCGTCACGAAGCTCGCGTCCGGCGACGCGAGGAATGCGATCACCGCGGCCACCTCGTCCGGTCGACCCCAACGTTGCATGGGAACGGCGCGCCGCAAACCGTCGTGCACCGCCGGCACGTTCTTGACGCCGGCGGTCATCGCGGTCTCGGTGGGCCCCGGACACACGACGTTCACCGTGATGCCATCGAGGGCCAGATCCAGCGCGGCACCACGTGCGAGATTGATCACCGCCGCCTTCGACGCGTTGTAGGGCCACATGTTCGGATCGGCCGCCAAACCGGAGGTGGACGCGGTCACCACGATGCGACCACCCCCACGCTCCCTGAACGCCGGAACGGAGGCACGGATTCCCAGCAGCACCGCGCGCACGTTCACGTCCATCGTTCGGTCGAAATCCTCGATCGGCATCCGCAGCAGATCCCCACTGCACGCCATCCCCGCGTTGAGCACGAGGACATCCAGACCACCGAATTCGACGACCGCGAGCTCGACGGCTCGTCGATTCACGTCGGCATCCGTCACGTCACCGGCGACGACGGACACTCCGGAGAGTCGGCCCACCTCGTCGAGGGGCGGACCCTCCCGATCGACCACCACCACTCGGCAACCCTCGGCCAACAAGGCGTTCACGGTCGCCCGTCCGATTCCGGACGCCCCACCGGTGACGATCGCCGTTCGCATCGATTCGTCGGTGGTTCCGTTCATAACTGCGTCACTCGCGGGTGCAGCAAACCGGAAACCGCGTCCTTGATTCCGGCGATGGCCTGACTCTGCACCTTCGGATCGTCGGACACCGCGTCGGTGAGTCCGACGAGCACCGTGAGGATGAAGGCGAAGACGATCGGGCGACGCTCCTGATCGATCTCGCCGGTACCCACACCGACCTCGACCATGTTCGCGAAGAACCTCTCCCGTTGCCGGCCGCGAGGAGCGACCGATGCCCGCATCTCGGGATGCCGCCTGGTGTCCACCCGCACCGCACCTAGGAAACGGGCGACGGACGGGTCGGTCTTGTTGAGCTCGTGCGCCACGTCCAGAATCGCATCGAACTGCTCGACGAAAGTGTCACGGCCGAGGACGGCCTCCGTGAAACGCGAGTACACCAACTCCTGGGTCGCCTCGTGCACCGCCAGATACAGGTCGAGTTTCGAACCGAAGTAGTGGTAGAGGGCACCCGGAGTGACGCCGGCACGGGTGGCGATGTCCCGGTTCGTGGTCATCTCGTAGCCCGACACGGAGAAGATCTCGCGGGCGATCCGCAGAATCGCCCGTCGAGTGTCGGCCGAGTCGGTGTCGGGCGGGCGCCCGAGTCGACGTTCGACGGCCTTGGCCCCGTCCACCCGTCGCCCCACAACCTTTCGAGTCGTCACGTTCCGAGTATGACCGAACGCCTCGCCTCCGTGCGAATACTGATCGCCCGATCAATTACGGTGGGACCGTGGCCGCCGACAACGACTCCGCCTCCGCCCCCTCACTCGAGGACTTCACGCGAACCGCTCGCGATTGGCTCGAGGCGAACGCCGAGTACCGCAGCGGAGGTAGCGACGACAAGGAACTCGTCTGGGGAGACGGCGAGTTCTCGGTGTCGGTTTTCCATTCGCTCACCTTCGAGGAAGAGAAGGCTCTTCTCGAACGGGGCAAGGCGTGGATCCAGAAGAAGGCCGAGCACGGCTACCACGCCATCACCGCACCGGTGAAGTACGGCGGGCTCGGGTATCCCCGTTCGCATGGTCGCGCGTTCTCGAAACTCGAGGCACAGTTCGTCACGCCCACCGGACACGAGACGTTGAGCGTCACCGTGGGTTTGATCGCGCCGACGATCGATCTGTTCGGAACCCCCGATCAGAAGGAGCAGTTCGTCGGCCGCTTCATGGCCACCAAGGATCTGTGCTGTCAGTTGTTCTCCGAGCCCGGCGCCGGCAGCGATCTGGCGTCGTTGGGCTGTCGTGCCGAGCGCGACGGCGACGAGTGGGTGCTGAACGGCCAGAAGGTCTGGAGTTCCGGTGCGCAGTTCAGCGAATGGGGCGAGCTGATCGCACGCAGCAACGCCGACGTCGTGAAGCACAAGGGAATGACCGCCTTCATCATTCCCATGAACTTGCCGGGAATCGAGATTCGCCCGATCAAGCAAATGAGCGGTGGTTCGTCGTTCAACGAAGTCTTCTTCAACGACGTGCGTATCCCCGACAGCATGAGGCTCGGACCGGAGGGCGAGGGCTGGAAGGTCGCTCTCACCACGCTCGGCTTCGAACGCGACCATTCCGGAGACGGCGGTGGCGGCGGTAGTCGTGTCGGCGGTTCGTGGCGCCAAGTGCTGGCCACCGCACGGGCCATGGGTGTCACCGCCGATCCGGTGCTACGCCAGGAATTGGCCAAGGCGTACACGCATTTCCGGGTCGAGGGTTTCGTGAACCGCCGCGCGGCCGACATGCGTCGCGCCGGATCACCTCCGGGGCCCGAGGGGTCGCTCGGCAAGCTCATCTGGACCGAGGGCATGACCCGCGTCTCGGATCTCATCTCTCGAATTCTCGGCGCATCCCTGGTGGCCGACACCGGTGAGTGGGGAACGTTCGCGTGGGGCGAGCACGTTCTCGGCGCGCCCGGCTATCGCATCGCCGGTGGCTCGGACGAGACCCAGCGCAACATCATCGGCGAGCGCGTTCTCGGACTGCCCGGCGAACCGCGCGTCGACAAGGATCTGGCCTGGAAGGACACCCGTCGCTGACGGGTCCGGGCTCGAAACACACGTCACCGGTCGATCTCCGGTGCGACAACACAATCAGGGGGAAATCATGGATCTCGGACTCGCGGGCAAGAAGGCTCTCGTCACCGGCTCGACCAAGGGGCTCGGTCGAGCCATCGTGGAAACTCTGCTGGCCGAGGGAGCTTCGGTGGCGATCTGCGCACGCAACGCCGACGAGGTGGCCGCGGCCGTGCAGGAGCTCTCGGCGAAGGGCAAGGTCGTAGGTACGGCCGTCGACGCCGGCGATCCCGACGCTTTGAAGGCATGGGTGGCATCATCGGCCGAACAGCTCGGTGGAATCGACATCTACGTTCACAACACCTCGGGCAAGCCGGCCCGCAAGCCCGAGCAATGGATCAACAACTTCAACATCGACCTGATGGCCCTCGTGCACGGAGTCGAGGCCGCCAAGGCCGCCCTCGCCGACGGGGGTGGCTCGGTCATCAGCATCGGGACCACCGCGACGGCCGAGCACTTCGGCGGAGGTTCGGGTAGCTACAGCGCCCTCAAGTCCGCGGTCACGAACTGGACATTGGGGCAGGCTCAGGTGCTGGGCGCACAGGGCATCCGCTGCAACGTGGTCTCCCCCGGACCGATCATGGTGCAGGGCGGCGACTGGGACATGATCAAGAACGCGATGCCCCCGTTCTTCGAGGCCACCGAGAAGGCCCATCCCGGCGGCCACATGGGCGAGCCGAGCGACGTGGCCAATGCGGTGGCCTTCCTCGCCAGCGATCGCGCCCGACACATCAACGGTGTCAATCTCACCGTCGATGGCGGTTTCCTGAAGCGCGTCGATTTCTGAGCGACGGGCCATGAGCCAGAAGCAATCGTCGAGACGCATCGAGGTCACCCTCGTCGCCGGCGGCAAGTATCACGACATCGACTTCGCGCGACGCGAACTGCTGGGCCTCCTGGCCGAGCACGACGAATTCCGGGTGCGCGTGCAGCCGGACTACGAGGACATCGACGGCATCACGTCGGCCGAGATCCTGGTGTCGTACACCTGCGACGTGCGTCCGAGCGAGAAGGCGCAACGCGCCGTGCGTGAATGGGTCGAGAACGGTGGTCGCTGGGTGGCCCTACACGGAACGAACTCGGCCCTCACTCTCGGCGGGCCCAACGGGGTGGAATCCCCACGGGTGTTCCCGTCGTGGGCCGAAACCCTCGGCAGTCAGTTCGTCGCCCATCCCCCGATCCAGCCGTACACGGTCACCGTCTCGGATCCGTCACATTGGCTCGTGGCGGGGATCGATTCGTTCGACACCGACGACGAGCTGTATCTGAGCGAGTACGCGGACCGCGACGCCCTTCATCCGTTGTTGCACACCACCTGGAGCGGCGAAGCAACCGGATTCGCCGAGGCGGACTGGACAGCGGGTGACACGACGCATCTCGTGATGTACCTACGTCCGTTGGGTCGCGGGGCGGTTCTGTACAACACACTCGGCCACTGTCGGGGTCACTACGACATGAAGCCGGTCCTCGACTACTACCCGCGAATCGAACGTTGCTCGTGGGAGAAACCGGCGTACCACGAACTTCTTCGGCGCTCACTACGGTGGGCCCGCGGACTCGAAGCCTGACGTCGCCGCCATCGACCCGAAAAGGAAGAACCACTCATGGACCTATCCGTAGACGTGCAACTCGATCTGCACAGACGCATGGTGCGCATCCGCCTGTTCGAGGAGGCGGCCGGGCGTTTGGCCGAGTCCAATCGCTTGCCCGGTTTCCTCCACCTCTACGTGGGAGAGGAAGCGGTGGCCGCCGGCGTGTGCGGCGCACTCAACGACGACGACCACATCACGTCCACCCACCGCGGCCACGGACACCTGGTCGCCAAGGGCGGGGACTTCAACCGCATGATGGCCGAACTCATGGGAAAGGCCACCGGATACTGCAAGGGCAAGGGTGGCTCCATGCACATCTCGGACACCTCGCTCGGCATGCTCGGAGCGAACGGCATCGTGGGTGCCGGATCCCCCATCGCCGTCGGTGCGGCGTTCGCCAACCGGTATCGCGGACGAGGACAAGTGGCGGTCGCTTTCTTCGGTGACGGTTCGACGAACATCGGCGCGTTCCACGAGGCCGCGAACATGGCGTGCGCGCTCCATCTCCCCATCGTCTTCGCCTGCGAGAACAACGAGTACGGCGAGTTCACTCCCCGCGACAAGACCATGGCCATCACCGACATCGTCGATCGTGCGGCCGGATACGGAATGCCCGGAGTCATCGTCGACGGCATGGACGTCATCGCGGTGCACGAAGCCGCGGTCGAGGCCGTCGAGCGCGCCCGTAGCGGAGGTGGTCCGTCGTTGATCGAAGCCAAGACGTACCGGTTCTACAACCACCACGGCGTGCAGAACCTCGGTCTGAAGTATCGCTCCGACGACGAAGTGGCGATGTGGAAGCAACGCGACCCGATCTTCACACTCGAGGATCGGATGATCGAGAACAAGTCGGCCTCCCGCGATCAGTTCGACGCGATCTGGGCCGAGCTGCGCGCCGACATCGACACCGCCATCGCCTTCGCCGACGAGAGTCCGTATCCCACACCCGACCAGATCATGGTCGGCGTGTACACGAGCATGACCGGAGCCCAGTGATGGCGGACGAACGCAAACTCGCCTACGTGATGGCCTTCAACGAGGCCGTCAAGCAGCAAATGGAAGCCGACCCGAACGTCTTCTGCGCCGGGGAGGACATCGGTGCCTTCGGTGGCGTGTTCGGAACCTTCGGTGGCCTGCAAGCCAAGTTCGGGGCCGATCGAGTGGTGGACACACCCATCAGCGAACAGGCCATCGTCGGTCTCGGTGTCGGAGCCGCGGTGACCGGCCTTCGTCCGATCGTCGACCTGATGTTCATGGACTTCATCTGTGTGGCCCTCGACCAGATCGTGAACCAGGCCGCCAAGTTGAAGTACATGTTCGGTGGTGATGCGGTTCTACCACTCACCATCACCACCGCCGGCGGAGGTGGCCTGTCCGCCGCCGCGCAGCACAGTCAGTCACTCGAGGCGCTCCTGTGTCACATCCCGGGCCTCAAGGTGGTCATGCCGTCCAATCCCTACGACATGAAGGGACTCATGACGGCCTGCATCCAGGAGAACAACCCGACGGTCATGATCAAGCACAAGCGTCTGCTGGGCATGACCGGACACGTGCCCGAGGAGAGCTATTCCATTCCCCTCGGCAAGGGCAACATCCTGCGTCCGGGCAAGGACGTCAGCATCGTCGCGTACGCACGCATGGCCAACGAGGCCCTCATCGCGGCCGAGGAGTTGGCCAAGGACGGCATCGACTGCGAGATCATCGATCCGCGCACCCTGCAACCGCTCGACACCGACCTCATCGTGTCGTCGGTCAAGAAGACGAACCATGCGGTGGTGGTGCACGAGGCCGTCCGATTCGGCGGGCTCGGCGGAGAGATCGCCTCGCAGATCCAGGAACTCGCGTTCGACTACCTGGACGCACCGGTCACTCGCATCGGAGCACCGTTCTCGCCGGTGCCCTTCAGTCCCGCTCTCGAACAGCACTACATCCCGAACGCCAAGACCATCGTCCAAGGCGTCCGTGACGTGATGGCTCGCGTCTGATCGACATCCATGTCCACCGTCGGCATCATCGTCAATCCCAACGCGGGCAAGGACATCCGACGTCTGGTGACTCCGGCGACCCACACGTCCGACGTCACGAAGGTGGGCATCGTACGACGCGCGATCGTGGCCGCCGCCGAATCGGGGGCGACCCGAATTCTTCTCATGCCCGACCGCCATCGTCTGGCCGAGCGCGCGGCGGCCGGACTCGATCTGACCGGGTTCGAAACGAACGGGGCCGAACGCGAATGCACGGTCGAGATCGTCGACGAACCCCTGACCGGATCACGATTCGACACCATCGCCGCGGCGCGCCGGTTCTGGAAGGAACAGGTCGGAGCCGTGATCGCCTTGGGCGGTGACGGCACGTCGCGCGACGTCGCTCTCGGCTGGCCCGACGCGCCCCTCATCGCCATCTCCACCGGCACCAACAACGTGTACCCCAGCGCCATCGACGGAACCTCGGCCGGGGCGGCCGCGGCCCTGGTGGCCTCGGGACACGTCGACATCGACCGAGTCGGCCGACGATCGAAGCGCGTCACGGTGCGCATCGACGACGTCGTGTTCGACGGCGACGAGGAGCGTCACGTCTCGCGCGACGATCTGGCACTCGTCGATCTGGCCTTCATCGACGCACAGTTCGTCGGGGCTCGCGCCGTTCGTGATCCGAGCACCGTGCGCACGGTCGTCGCCGCCGTGGCCACCCCGGCCAGCACCGGCCTGTCGAGTATTGCCGGTCGCGTCCACCCGATCGACCGCTGGGAGGACGGCGGAGTTCTCGTGCGTCTTGGTGCCGGAGGCGGTCGACGGGTGCGAGTTCCTCTGGCGCCAGGGTCGTTCACCACCCTCGACGTGGCCGAGGTGCGTCCGCTCGCTCTCGGTGAGAACGTCGAGATCGTCGGCAAATGCGTGCTGGCCTTCGACGGCGAACGCGACGTGCCGGTGAGCGAGCGCGGTCGCGTGAACGTTCGTGTCGACAAGAGCGGGCCGTTGCTCATCGACGTCGAGGCCACCTTGAACATCGCCGCGCGCGACAGGCGATTCGACACGGATACACATTCGAAAGCGGACGGGGATCACCATGGCCACTGAATTCATCATGCCCAAGCTCGGCCTCACGATGGAGGAGGGAACGATCCTCGAATGGCTCGTCGAGGATGGCGCGATCATCTCCGCGGGCATGGCGGTGTTGCGCATCGAGACCGACAAGGTCGAAAGCGACGTCGAGTCACCGGCCGCCGGTGTCTTGCACCGAACCGCCGACGTCGGTGACACCTTCCCGTGCGGCGCAACCATCGGCTTCCTTCTGGCCGACGGTGAAGCACCTCCGGCCGTGAGGAAACCGACCGCCGACGCACCGACGCATACCGCCGAATCCGTGGCCGCACCGGCGGCGGCCCCCGCCGTCGCGCGCGCCTCGACCGACGGTCGTGCTTTCGTCTCCCCCAACGCCAAGCGCGTGGCGCGCGAATTGGGTGTCGATGTCGCCACCGTGGTCGGTACCGGCCCGAATGGTCGGGTGGTGGCCACCGACGTGCAGAACGCCCACCAGAACCCCGACGCCCGACGTACTCCGGTTGCCGCACTACCGAACGTGGCGCCGATCGTGTCGTCGAACGGTCGAGTGTTGGCCACCGCGGCCGCGCGCCAGTTGGCCGAACTTCTCGGAGTGGATCTCTCGCTCGTTCCCTACGATCCCGCCGACGGACGCGTCACGCGCGACGGCGTGGCAACCTACGTGCGCGCGCGATTGGCGACACCTGCCGCCTCGGTCTCCACTTCCGGTGCGCCCAAGGCTCCGCTCGCTCCCGCGACTCAGACGCCGACATCCGTGAAAAAGATGACCGGGATGCGCGGCACCATCGCCAAGCGCATGCATTCCAGCCTGCAGGACATGGCGCAACTCACCTTGCACATGGACGCCGACCTGGACGCCGTGGTCGCCGACCGCGAGGCACGCAAATCCGACGGGAACACGTCGTTGCCCGGGTTCACCGACTACGTCATCGCCGCGTGCGCACGCGCGCTGCGCCTGCACCCCATCGTCAACTCGCAGGTCACCGACGAGGGAATCGCCCTCCTTCCCGACGTGCACGTGAGCATGGCCGTGGCCCTCGACGAAGGACTCATCGTTCCCGTCATCAAGAACACCACGTCGCTCGACTTGCCCCACCTGGCCGACGAGACCAAACGTTTGTCGTCGGCCGCCCGTGCGGGCAAGTTGGCACTCGGCGAGCTCGAAGGCGGCACCTTCTCGGTGAGCACGCTCGGCATGTTCGGCGTCGACGGGTTCACCCCGGTCATCAATCCTCCGAACACGGCCATCCTCGGCGTCGGTCGACTGCGCGACGACGTGGTGCTGGGCACCAAGGGCAAGCCCACCACCGTGAAGCGCATCACGTTGAGCCTCACGTGGGACCATCGAGCGTTCGACGGCGCCCCGGCCGCCCAATTCTGCCGGTCCATCGTGGACCTGTTGTCGGATCCGGCGTCGCTGAACGCCACGAACTGACGAAGCGTCAGCCCCGCGCGGCCTCCAGAACCGGCAGGAACCGGTCCGGGATCGCCAGCCAGTCATCGGCAGACTGGATGCCCGACCAGAAGTTGTGCTCCAGACACAAGTCCGCGAATCCCGCTTCCCGCACCGCCACCGCGTCGGCGACGAGAGCCGCCATGTTGTCGCCGTCGGACGGCGCCGGACCGTTCGGCGCCTGAACGAACGACTTGGAGTACACCTCGATGTCCGCGCTTCCGGCGGGGCGTTTGGCGTTCATCGCGGCCACCATCTTTTGCACCTTGCCCACGGGCAAACCGGCGGGATTCCACGCGTCGAACCAACGCGCGGTGCGCTCGAGACCTTGCGCCGACCACATGCCACTCAGCAACTTGGGTCGCCGACCGCCGAACGGCTTCGGATTCACACACGATTCGGGCACCGAGAAGAAGTCGCTCTGGTGGGACACCGGATCCGGCCCCCAGCATGCCAACAAGGTGGGAACGAAATCGTCCATACGCCGACCCCGCTCGGTGACATCGGTGCCCGCGGCCACGTGCTCTTCGGGGCTCCAACCGACGCCCAGGCCGACGATCAGTCGTCCACGCGACATCTGATCGATCGTGGCCAGACGTTGGGCCAGCGGCACCGGCCAATGGTTTCCTGCCACGAGGATGCTGGTACCCAACGCGACGTTCTCGGTGACGCCGGCGACGAACGCCAGGGTCTCCGTGGGCGCCCACACCGACTTGTACTGATCGGGAGGAAGCACGTCCTTGGTGCCGTAGCCCCGCTCGGGTGCCAACGGATACATGAAGTGGTCCTGCACCCACAGCCCCGAGTAACCGAGCTCGTCGGCGCGTCGAGCGAACTCGGCCACCACCTCCACGGTGACGTGTGGTCCGAGTTGGGGCAGGCAGAGTCCGACACCGGTCATGACATCGATTCTCTCACGTCCGACGTTCCCCGCCGATGACCCCACACACGGCCGGTCAGGGGTTCACGATGCGGGCCACGTCGACACCACGTCGGAACAGGTCCGACAATTGATCGTTCGAAGTCTCGAGAATGGCGTCGATCCATCCGTGGACGTATTGCGCTCCACCCTCGTTGCGACCGAAGACGAACTCGGTCTTGGCGCCGGTCCGAACGGTGCGCTGAATCTTGAGGCCGGTCGCGTAGTCCTCGTCGCGCACGACCATTTCGAGGAAGGCGACCTGCTTGTCGATCACCGCGACCATGTCGGGGGTCTTGGGGGCCGTGGAGATGAAGTCCAGATACGTGACGGACTCCTCGGGGGTGGCTCCGGGGAAAATGCGGGCCACCTGGTACACCTTGTGTTCTCCCACGTCGAAACCCGCGATGGAGGCGTGCGGGAAGATGCTCCACACACCGCCGATGAGGATCGATTCGGGCCACTCTTCCGGCGTGCGATTCTCCAATTTCGCCCAATTGCCGCGCGGCCCGGTGACTCGTTGGTGCGGACCGACCCGGTGGAAGAGTGCGTCGCTCGGGAACTCGGGCCCGAAGGTGTTCTTGTGCAGAATCGGCAGGTGGTAGAAGTCCACGTAGCCGTCGAAGGACACCTTCCAGTTGGGCCCCATCAGACGTCGCGACCCGAAGTGGTTCATGTCGGCGAATCGACAGAACTCCAACAGTTCGTCGTAGCCCGCCAAGAAGGCATCGGGATCGACGGAGAAACGCGGATTCAACGTCACCCAGATCAAGCCCGCTCGTTCGATCAGTGGAAGATCGGTCAGGGACAAGCATGAGGTGTCCACCGCGCCGAAGTCGTCCTGCTTGAACATTCCGACCAGCTCACCCTGCTGGTCGTACACCCAGTTGTGATAAGGACACGCGAAGCGTCGCGCCTCCCCCACACCCTCGTCCACCAACATCGCGCCCCGATGACTGCACATGTTGACGAAGGCCCGTGCCACCCCATCGGCGCCGCGCGCGATCAACACCGGCATTCCGGCCACCTCGATGGCCTTGTAGGTGTTGGGATCCTTGATCTCGGCCGACGTGGCGAGCAGCAACGGCACCCGCTCGAAGATCAGTTCGACTTCGCGACGCCAACGTTCGGGGTCGTGATAGTTCGACACGGGAATCGTGGTCGGCGCGTCTGTCAGATGGGTGGTTCCGGCCTTGTTGTGGGCGATCGTCCGCTCCGCCATGTGCTCCAAGCGCCGACGGGGAGTATCGACGAACGTGGAACTCGACTCCGACCCCTCGCGCATGTCACCCATGTCCACTCCCCCGCTCCGGACAGCAGATTAGGTCGCGAAACGCGGTCGCCGAGGATGGAGACGTTCGCTCAGTCGTTCTGCAACAGATGGACGAGGCTGCTGGTGTCCCACCGACGTCCGCCCCGAGCCATCACTTGGGCATAGAACTGATCCACCAGAGCGGTCACGGGGAGCCGGGCACCGTTGCGATCGGCTTCGTCGAGACAGATGCCCAGGTCCTTGCGCATCCACTCCACCGCGAATCCGAACTCGAACTCACCCTTGGCCATCGTGCCGGCACGGTTGTCCATCTGCCAGCTCTGAGCGGCACCCTTGCCGATGACGCCCACCAACTTCTCCACGTCGAGGCCGGCCTTCTGAGCGAAGTTGATTCCCTCGGCCAAACCCTGAACGACTCCGGCGATGCAAATCTGGTTCACCATCTTGGCCAACTGACCCGCACCGACTCCGCCCAACAACTCGCACGCACGCGAATACGGAGCGATCACCACCTTGACCTTGTCGAACACCGCCGGGTCGTCACATCCGCACATCACCGTGAGCGCGCCGTTCTGAGCTCCGGCCTGTCCGCCGGACACGGGTGCGTCGACGAAACCCACACCACGTTCGGCGCAGGCCGCGGCGATCTCGCGCGCCACGTCGGCCGACGCCGTGGTGTGATCGACGAGGATGGAACCGGGCTTCATGCCCGCCAACGCCCCCGACGGACCGAGCACCACGCTGCGAACGTCGTCGTCGTTACCCACACACAACATCACGACCTCGGCGTCCTCCACGGCCTCGATGGGCGTGGGCTTGGCCAGACCGCGGTGAAGGGCCACCCACGCCAGAGCTTTCTTCGCCGTGCGGTTGTACACCGTGATGCGATAGTCCGCCTTCGACAGATGTCCGGCCATGGGTGCTCCCATGACGCCGAGACCGAGGAAGGCGACGCGCGGACCGGTTCCGATCACGGGGATGGGGCCGGTGGCGTCTTCGGGAGCGGGACGTGAGGTTTCGGACACGATCACGAGTTTGGCAGGCGCGGAGGTGCCAACATGGACAACTGATCATGAGCAAGCTCCTCCACATCGACCACCTGGTGTACGCCACCCCCGATCTCGCCGAGACGGTGGCCGATATCGAGGCCCGATTCGGGGTGGCGCCGCAGCCCGGCGGAGCCCACGTGGGTTTGGGCACTTTCAACGCCCTGCTCGGCTTGGGTGATCGCACCTACCTCGAGATCGTCGGGCCCGATCCGGCACAACCGGCCCCCGACTTCCCCCGGCCCTTCGGGGTGGACACCCTGGAACGAGCCACTCTGGTGGCGTGGTGCGCGGCGCCCCGTCGACCGTTGCCCGAGATCGTGACGGCGGCCCGAGAGGCCGGCTTCGACCCCGGAGACATTCTTCCCATGAGCCGCCAGAGACTCGACGGGGTGGTCATCGAATGGACCTTGACCTTGGGGGCCTTACCCGAGAACGGGGTGTTGCCGTTCTTCATCGACTGGGGCCGCACCGAACACCCGACCCACGGGCTGCAGGTGGGTGGCACGTTGGTCCGGCTCGACTTGCATCATCCGCAACCACGATCGATCGACATGATGCTCTCGGCGGTCAGCGACGAGTCGGTTCTCGGCGACGAAGAATCGCTCATCTCGCTCAATTACGCCGACCATGCGGCGATCAATGCCGAGATTCTCACCGCCAACGGGCCGGTGATCCTCTACTAGTTCGTCACTCCGGCGTGACGTAGGCGGCGGTGATGCCACCGTCGATGATCAGCGACTGACCCGTCATCCAACTGCTCTCGTCGGACGCCAGGAACAACGCGCCGTTGGCGATCTCGCTCGGATCTCCGAATCGACCCATCGGTATGTGAACGAGACGTCGGTTGCGCTTGGCGTCGTCGCTCAGGAACTTGGCCAACATCGGCGTCATGATGGGACCCGGACACAACGAGTTCGCCCGAATGCCCTGACGCGCGTAGATGACGGCGATCTCGCGGGTCATGGCCAGGACGGCTCCCTTCGACGCCGTGTAGGCCACCTGCGGGGTGGCGGCCCCCATGTGGGCCACGAAACTGGCCACGTTCACGATTGATCCACCGCCCGATTCGAGCATCGCCGGGATCGCGTATCGGCAACCCAGCAGAACACCCTTCACGTTGATGTCCATGGTGCGCTGGTACGTGTCGATCGAGGTGTTGGTGGGGCCGTCGTCATCACTGAGCATCACGCCCGCGTTGTTGTACAGAACGTGCAGTCCACCGAAGGTTTCCACGGCGTGGGCCACGGCGGCCTCGACCGAGGACTCGTCGCTCACGTCGCACCGCACGAACGTGGCCTCGCCGCCGGCGGCATCGATGGCGTCGACGACCTCGTCGCCGTCGACCACGTCGGCCACCACGACCATGGCGCCCTCGCGGGCGAAGAGTTCCGCTCCCACGCGACCGAGCCCGGATGACCCTCCGGTGATGATCGCGACCTTGCCCGACAGACGTCCCATGATGCTCCCTCGTGTTCGGCTTCCCACGATACTTCCCGCCCTCCCCGTGCGACCGACAAGACTGGGAGCATGACCGATCGTGGAACCGAGTTGCGCATCGTTTCGTGGAACATCCACGGTGCCGTGCGCCCCGACCTCGACGACCTCTCGACGACGCTCGCCTCGTTCGATGCCGACGCGATCGGGCTGCAAGAAGTGCGTCGTCATCAAGCACGACGCCTGTCGATCAACCTCGGATATCACTGCGTTTGGGTCTTCAAGCACAACGGCTACTCGCGGTTTCTGCCCCGATTCGCCGAGGGGCTGGCGATCCTGTCGCGCTGGCCCATGACCCACGACGGTGACACCGAACTGGGCGGACCACGCTCGCGTTCGGACTTCCGACGTCGGGTCGCGGCATGGGCCACCATCGAACATCCCGACGGTGATTTCTGTTTCGTCGACACCCATTTGGCGTCGGGCAACGATGCCGAGGAACGCGTTCGACAAGCGTCCGATGTGCATCGACTGCTACGCGATGGGCTGATTCAAGATTGTCACCACGACGACCACGAGCATGACGATCGACGTGAGCCGCCGACGTTGGTGGTGGGCGACCTGAACGATCATCGCGAACCCGACGTGGTGAACGCACTCGCTGGCGACCTTCTCCGCGACGCGTGGGTGATCGCCCCCGGCCGTTCTCGCAGCGGACTCACCAACCCGGCGTCGGCCCCACATCAACGTCTCGACCACGTTCTGATTCCCCGCGAATGGTCGGTGTCTCGAGTCGAGGTGCCCGACCCCGACGATGCCTGGTCACGGCGATCGGATCACCTGCCGGTGATCGTCACGGTTCAGATGCGCTCGAAGTAACGCTTCAATTCCCAGTCGGTGACGGTGTCGTTGAAGTCCTCCCACTCGGCCTCCGCCGAGCGCAGGATCCAATGGTGCACCTCGTCGCCGAAACACTCCCGAGCGACACTGCTGTTGCGCCACAGATCGATGGCATCGGGGAGGTTCCACGGAACGCGCGCGACGCCACGGTCTTCGTACCCGTTGCCCTCGAACGGAGGCGCTGGCTCCAACCCGTGCCTGATCCCGTACAGGCCTCCGGCGATGGTTCCGGCGAACACCAGATAGCTGACGGCATCGGCACCCGGGATGCGGTTTTCCACGCGGGTGGATGAACCGTGTCCCACCTTGCGGAAGCCCACGGTGCGATTGTCGACACCCCAGCCCACTCCCGTCGGAGCCCATGAACCCGGCTTGAATCGTCGGTAGCTGTTCACGGTCGGTGCCCACAACAACGAAAACTCGCGAGCCGTGGCGATCTGACCGGCGACGAACTGCCGGAACAACGTGCTGGCGCCGTGCTCCCCGTGTTGGTCGTCGAACAGCGGCGTCACGCCGTCGAGCGACCAAAGGCTCGCGTGGACGTGACACGACGAGCCGACATCGGACATGGACGGCTTGGCCATGAAGGTGACCGATCGGCCGTGAGCAGCGGCGATCTCCTTGGCAGCGTTCTTGTAGACGTGATTACGGTCGGCCATTTCGAGCGCGGTGGAGTAGGACAGGTTGATCTCGTGCTGACCCCGACCTGCCTCACCCTTGGTGAATTCCACCGGCACTCCCGCACCCTCGAGTGCACGACGAATCTCCCCGATGACGTACTCGTCCCGGGTGGTCTGCAGGATGTTGTAGTCCTCGGCGAAATTCGAGTGGGTCCTCAGACCGGCGTACCCGCGCGCGTGGGCGTCCTCGTAGCTGTCGCGATACAGATAGAACTCGATCTCACTGCCCACCATGGGCAGAAAGCCCAGTGACGTCGCGGCTTCCACCTGACGACGAAGGATGGTGCGCGGAGCGACTTCCACCAGTTCATCGGTCTCGGTCGAGAAGAGATCGCACATCACGAGCGCGGTGCGAGGCACCCACGGAAGCACTCGAACGGTGTTCCAGTCGGCACGCGCGACCATGTCGCCATAGCCCTTGTCGAAGCTGGAGAATTTGAATCCCGCGGAGGGATCGTTCTCGATGTTGCACGTGAGCAGATAGTCGCAGTTCTCGGTGCCGTGGTCGGCCACGTGATCGACGAAGAATCGTCCGGAGGCGCGCTTGCCTACCAGACGTCCGTAACGATCGACGAACGCCATGATGACCGAGTCGATGACGCCCTCGTCGATGAGAGCCGTCAGTTCGTCGCGTGACATCACCGGGCGGGTCAGCATGCGGTCACGCTACCCAGCCCGGAACCGGCTACTTCTTCTTGGCCGGGGCCGCCTTCTTCGCGGGAGCTTCCTTCTTGGCGGGAGCCGCCTTCTTCGCGGGCGCGGCCTTCTTCGCGGGAGCTTCCGCCTTGGCCGGTGCCGCCTTCTTGGCGGGCGCGGCCTTCTTCGCGGTCGCCTCCTTGGCCGGGGCTTCCTTCTTCGCCGGAGCGGCCTTCTTGGCCGGGACTTCCTTGGCCGGGGCCTCCTTGGTCGGGGCCTCCGTGGACGGCTCTTCCCACATCGGCGTCTTGGCGGCGGGCTTGGCGGCCTTCACGGGCTTCAACACACCTTTGGCCAATGCGTCATCGAGGTAGGCCTCGGCCTCCTCAGGCGTCACCTTCAGGGCCGGAGCGATCTCGGAGATCAGGTTCACACGCGCCCGTTCGTACATGGTGCGCTCGGCAGCGGACAACGACGCGTCACGGTTTCGCGAGGCCAGGTTTCGCACCACTTCGGCGACCTGATAGACGTCACCGCTCTTCAACTTCTCCTGGTGGTTCTTGAAACGACGACTCCAGTTCGACGGCACGCGCGGATCGGCCTTGGCCAACACCGCCACCAGGTCCTCGAGTTCGTCGGGCGAAACCGGCGGACGCACACCGACGTCGTCCACCTTGGCCATGGGCACCATGAGGCGCATCTCGCCGATCACGGCTTCGAGGATGAGATATTCCTGGGCCTTGCCGGTGCTCAACGGGTCTTCCTTGCGGATCGCGATGACCTTGCACGCACCGTGCTGGGGGTAGATGACCGTGTCACCCTTCTTGAACTTCACGCGAACCTCGCTTCGTCACCGTCGACGCCCGACACCTGGGTATTCGGGCAAACCGAGATTGTACGACCACCACGGGGCGATTGGACAAGCGAATGGCCATCAAGTCGGGTCGATTCCACACTGTTCGTACCCTCGACGCGACGCGAATCAGGGGTCGACGGTCTCCTTGCGACGGATGAAACAGAACTCGTTGCCCTCGGGGTCTCGCATCACTTGGAACCAGTTCCATGGTTCCTCGACCGGAACGCCGAATCTGACGGCACCGATCGCCGTCGATGCCACCACGGCGGCCTCGATGTCGGCCACGTCGAGGTCCAGATGCACGCGATTCTTCACGACCTTGTCCTCCGGCACCTGTTGAAACCCGAGATGGCCGAACACGGGGACGTTCTCGATCACGATGTAGTCATGGTCGTGCGGCTCCGACTCGAGATTGCCGCCCACCAGCGCGCACCAGAATTCCGCCAGTCGCGTGGGGTCGTGGCAGTCGAAGGTGACGGCGAGTGGTACTGCGATGGGCATACGACGATGGTACGACAGACACAAATTCGCGTCTCGGCACTTGGCGCCCTCGGCACGATTCGAACGTGCGCGCTACGGATTAGAAGGCCGTTGCTCTATCCAACTGAGCTACGAGGGCAATCCGATGGGCAGGCTACTGCCCCGAGAGTCTTCGTCTCAGGAGATCCAACGCCGAGATGACCGCCATCTGCCGCATCTGGTCGCGTTGCCCGGGCATGCGCAACAACGTCGCGGTGCCCGGTTGATCCGGCAGAGCCACCCCGACCCACAACGTGCCCACGGGTTGACCATCCTGTTCGGTGGGTCCGGCCACTCCGGTGAGGGACAGTCCGACGGATGAGCCCAGCGCACGACGCGCCCCCTCGGCCATGGCGATGGCGGCTCCCTCGCTCACCACCGGACCGCGGGGAACGTCGAGCAGGTCGAACTTCACGTCACTGGCGTACGACACCACGGACCCTCGGAACACATCACTGGCGCCGGGGATGGACGTCAACCGACCCGCGACCAAACCACCCGTCACCGACTCGGCCAATCCCAGCGACCAACCCCGCTCACGCAACGAGTCCAGTACGACGGATTCCATGTTCTGGCTGTCACGACCGAACACCACGTCACCCACGAGAGAACACACTCGCGTGTCCCATTCGTCCAACAACGCCGCGGACTCGGCCACCGTCGCACCCTTGGCGGTGAGACGCACTTTGATCCCCTCCCAACCGCTGGCGAGGAAGGCCAGCGTGGGATTACCGATCCTCTCGAGCTCGTCGATCACCGGATCGAGTCGCTCGTTCAGTCCACTCTCGCTCTCGCCCCACGTGCGAATGACGCGACTGGCGATCACCGACGTGTCGCCTCCGCGCCGGCGCAGATCGGGCAGCACGGCGCGTTCCATCATGTCGTGCATCTCGTGGGGAACCCCGGGAACCGCGTAAACCACCTTGTCCCCCACCGGGCAGATGAGGCCCGGCGCGGTTCCACGCGTCTGATGGATCACGGAGGCTCCATGCGGAACCATGGCCTGTCGAAGGTTGTTGTCGGCCATGCGGCGTCCGCGCGACTCGAAAATGGAACGAATCACGTCGGCGATGTCGTCGTGCATCTCGAGTGGTTGCCCCATCAACTCGCTGATCGCCTCGCGGGTGAGATCGTCGTGTGTCGGCCCGAGACCACCGCACATGATCACCGCGTCCGCGTCGGCCAGCACCGAACGCAGAACGTCCACGATGCGGTCGCGATTGTCGCCCACCTTGATCTGGATGAGGGAGTCGATCCCGTTCGCGGCCAATTGCTCCCCGATCCACGAGGAGTTGGTGTCGACGATCTGCCCGAGAAGTAGTTCGGTTCCGACGGCGATCACCGAACAGCGCACGTCATCCCACCGTCGCCGGAGTGGCACCGCGAAGTCGGTGCGCCCGCCACATGTATTGCAATCCGCTCACGACGGTGAACACCACCGAGATCCAGAGCAACCACAGCCACAACCACGTCGCGTCCGACGACGTGATCGGGGCGATCGCGAAAGCCACACTCAACTGTTGGAACAACGTCTTCCATTTCGCCAGACGACTGGCCGGAACACTGACGCCCTTGGCGCCCACCAGCACTCGGTACATGCTGATCGCCACCTCGCGCGCGCCGATGATGGCCACCGGAACGATCCAGTAGATGTCACGGCTGACGAGGGCGAACATCGCTCCGAGCACCAGGACCTTGTCGGCCAAGGGGTCGAGGAACGCGCCCGAACGCGTCGCTCCGTGACGTCGGGCCAGGTATCCGTCGATGCCGTCGCTCGAGCACAGGACGAACCACAAGGCGAAGGCGACCCACGAACCCCGGGACGAATCCGGAATCACGACGAACATCAACGGTGAGACGAGGATGCGACCCACCGTGACGGCGTTGGCCCACGTGGCGATGGCATTGGGGTCGACCGGCACGGATTCATCGTGCCACACCGAACCTCCGGAAACCGACTTCGTGTCGGTCGGCGACTCGACCGCTCAGTCGGCGACGAGATCGGGACCCATCGCGGACCGCACCGTGACGGTGTGGAATTCTCCCACCGCGAGCGACGTCGGCACCTCGACGATTCCGTCGATCTCGGGCGCCTCGCGGTGACCACGACCGACGCCGATTTCGTCCACCAACACCGTGATCTCCCGGCCCACGAGATCGTCGCGACGACGCGCCGTGATGGAGTCCTGCAGTTCGGAGAGCTCGGCCAATCGATCGCGCATCAGACCCTGGGGAACGGCGCCATCGAGGTCGTACGCGTACGTACCTTCTTCGGGGGAATACGCGAAGAAGCCGCACCAGTCCAACTGCGCCTCGGTCACGAAGTCCAACAGTTGGTCGTGATCCTCCTCGGTTTCGCCGGGATAGCCCACGATGAAGTTGCTCCGGAACGCGGCCTCCGGCTCACGACGACGGATGTCGGCGATGCGGTCCAGGAAGCGGTTGCCGTCACCCCATCGGCGCATCCGACGCAACAAGGGCTTGCTCACGTGTTGCAGCGACAAATCGAAGTACGGAACACCGCTGTCGAGGATCGCGGCGATCAGCTCGTCGGAGAGATCGCTCGGGTACAAATACAAGAGACGCGTGCGGTCGACGCGCTCACTCACGGCCCTCACCAGAGGAACGATGGAACCCGCACCGAGTTCGTCTGGGCGGTCCTTGCCGTAGCTCGCCAGGTCCTGGGCGATCAGCACGATCTCGCGAGCCTGCAACTCGTCGACCTCACGGAGGATCGAGTCCACGTCACGACTGCGTTGCGGTCCGCGGAACGACGGAATCGCGCAGAATCCGCACGAGCGGTCGCAACCCTCGGCGATCTTGACGTAGGCCCACGGCGACGAGCTCTTCGGACGCGGCAGGTTCAACAGATCGAGCGTGGGCACGGGCGCGGAACCCACGGGGATCAGTTTGCGCGACGGGGCCGGCTGCACCGGCACACCGAACCCGGCCACCAGATCCACCTCGGGCAGTTCGGCGGCCAACTCGGCGCCGTAACGCTCGGCCATGCAACCGGTGACCACCAGACGCGACGACTCGCGACGCTGCTCGTCGAGACTGAGAATGGTGTCGATGGACTCCCGACGGGCCTCGTCGATGAACGCACAAGTGTTCACCACCACCAAGTCCGCTTCGTCGGCGGAATCGACGGCCACCATGCCGTCGGCCAACAACGTTCCGATCAGCTTGTCGGAGTCGACCTGGTTCTTCGGACAGCCGAGCGTCTCGACGTAGAAGCTCTTCTGCTGGCCCGACACGCTCGTCAGGCTACCGGTCGGCTCAGGCCGAGTGGGCGAGGCGCAGCCCCGGCCAGGGCCATTCCATCCGAACCAATCGACCGGTACCCGACAAGGTGATCCACGCCGTATTCGAACCGTCGGCGGCGAAGCAGATGTTGGTGGTCAACAAGTCGCCGGTGGCGATGTGACTCAGGATGTCACCGTTGGGCGCGATGACGGTGATGCCACCGTTCACCAAGGTCGCCACGCACACGTTGCCGGCGCCGTCGACGGCCAGCGAATCGAGCAGCTGCAAACCGGACAGTCCGCACAACACCGCGCCGGTGTCGCCGGGCATGGTCGGCGCCAGCACTCCGGGCGACACGATGTCGCGCTGGAACACGCGACCGGTGTGCGTCTCGGCCCAGTACACCTTCTTCCCATCGGGCGACAGCCCGATTCCGTTGGGGGACTCCGCGGGGAAGTCCACCTCCACGATCGACGATCCGTCGGCCTTCGCGTAATAGATGCCCGTCAGGTCGCTCGTGCGGGCCGTCAGGTCACGAATGCCGTGGTCGGTGAAATAGAAGCCACCATGAGTATCGAACACCAGGTCGTTCGGCGCGCGCAACGGACGCCCGTCGCACGAGGTGTAGAGATCCGTCACCGCACCGGTGGACAAGTCGACTCGCTGGATGCGACCACCGCTGTACTTCGTCGGGTCGAACGGCCCGGGGAACGACATTCCACCGAAGTCGATCTCGGTGAAGCATCCGCCGTTGTTGCACAGGTACAGCGCACCATCGGGACCGATGGCCGCGCCGTTCGGTCCGCCCACGATCTCGGCGACGGTCTCTTTCGAACCGTCGGGTCGCACGCGGGTGATGCGCGGCCCGAACATCTCGACCAGGATCACACTGCCATCAGCCATGGCGATCGGGCCTTCGGGGAACTTCAACCCCGAGGCGACTTCGATGATTTCCCCCGTGTTCGTCATACCCCGATCATGCCATGCCGGCACGAACGTGTTTTCAGCCGAGAGCTTCGTACTCCTCGACCGTCATCAACACCTCGCGGGCCTTGCTGCCCACGCTCGGACCCACCACACCTCGTTCTTCGAGCAGGTCCATGATTCGTCCGGCGCGGGCGAAGCCCACTTTCAACTTTCGTTGCAGCATGGACGTGGAACCGAGCTGACTGCGAACCACCAGTTCCATGGCGGCCTTCAACAGGGTCTCATCGTCGTCATCGTCGCTGTAGCTCTCGGTGATGGCCATGCCGGCCGGGCTTCCGGCCGCGGGCTCGTCGCCCTCGACGCCCTTCACGTAGGTCACCTCGGGGGCCTGCTTGCGCCAGTGGGCCACCACCTTGCGCACCTCGTCCTCCTCCACCCAGCAACCCTGGATTCGTTGAGCGACCGAGGAGTTGCCCGGGAGCAACAACATGTCACCCTTGCCCACCAGCTTCTCGGCACCCACCTGATCGAGGATGACGCGGCTGTCGGTCTGACTGGACACCGAGTACGCGGCACGGGCGGGAACGTTGGCCTTGATGACTCCGGTGATGACGTTCACCGACGGACGCTGGGTGGCCACGATGAGGTGAATACCCACCGCGCGGGCCTTCTGCGCGATTCGCGTGATGCTCTCCTCCACGTCGCGAGCGGCCACCATCATGAGGTCGTTCAGCTCGTCGACCACCACCACGATGAAATACATGCGCTCGGCGACCGTGTCGGCGCCCTTCTCGGCCTGGATCTCACCACGATCGAACGCGGCGTTGTAGCCCGTGATGTCGCGATAACCCATCTCGAACAGCAGGTCGTAACGACGTTCCATCTCCCGCACGGCCCAGGACAACGCGTTGGCGGCCTTCTTCGGATTGGTCACCGGTTGCGTGAGCAGGTGCGGCAGGCGCGCGTACTGGCCCATTTCCACCTGCTTGGGGTCGATCAGGATCATGCGCACCTGATCGGGGGTGGAACGCATCAGCAACGACGTGATGATGCAGTTGATTCCACTCGACTTACCCGCGCCGGTGGCGCCGGCGATGAGCAGGTGCGGGGTGGTGGCCAGATTCAGGAACACCGAGCGCCCGGCGATGTCCTTGCCGACGGCCACATCGAGCGGATGGGTCGCCAGCTTCGACTCGGCCGACGACATGATGTCGCCGAGCGACACCAGTTGACGCGAACGATTGGGCACCTCGATGCCGATGAGCGACTCGCCGGGAATCGGCGCCAGGATTCTCACGTCGGTGGCGGCCATCGCATAGGCGATGTCCTTTTGCAGGCTGGTGACGCGAGCCACCTTCACGCCGGGATGCAGTTCCAGTTCGTAGCGGGTGACGGTGGGGCCGACGGTACGACCCTTCAACGTGACCTCCACACCGTGGGACCGCAACGACTCCTCGAGCAATCTTCCACGCTCGCTGATCTCGGCGTCGTCGATGGCCTGCTTGCCCGAGCGACTGAGCAACGACGCGGCGGGCAGAACCCACTCGCTCGGCGGGGCCGGCGGCGTGTCCAGTCGTCCCTGCGAATGCTGCTCCTCGGCTTCGGCCCGCGTCGCACGCTTGCGGCGCGCCGGCTTCTCGGCGGGCTCGTCGACTTCCTCCTCGGATTCGGCGGCGACCTCGTCATCGGCGACATCCGACTCGGCGGTGTCGTCGTCGGCGAGGAACGGGTCGAACATTCCACCCTCGCCTTCCACGTCGTCGACCTCGTCGTCGTGCTCGTCGTGGGACCGATCGTCAGCGTCGGTATTCATGACCGCGCGCAAGTTGGACCCGATGCCGCCGAACAACCGCGAGAGGGCGGCGGCCACGACGGTGATCATGGCCTTGAGTCCCATGTTGGTGATGAGCAACAGCGAACCGAGCGCCAGAGCCACGAAGACCAACGATGCTCCGATGGGGCCGATCAAGGATGAAAGGGTTTGACCGACGGCCGCGCCGAACCAGCCGCCGGCACCACCCAGTTCGTCGACCCCGGTGTACGCGTCGGGGCCGCGCAGAACGTGCAACTGCCCGAGCGCCGCCGACACCATGGCACCCCAGCCCAGGGCCAACTTCATCCGACTGGGAGCCTGATCGCCCCGCAACAACGCCACCCCGATCGCGATGGACACCAGCGGCAGCCCGTAGCGGGCCAGACCCATGATCGCCCCGAGCGCGGTGTCCGTGCCGCGACCGACCGGACCCGCCAGGCGGACGTAGACGGCCAGGCCGATGAGCACGCCCAACACGAAGAACGCGATGGCCGAGAGCTCGTGCTCGCGCCCCGACAGAGCCTCACGGACCTCACCTCGGGCGTTCGACGGCTTGCGGACGCCCGACGGCGGGGTTTCCACGGCCGACGCAGATCGCGAACCCGAACGCGAGCCCGTCGAGGCCCCCGTCTTCTTGCGGGATCCGGAGGGTTTGGTGCTGGCCATCAGGGGAAACGCTAACAAGCGGGGGTATGAGTGTTCGGGCATACCCCCGCGTGATGACCGGGTGGTCGGGGCGAAAACGATGCCGCTCCGCAGGACCTATTCGGCGTCGGTGCCGATGATCGTGCCGTCACCGTCGACCATCACCGCCAACTCGCCGCCTTTGACCGAGCGCATCAACACGCGGTATTCGGTCCGAAGGGCCGCTCCCCCGGTGCCGGCTCCGGTGATCACGAACATCTGTGGCTCACTGTCGGGCAATTCGGCGATCACGTCGTCCAACACGCGGTCGACCTCCACGTCCACCACGCCTCGGACGAACGTGGTTCCCTCGGCCGCCACCGGTGCGGTCGGCCCGTTGAGTGACTCACCGTCGAAGATGTATTGGACGACCGACGTCCCCTCCACCGCGACGAACACGTTCACCACCAACGAGGTGGCGTTGACCTCGAAATAGGTGGTCCCTTCCCCCGTCTCGTTCTCCACGGCGTCGAGGGCCGCTTCGATCAGGTCCACGCGCAGTTCCGGCGCCTCGCGAACATCGGCATCACCGCCACATGCAATGACCAACCACAGCGATGCGCCCGCGAGCAACGCCGACGTGACCCTCCCGCGTCGCACGGACTCAGACCTCCATGACGACGGGCACGATCATCGGACGACGCTTGGTGCGTTCCGACACGAACTTCCCCGCAGCGCGGCGAACATCCTTTTCCAGACCCTCGGGGTCGCGAACTCCCTCGGCCAAGGCCTTCTCGACCGCCGAGGCCACCGCATCGCAGGCCTCGTCCAACAAATCTTCGGCCTCGGGTGCGTAGACCCAACCGCGCGTGATGATCTCGGGACCGGTGAGCACCTTGCCGGTGGAGGTGTCGACGGTGACGATGACCACGACCACGCCCTCTTCGGCGAGCACACGACGATCGCGCAACACGCCGTGGCCGACGTCGCCCACGATTCCGTCGACGTACAACATGCCCGCCGGGACTCGACCGGACGCCGCCAGACCGTCATCGGACAACTCGAGCACGTCTCCGTCCTCGCACAACAGGATGTGATCCCGCTGCACTCCCATCAGTTCGCCGAGCTTTGCGTGCGCCACGAGATGTCGATACTCGCCGTGCACCGGCACGAACCACTCGGGCTTCACGATGGACAGGTACGTCTTCAGTTCGTCGGCCTGGGCGTGACCGGTGGCGTGCACGTCGGCGATTCCCGAGTGCACCACTTCGGCACCCGCGCGCAACAAACCGTCGATCACCCTCGTCACGTTGAACTCGTTGCCCGGAATGGCGTGGCTCGAGAGGATGACCGTGTCGTGCTCCCCCACCTTCAACAATTTGCTGTCGCCTCGCGCCATCAACGACAACGCCGACATGGGTTCGCCCTGGCTGCCGGTGGAGATTACGCACACCTTGTGGGGCGGATAGTCGGCCGCTTGCTCGATGTCGATGAGAGTGTCGTCGGGAACCTTCAGCACGCCGAGGTCCCGGGCCATGCGAACGTTCTTCTGCATCGAACGACCGACCGTGGCCACCTTGCGACCGGTGCCGACGGCGGCGTCGATGATCTGTTGCACCCGATGAATGTGACTCGCGAACGACGCGGTGATGATGCGCCGATCGCGATGCTCGTGGAACAAGGCCCGCAGGACCGCGCCGATGCTGGTTTCGCTCGGCGCGTGACCGTGCTCCTCGGCGTTGGTCGAGTCGCACAGCAACAAACGCACTCCCTCGGTGCTGGCGATGGCGCCGATGCGCGCCAGATCCGTGCGACGACCGTCGACCGGCGTGAGGTCCAACTTGAAGTCGCCCGAGTGCAAGATGACCCCTTGTGGCGTGTGCACCGCCACGGCGAAGGCGTGCGGAACCGAGTGCGTCACGGGGATGAACTCCACGTCGAAGGGGCCGATCATCCGACGTTCGCCGTCCCGCACCACCACCAAATCGGTGCGCCCCAGAAGTCCGGCTTCCTCGATTCGACTGCGCGCCAGCCCCAGCGTGACGGCCGAGCCGAACACCGGGAACGACAGCTCGCGCAACAGGAACTGCAACGCCCCGACGTGATCCTCGTGACCGTGCGTGGCCACGCAACCCACCACGCGGTCGGCGTTCTCACGCAACCACGTGAAGTCCGGCAAAACCAAGTCGATGCCGTGCATGTCGACGTCGGGGAACATCAGGCCACAGTCGATGAGGAGCAGCTTGTCGTCCTGCTCGATCACCATGCAGTTACGACCGATCTCACCCAGTCCCCCGAGGAAGACCACCCGCACCGGATTCGGCATCAGTTGCCCTTCGATCGGGCCGCCCGAAGATTCGCCCACACCTTCGAGGCGCGTTCGGCGACGAATTCGGCCGGCGGTCCCATGGGGAGACGACACTGACCGACCGGCACCCCGAGCATGTTCATCATCACCTTGCTCGGAATGGGGTTCGGGGAGTCGTCACCGGTCTCGTACGAGAAACTCTCGAGGAGGCGAGCGTTCACCGCGCGCGCACCCGCGACGTCACCGGCGTTCCACTTGGCGAACATCTCCTGATGATCGACGGCCGACCAATGCGTCGCCACTCCGATGACACCGACCGCGCCCACCGCCAGCAACGGCAGCGTGAGCCCATCGTCGCCGCTGTACACCTCGAACCCCGCGGGGGCCTGATTGATGACGTTCGCCGTCTCGGCCGGATTCCCCGCGGCATCCTTCAAAGCAACCACGTTGGGAACCTCGTGCGCCAACTTCAGCAAAGTCGGGGTGTTGATCTTGCGACCCGAACGAACCGGGATGTCGTAGACCACGATCGGAAGCCCCGTGGAGTCGGCCACCGCGCGAACGTGGGCCTCGATGCCCGATTGTGGCGGACGGTTGTAATAGGGACACACGACGAGAATCCCGGCGGCTCCGAGCTTGGTGGCCTCCTTGGTCATGTGGATGGAATGCAAGGTGTCGTTGGTGCCGGTACCGGCGATCACGGGGATGGACACGCTCTCGATCACCGCGACGAAGAGGCTCAGGCGCTCGTCGTCGGTGAGCACCGGCGCCTCGCCGGTGGTACCGGCGATCACCAGACCGTCGTTGCCGTTGGCTTCGAGCCACTTGGCGAGATTGCGCGCGCCATCCAGATCGAGCGAACCATCGTTCTTGAATGGTGTCACCATCGCGGTGATCACCTGTCCGAAGCGGGCCATCAGAAAGATCCTTCCTTTGCGCGATCGATGCCTTGCGACAGGATCAAGTCCTCGTGCAGTTCCATCCACACGTCGTGGAAGGACCCGCACATCACACCGGTGAACATGTTGGTCCGTCCCGCCACGACCGCGTCGCACGTGGACGCCAGACGAGGAACGTAGGGGGAAAGACGGCCGAGAATTCCGCTCATCGTCGTCACGACGGGTGCCGTGTCACCATGAAGGTCGACGAGCCGAGCGACGACCTTCTGGTCGTAACTCGCGTCGGAGTGATCGTTCGGAGCGCCGTCACGCAGCTGCCAGTCGCCACACAACTCCTTGAAGGCCGTGTTCAACTCGAGAAAACCGTGGTAGTGAACGCGCAAGGCATCGAGATCCACCGACGCGACATCGCAGGCCAGCACCTTGGGGTGCTCGGCCTTCCCCGCCGGGGTCAACTGCCACAGCGCACGGGCCTCACGAAACATGGCCCACTCGGCGGCGGCCAGATCGGCGAGGTGGCTTTCGACCTCGGCGTGCCCGAGAGCCGTCATCTCGGCCAGGGTCTCGCTCTTGGCGAAACCCTTGATGCGCAGGGCGTGGTGGGTGAGAAATCGGGCATCGTGGGTCACGTTGCGTTCAGAAGACATACGCCGACGAGCGTAGTGCTCACGCCCCGCCCCCGACCGACAAGTATGTTCGGGACGTGGACGAATCGTCAGCCGAGACCGCGCGCACGACGTTGGTCGTCATCTTCGGCGGACAATCCGCCGAGCACGACGTCAGCTGTGTCACGGCGGCCCATGTTCTGCGAGCCATCGATGCACGCAAGTACTCGATCGTCGCCATCGGCATCGATCGTGGCGGTCGATGGCATCTCGCCGAGGGGGCCATGGCCGCCCTCGACCGTGGCCCCGACGAACTCCCCGCGCGACTCGATGCGACCGGTCGCGAGGTGTCGTCCGCTCCGGTGCTCAGTGCCGCGGCGGCCTCCGGTCCCGTCGTGGTGATGCCCTTGCTCCACGGGCCTCTCGGCGAGGACGGAACGATCCAGGGAATGCTCGAGTTGATGGACCTTCCCTATGTCGGAACCGGAGTGCTCGGCTCCGCGTTGGGAATGGACAAGGCCATGGCCAAGAACGCGCTCATGGCCTTCGGTGTTCCGCAACCGAGCTTCGTGGCGCTACGTGAGCACGAGGTGACGACCGCTCGCCTCGATGAGGTCGTCGACACTTTGGGTCTACCGCTCTTCGTGAAGCCCGCGAACATGGGCTCGTCCGTCGGCGTGGCCAAGGTGTCCTCTGTCGAGGAGATGATGCCGGCCGTTCGATCGGCGCTGG
>Ga0315905_10000408_pt1 | contig 47432 bp, 34 predicted proteins | sample LakEriMetagenome_5_FD_203522 | JGI IMG/M metagenome (GOLD analysis project Ga0315905, IMG submission 203522) | Freshwater fungal communities from buoy surface, Lake Erie, Ohio, United States - Buoy 4 MA121 | ecosystem: Environmental > Aquatic > Freshwater > Lake | place: USA: Lake Erie, Ohio...
GCCGGAATCAACTTCGACCATTTCCACATGGGCGACCTGCTGCGCCTTGTGCACAAGCATCCGGATGCTGAGGTGGCGGCGATCTGCGACGAACAGCCGGAGCGCATGACAGATGCGCAGCGGAATTCCGGCCTGCGCGACGATCAGGTCTTCACCAGCATCTCCGAATGCCTTGAGCGCACGCGGCCGGATGCGGTGATCCTTTGCCCGGCCGCGGCACGGCATGCCGAGTGGCTGGAGAAGGTGATCTCGGTGCATCCCTGCCCGGTGATGGTGGAGAAACCATTCGCGGCGACCCTGGCGGAAGCTGACCAGATGATCCGGCTCATGGAATCTGTGAATCAACCGCTCGCGGTGAACTGGCCGCTGTGCTGGGTGCCGGCGCATGCCACTTCCTACCGGCTCGTGCAGGAGGGCGTGATCGGGCAGCTCCGCGAGGTGCACTTCTACGACGGCAACCGCGGGCCTCTGTGGCACGGAGCGGATAAAATCGAGATGGAACCCACCGCGGAACGGAAGGCGGCGAGCTGGTTTTATAAGAAGAGTGAGGGCGGCGGCTCGCTGCTGGATTACCTCGGCTACGGCACCACTCTCGCGACGTGGTATTTCAATGGCGCGGCACCGCTGGAAGTGACCAGCGTGGTGGACAGCACACCCGGCCTGGAAGTGGATGAGCACAGCATCACAGCAGCCCGCTACCCCTTTGGTCTCTCGAAGTTTGAAACCCGGTGGGGAACGCTGACGGACCCATGGACTCATCAGCCGCTGCCGAAATGCGGCTTTGTTCTGAAAGGCAGTGACGGCAGCATCAGCAGCTATGATTACGAGCAGACGGTGCGTGTGCAAACCCGGCAGCGCCCGGAAGGCTGGGATGTGCCCGTGGACACCGCTGCTCCGCCCATGCAGAACCCGGTGCAGTATTTCCTGCACTGCCTGAGCCAGGGGTTGCCGATTGGCGGGCCGCTGTCGGTGCAAACCTCCCGTATCGGGCAGCAGATGGTGGATGCAGCGGTGCTTAGTGCCGCGGAAAAGCGAACCGTGCGGCTGCCAGCCTAACCGCTCAAGCGGGGACGAGTTCCGTCGGACTGATGGTCCCTGCGGGGACACCAGGGAAGTTCTCCTCTACGAACCGGTCCCACACTTCACGGGTGTGCCGGGAGAGCAGTGCCTGCATCTCCCGGCGGCAACCGCCGCAGATCATCAGTTCATGAATCAAACGCCGGCCGACACAGGCACCGGAGAGGGAGAACTCCACCTCTCCATCTTCGCCCCGCGCATTGCCGCACACCGCGCAGGTCCAGCGCCCGAGATTTAGCGAGACCCGCTGCCGGTGAAATTCATGCAGCTGTTCCGTGGATTCTGCAGAGAACTCCTGGAGCACACCGCCGTAGCACTGATCGCAGAGGGCATACTCATAAATGGCCTCGTTCTGCCGATAGAGTTTAAAGATTTGATAGCCTCCGGAAATCCCGGCCAGCATTTCGCCGCAGCGGGTGCAGCTTTGGAAGGGGCGCTCCTCGTATTCGGAGTGAAACTCGCGGGGGATGTCAGTGGGAGAGTCCGGCATGTTGATTGAATTGGACGGCAGGAACCGTAAGATGCGGCATGATGAATCCATCCCCACTGCTCCGCAACACGTTCGCCGCCAGTCTGCTTTTCACCCTCGCTGCCGCCGCCGAAGGCTGGCCAGTATGGCGCGGCGACGCCGCTATGACCGGGGTCGCCAGGGAGACACTCGCATTCCCCCTGCCGCTGGCGTGGAAATTCCAGGCAGCCAAACCCGTGAAAGCCACCGCCGTGAGCGACGGCAGCCGCTTTTACATCGGCGATGCGAAGGGCAAATTCTTCGCGCTGAATGCCGCGGACGGAAAACCCGCCTGGGAATTCGATACGAAGGACTCCATCGAGGGCAGCGCGCTGCTAACGGGCGGGCACGTCATCTTTGGCACGCTGGAGGGCACCGTTTACTGTCTGGAGGCAGCGAGCGGCAAAGAGGTCTGGAAGTTCAAGACCGATGCTGAAGTGCGCGCTGCGCCCAATGTGTTTGAGCGTGCCGGGCAGCCTGCACTGGTACTGGCAGGCAGCTACGACAACCGGCTCTACGCCCTGAACAGCAAAGACGGGAGCAAAGTTTGGACCGTCGAGACCGGAAACTATGTGAACGGCAGCGCCGCAGTGATCGACGGGCTCACCGCCTTTGGCGGGTGCGACGGCTATGTCTATTTCATCCGCGCGGCGGATGGCACTGAGGCCGGCAAAGTGGAGGTCAAGAGCCCGGTTGCGAATACAGTCGCGGGCCGCGACGGCACGGCGGTGCTCTCGCATTATGGGCATGAAGTCATCGCGCTGGATGTGAAGAAGTTCGAGCCCCGGTGGGTCTATAATGAGCGGGAATTTGAATATTACGCATCGCCCGCGGTCACGGCCGACGGGATGGTCTTTGCAGGAGACCGTGGCAAACGCCTGCACTGTCTCAGCCTTGCAGACGGCTCCGAGAAGTGGGCCTTCCGTGCCAAAGGACGCGTGGACAGTTCACCGGTGGTGACCGGAGGGCATGTTATCTTCGGCAGCGATGACGGCAATGTCTATGCCGTGAGCACCAAAGATGGAAGCCTGGTGTGGAACTTTACCATAGGGCAGCCGGTGCAGAGCAGCCCCTGCATTGCCGGCGGACGTCTGGCCATCGGGGCGGATGATGGAATCATCTATTGCTTTGGCGGAGCGGCGAAGTGAAGCAGCGTCATGAAGACATTCGCACTCCTTGGTCTGCTCTCTGCCTCCACTTTCCACGCCGCCGCCCAGGCTCCCGGAGTCCCCATTGAGGCACCAGGCCAGTCGAACGGCGAAGCCGAAGTGATCGACAGGGCAGGAAAGCTGCGTGAAGCTGGCAAACTCTTCGCCGCAGAGAAATTCAAGGCACTGCTGGAAAAGCCGGTCCGGGAGGCCGTCACCCTGCCTGCCGCCAGGACCGCCACCCTAAGCCGCAGCGAGATTTACGAACTGGCCCGCCGCAGCCGGGTGCGGGTAGGCTGGTATTATCTGTGTCACAAGTGCAACCACTGGCACACCCGCCTCGCGGGCGGCTACCCGCTGACAGATGACGGCGTCATTGCCACCTGCCACCATGTAGCCAAGCCGGAGGACGACATGCGCGAGGGCTACCTCATCGTGGTGGATGCGGAGGGCACGGTGACCCCGGTGACTTCGGTTATAGCCTCCAGCCCAGGGCTGGACATCACGGTACTGCGTACCACGGGCGGCACGTTTCAGGCGATGCCTTTGAATGATCAAATCCGCCCTGGTGACGCGGCCTACTGCCTGAGTGACCCGCTCGGTCTGAATGGCTATTTCAGCGACGGCATGGTGAACCGGTTTTACCGAAAGCCAGACACTAAAAACGAAGCGGAAGCGCTTCGGCTTCACGTCAGCACGGACTGGGCACCCGGCTCCAGCGGTTCGCCGGTATTGGACCAGTGCGGCAATGTGATCGGTCATGTGTCCACCATTTCCACCATGGGTGAACCCGGCAGGCAGGGAGAAAAGAATGCGCCGCCGCGCCGGGGAAACACGCAGATCATCGTCCACGAGGCCAGTCCTGCCCGGAGCGTACTTCAACTGGTGCAGTCAGCTGCCGGAGAAGCACAAAAGGCCCCAGCGCCGGAAGAACCGGCATCGCCACCCGCAGAATCCCAGCCCTAAACGAAAACGCCCGCCCTCACTCCGGGGAGCAAAGGCGGGCGGCGATCGTTTTACGCTGGCTCAGGGCTTAATCACCCGAACACGCAGCTGACGGCGGACGTCGGAGGCAAACGGCACCGGCGCGCGGAAGGAGCGGGTAACACTGCCGTCCGGATTCTGCGTCTGCGATACCAGGACAGCATCCACATTCCATCCGCTCAGGTCGACGGCGGTTTCGGCAACCACCTGCACATCAGGCGTATTGGCAGCCTGAGTGAAGGTCATGACCGCGTAATTCGCCGGCGGCTCCATCCCCACAATCACTGCCTGGACACTGGCTGTGGGAACCTTGTCGGTGCTGCTCTGCGAGGCCGGATTCGTGCCCAGCATGTATTCCACGAGATCGCTGAGGCCGTCATTGTCATTGTCACCCAGACCATCAACGCTTGCGCCGAAACCGGTGGCCCAGAGATCGTAGCTGCAGTCAATTCCGCCCGGGTTGCCGTTCACCAGCGAGTGCTCGAACCAGCTGGCCGCGGAGGATTTATCGGCAGCGGCGGGACTCGTGCAGGTGAGCCAGATCGTCTTGCCGCCGTTGTCGGCTGCGATCGGCCACGGCGCGGCATCGTCGTAGGTGAAGTTGGCGATGTCCTGTGCGGTGGTGGTGTTGCGCAGGATGATTTGCTCGCCGCCATTGTCGAGTGTGCCGGAATAAACACCGGCGATCTTTGCCGACAGGCCCGGATAGACAGTATCGGGATAGCGCTGCTGGAATGCGGCGAGGTTGCTCACGAGCACACAGCGCTGGCCCGGGGCGAGGCTGGCGAGAGAGGACTGGTTGGTGAAGTCGAAGGTCAGACCGGTAGCGAAGGCGACGCCGTCCAGCTGCACGGTGTCGGTAGAAGAGACGTTCAGCAGTTCGATAAACTCGTAGTTGTCGCGGTCGGTCGCGGGGGCGACGAGCGGGCCGGACGGGTTGTAGTTGATTTCGCTAACCACGAGATTCGTGGAAGAGGCAGGCACTCCGACGACGAAGGCGAATTCATTCATGGCGGACCACCCCTGTGTAGAAGTCTGATAAACCCGGGCGCGAATGACTCCGGACTGCGTGGGGAAGACGCTGCCGCCGCTGGCCACCGTTAGGGAACCGGCACGGATGCCGCCACCGACTTCGCGAGGGTCGAGTTCGTCGAGACGGTAGTAAATCACGCCAACGTCCCCCGCGGTGTTGGGGTTCGTCATGGTGAACGATCCGCCCTGCGGGATGAGGCCGCCATTCTGGCTGTAAACCGGCGCATCCAGCAGCGGATAGAGCGGCATGGATACGAGCGTGGCATCGGCGGCTCCGGCGCTGGTGCCGGTGGCCTTGTCCTTATAGGCGCGCAGTTGCTGAATGATGCGGGCAGCACGGCCTGGGCCGGAGGATACCGCGAGATCCTCATTGCTGCCAAAGTTGACCCAGTTGATCAGGCGGGTCTTCGCGCTCAGCCAGTCATTCTTCGTGAATGGATTGGCGTTCTTGGAGTCACCCCAACGGGCGGATTCACACACGATGACCGGATCCAGAATCGCCGCGCGGGCATTGAAGCGGTTGATCACAGCAGTGTTGGTAAGCGCCCCGCCGTTGAAGAGCGCACGGTGAGCGCGGTCGCCGAACATCACGCGGTACTCTTTCGAGAATGCGAGGTCTTCGTGAATGTAGTGCGGGTTGCTCCGGGTGTAGTCGGCACCGGTATTATACATCGCCTGGCCCTTGTAATTGGAGCCTGAACCACCCCACGGACCGGTGCGGTCACGGCTGCGGCTGTTGGTCGTTTCCGGATCTGCCCCCATGCCGTGCTCGAAGTCGTGAGCAAAGAATGCGAAACCGTTGCTACCCAGCCGGTCCCTCATGCCGAACCAGTTGTTGGAGGCATTGTTGAGGAAGGTGGACATCGGGGCATCAAAGCTGCCGCAGTAGAAGGTGACCAGCAGGTAGTCAGCAAGGTTGTCCGCATCCAGCACACGGGGCGCCGTCACAGGATCCAGCGGCGTCACGCCATCGGCAGCGAGGTTCTGGATCTGGAAGTAGCGGGACGTGCGGTCGGTTTCGGTTGTCGTATTGAGGCGCAGTTCACGGGCGCGGTACCAGAGGCGCGCCCAGGCGCTGCCGGGAGTGGCGCTCGTGCCCTGAGCCATCGTGCCGTCAGTGGCTTCCGTGGTGTAATTGCCTCCGTTGCCGGCGGATTTGATGACATCGTAGTCGTCGTCATCACCGTTGAGATAATTGGCGCCATACGAGTTCTCCGCGCGCTCCTGGCTGGCGTAGAGCCCCCAGTAGATGCCGTTGATGTAAAGATGATAGTGGCGGGTGCGGGTGTAGGGCTGCCCCAAGTCGCGCTGGCTATCGCGGCCGGTCAGCTCGCGCAGGAAGGTATTGGCCTGATAGGCGCCCCCTGGGCTGGCGCCCGGGCTGAATGACCAGGAATAGTTCTGCGGGCACTGAAGGTCCAGATTGCGAAAGGAAGTGGTGCCCTCCTTGCCGAAAAGGCGGTAATCCAGCGGGCCATCGTACTGGCGGCTGAAGAAGAGACGGAAGGCGTGCTTTGGATTATCGTCGGCACGGCTGAAACCACCGCGAATCCGCAGGCCGCAGTCAATCTGCGTCTCCACCGTGCCGGTCGTATTGTCGGCTTGCGGGCTGTCATTAAGGATTTCAAACGAGGCCGGGCGCTCCCAGTTTTCTCCGCGCTGGTTGGCGGAAACGTAGATGCCAAAGTTTGGATCCAGGAGGTTGGGCAAGTCTGTGGTGATGGCCACGCTGGGAATCTGCTCGAGGGCCGCAGTGATGGCTGCAGCGTTCGGCCCGGTGACACGGCTGTCCATGCCGTAGTCCAGAATCTGCCCGGCAACAGGCCCCACAGGCCAGCCCTGATTGATAGTGTAAGCCTGCGTCTGGTTAAGCACATCGGAGGCGAAGACATAAGTGTGGGTGTCCACATCGGTGGGATACCAGTCCTTCTTGAAGCCCGCAGCGCGCACCACAGTGGTGCTGGAGATACTGATCGGCGCAGTATAGACCGTGCCGTTCAAGGCAGTGGGTGTGGAGCCGTCGGTCGTGTAGCGAATCTCGGCCGTAGGCTCTGTGGTCATGATGGCGAGGGTGAAAGGCGCACTCTTCAGCCCGCGGTTCACGCTAAACTGAGTATCACCGACGAAACCGGTGTAGCCGGCATTATTGGCGCCGCCTGGAGTCGGCTCGGCGAAATAGCCCGTGTAGGACTCCGTGTCGTAAAGGCCGAAGCTGCGATCCTCTTTTTGCGCCGCGTAGGGATTGAACTCATGCACCACCGTGTAGCCGCCGGCACCATCATCTTTCGTCAGCGCGAGATAGCCGCCGAGGTCATCGAGCCTGAAGTTGGTGTGGTATTCGTCACCGGCATAGACGGTGTTCTTGCCGGAAGCGAAGACGACAAAGTATTCGCCGCTTTGCAGTGTTTTGGGAGAGCCTGTCGGAAAGGCCCACTTGTTTTTGATCAGCGGATCATCGGTGAGGTAGTAGCCTGCAAGACTCTCCGGAGCCGCGGTGCCATTGTAGATTTCCACCCAGTCGGAGGACTGTCCGTCGCGGTCCTCCAGGGTTTCGGCATTGTCCGCCTGGAATTCCGTGATTTTAAGGGTCGGAGTACTGACAAAGAAGGGCACGGCGTTGTTTTCCAGCAGCAGGGCAGTGCCGTCCGGGCGCACCCAGAAGGCCTCTCCCGCCATGCCGCCACCCTGCTCCCAGAAGACGTAAGTGATGGTGTGGGTTCCGGGCGCCAGGGTTTTGGTAGCAGTGAAGGAGGTGGGGCCGTGATTGGTGTCGTCCACAATGACATCCTGTCCATCAATGCGCAGTCGGCCGCCGTCGTCGTTATTGATACCAAAGACATAAGTGCCCGGGAAATTGACCTGCAGGGTAGCGGTACATTCGACGACGAAATTGTCGCCGTTGCCGCCAGGAGGCAGTGTTTCTCCGCCCACACGCACGCCTACTGCGCTGTCGCCGAAGTTGATCAGCGGCAGCCCGGTGGCCGTGAAGGTGGTGCCAGCCTGAGCCCCGCTGAGCAGCCCATCGCAGGTGGCAAGATTGGCCACTGCGCCCGCGGCTGCGGTGATGCGGCGCACATTCCAGCCAGCCGGGGTAACGGCGACGGGGACAGGAACGGAAACGGCCACGTTTTGCGAGACAATGGCGTAGGGATTAGCGGCCGTGAGGGTGTAGGTGGTGGACTGACTAATCGTATCGCAGAACTCACCTGTCGCGCCCACGGCACCCGGCCGCGGCGTGAGCGTGCGGGTATCCGCATTGGAGGTGCTCCAGTGCAGCGCTGCCGTGCCGCCAGGCATGACCTGCGAGTCTTCGACCGTGAGGGAATCAATCACCGGAGGCAGACCTATATCGAGTGTGACTTGAGCCGTCACCGTGCCGGCGACGTTCGTTGCAGAGAGCGTATAAGTCGTATCGGCAGCAGGAGCGGCGAATGTGGTAGAGCCACTGGTGAGCGAAGTGACACTGCCGACACCGTTATCAATGCTAAGGCTCTGAGCACCCACCACATTCCAGTTCAGGGTAATCGGGGCACCTGCTATCACCGTGCTGTCGGTAAGCGTGAAGGCATTGATGACCGGAGGCTGGTCAACATAGACGGTCAGTGTAGCATTGGTCGTCTGCGTGCCGTTCGTACCGGTGAGCATATAGGTAGTCGTCGTCGCGGGCGAAGGGATCGTCACGCTGCTCTTGCCGGGCGTCAGGGTCGGATTTCCCGGCGGCACAGGCAACATCGTCAGCGCGGTGGTGAACTTATTGTCCCAGCTGAGCGTGATCGTAGCCGGCACACCGGAAACCACGGTATCGCTGCTTGTCGTAAAATTCAGCATCGGCTTCTGCGGCACAAGCGGGAAGAGCGTGGGATCGCCCAGCACTTTGAAGGTGGCATCGGTGGCGCTTTTATCGCCGGGGCCGACCTGCACGTAGTTGAATCCCCCGCCCTGCTGTTCAAACCAGGTGTAGCGGAAGTTGTAGTCGCCGGGCTGGAGCGTAACCACGCCATACACATTGCTCGCCCCGGTAGGCAGGCCCGCCTGCAGCGACTCGCCGCTGATGTAGGTCTGCGCATTACCATTATAATACTTCTCCCAGTTCGCGCCGAAGATGACCAACTGGAAGCCGTCATCTCCATTGCAGAAGAAGGTGTATTGCCCGCCCTGACCAGCGGGAACCCGGAAACAGCCTGTGACCAGCTGACCGAAGTAGTCGTCATCGGCAGCGGTGTTGTTGGGGTAGGTAATATAGCCACCCAGCGCGCCGCCGGGAGAGTTGGGATCGGCAAAATTGAGCCGCGTGGCCGTGGTATTGTTGATCGTGCTCACATTGTGCCACATGGCACTGACTACATCGGGCAGACCATTGACAATCGCTGGCTTGTTCATACGCACCCCGAGGGTCCCATTGCCACCCCAGGGCTCACCAGCACCATAGGGCCAAAAGGAAGTGCGCAGCGCCAGCGGATTCCCGCCGCGGGAGAGGTCGTCAATCTGGGCCTGCGTGAGCACTTCATCCCAGATGGCCACATTGTCGAGCATGACACGGGAGAAGCTGTTGATGCCACCGTTGTCCCGCGCGCCGAAGACGAGCAGATTTGCGGAGCTTTGGATGCTGGCCCCGGTGTTCTGCTGCTGCGCCGCGAGCTGGCCGTTGAGATAGATCCGCTTCCATGTGCCGTCCCAGGTCGCGCAGTAGTGCATCCATCGGCCTTGTTTGGAAGCCTCGCCGGGTGCATTCGCCCAGCCCCAGCCGTTGGTCGCGAAGTCACCGTTGCCGGTGGCGAAACCGGTAGTCGAGCCCCGCGTCGTCCAGTCCGCCTCCGTCGTGGCTCCATTCCGGCGCACCTGCCAGCCATTGCCTTCGCCATTTTTGGAAATGAACGGCACCCAGGAATCCGTCGGCCAGCCCTTTACCCAAAAGCAGATAGTCGCCGGACCGGTGAAATTGAACCACGGACCGCTGCCCGGCACGGAAGCATAGCAGTTCGTCCCGGTGCTGGGCGAGGTGCGGTTCCGCAAGTCGAGTGAAGCGCCGCCGCTCCCGGCGAACTGCGGGGGCACATCCGTCGAAAAGATGGGTGCCTGGGTGCCCGGTCCGGCCGCGGCATTCCGGGCATTTCCGGACGAGTCGTTGTAGTTATTATCGAATGTCCAGTATCCCTGCAACGCAGCATGGCTGGAACCGCAAGCGATCCATGATACCAGTGCTGAGCCGAGAAGGGCCTTAACGGGGAGGCGTGGCAGTTTCATAGCGTTGAGACAGCTCGACCGGAGGTGGCCGGGCGAACCAGAGAGGAGTATGTTTTTGGGTGACTGACGTTGAGGTTTTTCCCTCAGGCCCGGCATTTAAACCAGGCCGCTTATTGATGGGAAGACTAATTTTCATACGGTTAGCGGGTATTTTCGGGATCGCTGCCCGCCACCAAAGGTTCTCTCTGGCGCGGACGCGGGAATCACATAATCTCAGTGCCACCGTTTTCGGCCCTATGCCCCGCCGCGCTTCCAAAGACATTTCAGCCATCACCACCCGGCAAGGGGCCGCAAACCGCCGTCTGAGCCGGCGGCAGCGGGAGCGAAAACTGACCGCCCGCACCCTTCACGGCAATCCCAGCCCGCTGCTGATCCCCGTGACGCAGCTCTACGCCTGGGTTGGCTGGATTTTCCTGCTGCCCGCCTGCCTCATCACCGGCCGCACGGTACTGGCGAGCCTGAGCACCTCCCTTTCCGGGGACTACTGGCGCACCGCTCCGTTTTGGTTTTTCACCATGGGGCTGATCATGTGGCTCATCTGGTTCCTCTTTTTGCCGCGGCCTCTGCGGCTCTACGTTTGGGGGCACGAAATGACCCATGCCCTGTGCGTTCTCCTGTGCGGAGGCAAAGTGAAGGAGTTTCGTGTCTCGGAGGCCGGCGGACACGTGATCACCGACCGGAACAACATCCTCATCGCCCTCTCGCCCTATTTTTTCCCGCTCTACACAGTGGCGGGAGTGCTGCTGTTTCTGCTCACGGGGCTGGTCGTGGACCTGAGCATTGAACTCCCCCTGCCTTGGGGCGGAGGCGTCCGGCCGGTTTATCTTTTATTCTGGTTCATTGGCGTCACGTGGGGCTTCCACCTTGCCTTCACCATCTGGATGATCGCCCGCGACCAGCCGGATCTGAAGATCAACGGCACCTTCTTTTCCCTGACCGTTATCATTCTGCTGAATCTGCTCGTGGTCGCGCTGCTCCTTATCCTTGCCGTTCCCGGGCTGAGCATCGCCGGCTTCTTCCAGCATTGGGTGGACTTTGGCTGGAATATGCTCCACTCGCTCTGGATGGCGGTGAAAACCCTGGGCGGGCACTTGAAGTGACCGGGCTTCCAATTGACACACCCCGCCGCCACCGGCAGTCTCAAGCTCCGCATCCCGGCCACTGCGCCTCCCGCCTATGATGGTTGATCTTATCCGAATTTTTGTCCCCTTCATGACCGCCCTGTTCCAGGTGCTCACAGCGGCGCTGGCCATTGGGATGCTGCCGGCCCTGTGGGTCATCGCCCGCAGGCAGCATTACGGGCTTCTGCTGCGCTGGGGCATCGTGGCCGCGATTTGCGTTGTAGCCGCAGTTTATGGTCTGCCAAAGGCGCACACCGCATGGAAAATCCGCGTCACCGACAAAGGCTTCAAGACTGTCGCTATGGTGATGGGCTATGTCGCGGGGATTTTCTTTGTTCCCATGCTCATCTGGGACCCGCGGAACTGGGCGTTGCGGCGGCTGCGGCATGAGCGCCCGCAGGACGGGCAGGTCCACGGCGAGCGCCGGAAACGCCGGAAGCGCATTTCCGTGAAATAGCCGCGGCGAAAGTTTCGGTTTCCCCCGGCGGAATTTCAGTTCAGCGCTGGGCATTCCATTTTCCGTCATGCCCGCAGATTTCCTTTCTATCGCCGACGCCGACCGCAGCAAACGCATCCACCTCATCGGCGTAGCCGGCAGCGGCATGAGCGGCATCGCAGCGCTGCTGCTGGAACTCGGATACAGCGTCAGCGGATCGGACCGCAGCACGACCTCGGAGACAGAGCGCCTGCAAAACGCCGGACTGGAATTCTACTGCCCGCACACGGCGGAAAGCGTGGCCGGTGCCGGAGTGGTCGTCTATTCCTCGGCCATCAAACCCGGCCGCAATGTCGCCTACGATGCCGCCGCCGCCGCGGGCACCCCCCTCTTCCGCCGCGCGGAAGCCCTGGCTTCGATCATGGCACACAAGAAGGGCATCGTCATCGCAGGCATGCACGGCAAGACTACCACTTCCTCCATGTGCGCCCACGTGCTGCGCGAAGCCGGGCTCAAACCCGGCCACTACGTCGGCGCAGAAATCCCGCTGCTCGGCTCCAATGCGCACTGGAACCATGAAGGGAAGTATTTCGTCGCCGAAGGCGATGAAAGCGACGGCACGCTCGTCCTCTACGCACCGGAACACAGCATCCTGCTCAACGTGGAGGAGGAGCATCTCGATCACTACAAAAACCTCGACGAGATTAAAGCCGTTTACCGCCAGTTGCTGGATCAAACCGCCGGTAACAGCTACTACTGCGCCGCTGATCCTGAAGCCAAAGCGCTCTGTGAGGGGCGCGAGGACTGCATCAGCTACGGCTGGAATGCGGAGGACACCTACAGCGCCCGGGATGTGGAGCAGCACGGCCAAAGCACGAGCTTCAGCGTCTGCCGCCGCGGCGAACTCCTCGGCACTGTCATTCTCAACATCCCCGGCCGCCACAATGTGCTCAATGCCCTCGCCGTGACTGCGCTCGCCTCGGACCTAGACGTGCCCATTGAATCAATCGCCTCCGCGCTGAGCACCTTCCGGGGAGCCAAGCGCCGCTTCGATGTGAAGCGCCGCAGCGCCAGCTACACCGTGGTGGACGACTACGGTCACCACCCCACTGAGATCACCGCCACACTGCAAACGGCACGCCAGTTCTCCAAAGGCCAGGGCCGCGTCATTTGCGTCTTTCAGCCGCACCGCTTCACCCGCACGCAGCTGCTGCGCAAGGAATTCGGCCGCGCCTTCAGCCAGTGCGATGCCCTCTTCGTGCTGGATGTCTATCCCGCCAGCGAACTGCCCATCCCGGGCATCAGCGGGGAAACCATCCTCGAAGAGGTCCGGGCAGTGGAAGGCGACCGCATCAGGCTGTTCTCCACGCCTGACAAAGCCACTGCGCACCTCGCCGTGGGCAACTTCCTGCGCCCGGGCGATCTCGTGATCACACTCGGTGCCGGCAATGTACATGAAATCGGCACGCGGCTTGCCGCAGACCTCAAGCAACTCGAGGACATCACCACCACGCTCGGCGAGCCGGACAGCGAAGTGCGTCTCTACGAACCCATGGGCCGCCACACTACTATGAAGGTCGGCGGGCCGGCGCAATACTGGATCGAGCCCTCCACCATCGCCGGACTCAGCCGTATCATTGCCCACTGCCGGGAGCGGGGCATCGCCACGCGCGTCCTCGGACGCGGCAGCAATCTCCTCATTCGCGACGGCGGCATCAAGGGTGCCGTCATTCATCCCGAAGGCGGCGACTTCGATGAAGTCAAAGTAGAGGGCGACACGATCACCGCGGGCGCCGGAGTGAAATTCAAGCGACTCGCTGCGGCGGCCCGCGCGGCGGGACTTGGCGGCTTCGAGTGGATGGAGGGAATCCCGGGCAGTGCCGGCGGCGGCATTCGCATGAACGCGGGAGCCATGGGCACCGAGACCTTCGATCAGGTCGTCAGTGTGCGCTATCTGGATGTAATGGGGAATCTTCAGGAGAAGACGAAAGACCAGATCGCCTACCGCTACCGCAGCGTGCCCGAGTTCATGGAAAACGTCTGCGTCAGCGCCACCTTCCGCGGCATCCCTACTCCGCTGAGTGAGATTGACGCCCGGCTCGCGCAGAGCATGGAAAAGCGGAAGACCAGTCAACCTATTGCCGCCAGTGCCGGCTGTATCTTCAAAAACCCACCCACCTGCCCTGCCGGCAAACTGATTCAGGAACTCGGGCTCAAAGGTGCCCGCGTGGGAGCAGCCGCCGTGTCGGACATCCACGGCAACTTCATCGTTAACGAAGGCGGTGCCACTGCCCGCAACGTGCTGGACCTCATCCGCCAGATTCAGCGCTCGGCGCGCGAGGAGCGCGGCATTGAGATCGAAACCGAAGTGCAGATCATCGGAGACGACACGCCGTTTTGAGCGGATTCACTCTGTGGTGCCCGCTGTCTTGTCCAGCTTCTGCTTTTCTGTCTCCACGTCCGCGAGCAGGCGACCGAGTTCCACCTGCGCCTTATAGCGCATTTGGGCATACTGAGCGTCCGTGCGGATGTCGAGGAAGTTGTTCACGCCGCGCAGGTAGGCCTTCACAGCCATGAGGTAGCGCTCCACCGTCGGATGAATCTTCGGCTGCAGCCGCAGCAGCACATTCCCGGCTTCTGTGGCGGCAATCTTGATCGTCTTCGCATCCCCGCCACTGCCTGTGGCATCCACAAACGGCTTCGTCGCTTTCAGAATGGCCTGCCGCGATGTTGCCAGGGTAATGCGCCCCGGGAGCTTGCCGGTGGCCGCCTGGAGGAGCAGGCGGGCGGAGAGGTGATTCGGCATCAGTGTGGCCACCTCCTTAAGGCGCTGGAGGAATTTGGGATTTTTCAGCAGCGATACCAGCGGGGTGCTCCCTGCCGCCTGCGCAACCGGGGCAAAGAGCGCCATCGCCTGCTTCACTTTGTCCGGCCGCTCCTTTTCCGTTAGGACGCGCGCGTCATCCAGCGTGACCATGGAAATAATCTGGTGCTTCACGAGCACCTCCAGCTCGTTCATCAGCGCGAGATCCCTTACTTCCTCCTCCGAGACCATCGGCACGCCGATGACCGGAGGCGGCTCGCCCTCCAGCGTGCGCAGCCGCGTGGCCAGACGCTGCACACCAGTGATGCGGCCGTCGGCCCCGACCCCGCCCAGCACGACGGCACCAGGGTCCAATTCCCGACCAGTGCCCACAGCCTCCAGCAGCAGCGCCGTTGCCACGGCCGCGGCATCGCGCTCATGGCCGTGATATTCCTCTGCAGGCTCCACCCGCAGGGTGATACCGTCAGGAAATTTGGGATTGGCCGCGATCAGTTTCGCCGCCGCACGGTCGATGGATTCCCTCAGGCTCACGGTGGCACCGGGGAAATCCACTACCGGCTCCGGGCGGTTGCCCCGTTGCGATGCCGTGGCGGTCAGCGTGGTTAATTTGCCGACAGCGAATGATTTGTCAGGCACATCCAGCGCAATGATGCGCAGCGCCGCGGTGCCGCTTCCGGGCAGGGGACGCGCCGATGGCTCCACCTTGTCCTCCGCCGGAGCCGGTTCGGGCGCTTTGGGCACCGCTTTCGCATCCTCTTCAATTTTGTCGAAGAACAGAAAGTCGTCCTCCTTCACCCCTTCCTGCGCAGAGGCCGGAAGCGGTAGAGCGAGGAGCATGGCGGACGCGAGCAGGGGAATAGCGGGTTTCATACGATGAGGCGCGTAATGTGCGGCCACCGGGGAAAATTGCAAATCCCGCCGGCTCCGCACTCCATAAGCGCAGCCGTGCGCAGTCTTCATTTCCGCCAACCCGACATCCGCCACGGTTGACGTCCCGCACCGCGGCGGGTCCACTCGCGGGCATGAGACTTTCCGTTCTGCTGCTCACCGCGGCCCTGCTCACTGCCTGCAAAGAAAAGCCCGCGCCATCACCGGGCGTGGTTGCCGCTGACGGCAGCCGCCAGGCCAGCGCCGCGCCGCCCGGGGAACCGGCGCCTCCCGGTATGGAGTGGATTCCCGGCGGCTCATTCATTCTCGGTTCAGACGAAAAGCCGCACGAGAGCCCGGCACACAAAGTCACCGTGGAGGGATTCTGGATGGACGCCACGGAGGTGACCAACACACAGTTCGCCGAATTCGTGAAAGCAACCGGTTATGTCACCACCGCGGAGCAAACGCCGAAGCTTGAGGACTTCCCGCCGGAGGACCGACCGAACATCCCCGTAGATAAACTCAAGCCCGGCGCGAATTACTTCACCGGCACCACTGAACCCGTGCCGCTCAACAACCCGCTCCAGTGGTGGGAATACCGGTTGAGCAGCAACTGGCGGCAGCCCGATGGGCCGGGCAGCAGCATCGCCGGAAAGGACAGCCATCCCGTCGTCTGCATTTCCTTCATCGACGCCCAGGCCTACTGCCAGTGGGCTGGAAAGCGCCTGCCCACCGAAGCCGAGTGGGAGCGCGCCGCCCGCGCGGGTGCCGAGCAGCAGCGCTTCATCTGGGGCGCAGAATTTCGCCCCGGCGGCCGCTGGATGGCCAACACGTGGCAAGGTGAATTCCCAGTCAAAGACAGTGCCGAAGACGGGTTCCACGGCCCCGCGCCCGTGAAGTCCTATCCGCCCAACGCCTGGGGCCTCTACGATATGGCGGGCAATGTCTGGGAGTGGACGGAGGACTGGTATTCCGAATCCTACTTTGCCAGCAGCCCGCAGTACCGCCCGAAAAATACCGTGCCTGACAATCAGAATCCCCAGGGCCGTCCGTGCCGTGTCATCAAAGGCGGCTCATGGCTTTGCAATGACTGCTACTGCGAAGCCTACCGCCCATCCGGCCGTCAGGAAGCCTCCCCCGACACCGCGACGAACCACTGCGGATTCCGCTGCGTGAAGGATCCGGAGTCGCGTTAGGGGAGAGCCGCGCCGCCAAAAGAAAACGGCGCACCGGATATCCGGCGCGCCGTTGAGGTGTGATCAAGAAAGCAGTCCCGGAACTGACCGGGATTCCTCCAGTCAGCCTCCGGAGGACTCAAACCACTGAGCCTTCAGATTCGAAGGGTGGCGATACTCACGGAGGACTTTACCGTCTTTCTCAAGGCGCACAATGACGCCATCCATCAGGTCTGCCAGCGAACTCGCCGGCTTGGCGGTCTTTCACCCGCCGCCTGCTTTCTTTCATCCAGGGTTTGGCCGGTCGCTGGAAAGCGTGACTCCCTGTGTTTTGCCGGTGAATTCTTTCTTCGAGGCCAGGCCTTCGAGATCAAGGGAACCCGACTCGCGCTGTTCCTCTTTCTTGCTGGTGTTGGCGTCCACGCGCACATCTTTACGCCACACCACCTGGTATTTCGCGGTCACGCCTTCGGCGGGTACCGGCGAGCCGTTGCGGATGCGGATGGAGAAGGCTTCCTCCGACGTCGTAACGCGCCGGCCGGTGGGCGTGGCGGTTTCCCCTTTGCCTTTGGCAGGCGCGATATGCACCTGCAGGCCTTTGGCCAGGGCGAGCACGGAAGCCTGCTCTTTGATGTGGGTTTGATCGGCCTCACTCAGCATTTCGGCGGGGACGGCCAACACTTTCTTGGTGTCTGCGCGCTCAAGCATGGCGACATACTTGTCGCCCTTGATCTGCACATCCACCAGCGCCGCCTGGAAGACAGCGCTACCGTCCGCCTTGCTAAATTCGCGAACTTCCTTCGCGGAGGCGACCCCGGCAGCGAGCAGCAGCACCGCAGCAGAAATCGACAGGATTGGTTTCATGTTTGGCTGGTTGGGTTGTTTATGGGATTGCCCCGGCCGCCACGGAAGGCCCGCTACTGCCGGAACGCCCCCCAAATAAGCCCGCCCCGGGACTTTGGCGAATTCTTTTTACACCATCCGCCAGAGCACTGTCTGGCCTGGAAAACTCACGACGTGCCGCCGTCCTGCATCGACTCCATCTCACTGAGCGCTGCCTCCCACTCGGCGGTGAGGCGCTCGAGGGAATCCGTCACGCCCATCAGCTCGCGGTTCAGTTCCATGGCCCGGCCGGAGTTTTCGTAGGTCTCCGGGCGCTCAAGGTCCCCGGATATAGTGCGCTGCCGCTCCTCCAGTTTCGCGACATCGCGCTCCAGCCGATCGATCTTTTTCTTCAGCTCCCGGCGCGCGGCGAGTCGGGCTTCGCGCTCGCGGCCCGCAGCCTTCCGCTCATCGCGGCTGAGGAATACCTTTTCCTTCGGTGCCTCATCCGCAGCGGCAGCAGTCCCGGCGCGGGCGTCGGTGAGCTTTTGCCCGGCCGTGAGTGCCGCACGCTCGGAGGTGGCCCGGCTTTTATCGAGGTAATATTGATAGTCCCCGGCGTAGGGTGTGAGCTTTCCGCCGCTCACGTGGATCACCGTGGTGGCTACCTTGCGGATGAAGTGCACGTCGTGGCTGATAAATACGATCGTCCCCTCGAATCCGCTCAAGGCCGTGATTAGCGCCTCGATACTCGCCATGTCGAGGTGCGTCGTTGGTTCATCGAGCAGCAGGAAATTCGGCGGATCAAGCAGTAGCTTGCACAGGGCGAGGCGGCTCTTCTCTCCCCCGCTGAGCACCGCCACCGGCTTGAAGACATCCTCGCCGGAAAACAGGAAGCTCCCCAGTAGCGTGCGCACAAACTGCTCCGGCTGCGGATTCTGCAAATCCATCGCCTCCGCCAGCACCGTGCGGTTGGGCTTCAGCATCTCCACACGGTTCTGCGCAAAGTAGCCGCACTTCACGTTGTGCCCCACCGTGCGCGTGCCCTGCTGCACCGCCAGCACGCCCGCCAGCAGCTTGAGCAGCGTGCTCTTTCCCGCGCCGTTAGGGCCGACGAGCACTGTGCGCTGTCCGCGCTCCACTTCCAGCTCCAGCGTTTCATAGACCACGAGATCCCCGTAGGCGTGACGCACGTCTTTCAGCGTCATGACGCGCTGCCCGCTGCGCGCCGGCTGGGGAAAGCGGAAGCCCACCGTCTTTGCCTGCTCGCGCGGCGCCTCGATCTTCTCCATGCGCTCGATCTGCTTCAGCTTGCTCTGCGCCTGCGCCGCCTTTGTGGCCTTGGCCCGGAACCGGTCCGCAAAGTCCTGCAACCGTGCGATCTCCTTCTGCTGATTTTCGTAGGCCTGCAGATGCTGCTCCTCCCGCGCCACCTTCTCCCGCACATAGTCATCGTAGTTTCCATTGTAGCTGTGCAGCCGCTGCCACGCCAGCTCTACCACGCGGCGCAGCAGACTGTTCAGAAACTCCCGGTCGTGCGAGATGATGAGGATCGCCCCCGGATACGATTTCAGATATTCCTGGAACCACAGCAGCGACTCCAGGTCCAGGTGGTTCGTCGGCTCGTCCAGCAGCAGCAGGTCCGGCTCCTGCACCAGCAGGCGCGCGAGGTGCGCCCGCATGATCCAGCCGCCGCTCAGCTCCTTCGCCGGCCGCGTGAAGTCCGACTCCCGGAACGCCAGGCCGCGCAGGATCTTTTTCGCCTTCGGCTCGATCTCCCAGCCACTGTTTTCCGGCGCATGCATCGTCGCCAGTTCCATCACCGTCGCATCACCCGCCGGGGCACTCTCCTGCGGCAGATAGCCAAAGGAAATACCCCGCTCCATGGTCACCTTCCCGCTGTCCGGCGAGAGCGTGTTGAGGATGATGGAAAACAGCGTGGACTTTCCCGCCCCGTTTGGGCCCACCAGGCCCACGCGGTCGCCACGGTTGATCTGCATCGACACATTCTCAAAGAGCACACGTCCGGCGTAGGATTTGGAGATATTGGAAAGTTGCAGCATGGCGTGAGACAAAGAGCCCAGGAAAAGGCCCGCGGCTGCCCGCTTGTCAATGCCTCAGCCGGGATGACCGCTTGAGTTCGCGCGCGTTCCGCCGCACAAAGCCTGCCCCATGCTCGACCAGTGGACCAGCGAGCCGAATCTCCGGCTCATCATGATAGCCCTTGCGGTGCTCTGCGCCCTCATGGGCTTCCTCCGCGGCGTCGGCCGCCTCATCCTGCTTGCGCTTTCCCTCGCCGCCGGTGCCCTCGCCGCCCTCGCATGGTACCGCTACATGCCCGCGCTCTGCATTTCCTGGTGGGGGCAAAACCCGGCCGACTTCATCAAGTGGGGAGCCATCGTCACCGGCGTCATCACCATGGGGTTCGCCCGCCGCTTCCTCAACGCCCTCACCAGCGGCGATGGTCCGCGGGAAATGAACGGCCGCGCCCGCGTCCGCGGCGGTCTTCTCGGCTTCATCCCCGGCGTTCTTCTTCTGTGGGGCGCCGCCGTCGCCATCCGCTGGGCCGGTGCCTCCGGCAACCTCCGCCAGGTGGAAGCCGCCGCCAAAGCCATGGTCCCCGCCCCCCTGGAAAACACCGACCTCTTCGGCCGCCTCAGCCTCAGCCTCGGCCAGGGAGTCCTCGGCGACATCATGAACCGCACCGACCCCATGAGTTCCAAAGAAGCCGGCGCCCTCGCCAGCCTCCTCGTCCTCCAGGTCAACCAACCCGTCTGGGAACGCACATGGCGTCACCCCAAGGCCGGCCCCATCATCATGATGCCCGCCTTCCGCCGCCTCCGCGACGACAAGGACGTCGAGCACGCCATCAGCTTCGCCCACTACAGCCGCCTCCTCGCCCTGCCAGAACTCCGCACCGCCCTCGGCGATCAGCCCCTCCGCGAAGCCGTCCTCAACCTCGACATGGAAACCGTCCTCCGCGACGTCATCACCGGCCGCCTCTCCTCCGGCCCGCCCCGCGCCCAGGTCGTGCCGGAATTGTAAGCGCCCAACCGACACAGGCACGCGGGTGTGGCCTGCTCCTCTCAAAAGTTGAAACCGGTGCCTGGAGAGAAGCCGGGCACGGCCCCCGACAGCTTGCATCCGGATGCATCTTCAGGGGCCGGCTGCCTGTTGGTTCATGCAGAGAATCGCTGTGCGGGACGGGAAAAGTGTCCACCGGGCGGGTTCGGGTAAGTTTTTTCCAAATACCGCGGCGGGAATCGTGAATGCGAAGGGGAATACTTGCTCTTCTGAAACATTCTCTCATTCAATTCCTCCTCACTGAGACGGCGCTTTCCCGCCCCGCGGCGGCCCTCACAATTAACCTCACCTACGATACCAATGAAGTCGCGGGCAATGTGCCGGGCACGGCCGCGGACGGACAGACGCTCGTCATTGATACCACGGGAAGGCCGGATCTCGACGGACTCGGCACGGCCGTCGAGATCGCGGGGCATTTGGTTGAAGCCGTGCAGGGCAATCTTCACATGGTCAAAGCGCCCGGCGATGCGGTTGGCGCTACAGTGGTCATCAGGCCCGGCCGCACGGCGACCGTTCCAGAACGGCTGGACGCTCGATACAACCGGCGCACTGCAAATGTCAGGCGGCACGCTCGCCGGGGCACCAGTCTGCTGCGAGGCAGCCTCGCTGTCGAATACGTGAATCAGCTTGCCGCGCCGGCAGCATCAGCGGGAAGTTCTCCCAGTTCACCGCCGCCGGACTGCTGCCCGACTACCAGTTGCTGCCGCTTGTCACCGCCGGTGGTGTGTATGTGAATTTCGTTCAGGTGATGAAGTATGGCACCTGGGCTGCGGCTCAGGGCCTAGCAGCACCCGATAACGGCCCGGCAGCCGACCCTGACAACGACGGCATCGGCAATGGCCTTGAAATATTCCTCGGCGGACATCCGCTCAAGCCGGAGCCCCACCTCATACCTCACGGAAGCCTCGTGAAGGAAGGTGTCGTGTATTACCTCGCCATCGATCTCAGCGTAGTGCTCAGCACCCTTCCCTCTGACCTGACGCTGGAAGCACGCCGCTCCACAGACCTTGTCGTCTGGAAGCAGGAGGACATCGTTATGGAGATCACCGGCTACGACCCCGCGCTTTGCGTGGAAGTCCGCCGCTACCGCTCCACCATTCCCTGCCATTCGCTGCCGCGGGAGTATTTACAAGTGACCGCCACCGGCACCTAACCGGTCCGCCCGGCACCGTCGACGCGGTTCCGGGAAACAGAGGGCATAGTGCTTAAAACTTCTCCGGCCGCAGCACCTCCACGTCGCTCAGGTAGGCCACCGTGGCGAACCGGGGCATGACTTCGGAGCTGAGGCGCTGGAGAATGCACGCGGCCTTTTCTTCGCCGACGATGGTCTTGATCTCAATGTTGGCGTCCTCGGGAATGTCGGCGAAGCGGCTGCCCTTTGCGCCCCAGCCCTCCACGGCGTGCACAGTATAACCTTTGGCGCCGCAGTCGCGCAGGAGGGCCGCGAGGGTCTCGCGGGCGATGGCTTCGCAGACGATGGTGATGAGCTTTTTGGGATGAAGATTCATTTCAGCAGGCGTGGAAGAACTGGGCCATCTCGTAGTAGAGCGGGATGCCGAGGGTGACGTTGAAGGGAAAGGTGACCGCCAGCGCGGCACCAAGGGAGAGGGCCGGCTTCGCATCCGGCATCGAGAGACGCATGGCGGCCGGGGCCGCGATATAGCTGGCGCTGGCGGCGAGCGTGGCAAAGATAGTGGTGCCGCCCGGGCTCAGGCCGAGGCAGGTCCCCGCATACGCGCCGGCCGCAGCATTCACCACGGGCATGAAGAGCCCGAACGCGATGAGGAAGGGGCCGGTGGCCTTGAGGTCGCCGGCGCGGCGGCCGGCGACGAATCCCATTTCCAGAAGGAACAGCGCAACGATGCCCTGGAAGGGGTCCACAAAAAACGGCTTGGTGGCGGCGTATCCCGCCGGGCCGGAAAGATAGCCCGCGACCAAACCGCCGAGCAGCAGATAGACGCTGCGCCCGAGCAGCGCCTCATGCAGCACGGAGCCCAGCCCGCCGGTGGCGGTCCCGCCCATGGCGCGTCGCCCGAGGAGAATCCCGACGATGATCGCGGGGGACTCCATGACGGCGAGGAGTGCGGCCATGTGGCCTTCGTATTCAATCCCGGAGGCTTTGAGAAAGTTAGATACGGCGAGAAAGGTGACGGCGCTCACCGATCCATAATGCGCGGCGATGGAGGCGGCATCCACGCCACTTAGTTTGCCCCAGCGCAGTATAGGGTAGCACCACAGGGGAATGAGCGCACCGAGCGCGAGCCCGCCGAGCGCGGGCAGCCACACAGCGGCCAGTCCCGCTTCCGCCACCGCCGTGCCGCCTTTGAATCCAATGGCCACGAGCAGATAGATCGTGAGCGCAGCGTAGAGGGGCTCGGGAAATTTCAGGTCGGTCTTTACCAAAGCCCCGATGACACCCAGCATGAAGAACAGGATGGCGGGGGAGAGCAAATTCGCCTGAACGGCTTCGAGAAGAGTCATGGATTCAATCGCCTGCGGGTGGCGCTAAAAAAGGATTATTCGGACGGACGGCAAGGGGGCGTTATTGAGCGCGTCAGGGCCGGTGAGGTGATCGAACGCAACCGGGTGCCGCAGCCGGAGCAGCGAGGCAACGATGGATACCGCAAAGATGCCCAGCACGAAGTAGAGGGAGATAAGGGTGTCGATCTTATAGGGAGCGTGCACGAGGAACATCTTCACAACAACAAAGGTGGGCACAAGGCCAAGGCCGATCTTTAGGTGGTGGAAGCGGTCCATGACGCCGGCGAGGGCGAAGTAGAGCGAACGCAGCCCGGGGATGGCGCTTCGGCGAATGGGTGGCGAGCGAAGACGCCGTGCCCGCACGGCTCCAGCCGGACGCCGGCATCATCAGCTTCACGCCGCTCGTCACCGGCGGGCGTCCCTTGGTGAGCATCACGCCCGCTACCGCACTTCCCCCGCGGCCGCGGTGTCCCGAATCCGCCGCTGGAGAGCATTCAGCTCACCATGACCAGCAATCCGGTAGCCGGCACCCTGTCACTTTCCTGGCCCGCCGACGTCGGACCGGTCATTCTGGAATCCAGCACCGACATGGCGGACTGGGATCCCGTGGTGCCAGAGCCCGCGGCGAACACGTGGAGCACACCGGCCACTCCAGCGCGGGTCTTTTACCGGCTGGCGCGGCCATAGTTCCGGCCTTTGGCGGTGAAATCCCCCTTCCGCGCAGAGAAAACCGGGCTTTGGAGTGCTGGATGCGAATCATATACATGGGAACAGGAGAGATCGGCGTGCCGGTGCTGCGCTCGCTGCTGACCGGCGGACGGCATGAGGTGTGTGGCGTGATTTGCCAGCCGGATAAGCCGGTGGGGCGCAAACAGTTGCTAACACCTCCAGCGACTAAGGTGCTGGCACAGGCGCATGGAGTGCCAGTGTGTCAGCCACGGCGCATTCGGGGTGAGGCGGAAATGGTGCGGACTCTGGGCGCGGATGTGGCAGTGGTCATGGCTTATGGCCAGATTCTGCCACGGGATGTGCTGGATGCACCGCGTCTGGGCTGTTTGAATCTGCATGCCTCTCTGCTGCCAAGGCATCGGGGGGCGGCACCGATTCAGGCTGCGATCCTGTCAGGCGACGGGGAGTCGGGAGTTACGGTAATGTATATGGATGAGGGGCTCGATACCGGTGACATCCTGCTGCAGGAGCGACTGACGCTGGCGGAGGGTGAAACCGGCGGTTCACTGCATGACCGGCTGGCGGACATTTCACCGGGGGCTCTGGATCGGGCGCTGGAACTGCTGGCTGCAGGTGTGGCTCCGCGCATTCCGCAGGAGGCGGCCCTGGCAACGCACACCGGCAAGCTCGAGCGCGCCCATGGCGTGCTGGACTGGACGCAGCCCGCCGCAGAACTGGCCCGGCGCATCCGTGCGTTTGATCCATGGCCCGGCACATCCACGCAGCTGCCCGACGGCAGTCAACTGAAGGTCTTTCCGCCGGTGGCAGCGAACCCGGAAAGCAGCGGCTGTGCAACGACCGGCACGGTGCTGAGCGCCGGAGCGGACGGCATTGTAGTGGCCTGCGGCAACGGCACGCTACGTCTGCGTGAGTTGCAGGCTGAAGGCCGCAAGCGCATGGCGGCGGGTCCGTTTCTGGCGGGGCGACCGTTGCGTGCAGGCGACAGGCTGGGCACGCCAGTGGACGGGGCTACTCCCTGTTAAAGTAGTCGCGAAGGCTAGTGTCGCTGAGCGCGGCGGCTTTCTGAACTTCGGCATCTGCGGCTTTGCTGCCGGCGGCATCTCCTTTGTCGTCCATTTCCCGTTCCAGGGCCTTGAGAGCGAGCAGGTATTTTTCCTTCACCTGGTCGGCGTCGTATTTCACTTCAGCGCGGAGTTTGTCGATTTGTGCGGCGAGCGACTGCTGCAATTTGGCGATCTCCTGATTGCTGGAGACACTCTCGCCGCGGGCAGGTTCGCCGGTGGTCTCAAAGCGCTGGACTTCATTGCGCACGGCCAGCACGGCGGCGGCATCTCCACCGCCGAGATACTTGTCCTCCAGGCCCTGAAGGGCATTGCGGTAGAGGCCGCTCAGCCGGGTCATCTCGTCCGACACTTTGCTTTCCACCTTCGACTGCCACTCGTCGCGGTAGGTGATACGCAGTTCGTGAATCTTCGCGTGGGCTGCGGTGGGTGCTTCTGCCGGATCAGCCGGCTTCGGCTCGGTTTTCGGAACAGGATGCGGCGGGGCCTTGGGCTCGGGCGGCGGCGGTGTGGTGCGCGTCTCCGTGGCGGCCGTGGTCTTCGGAGGGGTGCTGGGCGGAGACGGGATGATCTCTGAAGGCGTATCCGGCAGACTGGTCTTCCCGGCGGGCTTCGATTTATCCGCTTCTTCAACGGGCGGCGGCGGTGTGCTGCGGCTGAAGAGCAGCCATCCGGCGACAGCGATGACGACAATCGCGGCGCCAATGAGGAGGTTGCGTTTAGCGTCATCCGACATGCCACGGGCACCGCCGGATTCCACCACGACGACTTTCTTCACACGCCGGCGCGGCGGGGTTTTGCGGGCACCGGGAGCCGGAGCTTTGCCCGCTCCGGGGCGAGCCTCGGCCACGGGCGGCGGCGCTGGCTGCGATTTACGGCCCGCGGCTCCGGTGGGAGGGCCCGCTGCCGGCATGGCCGGGCCGCGGCGCCGGGCAGCGGCAGGATTCCGCCGCGGGACCTTGAAAATCCGGCGGGCGGCCGACTTTGCCGGCTGGTGCACCGGCACATTGCGGACTTCGATGATCTCCCGCAGCAGGGCCCGGACTTCCTGCGCCGACTGATAGCGTGCCGCCGGATTGAACTCCATGCAGCGGGCGATGATGTCATCGACCCGGGGGTCGAGGCCGAGTGCCTCCGCCGGGAGGTCGAATTCGCCTACGGGCGGGCTGCCGGTGAGCATTTCATGCAATACGACGCCGAGCGAGTAGATGTCGGCGCGGTGGTCCGGCGTGGCATTTTTGTCGTAGAGTTCCGGAGCGGCGTATTCGGGCGTGCCCATCGGAGTCCACGAATCAGAGGCCCGGTCGCCATGTTCCATGAGGCGGGCGAGGCCGAAGTCGGCGAGTTTGACCACACCGTCCTGGTTGATCAGCATGTTACCCGGTTTGATGTCGCCATGGATGATTCCGCGGGAGTGGGCGAAGTGACCGGCATCGCAGACTTGGGAGAGAATTTCGAGGGCGTGCGGCGGCTGGAGGGCCTTGTCGCGGATGAGCGTGTAGACATTCGGCCCTTCGACGAGTTCCATGACGAGGACACAGAATTCCTCGACTACCGCGAAGTCATAGACGGCGGGGATATTCGGGTGCGTGAGCCGGGCCATGGCTTTGGCCTCATTGCGGAAGCGGTCGAGCGATTCCTGGTCGCGGCCGGCATCCGGGGGCAGGATTTTGATGGCTACCGGGCGGTCGAGCCCGCGCTGCATGCCGCCATAGACGGCCCCCATGCCGCCGAACGCGATGAGCTGAGTAATCGCATAATTGGGCAGCAAACGCTCCAGTTCTTCGGGAGTCGGCGGGGAAAAGGCGGCCTGCGAACTGGCGGTGTCGGCGTCTGTTAATTCGGACATGGCGGGGAAATGGGCGCGAAAGGAGCGCGGATTATCGGCTGAATCACGCGGCTGTCACGCAGAGATTGCAGACTTCCGGTACCCTTGATCGCGAGTTGTGCCGCCGCGGAGGGCTTCTGGACATTCTCATTTGCTTCACGGGGAATCGGCAGGCATAAATCCAGCTGATTTCCGCTGCGTCCCCCTGACCTCCAGGCTGCCCGATAATCCCCAACCATGAGCCCCATCGTCCCAAGCCTTCGCTCCTGCCGCACCGCACTTTATCTGTCGCTGTGGGGACTGGCCGGGGTGTTATCCGCCGTGGCGCAGCAGGCTCCGCCCAAAGCTATCCCTGTGGAGGAGGATGCCGCTCCGGGACCGGCCCCGCGGCCGGCAGCCCCCAAGGTGACACCAGTACCTGAAACCGATACCGAGCCCGCGCCGGAGCGCCCGGCGGCCAAACCGGCACCACGCCCGACCAGCGGCGGAAATCTCGTAAAGTCCCCGGAGGACGACCTCTTCGACTACTGCGAACTGCTTTATTCCCGCTCCAGCTTCACTCTCGCCGCACAGCAGTATCAGAACTACCTGAATCTGCATTCTCTCGGCAAGCACCGGGAACAGGCGCTCTTCAAGACCGGGGAATGCTTCTACAACACTGAGAAATGGGAGCAGGCAATCCAGCAGTATGACGCCCTGCTGCGAGAATTCCCCAACAGCAAGAACAAGGCCGTGGTGTATTTCCGCGCGGGCGAGGCTTACTACAAACTGGCGCTTCTCACCACCGGGCCGACGCAGGCGGAGCGCATGCGCCTCGCCTGCGACGGGTATCAGGCATCCATCCAGGCAGCCCGCACCGGGCCTCACGCGAGCTATTCCGCTTTCCGGCTGGGCCGGTTTGCCTACAATGCCGCGCAACGTGAGCCCGAGCGCTACCGGGATGCCGCCAAGTGGTTTGAAATCGCGGCTTCTCAGGCCCCCAAAAGCCAGCCCACCATCCGGGTGACCTCGCTCTTTTATATGGGACGGGCGCAGCGTTACCTGAAGGAAAACAAAGCTGCGGCGGCTACTTTCCAGTTGCTGACTCAAATCAAAGAGAGCAACGAGTATTACGACAGGGCTTGGCAGGAACTGGCACAGATGGATGTGGAGGCCGGGCGCACGGACGAGGCAATGAAGAAATTTGAGCGACTCGCTCAGGACAGCGCCGATGCCGAGACGCGCGCCAATTCTTTCGTCAATACCGGCATGATCCTCGCGGAAGCCGGCAAGGCGACGGAAGCCATCGCGAAGTTCGAAGAAGCACTCCAGGTGCCCGGGGAAAAAGCCAAAGCGGCCCGGTCACGGGCGCGGTTTGGCCTCGTATGGTCGAGTTACAAGGAGAAGGCCTTTGATAAAGTCATCGAAGCCTGGCGCGGCCTGCAGGGAGAGGACTACAATGACCTCGACGCCTCCGCCCGGGCGAGGCTGTGGCTGATCGTCGGCACCGCCTATGCCGCTCAGGAAAAGCACAGTCCCGCAGCCCAGACGCTGGCGCTGCTCAACAATCTGATCGACACCCCGGAGCCGGAAGTGCGCGAAGCCTGCCTCGAGGGCGGCTACAAGCGCATCGTCAGCCTGTTCAAACTCGGCGATCCCTCAACACCGGACATCGTGGACGAATTCACCTCCATCTGGAATGACCGGGCACCCAACAGCCCGTGGCTGGATAAAGCCTGGCTGGTCAAAGGCGCATGGTATTTCAACCGCAGCGTCTGGGATGCCGCCGCACGCGCCTACAAGAATGTGCGTGAGGATAAACTGGAGAAGGAAAAAGTCGCCACCTGGCTTTACCAGAAAGGCTGCGCCGAGGCTTCCTCCGGCGACAAAGCCGCGGTGGAATCCCTTTCCTCCTTCCTCGGGCGCAGTGCGGATGACGAGCGCGCCCCCATGGCTCAGCTCCAGCGCGGCCTCGTACGCATGAAGCTTGACGACCTGACCAATTCCCTCGCGGACTTCGAAGCCGTCGCGGCGAAAGTGCCGGGCACGGAAACCGGCGAAACGGCGGCCTACAATGCGGCGCGCGTCAAAGGCATGAAGCAAGACTTACAGGGCATGGTGGACGGATTTGCCGCGCTGCTGAAGAACTATCCCAAAACGCTCGTCGCTGCGGAGGCCAACTACTGGATCGGCACTGGCAGCTATCAGCTCCAGAAGTATGCCGACTGCCTGGAACCGCTGCGCAAAGCCCGCAGCCTGGATGGTCGGCTCTACTTTCAGGACGCCAGTCTCATGCTCGTGGCCGCCCTCGCGGCCCTTCAAGACCTCGACAGGCTCATCCCCGAGGTGGACGCTTACCTCAAGAGCAATGCCGAAAAGCGCATCAGCCCGGACATTCTGCGGTGGCTCGGCATGACCCTCTTCCGGGAGCGCAAAGACTTCGCCCGCACCGCCCAGTATTTGGGCTTCATCGTCATTTTCGATACCCCGGAGAAGACCTCCGCGGATATCTGGGCCGCCCACGGGGAGAGCCTCCTTGAAATTAAGAACTACGCCGGAGCCGTCATTGCGCTCGGCCATTACCTGAAATCCGAGCAACGGCCGGCTCAGCGGGCCCGCGCTTTTCTGCTGCTGGGCAGGGCTCAGTTTGCCCTGAAGCAGTCCGACGACGCCATGAAGAGTGTGGAGGAGGGGCTTTCCATCGACCGCGAGACCCTCATCGCCGCTCAGTTGCACATGCTGTCCGGGGACATCGCCGTGGCGGCCAACCGGTCCAAAGAGGCCATCAGCAGCTACAATGCCGTGCGGGCCACCTGGGAGGACCCGGTACTGACCCCGACCGCCATCCACCGTATGATCGCCCTTCTCGAAAAGAGCACAGACGCCAAAGGGGTCGCCGAGGCCAAAAACCTTAAAAAAGACCTCGCTCAGCGGTACCCCCGGTTTCAGCCACAGCCCTAATGGCCTTCACTGTTCACCACGGCACCGTGGAAGTGTCCACCCGCGGCAAGGGCACCCTGGAGATCACTGCAGAAGTGGAGCGTATTCTCAAAGAGAGCAGCGTCCGGGATGGGACGGTAACGGTTTTCGTGCGCCACACGAGCTGCAGTCTTGTCATCATGGAAAATGCCGCCCCATCCGCACGGGCCGACCTCCACGAATTCTTCGAGCGACTGGTCCCCGAATCGACTCCGTGGTTCAGTCACACCTGCGAAGGCTTGGATGACATGCCCAGCCACATCCGCATGGCACTCACCCGGACCTCCGAGACAATCCCGGTGACCCGCAGCCGGCTACAACTGGGCACGTGGCAGGGGATTTACCTCTTTGAGCACCGCCGCGCGCCTCACGTGCGCTCCATCCTCGTCACCGTGACCGGTCTCACCAAAGATTGAAGCCAGGCTCCGGCTCAAAGGTTAAGGCAGGCTGGTAGTTTAAAAATTGCGCCAATGCCGGTTAATTAATTATAAAAATTATTGTAATTACAGCCGACGGTGATTTAGTAGGAGCCTCCTATGCACCCTGCTACCGACCAAAGCAGGCATTGAAAATCACGCCCAATGCTTCCGACGCCTGCCGAACCCCCACATCGCAAACGCCGCGGACTCTTTTTCCGCGCGGCTGTACTCTCCACACTGCTGGTGATTTTCAGCGTGGGTCCCTGCGCGTATTTTTTCATCAGGCAGCAGCGCGCTGAGTCGTGGGCGGATCTTAAATCCCTCCTCACTAAGGAAACCAGTGCCTTGGCGAACATCGCCGCCGCCCAAAACAAAGGGTTACGCTCAGGGCTGACGAATTACTGCCGCGAATTGTTCAGCGACATCTCTCTAATGGACTATGTCGCGGTAGTTCCGGACACCCCCACCGAACCGGCGGAATACCACGATCAGCACCGGTGGACAGCCGATCTCGACCGCAAGCGCTGGACGCCTGGCCAGGAGGCCACGCCATTCCACATATGGACGGGCAAAGGCCCCACTGGGCGCGATGTTCTCCAGTGCCGCATGGAAATCTCCGTCCCGGGCACACCCCTGGGCTGGGTTTATGTCGGCGTCTCATTGAAGCGCTATGAGCAGATGCTCACCGATGGCATCCGGAACACCATTTCCACGGTCGTATTGGCGGCTCTCCTCGGCATCGCCGGCTCATTTCTGATGGCCCGACGGGTTACCAAGCCGCTGGAGCAAATCAGTGAACTGTCCCAGCGCATCGCCGACGGCGACCTCAGCGGCCGGATTCAGGTCCAATCAACCGGCGAAGTCCTGCAGCTCGCCGACAACATGAATGCCATGGCTGCCCGCCTGGATGAAAACGCCCGCGCCCTGAACCTTAAGCAGCGGGAACTGGAGCGCGCCAACGCCAGCCTGCAGGAACGCGTAATCAACGAGCAACTCCTCTCGTTGATTGCCTCCGACTTTCTTCACGCCGAACACAGCGCCGCGGACACCGTATTCACCGCCAGCATGGAAAAGATCGCTATGCGCCTCAACATCGATGGTGCCTCCATTTTCCTGCACGACAACGCCGACCATGCGACGCTCGAGCGCGTCTGGGAATGGCACCGGCCGGAAGCCGCGCACTGCAGTTTGGAACGCGTGCCAGTGGCCGGATTTCCCTGGGCTACCGCGCTTGCCAACTCCCGCACCGTTATCACTATCAGCGACAGCACCTCACTGCCGGAGGAAGCCCGCGCCGAACAGGTCAACCTTGAACGGCTCGGCATCCGCAGCGCCGCCTCCGCCATTCTTGGCGCAGGCGAGAAAGCCGCAGGCTATCTGTTCCTGCATCTGCATGAGGCCCCCCGGACCTGGACCCCGGAGGAGGAACAGTTCATCCTCATCGCTTCCGCCATCTTCTCCAATGCCATCGCCCGCCGCGAAGCAGCTCTCGAACGCGAGCGCCTTCAGGCCCAGCTCCTCCAGTCCCAGAAAATGGAAGCCGTCGGCAAGCTCTCCGGCGGCATCGCCCACGACTTCAACAACATGCTCGTCCCTATCGTGGGCTACAGCGACAGCATTCTGAGTTCAGCACCGGAGAATGCCCCTTGGATCAATGAAATCCGGGAGATTAAACGCTCCGCAGAAAGCGCCGCCTCACTCACGCGTCAGCTCCTCAGCTTCAGCCGGAAGCAAATAACCTCGCGTAAAGAACTTGATCTGAACGGGCTCATCCAAACGCTGCAAAACATGCTGCGCCGCGTCATCGGCGAAAACATCAACCTGCAAACTGATCTCGCGCCGGACCTCTGGACCATCGCCGCGGATGCCGGGCAAATTGAGCAGGTCCTGATGAATCTCACCGTGAATGCCAAGGCCGCCATGCCCAACGGCGGCACCATTCGCATCCAAACCGAAATGGTGGACAGCGAAGACGCCAGCTTCAACAGCCCGCCCAACCGCAAACTCCAGGGGCTTTTCATCCGACTCAGCGTATGCGACTGCGGCTGCGGCATGGACAAGGCCACTCTCGACCGCATCTTCGAGCCGTTCTTCTCCACTAAAGGAGAAGAGGGCACCGGCCTCGGACTGAGCGTCGTCTATGGCGTCATGGAGGAGCACGGCGGATGGGTCACTGTCAATTCCGCACCAGGCAAGGGCACCACCTTCCATCTATGGATCCCTGCACTGCATGAACCCGTGCCGCAACCTATGGATACCGGCCTCGCCGTCGCGCCTCCCCTGCCCCGGGGCCACGGCCAGCGCATCCTCATTATCGAGGACGAACCCGGCGTCCTCGCCTTTGTTTCTGCAGCGCTGCGCCAGCACGGCTACAACATTCTCACGGCGAACTGCGGTAGTGCCGCGCGTCAGGTCTTTGAAGATAAAGGAGATGAGATTGATCTCGTCATGAGTGATGTCGTGCTGCCGGACACTACCGGTGTGCAGCTGCTGGAGGAATTCTTCACGACCCGCCCGGACCTCCGTGCCCTGCTGACCAGCGGCTACAGCGAGAAACAGTCCCTAGTCGATCTCGTCAAAAAGCGCGGCCTTTTCTTCCTGCACAAGCCCTACACGCTCATTCAGCTGCTGGAATCCGTCCACAACGCCATCTCGGCAGTCAAGCCTCAGGTGGAAGTGACGTGACGACGCGACGCGCAACCGGATGACATCGACAGGTTGCCCGCTGCACAGAGTCGCTCTAAAGAAGCGGCCACATGTCATCCCCGGAATCGACTTCCCGCCTTCTCTACTGCCGCTGCGCCTATGCTCAGGTCGTGCCGCAGGAAACCAAAGACGCCGTGCTGCAGCACCTCGCCGCGGGGGAACGCGCCTTCGATTCCGTGGCTGATCTCTGCGAAATGTCCGCCCGCCGCGACCCGGCACTCAAAGCCATCGCCGCTTCCGCCCCCCTGAAAATCGCAGCCTGTCACCGCCGTGCAGTCACCTGGCTGTTCCACGCCGCCGATGCCCCGCTCGACGCCGCGCAGGTCGAGATTGTAAACATGCGCACCCTCACTCCGGAAGCCGCCTGCGCCCGGCTCGACAGCCGGGAGATCGACGCCACCGCCCCCTAACTTCTCTCATCCCCCCCAGCACTTATGGCTCTCGCTCCTGGCATCCACATTCTCCTCTACGAAGGCTCCGGCGCGGCAAGACTTCCCGCTGCCCGGCGCGGTGAAATCCTAGCGCATCTCCTCGACCTCGGCTACAGCGCGACCCGCAGCGGCCCCGGTGCGGGCCTGCACCATCCGGAAATGCCGCTCGTCGTGCTCGGTGAATTCGGCGGCAGCGCACCGGCGCTGGAGGACTCTGCAGGCAGCGTGCCCATTGCCACCGCCGACATCACCGGCCTCAGCGCCGCATCCGTCACCGCCCTGGTGGAAAAATCCCGCGGCGACCGCCCCATGAACCAGCCGGGCCAGTGGAAACCCTGGTTTCCCGTCATCGACTACTCGCGCTGCACCAACTGCATGCAGTGCCTCAGCTTCTGCCTCTTCGATGTCTATGGCGTGAGCAGTGCCGGCAAGATTCAGGTGCAGAACAACGACAACTGCAAAACCAACTGCCCCGCGTGCAGCCGCGTTTGCCCGGAAGTCGCGATCATGTTCCCCAAATACTCCGGTAGCCCCATCAATGGGGAGCCCGTCAGCGAATCGGATGTAGGGCGCGAGAAGATGAAGGTGGACATTTCCGCGCTGCTCGGCGGCGACATTTACAGCCGCCTGCGGGAACGGAGTGATGCCGCGAAAAGCCGCTTCAGCAAAGAGCGGGATGCATCCAAGGCCCTCGCCGAGCGCAAGAAATGCCTCACCAAACTCGCCAGCGACGGCTTCATCCCCGCCGATGTCCTCGCGAATCTCCCTTCGCCAGAAGAGATCGCCCGCAAGGCCGCCGAAGCCGCCGCCAAAGCCCAGGCCGCCCTCGACGCTAACGCCGCGCAGGCCTGATGCCACGCCCGCATGGAACCGTGGCATTACCTCCTGCTCGCCCTGTGCGGGCTTGCCGCCGGATTCATTGATGCCATCGCCGGCGGCGGCGGACTCCTCACCATTCCCGCCCTGCTCTGGTGCGGCCTCCCGCCGCAGACCGCTCTCGGCACCAACAAAATGCAGGCCTGCTGCGGCACGGCTCTAGCCGTGACCAACTACGCCCGCGCCGGCCTCCTGCGCTGGCCAGAAGTCCGTGCCGGCATTCTCTTCACCCTCATCGCCGCCGCTCTGGGCGCATGGGCCGTCACGCTGGTGAAGCCCGGCTTCCTGAAGTCCGTCATCCCCTGGCTGCTGCTGGCCATCGCCGTATATACCGCACTCAGCCCGCGCATGGGAGCGGTCGAACGCCATGCCCGCCTCGCCCCGCTCCCCTTCGCCCTGCTCGGAGGCTCGGTGCTGGGCTTCTACGATGGCTTCTTCGGTCCTGGCACGGGTTCATTCTGGACGCTCGCCTGTGTGCTGCTCCTCGGTCTCGAACTCAGGCGCGCCACCGCCTACACCAAGGTCATGAACCTCACGAGCAATCTCGCCTCCCTCGCCGTCTTCGCCGCCGGCGGATTTGTCAGACCCGATGTCGCCGCGGTCATGATCGCCGGCCAGCTCGCCGGTGCCCACATTGGCTCCCACAGCGTGATCAAAAACGGCCCCGCCATCATTCGCCCCGTCCTGCTCATCACCGTTCTCGCCATGGCGGGCAAGCTCCTGTGGGATCAGTGGGCGGCCCGTTGACCGCCCTCACTCCTCCGCCACGGCATCCAGGCGCACGAGATTCAGCAACTCGTCATCACTCATTTCAAAGAGAGCGCGGGCAGCAGCCTCGTCTGAGCCAAGGATGTCGTCGGCGAGTGCTTTCTTGCTGCGGATAAGTTCATCAATGCGCTCCTCCATCGTGCCCTCACAGACGAACTTGTGGACGAGCACGTTTTTTGTCTGACCGATGCGGAAGGCGCGATCGGTCGCCTGATCCTCCACGGCCGGATTCCACCAGCGGTCGAAATGAATCACCTGCGAGGCCGCAGTCAGTGTGAGTCCGGTGCCGCCCGCCTTCACACTGATGACGAAGAACGGCGGACCATCCGGAGCCTGGAACTTAGTGACCAATTCCTGACGTTTGGCCACGGCAGTGCCGCCGTGCAGCACCAGCCCGCTGCGGCCAAAGACGCCGCTGAGGAAATCGCTGAGCGGCCCGGTGATTTCGCGGTACTGCGTAAAGACGAGCACGCGCTCCTGCCGGTCGCGAATCCCCTCACACAATTCACGCAGCCGGAGGAACTTCCCGCTCTCCTCAGGCATCCACGTGGCGTCGCCGCTGAACTGGCTGGGATGATTACAGATTTGCTTCAGTCTCATCAGTGAAGCCAGCACCACTCCCTGGCGCTGCGCAGGATCCGCCGCCTGTGCGAGTTCCTGCGCCATGGCTTTAACGGCACGCTGATACTGTGAAGCCTGACGTTTGCTCAGATGGCACCAGGCCGGCACTTCGATTTTGTCAGGCAAATCCGGCGCAACGGCGGGATCCGTCTTCATGCGGCGCAGGATGAAGGGCTGCACCAGCCGCCGCAGGGGCGCAAAGCCATGAGTGCTTTTAGCCATGCGTACCGTGCTGCGGGCAAACTCCTGAGGACCGCCCAGCAGTCCGGGATTGAGGAAATCGAACAGACTCCACAAATCGGTGAGACGGTTCTCGACCGGCGTTCCGGTGAGCGCGAGACGGAATGCCGCCCGCAGGAGCTTCACCGCACGGGCCTGCCCAGTCCCTGCATTTTTGATCGCCTGCGCCTCATCCAGCGCGACCACATCCCAGTTTATCGCAGCAAAGGAATCCAGCCGCCCGAGCATCGTGTAAGTGGTGATGACCACCGTGTCCCGCGTCAGCGCGCGGTGCGTCCCTGCGGCAAGGCGTTTCATGTCTCCCGCCTCCAAGGCCGAGCGGTGCGCGATGAGGAATTCCATGTCCGGAGCAAACTTTTCCAGTTCGCGGCGCCAGTTGCCCAGCAGCGACGCCGGCACCACCAACAGGGAAGGCCGCGGCTCCGCACGGGCCTCCCGCCGCCGCAGTATCAGGGCAATGACCTGAATGGTTTTGCCCAGCCCCATGTCGTCCGCCAGACAGGCCCCGGCCCCCAGCGTGCTCAGGTAGTGCATCCAGTTAACGCCAACCGTTTGATAGGGCCGCAGCGTGGCCCTGAGGCCGGGCACACACGTTTCCGCCTGCAAATCCACGCCCGGCTCGCGCAGTGCCGCCAGCAGGACCCGCAACCGGTCACCGGCCGCAAACGCCACCCAGTCACCGCCGCCATCCTCCAGAACCGGAAGCCCGACACCCGGCAGTCCCGCCATCAGGCGAAGCCCGATATGGAACGGAATGCCGTTGATGCTTGCCGCCGCCGCCCGCCGCCATTTATCGAGCGCCTCGCGCAGCTTCGCCCGGTCCACTTCCACCCACTCGCCTTTAAGCGAAATGAGCGGGGCCTCACTGGCGAGCAGACGTTCCAGCTCCTCCGGAGTGAGCTTCTCACCGCCCATGGCCACATCCACGCTGAAGTTCAGCAGAGAGTCCACTCCCATCCCCTTGCGCGCCTCACCGCTTTCCACGGTCACCGTCACCACCGGCCGCGAGGCACTGCGGCCGCGGCTCCACCAGTCGGGAATGCGCACGATGAGCCCGGCATCTTCAAGCACCGGAATCTCTTTCAGAAAATGCCACGCCTCCTCTGGAGTCCATGCCAGCGGCTGAAAAATCCGGCGCGACTCCACCATGTCCGCAATGAGACCGCTGCTCTGCGCGGCGGCATGGAGCGGAGCCAGAAGCGTTTGCAGCAGGCTGTGATTTCCCTCTGCCGCGGAGTCGCGCAGCGCCTGTCCCAGCGGTAAATGCTGCACCTTGCCCCGGACATCCACGCGGTGGCTGTAGGTCGCGAGAAAGGCGAAGGGAAAATCCTGGCTGCGTTTGTTCTCGGCGAGATGCAGCGTCACCCGCCCCACGAGCCGCCAGGAAGGCGCGATCTCCGCCAGCACAGCAGCCACGTCCCCTCCGGCAGCCGCCACCCGTCCCAACATCTCTGCATTCAGCGCCAGCCACAGCGCCGCCAGCACCGCCGGCGCGAGAAACTCCATGCCCGGCACCGGAGGCGCCCCGCTCAGCATATCACTCAGCACCGCATCTACCGGCACCTCCGGACCACCCTGCCACCCGTCTTCGCGCAGCCGCGGGATGTGACAAAGCGCCGTGAGGTAATCCTGGCAAAACCCGCGCCAGAATCCGACGGAGGGCGGCAGTGCATCCGCGCTCTTCATCGCCGCAAGGGCGAGCAGACCAGCCGCGGCGGATCCCGCGAAGGCCTGCTCCAGAGCACGTCGCAGCGCCGCCGGCAATTCCGCACCCTCCTCTGATGCGGCATGGAAATTGAGACGCCCGTGCGGCGTCAGGATGAGCAGCGGGATTGCATCCGGCATCGCCATGATGGCTAGAGGCTTTCGAGGAAGCGGCGATAAAAGCCCACGCCCGCCTCGAGTTCCGCCACACTCACCCATTCATCCGCCGTGTGGGCCTGCGCGATGTCTCCAGGTCCGGCCGCTACAGATGGAATCCCCGCCTCGGCAAGCCACAGTGCATCGCAGAACCACGTCGCTCCCGTCAGCCCGTTGCCGGCCGCCGCGAGCTTCTGCACATAAGGATTGTCCGCAGGCGTCTCCAGCGGGGCACACACCGGATCCGCGTCCACCATTACAGCACTACCAAATCCCTGCTCGCTGAGGAATTCCCTCAGGAGCTTTTCCAGCCCCGCACGGTGAATGCCCGGCGTGAAGCGAATGTCGAGCCACACGGTGCAGGCATCCGGCACAATGTTCGTCCGCGTGCCGCCGCGGATCATGCCAATATTGAGCGTGCTGTCGCCGAGCACCGGGTGCCGGAATTCAGGCGCTGCCAGCAGGCGGCGGAAGGGGCCATCCAGCGCAGCGATCACCGGCAGCATCTTGAGCACGGCATTCTCCCCGCGCTCAGGCTGCGAACCATGCACGGCCACGCCTGCGGTGCTCAGTCGCAGCCACCATGAACCTTTGTGCGTGTGCACCACGGAGCAGCCGGTAGGCTCACCCACGAGGCCGAAATCATAGTCCGGATGGTGCTTCGCAAAATGCTGCGAACCCCACTGGCCGGTCTCCTCACCCATGAATCCGGCGAACGTGATCTCAGCCCCCAGCTGCGGAATCCGCGGTCCGATTTCCGCCAGTGCCGCCAGCATCGCGGCCATCGTGCCCTTTGTGTCGCAGGCACCGCGGCCATAAATGCGCCCGTCCCGCAGCTCCGCGCCAAAGGGATCAATCGTCATGCCCGCCACGCTCACGGTATCCGTATGCGGCCCCAGCAGGATGCGCGGCTTGCCCGGGCGGTCGCTCGGAAATCGCGCGATGACGTTAGGCCTCCCCGGCAGCACTTCCTCGTAAACTACTTCGGCCCCCAGTTTCCGGCAGAACTCGCCTGCGTATTCCGCACAGTCACGCTCCCCGGTACGGTCGGTGCCGGTTTCCCCATCCGGGTTCACACTGGGGATGGCAACGAGATCACGGCAAAGCTGAACAACGGGGGATGGCATGGCACAATGGGGCTGCCGGAACTACTCCGGCGGCCGGTATGTTTCGCCGCATCCCCTTCTCTGCCAAAGCGGAAATTTCAGCGCCTGGGTCAGTGCACCTCACGGGCGGCCAGTTCGAAGGCCGGCAGCTGAATGATGGTGCTGAGGATCGTATGGAACACGACAGCCGGATGCTGGGTGGCGTCAATGTCCGTGACTTTGTCGCCGGTATAGAATTCCAGCATCGGCTTGCTCTCCTCCTCGTAGGTGCGGATGCGGCGCTCAATGGTCTCGTCCTTCGCATCGTCCCAGCGGTTCTCCTTCAGGGCGCGTTTGCGCAGACGGCGCTGGAGTTCCTGACGGTTCGGGCAGGACAGGTGGAAGACATGCAGCACATCAATGTAGCGCTCCATGATCCGGGCCTGCTCAATGTTCCGCGGAATGCCGTCGAGCACCAGGAAGTCGATGTCCGGCTTGAAGAGGTGACTTTCGGCACGGCTGTCGATGTTGGCTTTCCACAGCTGAACGGTCAGTTCATCCGGCACGAGTTCCCCGCGGCTGGAATAGTGAACAAACTGCTGACCGAGCGGCGTGCGGGTATCGAGCGCACGGAAGACATCGCCGCAGGCGCAGTGCACGAAGCGCGGGATGCGTCCCAGAATGGCCCCCTGCGTCCCCTTTCCACTGCCGGGGGCTCCGAACATAAGAATGGTTTTATAGCGATCTGGTTTGGGGTTGCTCATAAAGGGAGGCGGTTGATGGAAAGAAAAGTCGGATGAAGCCCTGGAAAAACGGGCCGGATTCCTACCCTGCCCCACCGGGAAGAAAACCGCAATATTTCCTCTAATTATGATGCCCCGCCGCCTCGTCATCGCTACCCACAATGCCCACAAGACCGCCGAGTTCCGTGCGCTGCTCGGCCCGGAGTGGCTCGTGGAGGACGTCAGCAGCCATCCCACCCTGGGTGCCCCGGAGGAAAACGGCAGCACTTTTGAAGACAATGCCACCATCAAAGCGCTCGCCGCCTCCACCGTGCTCGGGCCAGAGGTGCTGGTGGTGGCGGACGACTCCGGTCTGGAAGTCGATGCTCTGGGCGGTCGGCCGGGCATCTATTCTGCCCGCTATGCCGGGCCGGGCGCCGGAGACCGCGGCAACCTGGACAAAGTGCTCGCCGAGCTTGCTGCCGCAGGCGTGCGCGGCAAAGACCGCCGCGGGCGCTTCCGCTGCGTGCTCGTTCTGGCCCGGGGCACGGAGAAACTCGGAGCCTTCAGCGGGGCCGTGGAGGGCATCCTCGCGAATGAAGCCAAAGGCGAAGGCGGTTTCGGCTACGACCCCGCCTTCATCCCTGACGGCTACTGCGAAACGTTTGGCCAACTGCCCGCAGAGGTGAAAAACCAGCTCAGCCACCGCGCCCGCGCGCTTCAGGGGCTGCGGGAGTTCCTCCAGCAGATGGAGGGTTCCGCCGCGACAGCATAACGTGCAGAAGGTCATTACCCCGGGCTGCCTTACATTCCGGAAATGTCCTCGTTGAACCACAGGCGGATGAACTTCATGCCTTTGGCTTCATCGAAGCCGCGCTCCAGCATGGATTCCTCAGATGTGGAGAAGACTGGCTTGATGTGGATTTCAAATCCCGTGTCCAGCTTCACCACTGACGCGGCCTGCTTCTTCACTTTCTTCACGACTTTGGGCGCGATTTCGAAATTCGTCTCCAGCGGCTGGCCCTGCTCCTCCTCGATCTTCGTGCGCTGTCCGGCAAACTTCATGATCGCCTCGGGCGTCTTGAGCACCTTCTCCTCGAACTCCTGGAGGTCGAAATGCTCGCGGTCATCAAACCACTCGATGACTTCCTGAGCCGCGCGTCCCGCCTGCTCGGGCGGGGCTTCGGCGTGCTGCTGCTTCACGGCGGCGACCGCGAGTTCCGCATAGGTTGTCGTCAGAAAGGAGGAATCCGGCACCGCCTGAAGCCCAAGGAATTCCCGCACCCAGAAGCGCGACTCATTTCCGCCGCGATCAAAGGTCAGGACATAATAACCTTTGTCCGGCCAGTGATTGATGATGAGACAGCCCTTGTCGATCTTCTCCGGATTGATGCCCTGCCCGGTGTGCAGCTTGAGGTCGCCGTCCTCTGCGGAGATGCTCAGGAAGGGCACTACGCTCTCCGATTTCAAAATACACAGCGCGCTGACGGCCCCGCCCTCTATTTCGATGTCCTCGACATAGGCCATGCAGAGATCACCGGATTTGATGTTGGGGTGATTCGATTTGGCGTAAAGGCGGGAGGCGATTTCGCAGCCCAGCGGATAGAGCTTGCCGGGCGCAGCGAAGATGCCCGAGGCCAGCTGATGCATTTCGTGCTTATCCAGCGAGGTGTGATGCTGGAAGCGGTGGGCGATGAGATTGCGGAACGGTTTGAGAAAGAGTGCGGTGAGCAGTTCCCGGTCATCCGCTTCCACGCTGTAGGCTTCCCGCGAAGTCTGGAGCGGCTCATCGCGCTGCGGGTTGCCGACCTTGGCGAGGACGAGGCTGGTAACGACGGCGGAGTTGAAGCTGATTTTAACGGACATGGGGGCGGCGAGTTTAGGTGAAATCCGCCACACGCAAGCCGGGAGATGCCTCCGTGAAATGATTCCGCCGCCGCTGCGATCTGCCCTCAGGCACCGAGGGCTTCACGCAACGCTTTAAGATGCTCCGGCACTGCGGTAAACGGGTCGGGTTTCGCTTCATATTCGAGCACCACCCAGCCCTGATAACTGGCTTCGCGCAGCAGGGTGGCGATGCGCTTGAGGTCTGCAGGTTCCGCCGCAGCGCCGGCACGTTTGATTTCCACTTTCACCTGCACGTTCACCGCCCATGGCGCGCAGCGGGCCAGCTCCGCGTAGGGGTCGGCACCGTGGAAGTTTCCGGTATCCAGATTGATGCCCACAGCCGTGCTGTTCACGGCTTTGACAATCTCGAGAAGGCCATCCGGAGTGGCTACCACACCACCGTGATTCTCCACCCCCAGCCAGACACCTTTGGCGGCAGCGTAGGCTCCCAGCTCTTCGAGAGATTTAATGACCTGACGCCGTGCGGCCGCTTCATCCAGCCCTTTGGCGGAACCGGCAAAGACACGAATGTGCGGAGCGCCGAGGACGGCGGCGCGGTCGATCCACTGTTTGACGCCGGCCTTTTCCTTTTCGAGTTCCGGTCCGTCTGGAAGTGCGAAGGTATTGCCCACCGCAGTGCCGCTAATGCCCACGCCGCGGAGAAATGCATGACGGCGCACGCGGCGGAGTTCGTCATCGGTGACGTCTTTGGGAAAGTAATAGCTGGTCAACTCCGCTCCCGCAATGCCCTGGTCGGCACAAAGATCGATAAACTTGTAGAAGTCCATCCTCGCCGCATCCTTGAAGAAGTCGCGGAACGAGTAGGCGGCGAGACTGAGATTGAATCGCGGCTTTCCAGAGCGCAGGAAGGGCTCTACGGCACCGGCGAGGGCGGCAGGAATAGTGAGCAGCGCGGCGTGCTGCAAAAACTTGCGGCGGTTCATGTCCACTGCTCCGGCGGCCGGGGCGGCAGGGCAATTCCGCATCGGCGGAGCGGTGGGCCTAACACGACAGTTCCAGCATGCGGAGGAGCGGTTTTTCCGCACGGGCGCGCAGATCCTCGGGCATTTCCACCCGCGGCTCAAGATCGCGCAGACAGCGGTAGAGCTTCTCCATCGTGTTCATCTTCATGTAGCGGCAGTCGGCACAGGCGCAGTGCTCCGTGGGTCCGGCGACGAACTCCTTTTCGGGACACTCGCGCCGCAGGCGGTGCAGCATGCCGCTCTCGGTGGCGATGATGAATTTCTTCGCTGGATGGCTGCGGCAGAACTGCACCATCTTTTCCGTGCTGCAGACCTCATCCGCGAGCAGACGCACCGCGAAGGTGCATTCCGGGTGCGCGACGACCGGTGCGTCCGGATGCGCCTCTTTGATCTTGAGAATGCTGTCGCGGGTGAACTCCACGTGGACGTAGCAGGCACCCTGCCACAGATCCATTTTGCGCCCGGTTTGCTCCATCACCCACGAGCCAAGATTGGCGTCAGGGACGAAGAGGATGTTGCGGTCCGGCGGCGTGGCTTCGACGATGCGTTTGGCATTCCCGCTGGTGCAGATGCAGTCGCTCAGCGCCTTCACCTCGCCGCTGCAGTTGATGTAGGCGATGACGTAGTAGTTTTTGTCAGCGTGGCGCTTCAGATATTCCTCCAGCGCCGGGCCGGGGCAGCTTTGCTCCAGGGAACATCCGGCATCGCGGTCAGGCAGAACCACGATCTTCGACGGGTTCACGATCTTCGCGGTCTCAGCCATGAAGTGGACGCCGCAGAAGACGATCACATCGGCATCGGTTTCCTTCGCTTTGTAGGAAAGCCCGAGGGAATCGCCCACGAAGTCTGCGACTTCCTGGATTTCACGCACCTGATAGTTGTGCGCAAGGATGACGGCGTTCCGCTCTTTTTTCAGGCGGAGGATTTCAGAGCGGAGATCGACGGAGGGCACTGCGGCAGTCATGAGCCAATCAGGCAGCTTCCCGGCAAGGTGCAAGCGCTGCGCTTCACGACAGCGGCCGCCAGCCGGTATCAAGTCCGGTCACGTGCTGCACCTTTTGCCCGGCAGCGGGCTTCCACGGGCGGTCGAGCCGGCACATGCCGAAGATCACCAGCGCCAGGACCGCGGGGAAGCCATACATCAGCGAGCCCAGACTGCCGGCGAGGAGAATGAAGGGCAGAAAGATCATCAGGGCAATCACCGCACGGGTCGGAGAAACCTCATAGGGCAGCAGGTACAGCTTGAGGTGGGCGCGCCCCAGTTGCATCCCGGCAACGGCATAGAGAATCTGCACGCCAAGCCCGCCGCCGTAGGCATACCAGGTGAAAATCCATTTGGCCGAACCCGGGGCCGCGCCGAGCCACCGGATGGCCTCCAGTGCGTTGAAGGCCACGATTCCGCCTGCAAGCACCCAAAAGGCCCCGATTCCACCGGTGAGGAACCGCAGCGGCACTGCCTGATAGCCGGAGGCGCCAATGATGCAGCCACTCATGCCGGCCGCCATGGCAATGACGTTCAGCGCCATGAGGAGATTGGGGATGATTTCGAAGCCGCCCAGGAAGTAGCGTACGAGAAGGTATGGCAGCAGCGAGAGGAATGTCAGGAGACACAACCCGATCTGCACGAGCCACTTTCCGCGCACAATCTCCCAGCGGGAAAGCCCGCCAAGCATGAGCAGCGCCGAGTTGCCGCCATCACATTCCTGGCGCAGAGCGGCGAATCCGCGCAGCGGCATGATGAGGCCCACCACCAGCGTGGCGACCACCCAGAATGGACTGAACAGCCCCCGCGTGGCGCCATCATGATGCTCCGCGCCGACAGCAAGGATGGCGAGCACATGCACGAGGATGAACGGCGCGACAAACAGCGGCGCCCGCAGCCCTTGACGGAATTCCTTCACCACCATCGGCGGCAGCCAGTCCGGGAAATCCCGGAGCCGCAGCACAGCCTGAGCAGACGTTGAAGGGGGAGTCATGACTCCATACAACGCTGCCGGGGCGGCGCGGGAAGCGCTATTTTCCCGGCGCTTTCCGTCCCGGCGATCAATGATTGAACATGAACTCCTTCGAGTTCAGCAGCGCCCAGAAGGTGTCTTCGAGAATCTGCTGCGCCTCAGCGGGAGTCGCGGTGATGGCATCCATGACCGCCTTCGCTTCGGCGGCGGAAGGTTTGCGGCTGAAGCAGCGTACGTAGAGCGCCTCCAGCACCTGCTCCTGCGTCTTCTGGGCATCCAGCATCTTCTTCACGACCTGCCCTTCGCCGATCTTGCTGTGGGTGATGTCACCATTCAGCAAATGCAGCGCCTGGCCGAGGTTCGGATCCATCTTCACTTCGCAGGAGCAAACCGTAGCGCGTTCGGCACGGCCGAAGGTCTTGAGGAAGTAGGTCGAGACATTCCCGTCGGCGATTTGCACCGCACGGGCCCCCATCGGCAGCCCCTGGAATTTGTTCTTCGTTTCTGTCACCGCACTGATGCTGTCGAGCATGACCTCCGCCCGCTTCCGGCGGAGTAGTGCATGGCTGAAGTTCTTCTCATCGCCTTCGTTGCTCTCATTGACGCGGCTGCTCAGCTGATAGGTGCGGCTGGTGCAGATGTCGCGCACGAGGCGTTTGAAGTCGTAGTTATACTCGGTGAGCTTCTTGCCAAGTTCATCCAGCAGTTCGCGGTTACTGGCGGGGTTGGAAACCCTTACGTCGTCCACCGGCTCAATGATGCCCACCCCAAAGAAGTGGCTCCAGATGATGTTGGAAAGGTTGGTGGCGAAGTAGGGATTCTGCGGGCTCGCGAGCCAGTCCACGAGCACTTTGCGGCGGTCTTTGCCGGCGGTGTCGGGCTCGGCGGCCCCGAGCAGTTTTGGCTTCTGCGGGGCCTTGGTGACGATGTGGTTCACCTCGCCGCCACCGGCATTGAAGACCACTGTCTCACGTGGATCTTCGGCCTGCTTCCGGCCAATCTGGCTGAAGAACGAGGCGAAGCCGTAGTAGTCATTCATCGTCCAGCGGTCGAACGGATGGTTGTGGCACTGAGCGCACTGGAGACGCATGCCCATGAACACCTGAGCCACATTTTCCGCGACCTTCAGGGTGTCGCGCTCGATTTGATAGTAATTCGTGGCCGGGTTGGTGAAGGTGCCGCCGTCTGCCGCGAGGAGTTCCTGCACAATCTTGTTGAACGGCACGTTATTGGAAATGCGGTCCTTCAGCCAGTTGAAGTAGAGCAGCGTCGCCTTGTAGCTGACCTGATTGGTCGGATTCGTGCGGATCTGGAGCAGTTCCGCCCATTTCATCACCCACATCTCGGTGAACTCTTTGCGCGTGAGCAGCTCATCCACCACCTTCGCGCGCTTGTTCGGTTCCTGACTGGTGACGAACTTCGTGTATTCCTCCTCCGTGGGGAGAAGCCCGGCGATGTCGATAAAGACGCGGCGGAGGAAGGTCTCGTCGTCGCACAGTTCGCTCGGGATGATGCGCAGGCGGTGCAGTTTATCGGATACCAGGGTATCAATGTAGTTGTTCGCCGCGAATTCCGGGCGCGCGTACTGCAGGTTGTCCGGGATTACAATCACCTGACTGCCCACCGTGAAGGTGTCATAGCGCGCCATGACGAACGCCTCACCGCGCTTGGCGGCAGTGACGAGGCCGTCTGGGGATACTTTTGCCGTCGGATCGTTATTGGAAATGAACACCGCCAGCGGCGTGATATCGCGGTCGTGACCGTCCGAGTAGCGGGCGCGCACCGTGAACTGCATCTTCGCATCCGCTCCCTCCAGCACGGCATTCTTCGGGAAAATGTCCACGCCCACCACAGTCGCGACACCCTCGGCATCATACGGCACGCCCATCGTCACCCATTCCACCAGCGTGTTATACATCGGGCTGCCGGGCTCCATCTTCTTGCCGCCGGTGTGGGGCACAGAGTTGATGGATTTGGTAATGAGCAGGCTTTCCTCCGGGAGCGCGAGATTCACCCGGCGTCCGCTCAGTTCCTTCGTGAGACGGTAGTGGTCCCCCTTGGGATCGAATCCGAACAGGCTCAAGTTGAAGCCGTCCTGACCGCGCGCCGCACCGTGGCAGGAACCGGTATTACAATTAGCGCGCATGAACACCGGCATCACGTCCAGATTGTAGCTCAGCGGCCGGTCTTTAGAGGAGTCCTTCACCGTCACCGGGATTTCCACCTTCTGGTCGTGCCATTCCACCAGCAGTTTCGCCGCGCCGTCTTTGAGCGGCAGCAGTTTGTGCCCGTCGATTTTGGCAATGGAGGGATCGCTGAGCGTGATTTTCGCATTCCCCGTCACATCCTGCGTCACGTCATCGTCGAAAGTCGCGACCGCCACGAACGAGTGGAAATCGCGCGCTGTCTCCAGCGTGATCGCTTCCGGATACACCGCCATGGAGCGGACTTTGGTCACCGTTTCCTTCGCCGGTTTCGGTGGAGCCTTGGCCACTTCGCGCGCCTTGAGCGTCACCCCCTGCGGCCACACAGCCCCCTGGGCGACCCACTGTTTCAGAATCTCGATGTCCGAAGCCGGCAGCGGCCCGCCTTCCGGGGGCATCACTTCATCATGATCCGCCGGCAGGAGAATGCGCTGAATGAGCGGCGACTCATCGGGCTTTCCCGCCACGATCACCGCCCCGCCATCGCCGCCCTTCATGATCCCCTCGGCCGTGTCCATGAGCAGCTTGCCCTTGGTCTTGGCGGGATTGTGACAGCCCACGCACTTCGTTTCCAGGAGCGGCTGGACCTTCCCGGTGAAGAAGGCATCGTCTGCCAGCAACGCGGGGGCGGTCAGGGTAAGGATGATGAATGTTCGGGTCATGGGTCGAAACAGAAAAAGGCCGGTAAGAACCTAGTACCGCAGCAATACGGAGGCGGAGCCCGATCCTTGCAGTAACTTATAGATACAATGAAGCGGCCGGGCAAGCCTTTGGTTTCCCATTGACTGCCCGGCCGCCCACCTGCCGACAGGAGCCCCTGTTGCACCTGCCGGAAGCTGTTGCGGTGCACTTTACTGCACCCGGACCTCGATCTCGCGCGGCTTGACATCTTCGCGCTTCGGCGCGGTCACGGTCAGCACTCCGTTCTTGAATTCCGCGCGGCGGTTTCAAGTTCCAAGTGGAACGGGCTGATCTTTCTTCGAAAATGAGTACGTAGAAAGCAGGGTTCATTGTTTTGGAGTGTGTGATTGTTTGAAGTTTACAGGAGAGAGGCAGCCCGGGGCGCTGTGCTTGCGCACTGGATTGTAGAAGGTTTCGATGTAGTCGAAGATCCTGGCCCGTGCCTGCGCCCGTGTGGCCGGGATGTGGTGAGCGAAGCATTCGGCCTTCAGGGTGGCCCGGAACGACTCTATGGCTGCGTTGTCGTAGCAGTTGCCTGCGCGGCTCATACTCTGGGTGATGCCGCGTGAAGCCAGTTTGCGGCGGAAGGCATGGCTGGTGTATTGGCAGCCGCGGTCGCTGTGATAGAGGAGGGTGCGCAGATCACAGCCC
>Ga0315905_10000411_pt1 | contig 47236 bp, 40 predicted proteins | sample LakEriMetagenome_5_FD_203522 | JGI IMG/M metagenome (GOLD analysis project Ga0315905, IMG submission 203522) | Freshwater fungal communities from buoy surface, Lake Erie, Ohio, United States - Buoy 4 MA121 | ecosystem: Environmental > Aquatic > Freshwater > Lake | place: USA: Lake Erie, Ohio...
CCTAAGCAAATACTTCCCGAAGAACTTCGAGTGATTTTGGTTTTTTAAACCCCTCCAAATGAATGGTGTAGAAATCCATTAAAATTTTAAGTAAAATAGCGCGCTCCGGAGAGGTGAATACTTTGCCTGGATTTTCGATTTTTTGTTCCATAAGTTTTCGCCAAAGCATTGTTTCATATTCATTTAGGCAGGTTACTCCTTGAATAGGCACAAAAATGCCTTCTGTAAGTTCAAAAAAAGGATCTGTGGACAGACTGCTTTCGGGATAAAATCCGAGGTATTTAGTCACTTCTAGCAAAAGTATTAAATGAAAATTGGCAATTTCATCATGGGCATCGAGCCAAAGTAATGCCGACTCGATTAAATCAAAAAGGGATGTGTTTTTCGCTTCTTCGCGGATACTATGATGGAGTATTTCGGAGAGAAAAATTACAATCGTACTCTTAACTATATCCATCGGAATAGTCTGATAGGCCGCTGCTAATTTAATTTCCCGAAAATGCTCAAGTGTTCCTTTGTTTTTATGAACGGCTTCGATTTCAAGCAATGTTAAAGGCTGAAAATAGGCAATCTTTTGATTGGATTTTTTACCCGAATACGCATTCGGAACAAAATAGGATTTGAGTCCGTCACTGTATGTAAAACATTTCACAATCAGACTCTTTTCCTGATACTTTAAAGCGGATAAAACAAATGCTTTGGTTTTGACAAGCATAGTCTAACGGATAATCATGACTTTTCGTACAGCAGTATCTATACCGTCTTCGGCAGAAATAAAAATCATATACACGCCAGAAGCTACGCGGTATCTACCAAAAGCTGTTGTATCCCATTCAATTGTTCCTCCGGCAGCAGTAGTTTCATATACAAGATTTCCTTCAATATCTGTAATTTTAATAATTGCTTTATCGGTTAATCCCGCGATCTTCACTGTGCCTGTAAATTCTGGTCGCACCGGATTGGGATAAACATAAACGGAAGCCAAGTCATCACTAGGTTTAGTGGCCGTTCCTTTGTAGGAAACCAATCCTTTTTCGGTGGCAAAAAAGACTTCGCCGGTAACACTATCAATTTCAACATCAAGCACATTATTACTGGGCAATGGAGAATTTTCTTTGGTAAAATGAAATAGGGTTTGTTGACCATTGGAAGACACCAAATACACTCCAGAATCGGCAATAGAGACCCATTTACGATTCGCTCCGTCTACACAAATATCCAAAATAACCTGCTCATAAAACAGCTCTTGTGCGAGTTCAACCCCATTGATAACCTCATTGATAATTATCGGTTTGGATTGAATTTCATCTGCTGTAATAAATGTATCTACAGAGGAGATGGTCCGCAAACCGCGCGCTGTTCCAATCCAAACTTGGTTACGGTTGTCAATAGCTACACAGCGTACATCCAAACTAGGTAAGTTACCCTCCGTTCCAGATTTGATTAAAATAAATTTATTGCTGTAATTTTCATTAAACGCAACTAAACCATTAGCGCGAAAGGTTGGAATCCACTTGGTGTCATTTTTATCGATTGCCATCTGTGCATACCGTTCAAATTGCGGTTCGGTCATGGCTGTCGTTAAATCAAACGATTGCCATTGCCCTGTAGACTTGAACACTTTAATTCCTTTGGTCACATAGGCATTGGTCACCCAAAGATTGCCTTTGGAATCAAATGCCGTTCCATTTATTCGTACGTCATTTACTCCCGGCGCTAAAGATTCTAGTCCGTTTGTACCGGTATTGGTATTTGTATACAATGTAGTTGCAACAAGATCTTCCAACTTAAGTATTCCAGAAAAATAAGAACTTACAAAGATTTCTTTATCATTTTTGGGGTTGATTAAGACATTATTTAAACTACGCGCATCCAGAAGCGCATCTGTTGTAAGCGTGTTCCATCCCTGTTGGTTATCAAAATAATTTATAGGAAATAAATACGGCTGGTAGGGTGGATTGGGGTTGTACGGGTTGTAAGTGAAGTCAAATTTACCGTAGGTTACAAATAACTTATCTGTGGTTTTTTTCAGGCGAAAAGGCTGATTTAACTCGGGTCCATCCGGTTTCAGCACGGTTACACTGGAAGGGGATGACAAAGGAAACTGTATCAATCCAACTTCGTTTGTTGCAATGTAAACCGTTTCATCAATTACCGTTGCCGCATTAAAAGTGACCGCTGTATCGGGATAACTGGACGCATTGTAATTTAAAACTAAAGTCCCCGAAGCATTGGCTATCTTAACATTTTGTGATGACGTGACAACAACATACGCTGCAGTTGTTCGAAAATCAACCGGCACAATTCCCGCTGAAAAAAGAAGGGAATATCCCGTTCCATTCCAACGGTATACATTCCCATCTGCGTTATAAAAAACGGATTGGTTTTGAAATGCTTGCGCTCCGTACCAAAACCCAGAATCGTGATACGTCCATTGGGCATAATCAATCAAAAAAGGATTCGAAACTCCGGCTTTTTTAATCCGGAAATTGTTCAATACTGCATAAATAGTATTGTCGTAAACCATAGTTTGTATCACCTTAATTTGTGAGCCTCCTTCACCAATATAATAGCTGTCGCCAAACTCCATCTGATTCAAATTAAACACTGAAATCCCGTAATCGGTAGCAATGTAAACCTTCCCATTATCTTCCGTAAAATGATTAATTTTTTTAACCGATGAAGGCACTGGCACTTCCGTAAGTATTCCGTTTTTTACGGATACACTACCCTCTTTGTTGACGACTAATAAAAGTCCATTTTCGTTTCCAACCAAAAGAACTTGATACGCTTCGCTATAATGAATTGCCGAAATATTTTCTGCTTTTAGACCATTGATAGTGGTAATTGTTTCTAAAAAACCATCGGAAGGTTTTTGAAAGAAAATTGCATTTTCTGAAGCTGCATATACGGTTGTTTCTCTTTGAGTAATTGCTGAAAGTTTATTGAATGAGAAATACCCTTGCCACAAACGGTTGGTTTGAGCCAACGCCGATTGGGCAATAATTATGAAGAAAAGCATTAATTTTTTCATTCGCAAAATCAAGTTCTAATCCGTAACGCAATATTACGCAAAAACATATGGATGACATAAAAAAACCTTCTCTCGATTGGAGAGAAGGTTTATATTTATTAAGGCGAGATTGCTTATACTACACCTTGACCTAACATCGCATCGGCAACTTTAACGAAACCGGCAATATTAGCTCCACGAACATAATCAACATAACCCGTTTCATCTTTACCATACTTAACACAAGCTTCATGAATATCACTCATGATTTTGTGTAAACGCTGGTCTACCTCTTCGCGAGTCCAACTTAATCGCAATGAGTTTTGGGACATTTCCAACCCTGAAGTTGCAACACCTCCTGCATTGGAAGCTTTACCCGGTGCAAATAATATTTTTGCTGCAGTAAATGCTTCAATAGCTTCTGGTGTAGAAGGCATATTTGCCCCTTCCGCTACGCAAATACATCCGTTTGCAATCAATTGTTTTGCTTCTTCACCGTTTAATTCATTTTGGGTAGCGCAGGGTAATGCAATATCACATTTTACTTCCCATGGACGTTTACCAGCCACAAAAGTAGCATTTGGATATTTGGCTACGTACTCATTAATTCGTCCATAACGAACATTTTTAATGTCCATGATAAAAGCTAATTTCTCTGCATCGATACCGTCAGCATCATAAATATATCCTGAAGAATCAGATGCCGTAACTACCTTACCTCCTAATTGTGTAGCTTTTTCAATTGCATATTGCGCAACGTTACCTGAACCCGAAACCACAACGGTTTTCCCTTGGAAACTTTCGCCACGGGTAGCCAACATGTTTTGTGCAAAATATACATCACCATAACCTGTAGCTTCAGGACGAATTAATGACCCTCCAAACGTAATTCCTTTGCCAGTTAATACTCCCGTAAACTCGTTGCGTAATTTTTTATATTGACCAAACATATACCCAACTTCACGACCACCTACACCAATATCTCCAGCAGGAACGTCTGTATCGGCACCAATATGTCGCGAAAGTTCTGTCATAAATGCTTGGCAAAAACGCATAATTTCGTTGTCTGATTTACCTTTTGGATCAAAATCTGAACCTCCTTTTCCTCCACCCATTGGAAGTGTTGTTAAACTGTTTTTAAACACTTGCTCAAATGCAAGAAATTTAAGGATGCTTAAATTAACCGAAGGATGGAAGCGAATTCCTCCTTTGTAAGGACCAATCGCAGAATTCATTTGAATACGGTACCCGCGGTTTACTTGGGTGTTTCCTTGGTCGTCTATCCAACATACTCGGAACATAATTACGCGCTCGGGCTCAACCATTCGTTCCAAAAGCATTTTGTTTTGGTATTTTGAATTCTTTTCAATAAAAGGAATTACGGTCTCCGCCACTTCCTTTACTGCCTGCATAAATTCAGGCTCATTCGCATTTCTTTTGGCAACTTCAGCTAAGAAATTGTTGATTGCTTGTGACATAAAATTATAGTTTGTTAAAGAAAACGTTTTCGTTAATACTGCGACAAATATACATTTTATTAAAATAATGGGCTGTTTTTTTTTAATTCACATAATTTTTAGGAAGCCATTGAACTTCTTGAGCGCGCGCTTTTGGTGAAGGTTTACAATATTTTACGCTTTTTTACGTAAGTATAGAAGTATTTTTTTAAATTGTTTTCCAAGTGAATGATGTTTTTATATATTTGTCGGGAATTGAAAAATCTTGTATAAGAATGTCTAAGTATTTTGTAATGACCTCGTTGTTGTTGTTGGGATTTAGCTCCCGTTTGGCAGCACAATTTGGGTTTTCCCATGAAATTGGGGCAATCACAGGTCCGGTTGCTTTTCAATCGGATTATGGTGAGCGCCATGACTTTTCTACTAATGCCGGAAATACCGGATATTCTATAGGTTTAATTCACTACTTAAACTTTTCCTACCGTGCGGAATGTAATTGTTATACTCCTGAAACCTATTTTAACGATCACTTCAAACTTCGAAGCGAGTTGTCCTACAATAAAACCCAATTGCAGCATTTTGGTCAATGGGTAGATGCAAAGAAAAATTCTTTAATAGCGAATCAATTACGTGGAATGCGTGGAAGTACAGCTGTTACGAATATCGGAATGCAATTGGAATTTTACCCGTTAAGTATTCGTGATTTTACCGCTACTAATGGAGCTTGGGCGCCATTTATTGGTATGGGAGCTCAGTTTTGTTTTTTCAAACCAACAGCCTATTCAACCTTAGGTGAAGGCTTAGGTGAATTACCAACTGTTACACCAATTAAATATATTGGTGCGTTTGACACACGTGGAGGAACAACTTGGTCCGTAGTTTCGAGTCTAGGAACGCGTTATAAACTTAATGAAATGTCTGACTTGATGGTGGAGCTCCGTTGGCAATACTATTTTTCAAACTGGGTGGATGGTTTAAGTCCGGACCCTCGTATTTATACGGAAAATAGAGCTAACGACTGGAACCTAATGCTTAATTTTGGTTATATTTATTATTTACAATAGAATATTTTATTCATTCCAATAAAAATAAAGCTCCGAAATTCGGAGCTTTATTTTTTTTATGATTTAAATTAACGAAAGGCTTGTTCTAAATCGGCTATCAAATCGTCTATATCTTCAACCCCTACACTCAAACGGACAAGATCGTCAGAAATACCACCTTCTTTACGTTTATCTTCTGGGATTGAAGCGTGAGTCATCAAAACCGGGTGATTGGCCAATGATTCAACACCTCCTAAGGACTCAGCTAAAGTGAATACTTTTACTTTCTCCAAAAAGGCGATCGCATCTTCTCCTTTACCCGATTTAAAAGTAAACGAAACCATGCCCCCAAAGCCACTCATTTGTTTCTTTGCAATGGAATGATGCGGATGATCGGGTAATCCCGGATAAAACACTTTATCTACCGCTGGATGATTACTCAAAAACTCGGCTACTTTCATCCCGTTTTCGCAATGACGTTGCACACGCAAATGCAAGGTTTTGATTCCGCGTAACACCAAATAACTGTCCATGGGTCCTAAAGTTCCACCCGTTGCAAATTGTTTAAAATGCAACTCGTCGCCTAATGTTTTGTCTTTAATAACCAAAGCGCCCGCAATAACATCACTGTGACCGCCTAGATATTTTGTTGCAGAATGCATTACGATATCTGCGCCTAATTCTAGGGGTTTTTGTAAATATGGAGTAGCAAAGGTATTATCAACGGCAAATAAAATTTGGTGCTGTTTTGTGATTTTAGCAATAGCAGCAATATCTGCCAATTTCATCAACGGATTGGTAGGTGTTTCAACCCAAACCAATTTGGTGTTTTCGTTAATTAAGGCTTGGAACGATTCTAAATCGTTCATATCTACAAAGTGAAACTTTATACCGCTATCCTTATATAATCGAGTAAAAAGACGATACGTTCCCCCATACAAATCGTCCATGGCTATAATTTCGTCACCGGCTTTGAACAAACGCAACAAACAATCGGTTGCCGCTAAACCCGATGCAAAGGCTAGACCGCGCGCACCGTTTTCAATTGACGCTAAAGCATCTTCCAGCGCTTGACGTGTAGGGTTTGCTGCACGGCTGTATTCGTAATCGCCTACGGGTTTACCTGGGCTTACTTGCGCATACGTAGACGTTTGAAAAACCGGCGTCATCACAGATCCGGTAACCTCTTCATGGTGCTGACCACCGTGAATTACTTTTGTATTAAATTTCATAAGAAAAAAATCTATACCTGCAAAGGTAGGAAATTTGGTTGATTCGAAAGCTTCCTAGCCCTAATCCCAAAGAGGGAATTGTTGTTAGACGTTAGCTATTGGCTTTTAGTCGTTAAATTTACTTTTCACTGAATACTGAAAACTGAATACTGAACACTGCTCACTGAATACTGAAATCTGCCATAGAATAACTACTTTTACAAAAACTTTTCTGCATGCGAAAAATATACTACCTCAAAACTTGTGATACTTGTAAACGCATCCTAAAATCGTTGCCGAATACAGCGGGTTTTGTATTTCAAGATATCAAAGAAGCACCCTTAACGTTAAGGCAATTGGAGGAAATCCATGCCCTTTCGGGATCGTATGAAGTTTTATTTAGTAAACGGGCAAAGTTGTATAAAGAAATGGGTCTGAAAGACGAAAACTTAAGTGAAGCCGACTTTAAACGATACCTTTTGGAGCACTACACCTTTTTAAACCGACCGGTGATTATTCGAGATGACCAGATTTTTATTGGAAACAGTCCAAAAGTGGTCGCACAAGCAATACACAGTTTATCATGAGTAAACGTAGCTGGGCACTAATTGCGGCAACCTTAGTTTCCATAATCTATGGCGTTACGTTTACCCTTGCCAAAGATGTGATGCCAAAATATGTCGAACCCTTTGGCTTTATCGTTTTGCGCGTAGGGGGTTCGGTGCTATTGTTTTGGTTACTTTCATTTTTCGGACCCAAAGAAAAAATTGCATTAAACGATTTTCCGCGTATCGTAGCAGCCGCTTTGTTTGGAGTGGCATTTAATATGCTTACGTTTTTTAAAGGGCTGAGTTATACTTCGCCTATTATGGGTGCGGTCTTAATGGTAACCACGCCAATGATTGTTTTAATACTCTCGGCCCTACTCATGAAAGAACGCATGAAAAAAGAGAAAGTTTTAGGCATTGGCCTTGGTCTTGTGGGTACGGTAACGCTAATTTTATATGGAAAATCGGTGGTAAATGCTTCCAATGCTTTTTTAGGAAATCTTTTGGTTTTTGTGAATGCCGTTTCCTATGGCTTCTACCTCATCATCGTCAAAAAACTTATGGATAAATACAATGCCTTCACTTTTGTGAAATGGATTTACACTTTTGGATTTTTGATGGTGCTACCCTTTGGGTGGAGTGAATTTCAGGCTATAGCATGGGCTACTTTTGACCACGACATTCTTTGGAAAATTGGTTTTGTAGTTGTATTTTCTACTTTTTTGACCTATTTGTTGAATTTGATTTCGATGCGGGAACTAAAACCTACTACAGTAGCGGTCTTCATCTACCTACAACCTTTGTTTGCAACGGTTTTTGCTGTAAGTTTGGGCAAAGACGATTTGAATGGTGTTAAATTGACTTCGGCAGCGTTGATTTTTACAGGAGTATATTTGGTGACGAAGAAGTAGCGCCAAGTGATTAATGACTAGTGACTAGTAATTAGTGACTAGTGGTTAGTTGTTGGTCGTTTAGTAGTCACAGTTTTCAGTGGAGTGGAATGGGTTTAAAATTGTACCCGTGAATGCGATAGAACAACCATTTTCAAATTGTCGTTGTTTGATTGCCCCAGCGATAGGAGCGGTATCCTCCCGAATCTTCGGGAGATTTAGCGGATAGCGCGGTGGCTTGACAGGGGCCAAAAAAAATAACTATCTTTGAACTCCTTTTTACATTAGTATGATACAATCGATGACCGGATTTGGGAAAGCTTCTTTGCAATTGCCAACCAAAAAAATTACTGTTGAAATTAAATCCCTTAATAGCAAGGGCCTAGACGTAAATACTCGGATGCCCTCTTTATATCGGGAAATGGAATTGGGATTGCGCAATTTGCTATCCCAACGGTTAGAACGTGGGAAAGTAGACTTTTCTTTGTTTATTGAAATTACAGGAGAAGAAACAACTTCTAAAATCAATGGTCCGATTGTCAAAGGATATATCGCTCAAATGCTTACCATAATTCCTGAGGCCGATCCTACGGAATTAATGAAAATGGCTGTTCGGATGCCCGATGCACTAAAAACCGAACGCGACGATCTGGATGAAACCGAATGGAAACACATACAGTCGGTTATCGATGAAGCCTTGCAAAACATGATTAATTTTCGTACCGACGAAGGATTGGCGCTTGAACGGGAGTTTACTCAACGCATTTCCAACATCCGCAATTTGATGCATGAAGCAATTTCGTTTGACAGCGCGCGTATCGAAACTGTAAAAACGCGTTTGCGAACTGCACTAGACGAATTGGAGGTAGCGGTAGATCCCAATCGCTTCGAACAAGAATTGATTTATTATCTTGAAAAATATGACATAACTGAAGAGCGGGTTCGTTTAGATAATCATTTGAATTATTTTATGGAAACCTTAGCGGGCTCAGAAGCCAACGGTCGAAAGTTAGGTTTTATTACCCAAGAAATGGGCCGTGAAATCAATACCATGGGTTCAAAATCAAACCATTCAGAAATGCAAAAATGCGTGGTAATGATGAAAGACGAATTGGAAAAAATCAAAGAACAGGTTTTAAACGTTTTATAGATGGTAAATTTTCGGTTGGTTTGTGCTTTTTTAGGGCTTTTCGGACTTACTTCTTGTGGACCAATGATGAAAACTTTGGTAGGGTTAAAAAATCCGCAGGTGCAATCGAAAGCCGAAGTGAATACCTATTTCAAAGACGTTTTACCGGATGAACCAACCTATTTTTTGACCGTAGAGAAAGTCGGCGACAGTGCCTCGATCTACCGTAATTTGTTGTTGGGATTTAGTTCAGAGATGAAGCTTTTTGACCAAAAGGGTACTCGGTATTGTTATCAAGGCACGGAGGAATGCAGCGGGGTCCAAATGACACAAGCCTTTGCATCCTTTGAAAACAATTACAAGCCTTGCCTTTACGATGATATTGCCAATGGCGAGACCTTGGACAACTATTTAAATTTGATGGTCGATGTACATGGACAACGAATCACAAAAGCAGATCTTCCGGTGGCCCATTACTATATTATTCAAAACTGGAACACGTATTCGGGTTCAAAGAAACGCTTTCGAGAAGATGTACAATGGTTGAGTACGCTTCGAAAGGATTCAACGACTAACATCGCGGTCTTATTCATTAATGGAGATTTATTGGTCGATTGGGGATTGATTGAAGGGGAGGAACTCCAAATTAAATTTAGAAAAAGTAAAGAAGGCTATACCCTAACCTATGGGAATTTGCCTTTAAAAAAATAACACAACACACATGTCTAAAGGAAAATTAATTGTTTTCTCAGCTCCTTCGGGATCGGGAAAAACCACTATAGTTCGCCATCTATTAGGTATTCCAGAATTGAATTTAGAATTCTCGGTCTCCTGCACTACGCGTGCCCCAAGAGGTGAAGAAGTTCACGGCAAAGATTACTATTTCATCAGTATTGAAGCGTTTAAAAAACACATTAAAGCAGAAGATTTTGTAGAATGGGAGGAAGTGTACCGTGACAACTTTTACGGCACCTTAAAAAGTGAAGTAGAACGCATTTGGGCGTTGGGTAAAAATGTAATTTTTGACATTGACGTTGCGGGGGGATTACGGATTAAAAAGAAATTCTCCAACGAAACACTGGCGGTATTTGTAAAACCTCCAAGTGTAGACGAACTCAAACGCCGTTTGAAAGAACGCTCTACCGAAAGCGATGATAAAATCAATATGCGAATTGCCAAAGCCCATGTGGAATTGGCTACAGCATCACAGTTTGATACGATTATTAAGAATTATGATTTGGAGACGGCGAAACAGGATGCAGTTGAGCTGGTGAGGGAGTATTTAGGGAGTGACTGGTGATTAGTGATTAGTGACTGGTGACTAGTGACTGGTGATTAGTGACTGGTGACTAGTGACTGGTGATTAGTGATTAAAGTTGAAAATTAATATATTTGATTTTTAAATTTAAGCCATTATGAACTCAATTAAAAGCCACAAGGATCTCCATATCTGGAGAAAAGGAATGGATATAACTGAATCCGTTTACCTACTCGTAAAATCATTTCCAAAAGAAGAAAAAGACATTTTGATTAATCAAATGAAACGATGTGCACTTTCAATTCCATCAAATATAGCAGAGGGATTTGGAAGAAACTCTAACCGTTCATTTGTGTACTTTCTTGCGATTGCAAGAGGTTCGCTTTATGAACTTGAAACACAGTTGCTACTTGCTGAACGTTTTCATTATATCACTGATGTTAAATTAATGAATACCATTCTTGAGCAAATCCAAGAAGAAGGTAAAATGATAAATGCATTTTCAAAATCATTACATTAAAAAAAGTACTTACTTTACATCATTAAATTATATGTTACTAGAAATTCCAATAATTTCGGAACTAGTTACTAGTAACTAATCACTAGTCACTCTATGAAAATAGGATTATACTTCGGAACCTTTAACCCTATTCATGTAGGGCATATGATTATTGCCAATCACATGGCGGAGTATTCCGATTTGGATCAAATTTGGATGGTGGTGACACCACACAATCCTCACAAAGAGAAACGTACCTTACTAGACGACTACCAACGTTTGCATATGGTGCATTTGGCAACTGAGGATTATCCTAAAATTAAACCCTCCGATATTGAATTTAAGTTGCCGCAACCCAATTATACGGTAAACACTTTGGTGCATTTGCAGGAGAAATTTCCAACGTACGAATTTTCATTGATCATGGGCGAAGACAATTTGAATTCGTTACACAAATGGAAAAATTACGAGTACATCTTGGAACACCATGCAATTTATGTCTATCCACGTATCGCGGATGGCGAAGGTTTACCCGAATTGATACAACAGGCGCAGGTGAGTAAAATTCAGGCTCCCGTGGTGGAAATCTCTTCAACAGCGATACGAGAAGGAATCGCAAATAAAAAAAATGTACGACCTCTTTTACCTGAAAAAGTGTGGCACTATCTCGATCAAAATTTATTTTATCGCTAATGCATTTATAATATTAAACCATGAAATCATCATTAAATAATCCAAAACAAAACGCTGAAAAAAAATCATTTTATTCACTTTTGCTTATTGAATTACGACTAATTGCATTAATTATTTTATTTGTTGGAGTACTAATTCAATTGCTTTTTCGACTAATGAACAAAGCAACACCGGACTATTTATCTGTCTTTTATTTAATTGGATTTGGGCTGTTTATTTTACATCGTTTCATAAATAAAAATAAAGTCTGAAATATTCGAATAAATAGCTCCCACCTCTTTTATTCATAAAATATGGATAAAAGGAAACGGCAAACTTAACATTCCCTTACCATTCGATTTCTATGGTAAGCTTTACTTTTGCATTTCTAAATAGTTACATCAATGACAAATTTTGAATTATACAATCCCGTAAATTATATCTTCGGCCAAGGACAAATTGCCAAACTGGCAAATTTAACTCCTAAAAACACCAAAGTGCTTTTGGCTTATGGAGGTGGAAGTATCTTTAAAAATGGCGTTTATGACCAAGTAAAAGCAGCTTTAGCAGACTTTGAACTTTTGGAGTTTGGTGGAATCGAACCCAATCCACGCTATGAAACCTTGATGAAAGCAGTTGAAATAATCCGTAAAGAAAATGTAGGTTTTGTATTAGCTGTAGGTGGTGGGAGTGTAATTGATGGCGTAAAATTTATTTCGGGAGCTGTGAATTATCCTGGAGATGCCATTGAAATTTTAAAACAACGAATATTATTCAAAGATCCATCCGTTTGTATTCCTTTTGGAACGGTATTGACCTTGCCCGCAACGGGTTCTGAGATGAATTCAGGAGCAGTAGTTACCATTGAGGCCACCCAAGAAAAATTAACCTTAGGCGGAAGTGGATTGTTTCCAAAATTTTCTATTGTTGACCCAACAGTAATCGTTTCCTTACCCAAACGGCAATTACAAAATGGGGTGGTCGACGCCTTTACTCATGTGTTGGAACAGTATATAACCTACTCCCATGATGCATTGCTACAAGACCGCATTGCGGAAAGTATTTTACAAACCTTAATAGAAATTGGTCCCTCGGTTGTTGAAAACCCTAGTGATTATAAATTGGCCTCCAATTTTGTATGGTCGGCTACGATGGCCTTAAACGGTTTGATTCAAAAAGGGGTACCTTCAGATTGGGCCACCCACATGATTGGCCACGAGTTAACGGCACTGTATGAAATCGACCATGCGCGAACATTGGCAATAATCGGTCCGAATCTCTACCGGGTTATGTTTGATACAAAGAAAGAAAAATTAGCGCAATACGGTCAACGTATCTGGGGTTTAACCGGAACGACAGAGGAAATTGCGCTAGCAGCGATTGAAAAAACCGTTGAATTTTACCAAACATTGGGTATGAAAACCCGTATTTCAGAAAATGTAGAGAATAGCGAGGGTACTGCAGAGCTTATTGTGAAACGTTTCGAAGATCGGGGTTGGTTGGCATTGGGCGAACGGCAAAATATAACACCAGAAAAAGTGCGCGAAATTGTAGCTCTTAGTTATTAATTTACTGAAAGAACTAAATTAAAAAAGGCGTTCCGTTTAGTACAGAACGCCTTTTTTTCAAACCAAAACAAAAAATTAACGAACTAATCTAACCTTACTTAAAAAACGTTGATATTGTTCCCAAATTGTGGGAATCTGTGTTAAAGTAAATGTTAAAGTTTTTTGGCTAGGATTAGGTCATTCTTTGGGCAAAAGCGAGAAATAGCGTATTTTTGAAATTCCAAACCAACAAACATGCAAAATTATCCAAAAGTAGCCGTTATCGGTGGCGGGAGTTGGGCCACAGCGATTGCAAAAATGTTATGTGTCAATCTCAATGAGATTGCTTGGTATATGCGCAATGCATCGGCAATTGATCATCTAAAGGCCTACAAGCACAACCCCAATTACTTAAGTTCGGTTGAATTTGACATCAATAAATTGCGGTTAACCCAAGACATAAATGAGGCTGTAGCCTATGCTGATTATATTATTTTTGCAATTCCTTCGGCGTTTTTAAGCCAAGAATTGGAAAAGTTGACCGTGAGTCTGGACAACAAGATTATCTTCTCTGCAATCAAAGGTATCGTGCCGGAGACCTTTTTAATTGTGGGTGAACATTTCCATAAAACCTATAACATTCCTTATGAAAATATTGGAGTGATTACGGGTCCATGTCATGCAGAGGAGGTTGCTTTGGAACGATTGTCTTATTTAACGATTGCATGTGGCGACACGAAGAAAGCAAAGGTAATGGCAAAACTGTTGGCTGGGAATTATATAAAAACAAAAACTTCTGACGATATTATAGGCACTGAATATGCTGCAATGCTAAAAAACATCTATGCGATTGCTGCGGGTATCGCACATGGTTTGGGCTATGGCGATAATTTTCAATCGGTAATTATGAGTAATGCCATTCGGGAAATGAAGAAATTCATTCGAAAAGTGCACCGTATGAAGCGTAATATTAATAACTCGGCCTACTTAGGGGATTTATTAGTAACCGGGTATTCGGTATTTTCACGTAATCGTATGTTTGGAAACATGATTGGTAAAGGCTATACGGTTAAATCGGCGATGATGGAAATGAGTATGGTAGCTGAAGGGTATTATGCGGTTAAAAGCGCCTATAAATTGAATCAAGAGTATAAAGCGAATACCCCTATCATTAATGCAGTCTATGCAATTTTGTATGAAGGTAAAGATGCAAAAAGTACCTTTAAAAAATTGACAGAAAAACTAGATTAAAAAAAATGAGGCTCAAAATTGAGCCTCATTTTTTTTAATTTAAAGGATAGATTACACCTTTGACATTTTTAAATATACCAATTGGTTAACACTATTAGTATAGGCCACTACTATTTCTGTATAAGTGAGTGACACGATTGTAAAGGTTTGGTTAACCACCTGAGGAGTGCCTCCTACATTTTCAGTATAACGCAAGGTTAGGTTGGTTGATAAACGATTATACGTTCCTGTAATTGATTGGTTTGTACAGGTTCCTAAGTTTACAAAATCATTTTTTTGAAACGTAAGGTCACTATTAAAAATGTAATTGTCTTTATCACAATTAGCATCATTCACATAATTGCTATAATTGATCGCGCCTTGAGCATTCATGGAGCCGATTTTGGTTATTTCCCATTTCCCGACGAGGTAATTTTGTTGCACAAAGGTTTCATCATCTTCACCACAAGCTGTATTAAGCAGTGGAAGTACTAGTAAAAGGAATACAAACTTCTTCATCTTATTGTGCAATGACTTCAATGTTGTCAATTTGGTACGTCGATGTAATATTATTAGTACCTCCTACATAACGGAAAGAAATGTATACTGTTCCAGTGTAAGCAGACAAATCAACATTTCCTGAGCTTGTAAAATTGGTAGGGAAACTTGTGGTTTGTGCAGCAAAGGTTGCAGGTAGTTGTGTCCATGTAGCAGCATTTACATCCGCTACTAATCCCGAACCATTATAGTTGGTCGAAACCCATACGGTTACCGCTTCTCCGTTAGCAAAACCGATTTTTGAACCGAAGCGTAAGAAAGCGCCTGTTGTTCCCGCTAAGTTAATTCCAGGAGTAATTAAGCGAGTATCCACATTATTCTCGGCAGGCGTTAAACCAAAAGGAGAAAACTGTGCGTATTTATTTCCACTGAAGATACGAGCTTCCCATTTTTCGTTTCCTCCGTTCATGGATACATTGCTCCATCCGGGTAAGGCAACGAATTGGTTATTTCCAGTATTGGCAATTCCTTCGAAATTTTCAGAGAAAATGGGCACCAAACGAGGCCCTGTCAATTCGATATCGTCTTCGGTTCGAGCAATAAACTGATAGTCAGAACCAAATTTCGTTAAAATTCCTCGAACTTTTCCACGACCAGAAGCAACCGGACGCGAAGCAAAATTAGCAAAGCTACTGGTTCGGAAAATCACAGTATTTCCATCCGCATCGACCAACAAGTGGTTGGTAGCCCCTCCTAAATCATTGTTGGCATCATAATACGTTGTTGTAATGGCCTGATTTGAGAATTGTACATTATTTAAATCAACCAAAGTATTGATATTGGCATCATTTAATAATTGAGGAATGGTAAGGGTTCTTGCTAATTGATTCTCGGGAACAATCGTACAAGATTTGTTTAAAACCGAACGGTATAAAGCAGGAGCCAAACGTCCAACAGACGCTGTTCCGGTTGAATTTACAAACAAACCTCCGAAACGACGGCCTCCGTTACTCACGTCCGTATATAAATCTTTCATTTTGATCAATACTTTACGACCAGGTTCAAACGTAATAAACGTAGAAGTTACATCTACAGGTACACTAAACGCTGAAGGAACAGGGTTGGCAGTTGTAGGGATTGTTTGGAATGAAATCGATTTGTAAAAGTTACCGCCTTTATCGGAAGAAACTACGTAAGCTTCAATTACATCATCTTGTGTATATTGAGCTACTGTAGACCCAGCAGTAATTTGAGAAACCTCTTTATTTTTAACTAAGGTAGTTTCAATACAGTTTACCTGTGGAGTATCATAATCGTCGTCGTTAACACAACCGATAAAAGTACTTGCTATAAGTGTTAGCGCAAGAAGGGGTTTAAAAAAAGATGTTTTCATATTGTTCGATTATTTTTTTAAAAATTAATGTATACGTTGAAAAAATAGGTGCGTCCAAAACCATAGAAGTAGCGGGGAGCAAATGCTGGTGTGCCGCTCGATACATCTTGATTTAACTCACGGAAGTTAGCGTTACGCGCTTGCTCAAATCCGCCGGTTTTATACCGTACATCAAAAATATTATTTAAAGTGGCAAACAAGCCTAAAGTAACGGGGTTTTTACCAGAAATTCTCCATGATTTACCTCCGGTTAAATTTACTAAAGTATATGGGTCAAACTTCTCTTGTTTCAACAACTGATCCACACGCTCTTGCGTTGCTTCTGGAAACTGGAATCCATTTGCATCTTGTGGATTGCGTAAGAAACTGTTGGTTCGTAATACCGAAGAGACATCCAAATACGTATCGGCCAAGTAGTTGACATTAGCCCCTACCCACCAGAATTTAGGATCGCGATACTCTAATCCTACAGCATATGCTTGATTTGGGATTCCGGGTTGACGGTAGTTTTTTAATTTAGATTCTCCCAAGTTAACCAAAGTAGAGAGTCCATTTGCAGCGCGCGAATCATCATTCAACACCACATTAGGATTACTATTGTAAGTGAACTGACCATAAGAAGCGGCTAAAGTACCTTTGATCGTTGAAGTGATTTGGTATTCCAACCCTAATTCAGCACCGATATTCAATTTATCTAATCCTGTTACAATCTCTGCTACGAACGCATCTCCACCATCACCATCATTATCTTCAAAAGCGCCTTCGGCAAAGAAGAAAGAAGTTTCGGTTGCATTTTTAATATTGGCATAATAGGCGGTCAAACGCGCTTTAAACGTAGGGGTTTTAATTACATAACTTAAATCTACATTTGATACATTCTCACTTTCCAAATTACGAATCGGTGTATTACTCAAACGTGCATTAAAGAATACATTACGCATAGAGGGTGCTTTGGACATGTATAAACTGTTAACAGTTACGAAATGTTTTCCTGTAATTTTATAGGTAAGACCTCCTTTGAAACCAAAATTATCAAAATCAACTTTATCACTTTTACCAAAAGACGAATTGGCATAAATTCCATTTCGATATAATCCTTCTCTTTGATACGTTTTACGGCTGAAAGACTGAGCCAAATAGAAATCAACTTTTTTATAAGTAAACTTAAATTGTGAAAAAGCATCAATATGGTCTGCGAATAGGTTGTAGTTGTACCCATATTTTTCTCCTTCACCAACACGACGATTGGGATTATTCAAGTCGGGTTGTTGTGCGGTTCCCGATTGAAATGGATCCACATCTAGAAAGTGTGACCCTCCTAATAAATCGGTCAACATTTGGAAGTTTGACGATTTTAAACGGCTATAACTTGCACCGGCATTCATCACAATGTTGTCCGAAAGTTGAGAACTTAAGATGGAGTTGGCTACAATTAAATTGTCGTCGGTACGATCTTCATATAAAACGTATTTGCTTTCGGCGGCTTGACGGCCGATTTCATTTCCATTAGCATCCAAAATTGGAGTGGTATTAGCACGATACATCGCATTCCAATCGATTTGGCGCTGGGTCAAAAACGGGGCGTCCATGGCGCCTACTAGATTTGGATTAAATATACCTCCTAAACCACCGGGTTGGTAAGCCGAAGCAGGAACTACTGATGGATTATTTTCATATAAAGAAGTAAAGTAACTAGGTAAATTTTGATAGTAGGTTGGATCGGGATTGGCAGTATTAACAAAATCCAAACGCGAGTTTCCTATTTTACCAAATTGATACATCATATTGGATGTTAAACGCGTTTTGTCGTTAATTTTCCAATAATGTGTAAGCATTAGTATAGGCTCATCCACTTCGCGATCTCTGGAATTTCTTTTTTCTCCATCTTGCCATCCCCAAAACGAGTTGTAGTTCAATCCGGCGATGCTGTTGATTTCATTCGTATTGGAGGAATTACGGCCACGACGATTTTGCGCATAAATGGCCGTTAAATTTAAACTATGATTGTCGTTGATACGTTTTTCAATACTAGCAAAAAGGGAATTCGCAGAATAATCAGTGCCTTCAAAATAGGCTTCTTGTGCCCAACGTCGAGAAGCCGAAATAACAAACGCCCAACCATTAGTATTCATCCCTGAAGCATGGGTGGCCATTGCACGCCAATTGTAATTAGTATTGGTCCCTGCATAAGATATTCGGGTACCTTTTCGGTAAATTGAGGCGCGCGTGTTAATTTCTTGGGTTCCCAAAACACCACCAAATGTATAATCTGAAGGTGCAGAACCCATCGTGAATTCTTGGTTGCGGGTAGCATCGTTAAGACCTCCCCAATTACCCCATTGTGGACGATTATCCAATAATTTATTCATTACCACTCCATTAATCATGGTGGTTGCATATTCGTTATCTAATCCGCGGATGCGAAAACGTGCCTGACCCCAATTAAAAGCGGCAGCTTGTTGATACGTATCCCGGGTAGCTTGCAATAAACCAGCCGTATTTTCGGAACCACTGTTATCATCATTCAAGTCGTTTTCCAAAATGGTAATCAAGTTGATTTGTTGCTCCAAGGTTACATCCTCTTCCAAAATGATCAATCCTATATCGGTTATTTGGCCTTTGGATACTTCCAAATTAAGGAGTTGATCTTTAAATCCAGTACTGCTCACTTTTAAAAGCACAGGTCCAGAATTTAAATCTTTGAAAACAAACTCTCCCTCACGATTAGTCACTTGGGTAAAGTTGGTATTCTGAATAGAAACAATGACGTTCTGCAAGGCCTTGTTCGTCTTCGCTTCCACTACTTTACCCTTAACTCCAGTACCCGTTTGAGCCACAATAGCCCAGCTTTGTAGGAGTAGTAAAGTAACATATACAAATTTTTTCATAAATAAAACAATGTTAATTTCGATATAAAAAAAAGTTAAGATAAACTTAACAGCCTACAAAGGTACATTTTTTCATTATAATATTTACTTTTGACGTTAAGTTTGCGCAAGCTTTACTTTAATTAAAAAGGTTTATAATGAGAAAAATTAAAAATATTGCGTTGGTTTTTGCCATTTTAGCAACAACCACGCTATTTGCTCAAGGAAAGTTTGAACTTCATACGGTTGCGTTTTATAATTTCGAAAATCTGTTTGACACGATTAACCAAGAAAATAATGATGAAGAATGGTTGCCTAATGGTGCCCAAAATTGGACACATAGAAAATACCAACAAAAATTACACAATCTTTCTCGGGTTCTTTCAGAAATCGGAACCGGGGATCAGCGGAACAATAGTCCTGTAATTATTGGTGGATGTGAAATTGAAAACCGGGGCGTATTAGAAGATCTAGTCAAGCAACCTTTGTTAGCTAAAGAAGACTATGGTATTGTCCATTTCGACTCTCCTGACAAACGCGGTATTGACGTGGCACTTTTGTATCAAAAGAAACATTTTAAACCAACTAGTTATGTAAATATACCCTTATATATTTACCGAAGTATGGAGGGTAAAGGGGATAAAGATAAGGATAAAGACAAGGAGGAATCAGATGACAAAATTGAGACCGATAAATCATCGGATCGAGTTTATACCCGCGATCAGTTATTGGTTACGGGCTTGTTAGATGGAGAAGAAGTCAGTGTTATTGTCAACCACTGGCCTTCGCGTTCAGGTGGCGAAAAAAAAAGTGCACCATTTCGAGAGGCAGCAGGTATATTGAATCGAAAGATTATGGATTCTTTGTTTGCTATCAATCCCAAGGCGAAAATTATTTCCATGGGCGACCTTAATGATGGTACATACAACAAAAGTGTAAAAGAAGGTATAGGAGCCAAACGCAAAAAAGAAGAGGTTAAAGAAAAAGGCATTTACAATCCCTTTGAAGAAATGTTTTATAAAGGGAACGCTACTTTATTTCACCGGGATGCAGGGGATATTTTTGATCAAATCTTAGTTTCGGAGGCCTTTATCGATAAGGATTATAAAAAATTCCAATATTGGAAAGCAGGGATTTATAACAAGCCCTACATGATACAAAATTTTGGACAATACAAGGGTTATCCATTACGTCACAGTCTCACCGAGATTGGCTATAGTGATCACTTTCCAGTGTATATATACCTCGTTCGGGAAGTAAAATAAATGAAGAGTCGGCAACAGCTGACTTTTTTATTTTGTACCTTTCAATTTCTAAATTTTGTCCTATGGCAACTGCAAAACCTTTTAACTTAACGGAATGGATTGAAGACAACAAGCATTTGCTTCAACCTCCTGTAGCCAATAAAAATTTATATGTAGATTCTGGAGATTACATCGTCATGATTGTAGGTGGCCCAAATGCCCGAAATGACTTCCATTACAATGAAACCGAAGAATTATTCTACCAATTGGAAGGAACAATTACCGTTTATATTCAAGAGGATGGCGAAAAAAAAGCAATGCCTTTGAGTCCGGGTGATCTATTTTTACTTCCTGCAAAAATACCTCATTCCCCCGTGCGGACTGAGGGCTCTATTGGCTTGGTTATTGAACGTAAACGAGAAAAACAAGGATATCAAGACGGACTCCTATGGTTTTGCAACAACTGTAACCATAAATTGCATGAGGTTTATTTTGAATTAAACGATATTGAACACGACTTTCTCCCCCATTTTACTACTTTTTACAACTCTGAAAAACTTCGCATGTGTTCGCAATGCGGTTATGAAATGCCTGTAAATTCAAATTTTGTAAAATAGCTTTTTTTTCCATTAGAATCGCTTAATTTTGCGCCCAACAAACAAACCAAAATTTATGTCAACAATTGCACAACAATTCGGAATGACCGAAGCCTTAGAAATATTAGGAATCAAAGCCGTAAATGAAGGAACTTCAACAGGAAGTAATTGGTTTTCGGGGGGAGCATTGATTGAAAGTTATTCGCCGGTAGACGGTCAATTGATTGCCAAAGTAAAAGCCTCAACTGAAGCAGATTATGAAAAGGCAATCCATGCAGCAACTGAAGCCTTTAAAACCTTCCGTTTAATGCCAGCTCCTAAACGCGGAGAAATCGTTCGTCAATTTGGAGAAAAATTACGTCAATACAAAGAGCCGCTAGGAAAATTAGTTTCCTATGAAATGGGTAAATCCTACCAAGAAGGATTGGGCGAAGTTCAGGAAATGATTGATATCTGTGATTTTGCCGTAGGTTTATCGCGTCAATTACACGGCTTAACCATGCACTCTGAACGTCCTTCACACCGAATGTACGAGCAATACCATCCACTAGGGGTAGTTGGAATTATTTCAGCTTTTAATTTCCCAGTAGCCGTTTGGTCGTGGAATACGGCTTTAGCTTGGATTTGTGGTGATGTATGTATTTGGAAACCATCAGAAAAAACCCCTTTGTGTGGTGTAGCCTGTCAAAATATTATTGCTGAAGTTTTGAGAGAAAACAACTTACCTGAAGGCATTTCATGTTTAATCAATGGCGATTACACAATTGGTCAATTGTTAAACCGCGACACCCGTGTACCATTAGTCTCCGCTACGGGATCCACGCGTATGGGTAAAATTGTGGCGCAAGAAGTAGCGGCTCGTTTGGGGCGTTCTTTATTAGAATTAGGCGGGAACAATGCCATCATTGTTACGCCCGATGCCGATATAAAAATGACCGTTATTGGAGCTGTTTTTGGCGCTGTAGGTACTGCAGGTCAACGTTGTACCTCAACCCGTCGATTAATCATTCACGAAAGTATTTATGATAAAGTTAAAGATGCTTTAGTTGCTGCTTACGGTCAGCTTCGCATTGGGAATCCGTTGGATCAAAACAATCATGTTGGACCGCTTATTGATACCCATGCTGTTGATTTATACAATAAAGCATTGGAACAAGTGGTGGCTGAAGGTGGTAAAATTTTGGTTGAAGGCGGCGTACTTTCGGGTGCCGGTTATGAAAGTGGTTGTTATGTAAAACCCGCGATAGCTGAAGCCAAAAATGAATTTGCCATTGTGCAACATGAAACTTTTGCTCCGGTGTTGTATTTGCTTAAATATAGTGGAGATGTTAACGATGCGATTGCCATTCAAAACGGCGTTGCCCAAGGATTATCCTCAGCAATTATGACCAACAATTTACGTGAAGCCGAAGCATTCTTGTCGCAAGCGGGTTCTGACTGTGGTATTGCCAATGTAAACATCGGTACTTCGGGCGCTGAAATTGGAGGTGCTTTTGGAGGTGAAAAAGAAACCGGAGGTGGCCGTGAATCGGGTTCCGATGCATGGAAAGTGTATATGCGTCGCCAAACAAACACAATCAACTATTCGACCAGTTTGCCCTTGGCGCAAGGAATTAAGTTTGATTTATAATTTCTTTTTTGGAGAAAAGAAGAAATAAGCAATAGAAAAGAAAAGCGTCCTATTTCGTAGGACGCTTTTTTTATTTATTGAAAAGTATTATTTCGTTTTCTTCACATATTGGGTAAAAATCACAATGTGTTGCCCTTCGACCCGACCTTCAATTTGATCGGCATTATCCCAAACCAATTTGATATTATGAACCGCTGCACCGCGTTTGGCGGTAAAGTTTGCTCCTTTTACATCTAAATCTTTGATTAAAACCACCGAATCGCCATCGTTAAGGATATTTCCATTGCAATCCTTGTGATTGATTTTGCCTTCGTCTTCCTCGCCTTCTCCAGTGGCTTTTGCCCATGCTAACGCTTCATCATCGAAATACATCATATCGCGTAAATCGAAATTTTTTAAACGGGCTAGCATCCGCCAGGATACAATTTGCACAGGTAAATGTTCGCTCCACATACTATCACTTAAACCCCGCCAATCGTTGGGATCGGTTGTTTCAGGATTTTCGATTTGGTCTTTTAATTTTTTAGAAATCAAAATGCTGTTTTCTAAACTTTCAATAGTTTTCGGAACTACGGTATAAACAACTAAATCTTCTGTATCGCGACTAATTTCACAAACGGAGCCACTCCGGTCGTATAGCTTTTTTTCAATTGGTGTCATTATCTATAAGGTAAAAGAAGCTCCAATATTGAGCATAAATTGATTGTTGTAATGCTCATAACCATTTACATCGGTATCATAGCGGGATAGTGGAACACTGAATTCCGTATACAAACCAAATCCATTGGTGAAGAAATAACGAGCGCCAAGATGTCCACCAAAATTACGGAACCCTAAACTCAACCCGGGATAAACATCCCAGTTAGGATCTAATTTAAATACATTTCCAATATTAGCATTAAATCGCAAACGGATATCTGAACGGTCTTCAAAACGAGGTTTCGCAATTAAATAGCGATTTGCATTAAGTAAATAACTAGCCATCAATCCAACCGAAATATTTTCACCAACACCATAATCGGCAGTTAAAGCTATTCCATTAGCCGCATCTTGAAAAGTAGCACCAATTTGGCCTTTTAGATCTCCTTTTCCTTTGAATGCTTGTGCTTGAATAAAAAAGCTTAAAAATAAGGCAGTGCCTAAAACAATTTGCTTCATAGTCTGAATATTGAATTTTAAACAAAGATAAGAAATACAACCTTTTGAAGGCAAAATCCTATTCATTTCTACCTTTTTCCGTAGGATACAGTTGCGTTAGAGGCTCGCTCTGCCAATAGGTTTTTGTTGCTACATCCAAAACAGTCAATGGTCCGGAAAACGCAGCACCCGTATCCACATTCCAAATACCTGCTTTATGCAGGGGAACGGTTTGTCCTATCTTGGTGACGGGTGTATGCCCGATATAGATTTCGGCGTAGAGCTTCAATCGTCTTGGATAAAATAGGCTCTCAGGAGGCAGTGTATCGGGTAAAGCCAAAGCTGTTTCCCATAACGTACGGTCCCAATAAAACATACGCGGATAGTGCTCATATTGAACCCCATTCAAGTTGGTAAACCCCGCATGAATAAACAAACGATTATGTTCGTCTAAATAATAATTTCGCAGGTTTTTTAGAAACAAAATATGCTCTTTTTTTACCGAATCACTTACCATTTCATAGGCTAGAACAGTAGCTTTTCCCCCGTGTTTAAACCACATCCTTTCGTCTATATTTTCATTCCGAGATTCCAGCCAATCCAATAGTAATTCATCGTGGTTACCACGCAGAAAAATACAATGTTGGTGGTGTTGTAATTCGATTAGAAAATCCAAAACTTCAGGCGATTCGCTCCATCCGTCTACATAGTCCCCCAAGAAAATCAAGGTGTCGAGAGGCTGTATCGCCGCGCGTTCTAAAACCTGATGTAAGGCGCGTAAACCGCCGTGAATATCGCCAATAACTAACGTTCTACTCATGAATCTTTATTGTATTTTACTTTGCGCAACACCCGCATGGCTTCTTTAAAGTTGGTATATACTTCTGACCGTTGGGTTTGCTTCAATAAGGGCTTCGCTTCTATTAATTTCTGTTTAGCTTCTTCAAATCCGTTGAAAAAACAGAGCATTAAGGTGTAGGGTAAATTTTCCAAGTCCTTTTTTTCCCGATCTGTAAGGGCTATCTCTTTTTGCATTTTCGCCAACAAAGATAAACCGGCATTGTATATATGAAATAGCATTTTGCGGTTATATTGAGGTGGCTCAAAAAGCATTTGAGTTTCAATTTTATAATACCCGTTATCAAAAAACGTCAGCTTTTGTTCTTCTAAAGGGTAATAACTGGTTTTATCGTTTAATCCCAAGGGCACATACTCTGTGATCGTAAATGAACTCTCGTCGAAACTAATCGTGACTACATCTTGAGCCGAATAGAATAATTTGATTTGCTCGTTGACTAATTCAATGTCTACTCGCGAAAAAAATTGTTTATCACGGATTTTCTTGGTTATACCTGACCAACAGATTACAAACAACTCCCTAAAGACTTTATATTTTGAAGGCATATCTTTATGGCGGTTGTTTACAAAATCAATCACACTGTCCAAGGTGTGTGCAATACTGTTTCGGGAATTATTCTCAATACGCAACACCGTTTCTACATTTTGTTTAGAATATGGAATTTTATATTCGGAAGGAATGGAATTGCTCCCTACACGAATAAAACTCAATTGTGCTGGGATTGTATGTATATTCTTTTTAAAAAAAGAAGGTTTTGATTTTGGCCGGATGGTTACTAAACCGACTACGCGTTCTTTGGGTAAATTGGGAAAGGGAACATTCTCATACTGAATCTTTGGTGGATTTTCTAAAAAAGCATTGACCAAATTTTGTATATGACTATCATCAAAAAAATCGTCTCCAACAATTTCATTGGATTCGTCCTCAACCCCAACGACGATATATGAATTATTAGAAGGATTAGAATTAGACAATGCGCAAATATGTTTTAAAAACTTTGCTTTGCCTTCTTTCGTATGTAAGTTCAACTGTCGCTTTTTGTCATAGAAACTACACTCATCATTGTGAGCCAGTAAATTTCGAATTAAAAGTCGTTTGTTTATCATTAAACTAAATTACTGAACACTAATTACTAGTCACTAATCAAGGCACCTTATTCCCCATACTCGCTGTCCAAATGGCAAACCAATCCAAATCGGTCAAGGGCAATTCCACAGCCTTCATCAATTGTCGAATGCGTGTTATAGCGGCAGTACCGGCAACAGGAATAACGCTAGCAGGGTGTTTTAAAACCCAAGCCAACAACAGTAGATCGGCCGTTACACTATATTTCGCTTCCAGTTGTGTCAACGTTTCTTTTAAACGACGGGTTTGCTCAATATCTTCTCTATAAACTGTTCCTAAGGGATTCCATGCCATTGGCTTAATGGAATGCAATTGCATAAAATCCAAACTACCATCCAACATGGGTTGGAAATGAGTCGCTGAAAATTGAATTTGATTGTAATGTACCTCCGTTTCTTGGCAAATTAATGCCGTTTGAGAGCTCGTAAAATTTGACAACCCAAAAGAGCGAATTTTGCCTTGTGTTTTTAATTGATCCACTGCTGCTGCAATTTCGGTGGCTTGCATTAGTGGGCTTGGTCGATGCAACAAGAGAACATCTAAATAATCGGTTTGAAGGTTTTTTAATGAATTTTCAACGCTCCAAATGATATAGTCTTTGGAATAATCGTAATGTTTTAAAGTATTGGGACGGCCTTGGGTATGTTGAATTCCACATTTGGATATCAGTTGAATTTGATCGCGCGCAATACCACTCGATTTAAAACCACGCCCAAATTCTGCTTCAGTAGTATATCCACCATAGATATCGGCATGATCGAAAGAGGTAATCATATTTTCGACGCAAACGCAGATTAACGCAGCCATTTCAGAAGTAGTATACTTTTTATCCCAAGCGCCCCAATTCATGGTTCCGGCGATAATTGGAGAAAGGTGGATATTTTCCATGGTAACTTAAAATCTTAAAATTACGAAAATAAAATAATAAAACCGCCTTAAATACCGAATAATGAGGCAACTTTAACGGTCTGTTAACATCGGCCTGGAGATTAAATTTTCAACTTTGAAAGGTTAAAATTTATAGTTTATATTCGCAAAAAAAATAGGATTTATGGAAGATAATACTGGGTCTTTTGATATTCGAGCAATTAATGAAAAAATTGCGCGAGAAAGTGCCTTCATCGATTTGCTTTCAATGGAGATGAACAAAGTGATTGTGGGTCAAAAACACATGGTGGAACGTTTGATGATTGGCTTACTCGGTCAAGGGCATATTTTGTTGGAAGGCGTGCCCGGATTAGCTAAAACCTTAGCCATAAATACCCTTTCAAAAGCCGTTCAAGGTTCGTTTAGCCGTATTCAGTTTACACCCGATTTACTTCCAGCCGATGTGGTAGGAACAATGATTTATAATATCAAACAAAACGAATTCACAATCAAAAAAGGGCCTGTTTTTGCAAACTTCGTATTGGCCGATGAGATTAATCGAGCTCCTGCCAAAGTGCAATCTGCACTGCTAGAAGCGATGCAAGAAAAACAAGTAACCATTGGAGAAACGACCTTCAAGCTAGACAGACCTTTTTTGGTGTTAGCTACCCAAAATCCAATCGAACAAGAAGGTACCTACCCACTGCCAGAAGCACAGGTAGATCGTTTTATGTTGAAAACGGTGATTGACTATCCAAAAATGGATGAAGAGCGCTTGGTAATCCGTCAAAATCTAAACGGAACCACAGAAGATGTTCGACCAGTTGTTTCAATCGAACAAATTTTGCGCGCACAAGAAGTTATGCGAGAAGTATACATGGATGAAAAAATCGAGAAATACATTCTCGATATCGTATTTGCAACGCGTTATCCTGAAAAATACCGGTTAGAAAGCTTAAAACCCTTAATTGAATTTGGAGCATCACCTCGTGGAAGTATTAATTTGGCTACTGCAGCCAAATGCTATGCCTTTATCAAACGTCGTGGCTATGTAATTCCAGAAGATGTTCGCGCGGTTGTTCACGATGTACTCCGCCATCGAATTGGTGTAACGTATGAGGCCGAAGCAGAAAACATTAGTTCGGTAGACATCATCAACAAAATTGTGAACGAAATTGAAGTGCCATAAATCAGTTGACCTTTTGCAGAAACCGTTAGCAGTTTAGTCTACAAATCGTAATTGAAACTTCTGACGTACAACTTCATTGACTTACGACTCCAAATCCATGGATACCAAAGAAATTTTAAAAAAGGTTCGGAAAATTGAAATCAAAACCCGAAGATTGAGCGATCATATCTTCTCGGGCGAATACCATACGTCATTTAAAGGCCGTGGGATGACATTTTCTGAAGTGCGTCAGTACCAATTTGGCGATGATGTTCGGGCTATCGATTGGAATGTTACAGCGCGATACAACGAGCCTTATGTTAAAGTATTTGAGGAGGAACGTGAATTAACGATGTTGCTGGTGGTGGATATTTCAAGTTCAGAAAATTTTGGAACCCAAAAACAACTAAAAAAAGAATTGATAACCGAAATAGCGGCAACATTAGCTTTTTCGGCCACGCAAAACAACGATAAAATAGGTTTAGTTTTGTTTACGGATCAAATCGAATTGTATATTCCACCGAAGAAAGGAAAATCACATGTTTTGCGAATCATTCGCGAACTCATCGAGTATAAGCCCAAAAGTAAGAAAACAAATATCGGTCAAGCCCTACAATTCATTTCGGCTACTCAGAAAAAAAAGGCGATTGTTTTTGTGATATCCGATTTTATTACGGAAGATGATTATGAAAAAAGTTTGAAAATCGCCAGTAAAAAACATGATTTGACCGGATTTCGGGTATATGATCATCGCGAGGAAAGCTTACCCGATGTAGGAATACTAGAAATGATCGATGCAGAAACCGGAACCCAGCTAGTCGTTGACACGCATTCGATTCAAGTTCGCAAAGCGTATGAAAGCAATTATGCCAATCGGGTAAAGTTTTTTCGGGAAGTCTTTTTAAAATGCGGCGCGGGAACCGTTCAAACCCGGTTAGATGAAAGTTATGTAACCCGTCTTTTGGGTTATTTTAAAGCGCGAGGATAAATGAATTACAAAGGTTACATAGGGTTTGTTGTATTGTTCTTTGGCCTATTGGCTCAAGCACAAAAAGTGACTGCTACTGTAGATTCATTAAAGAAAAAAATAGGCTCCGAATTTGAAATCGCTTTAAAAACAGAAGTGCGTCAAAAAGATAAGGTCGTTTTTCCAAAAGGTAAAACTTTTGGGAGTCTTGAAGTATTAGCGTCTTACCCCGTCGACACCATTAAGAAAAATGACCGTTGGGAATTAATCAAAAAATACGGGGTAACCCAGTTTGATTCGGGCACCTATACGCTTCCTAAATTACCGGTTAAAATCAATCAAAACATGGTGTATTCAAATCCTTTACAGATTGAAGTTGCCAATGTAAAGGTTGATACGTTAAAACAAAAAATGTATGATATCAAGTCCATCACCCCTTCTGAAAATCACTTTTCAATCCCATGGTTTTGGTTAAGCTTGGTTTTACTAATTATCGCCCTATTAGCTATCTATATTGGCTTGCGTAAAAAATCAAATCGCGAAGAAAAAACGATCCCATTAACACCGCTAAAACCTATTGAAAAAGCAGCGCAGTTGTTAATGGATTTAGATGCACAAAGTTTAGTTGAAAGGGGAGAAATCAAATATTTTTATTCGCAATTAACCACTATTGTTCGCACCTACATTGAAGAAGAAATAGAAGTCCCCGCTATGGAACGCACAACTTCAGAGTTAATCCATACGCTTCAAGAAGTGGTGCAGCAAAAACGGCTACAACTTTCGGCAGCTACTTTACAGAATTTGGAACGTGTATTGCGGCAGGCTGATTTAGTGAAATTTGCTAAAGAGCAACCCATGCTTTCGGAAGTAGAGGCCGATAAAACCCAAATTGCTAATGCCATTGTTACCATTCACGAAGCATTGCCCGAACCTACAGAAGTGACCAATGAGCTAGACGCTTGGAATGCACATCAACGCGAATTAGCCCGTCAAAAACAGGAAAAAAAGAGACGAGAGCAGCGAATTCTTTACGGTTCGTTGATTGGAATTGGTTGTTTTGCGTTAATCATGGGTATCGTTATTTCCATTTTTGGATATCAAAATGTTAAAGATGTTGTTTTGGGCAATCCAACTCGCGAATTGTATGAAGGAACATGGGTAAAGAGTGAATATGGTGATCCCAATGTAGAATTGGAAACCCCTGAAGTGTTAACGCGCGTTGAAAACGAACAATTGCCTAAAAACACCTACGCGGTAATCAAAGCAATGCGAATGTTTACTAGCGGTTCCCTCCATGATCCTTTATATGTAAATGTTGCCACTAATTATTATAAATCACCAGCTGCGAAACCCGACACTACAGCACCTCAAATAGATTATGACAAAGTGTTAGAGGGTATAACAAAATCATGGGAGACAGAAGGTGCGCGCAACATCTTATACAAATCGGATGGTGAATTTGAAATTGCCGATGGAATAAAAGGAACCCGCGTTCATGGAACCATGACGGTTGAGAACAAAGAAAATGGTGCGACTCATCGCAGGTATTATGAAATTATACTTTTCAATCAAAACGGTGGATTACAACAAGTTGCCGTAAGTTTTGAAGAGGGTGATCCCTATGGGAAAAAAATCTTGCGCCGTATTCTTAGTTCAATTAAACTCCAAATTTTTAATTTGAATGGATAAAGTCAGTTTTTTACATCCAGCGTTTTTACTACTATTGGTTTTGTTGCCAATAGCTGGATTATGGCTTTACCGCAAGCGTAAAAAGTATTCGACCACTCTAACCATGAGTTCGTTGAACGGCTTGGAATCCAATCTCAGTTGGCGCGCACGATTGAAACCCTATTTAATTGTACTTCGTCTTTTGGCCTTAAGTCTAATCATCATTGCGTTAGCACGACCGCGAACCGTAGATATTAGTAATCAAACCAAAACCACTCGTGGAATTGATATTGTAATGGCGATCGATTTATCCAGTAGTATGTTGGCCAAAGATTTAAACCCAACGCGTATGGAGGCACTGAAAATTGTAGCCGATCGATTTGTTGATAACCGTCCAAATGACCGAATCGGACTAGTCGTCTATGCAGGTGAAGCCTATACCAAAATTCCCGTAACAACAGACAAAGCATTAATAAAACAAGCAATCAGCGAACTCCAATATGACCCAACAGTTCAAGATGGGACAGGAATTGGCATGGGTTTAGCAACGGCGATCAATCGATTAAAAGAAAGTAAAGCTAAAAGCCGAGTGATTATTTTATTAACCGATGGGGTAAATAATGCCGGATTTATCGAGCCCGAAACGGCAGCTGATTTAGCTCGTGAATATGGAATAAAAGTTTATACCGTAGGATTAGGAAGCAATGGCATGGCACCTTTTCCTGTAGAAATGAGTCCAAATGGGACCTTAATTTATCAAAATATGAAGGTGGTAATTGATGAAAATTTGATGAAATCTATTGCCAAAAAAACAGGAGGTAGGTATTTTCGAGCGACCTCGAATAGTCGATTGGAACAGATTTATGATGAAATTAATCAAATGGAAACCACCGAAATTGAAGAATTAAAATACTATGATTTTGATGAAAAATACCGTCCTTTTGTAGTATTAGGCTTGGTTTTACTAGTGGTAGAATTACTATTGCGACAAACCCTTTACCGATCCATTATATAGCATGTTTGAATTAGAAGAAAAAATTTATTTCTATGGATTGTTGCTCCTCCCTATTTTTGGAGCGCTAGGGCTATACAGCTATTTTTGGCGTAGACGAAAAGTAAAGGAATTTGGGAATCCCGAAATGATTTCTTATTTGAGCCCAGACCGATCTCCATTTAAATCAACTTTAAAATTCGTACTGTCCTTGTTGGGTTTAAGTTGTTTAATCATTGCATTGGTCAATCCAAAAATTGGAACGCGGGTTGAAAAAGTTAAAAGCCGTGGAATTGACATTGTGTTTGCTGTAGATATTTCCAAAAGTATGTTGGCAACCGATGTCGCTCCCAATCGATTGGAGAAAAGCAAACAGATCGTTTCGCAAGTTATTAATCGTTTAGAGGGTGACCGAATTGGAATAATTGCCTACTCGGGGAGTGCATTTCCGGTTTTACCGATGACATCTGACTATGGTGTTGCAAAAATGTTCTTACAAAGTATGTCCCCAGAAATGATTTCTGCACAAGGAACTTCCATAGACCAAGCAATACAAATGGCGGCCAGTCGGTATTTTTCTAAAAAAGATAAGACCAATAAATTATTAATTATTTTATCCGATGGAGAAGACCATAGTAATAATGCCGTTGAAGCAGCAGAACTTGCTGACGATGTAAAAATGAGGATCATTACGGTCGGTATTGGAACTGAAAATGGCGGTCCCATAAAAATTAATGAAAATGGGGTTGAAAAATACCTTCGCGATAAAAACAATCAAGTTGTCATTACCAAGCGTGATGCCAAAACCTTAACCGAAGTGGCGCAAACAGGAAAAGGAGGTTATGTGGATGGAAACGCAACAAAAGCCGTTTTAGATTATATAAAAAATACGATGGCCACTACTGAAAAAACCGAATATGGTTCGGCGATGATGGCAGATTATCAATCTCAATTTCAATGGTTTTTGGGCTTTGGTTTTGCCTTTTTGTTTTTGGATCTGTTGCTGTCGGAACGAAAAACACAATGGATTCGTAAATTGAATTTATTTAATGAAAAAAATGAAGCGCGTTAATACCTTTTGGATGTTACTACTCCTGTTTTTTTCTGGGTTATCGGCCCAGGAACGCGATAAGCATTTGTCAGAAGGGAACGCTGCATATAGCGATAAGAAATATGCTGAAGCCGAAGCAAATTTCCGCGTTTCAGTTTCCAAAAACGGGAAAAATAATGCCCGTGCAACTTATAATTTAGGGACCTCGATTTATAAACAAAATCAACCCGGTGAAGCAAAGTTTAAATTTGTAAAAGCGGCAAAAGAAGCCAAATCTAAAACCGAAAAACACAAAGCGTATCACAATTTAGGTAACGCATTAATGTTGGAAAAAAAATACGATTTAGCTGAGCAAGCCTATAAAAGCGCATTGCGTAATAATCCGAAAGATGAACAGACGCGTTATAATTATGCGTTAGCTAAAAAGAAAAATAAAGAGAATCCGCCCCCTGAAGATGGAGGTAAGAAAAAGGATGATAAAAGCAAACAAAAAGAGAAAAATCAACGTCCAGACCAAAATAAAGGAGATCAAGAAGATCAAAAAAAGAAACCTGAAAATAATCCCAAAAACAATGGAGGGTCAAATAAACAACCCGATCCTCAACCCCGCCCAAGTGGACAAAATAAACAACGCATCGATAATTTATTGGATGCGGTCAATAACGAAGAAAAAAAGGTGCAGTTAAAACGAAAAGATAAAAATGCCCAAACTGCTCCGGGCAAACCGGAAAAAGATTGGTAGCAGGAATTAGAATTATGATACGCTTTTTAACCGTATTTTGTTGTTGGATTTCTTTTTCACTTTCAGCTCAAATTAAGTTTGAAGCGACTGTGAGTAAATCGACTGTGGCCTTAAATGAAAGGGTTCGAGTCGAATTTACAATGAACGAAGACGGCGATAATTTTGTTCCGCCCGACTTTGAATCCAGTGGTTTTCAAATTTTTTCGGGACCCTCGCAATCCATCCGAGAATTGTGGGTAAATGGCCGAGGGAGCTTTAATAAAACCTACACCTATTTTTTAATTCCTGAAAAAAAAGGGACTTTAACAATTAAATCGGCCGCGATTGAGATCAATAATCGAATTTACCGAACCAATCCAATAAAGGTTCAGGTTACCAATGCGATTGATCCGCGTAATGATCCCAATACCGCTCCAGTAGCAAAAAACAGTGCCCTTTATTTAGTAACGGAAGTATCCAACAGCAATCCCTATGTGAATGAACCCGTACAAGTGGTTCAGAAACTTTACTTTAATTACAATACTGAAATTAGTGATGCGCGCGATATACAGAAACCGCGCTACAACGACTTTTGGAGTCAAGATATTGAAATTTCAATGTTTGAACCCGAAACTACAATCTTTAAAGGAAACCGTTGTTTGTCTGTTATTCTCAAAAAGGCGGTGGTTTATCCTCAAAAGGCGGGTAAATTAGTAATTGACCCGTACATATTAGAAGTAGATTGTAGGATACCAACTGGACGCATGACTATTTTTGGAGAAGTGATCACAACCGACGATGTACGGCGCCTCACTTCGAGTGGAAAAACAATACAAGTAAAACCCCTTCCTGAAGCCAACAAACCGAAAAACTTTTCGGGTGCAGTGGGTCAATTTTCATTTCAAGCACTAACGAAAAAAAATACCATCAAGTTTGGAGAATCATTTGATTTGGCGCTAAAAATAACGGGGGAAGGAAATTTAAAGTTATTCCGTTTACCTGCTTTAGAATTACCCTCGAATTTAGAAGTCTATGATCCAGAACATATTGAAAATGTAGTTACCCCTTTTAAAGGTATGACCGGGACAATAGCCGACCGTTATACGATTGTTCCTCAAGAACAAGGCATATTCTCCATCAAAAAATTGTCCTTTAGTTATTTTGATTTAAAAACCAAAACGTATAAAACCATTACATTACCCGATATTCTACTAACGGTTAATGATGGTCCTGGATTGCAGGCAAAAGGCCAAGGAAAAAATAACCGCGAGGTTGCAAAAGCACCCACTTTTGCGCCATTAAAAAGGGATACCGAATTAAAGGATATTGGAACTGTAGATTTTTTAGGCTCCGGATTGTATTTTCTACTCTTATTTTTACCGCTATTAGGGATTCCAATGGCAGTATATATTCGAAAACGCATGGAAGAAAATTCGGCAGATATTGTGGGCAATCAGATTCGTAAAAATTCGGCATTGGCAAAAAAATACTTATTGGAAGCCGATAAAAATAAATCCGACAAAGCTTCATTTTATGTGGCTTTGGAAAAAGCTTTGCATAATTTTCTGAAGGCCAAATTACGAATTGAAACTGCAGAGATGCGTAAAGAGACCATTCAACAAATAATGAATGAAAAAGGAGCAGATGCAAGTACAGTTGCTGATTTTATTATGTTAATCGAAAATTGTGAAGTTGCGCGGTATGCTCCCTCATCGGCTAGCGTTATCCAAAATGATTATGAAACGGCTGTAAAATTGATTACCGAACTAGAAAAACAAATGGCATGAAAAAGTTGATTTTAGTTGTATGCTTTGGACTAGTTATTTCCTTAAAAGCCCAACGAACCTTAGAAATGGGGAATCAACGCTATGCCCAAAAAGATTATGCAGGCGCAGCGCAAATCTATGAAGCGATACTAGCATCGGATAAAGAATCGGCTGGATTACATTTTAATTTAGGAAATTGTTACTACCATTTACATCAAATAGCTCCCGCAATATATGCCTTTGAAAAAGCGCATCTACTGGATCCAACCGACGATGCTATTGCCAATAATTTGGATTTTGCACGCAAACGATCGTTAGACGCTACTCCCAATTTACCTTCAGTTGGATTTGAAAAAATAATGGTCAACCTCACAGAAGCATTACATTATGAGTCGTGGGCAATCCTATCAGTGGTTTTTTCAGGTTTGGTACTACTCTTTTTTGTAGGGTATTATTTAACAAAGAATACCCAACGTAAACGGATTTATTTTGCATTGATGAGCGGTGGAGTACTTATACTTTTAATAAGTGTTTTTGCTGGATTTTTTCAACGAAATTATATTCGAAATGAGCATCCTGCGATTGTATTTAAAGATAATACAAGTGTTCACAGATCACCAACTTATCAATCCGGTTCCTTATTGAAACTTCGCGAAGGAGCCAAAGTTTATATTACTGAAAAAAGCGGACAATGGTTATTAGTCAAATTAACCGACGAGCAAACAGGTTGGATTGAATTGAATGCGGTAAAAGAACTGAATCCTTAGGCGCCAATTTCTTTTTTAACTGTATCAAATAGATTTTTAACCACAGGAACCATTTCCATCGTTGTGGACTGAATGGGTTGAATAACATTGGAAGAATTAACTTGTTCTGGGGTTAAAATAGATACTTTTTCATTCGCTTTTAAAAATAAACTGAAAAAAAAGCCCAACATTAAAAAGGTGCGTAATCCGGCAAATGAAGCGCCAAATGTGTTGTTTAAGGGGCCTATTTTGGATAAATCTAAAAATTTAGAGCCTAACTTTACAGTAATATTTACTCCAATCAAAATAACAATAAAAAGCACCACCAGGGTCAACATTTTTGAAGATACCGCGGTAATTCCGAGCATTTCATTGATTATTGGACCGAACTTAACGGCAACATATACACCAATATAAAAACCTAAAATGCCCGCAATTTCCTTTAAAATTCCGTTTTTGTACCCTTTAAACATTGAAAAAAGGAGGGCAGCTAATACCAAAAGATCAAATACAATCATGATTTTTATTTTTTGGCAAATATAGGAGAAAATATAAGTTAGTATCTTTGTCCCTTGCTAAAAGTGTCGTACGGATTAGCTTTCATTTAAAACCAAATACTTTGTCAAGAGACGAACAATTAAAGTCCCGATGGGATACCGTGGTTAAATTACTTTCTGATCGTTTTGCAGAAGGAGACCCATTGGATTTGGATTCAATTATCTATTTGATTGGGATTCAAGAATTGGGAAAAATCAACCAAACCTTCCAAAAGGATGATAAAGTAAACTTAATGCATATTGCTATTTGCCGTTTATTAATGCCCTATGGTTATTACGAGTTTGAATATGTTGACCGTGACGGATGGCCCCATTACAAAGCAAAAGAAGCTCTACCTCCCTTAAAAGCGGGAGAACAAACCGTATTAATGAAAGAAGCCGTAGTTGGCTATTTTTTAGAAAATGGACTGATTGATTAATATTTAAATCGCTACCGTTCCATTTGTGAATGCTTCTTGATCAAAAAAAGCCAATGAAAAATACTTTTGGCTTACAAATAAATCAAGTGAAAACCCATCAGAATAGACATAATTATAACGGAAAACTTCTATTTTTGTACCTCAATTGAATGACGATGATTGATAAGATAAAGCAACATATTAAAGAGGCTGAAGCTTTTAACGACAAGAGCAAAGAAGCGTTGGAAGCATTTCGCATCAAATATTTAGGAAGTAAAGGATTATTAAAAGAACTATTTAATGAGTTTAAAAATATTCCTAATGACCAAAAGAAGGATTTTGGACAGGTCATCAATACCCTAAAAACGGTTGCTGAAGAAAAGGTACGTGCCATTCAAGAAGAATTGGAGTCCAAAGAAGAGTCCAAAGGATTGTATGGGGACTTAACTCGTCCCGGCGAACCCTTCCCTATTGGATCGCGACACCCTATTTCATTAGTAAAAAATCAAATTATTGATATTTTTTCTACCATCGGTTTTAATGTGTCTGAGGGGCCTGAAATCGAAGATGATTGGCATAATTTCACGGCATTAAACCTGCCTGAATACCATCCGGCGCGTGATATGCAGGATACATTTTTTATTCAAACAAATCCCGATGTGTTGTTGCGCACCCACACTTCTTCGGTTCAAGTGCGTTATATGGAAAACAACAAGCCTCCCATTCGAACCATTTCGCCGGGTCGCGTTTTCCGAAACGAAGCGGTTTCTTCGCGATCCCATTGTATTTTTCATCAAGTAGAAGGGTTGTATATTGACAAAGATGTTTCATTTGCCGATTTAAAACAGACCCTTTTGTATTTCACTAAAGAAATGTTTGGAAAATCAAAAATTCGCCTTCGCCCTTCGTATTTTCCATTTACAGAACCAAGTGCAGAAGTTGATATCTATTGGGGTTTAAAAACCGAAACCGATTACCGTATTACCAAAGGAACCGGTTGGTTGGAGATTATGGGTTGTGGTATGGTGGATCCTAATGTTTTGAAAAATTGTGGAATAAACCCCGATGAATATAATGGCTTTGCTTTTGGTATGGGAATAGAACGCATTGCGATGTTGTTGTATCAAATAAGCGATATTCGCATGTTTTATGAAAATGATGTCCGGTTTTTAACGCAATTTAAATCGAGTATATAAATAGAAAACCGCGTCTTGATAGGATTGCGGTTTTTTTACAGTAAAATAGAATTAAACCAATTACCCTCCCTCTTCGATGATTCCCTTTGAATTCAATTGAAGAATTAAAGTAGATGAAAGCAGATATTACAATCCCTAAAGTTGAAAATGTATTCTTGGCAGCAGTTCAAGAGTGGAATGACGAGTTTATGGATATGGTTTGGTATGTCTTTTTAATTAATGATTCCGACCATGATTTAGAAAGCGTAATGGTCGTATCAAAAGCATTTGGAACCCTTGATGGTGAAATGAAAAAAACTTCAATTTTACGCCATGTCTATGTTACAATTCCTGCAATTTCTGCTGTAAAAATTGAGCTAGTAGAAAAAAGTGTTTTGGCCTTGAATAATGAATTTATGGTGACCTATTTTATTGGGAATACGCTGTATGATAAAAAATTCATATTCCGTAAAAACACTATTAATGAAAAGGCCACCGAAGAAGTGCCTATTCTATGGAAAAGGGGTATGGTAGTGAAATAATTGAACCTACTGACAACCTTTGGCTGTAAACAATTAGATACCGTTCATAACCAATTGAACTTTTTTAATCCAAAGGGCTAACAAAAAACTTAATTTAAGCCGTTTTAAGCGCGTTTGTTTTTGTTAGTTGCATTTCCTTGAAATTTACACCAACAGCTTCTAAAAACAAAAAAGACAGCCTTATGAGCTGTCTTTTTAACTATTCGTCTTTTTGTTTATTTTTTTACAATCAAGAATTCTGAACGACGGTTTTGTGCGTGTTCTTCTTGAGTACATTTATCACAAGCGACTTTTGGTTCTGTTTCACCCATTCCTTTTCCAGAAATACGCGATGCATCTATACCTTTAGAGATAATGTATTGAACTGTGGCTTGTGCACGACGCTCAGATAAAATCATGTTATACTTATCACCTCCTCTACGGTCCGTATGTGATTTAGCCAAAATAACCATATTCGGATTATTTACCATCACTTGAACCAATTTGTCTAACTCAAAAGCACCTTGCTGTGTAATATTACTTTTATCAAATTCGAAGAAAATCGGATTTAAAATAACTTCTGTTTCAGTAATAATAACTTCTATAGGGTTAAGTGGTGCTTTTACGTTGGTTTTTGGTCCTTTGCTTTTCCCAACAGGAAATGCATTTCCTTCAAATCCATCTTTAGAAGCTTGAATTGTATAGGTTTTATCACATTCTACACGATACGAAACCTCACCTTTATCATTAGAAATTTCGGTAGCAATTACATTATTTTTATCGTCTAAAATTGCAACTTTAGCATTTGCTAGAATTTCTCCCGTTTTTGCATTGGTTACCACAACCATAACATCTACACCACAAATTGGTGTTACAGATAAAATATCGTCATTTCCATTACGGTTACTTGATAAAAATCCGGTGTTTTTGTCTTTGTTGAATGTAAAAGCAAAATCATCTTTTTCGGTGTTGATTGGTTTGCCCATATTTTCGGCAGCAGTACCTTTTGCCAAATCAATCATGTATACATCATAACCACCTAAACCTTGTTTTCCGCTAGAAGCAAAATATAATGTTGTATTATCATCTGCAATAAATGGGAAACTTTCGTTGCCTTCTGTATTTACATTTGCACCTAAATTTTCAGGAGTACCGAATGTCCCATCTGCATTAACAGCCACCTTCCAGATATCAACACCACCTATACTTCCGGGCATGTTTGATGAAAAATATAAGGTTTTACCATCACGGCTTAGCGATGGATTGCTAGTAGAATATTCTTTACTGTTGAAAGGTAAAGATTTGATATTCCCCCAAGTTTCTCCGGTCTTTGTAGCAATAAACAAATTATTTCTACTCAATTTCAAATGGTTTGATTTATCTTTTTCAAATGATTTTTCACGGAAAGAATCCGAACTAAAATACATCGTGTTTCCATCGGCACTTATTGTAACTGGACCGTCATGGAATTTAGTATTTATTTCTGCTACCAATGTTGGTTCAGCCAGAGTCCCGTTGTCAGAACGAACGGATTTGTAAACGTCTAGAAATGGCTCGTCTGTCCAACCATAGTTTTTGCGTGCACCATTGCGTGCACTTGTAAAATAAACATCATTAGTATATAAAACAGCGGCAAATTCAGATTTGTCAGAACTTAACGTTGTGTTGTCTACAGTATATTCTACACGTTTTCCTAAAATCTTAGGAACATAGTTAGGGTTTTCTTTAAATGTCTTTGCTCGCTGATCATTTGGAGCTAATGAAGCAAACTTAGCCATTTGTTTATTGGCATCTTCATATTTCCCATTAGCTTTCAGCATTTGTGCATAACGGTAATAGGTTTCAGCGTCTTGATCGGTTTCAACAGCGCGCGCATACCATTTAGTTGCCTCTGCTGTGTTGAACATATTGAAATAAATGTCTGCTAATTGTTTATAAACATAACCATCAGCTTTCCCATTATCAACTAATTTTTGATACTCAGCTGCTGCTTTTACATATTCAAAACGATTATACAATTTATCAGCCGTCTTTGTATCATTATTTTGCGCACAAATGGAACTGCTTATCGCTGCAAAACTTAATGCTATATATAGATTTCTCATTGTGAAATTGGGTTTAATTAGATTAGAAATAACGTGGAGACTGCGAAACTTTTTTCGGGAAGTTCAAGTCAAATAATAAAAATACCTCGTGTGAAGATGGAGTAGTTACTTTCAAATCAGATACAACTTGATCGTAAGCATAACCAATTCTTAGATTGGGCGTAATTGCATAGTTAACCATTGCGCCAAAAGAATCTTCTTTTCGATAAGTAGCGCCAATTTCAAATTTCTGATAAAACAAAAAGTTAGTAGACAAATCAAATGAAACTGGAGCGTTAAAGGCCGTTTTCACCATTGCAAATGGTTTGAATTTTACATTATCTGTTAAATCAAACACATATCCTCCTGTTAAAAAGTAGTGCATTGTTTCGGTACCAAATTGTCTACCATTGAAATCCAAATATTTAGATTTTAACATATTTGGAATAGATAATGCAACGTAATATTTATTGGTGTAATAAAATACCCCTGTACCAATATTTAAAAATGTTCGATTGGTATTTTGACTAAAAGCAGGGTCGTTAGGGTCAGGAACATTACCATTTCCAATATCTGAATATAATCCAACTTTGTGAAAGGTTGCACCTCCTTTTAAACCAAAGGCCAAACGATTTTCACCACCTAAATTTAAAGTATAAGAGAAATCTCCATATACGTTAGTTTCCTCAACTGGACCAATTTTATCATTGATGGCAGACAATCCTAATCCAACATTTTTACCCGCTGGAGTGTGTAAGAAAAATGTTGCGGTTTCTGGTGAACCTTCAATGTTAACCCATTGCTTTCTGTATAACAAACCTCCGGACATCGATTCTTTAGAGCCGGCATAAGCGGGATTAATCACACTCATGTTGTACATGTACTGAGTGTAGTTGGGGTCTTGTTGCGCGCTAACATCCAAAAACGTCAGGAAAGCAAAAGCGGTTAGGAAATATAATTTTTTCATTGTTTAGAAATTTATCATTTATTATTTGTTTGTTATTTCACCTCTCTGTTGATGTAAATCCAACCTGTTTTGGTAGGTTGATTATCATTAAATTCGATTACGTAAAAATAGGTTCCGTCGGGCAATTCATTATTGTCATCGGATTGACCTATCCATTGGTTAGTATACCCAGATTTGTTGTACACTTTTGTGCCAAATCGGTTAAAGATACCTAAATTTTTCACATTCATTTGTTCTAAATTAAAGTAATCATTTAAGCCGTCACCATTTGGTGAAATCCCTTTTTGAACACCACAATAAATTGAAGTTAAAACAACTGTATTGTATTGTGTACATCCATCTTGATTTGTTACCGTTACACCAAATGTTAAAGGCAAACTCTCAACCAAAGGTGTAGAATTTAAATAGTCAGTAACATTGAATGTCGCATCATTAGTCCCCACAGGCGTAGCAATTGTTCCATTGATAATTTCCCAATTGAATTGCGCCGTAGCGATGTCAAATGTACCATTTATTGGTTTTACTTCTAACATGTAATTATTTCCTTGACAACCAGATTCGATATCAAAACTAAATGATGGAGTGAATACAACTGAACCTGAAGCACTTGAACTTGTACATCCTGAAGCAGTATCTGTAATTACTACACTATACGTTCCAGCAACAGTAGTAGTAAATGAATCTACATTGCCTGGATTTGCTGCACCCGATGGAACCGTCCATACATAGCTATAGGTTCCTGTTGCTCCTGGAGTTGCAGTAACCGTTGCATTGGTTCCATTACATATCGAAACATTGGAAACGCTAACTGTTGGAGCCGCATTTACGGTTACATTACCGCTTGAACTTGTGCTTGTACAACCCGAAACCGTATTGGTAATTACAACGCTGTAAGTACCCGCAGCTGTCGTTGTAAACGAAACTACATTGCCCGGATTAGTTACACCGGCTGGAACTGTCCAAACATAGCTGAAAGTTCCACTTGTACCCGGAGTTGCAGTTATAGTAGCCGATTGGCCTTGACAAACCGTTGAACTATTTACTGTTACCGTTGGATTTTGATTCACAGTTACCGTTCCGTTTGCCGCATTACTTGAACATCCAGTAGCAGTATCTGTAATAACTACACTGTACGTTCCAGCAATTTGAGTGGCAAATGAAGCTACATTGCCTGGATCTGTAGCGCCTGATGGAACCGTCCATACATAAGTGTAGTTTCCGCTAGTTCCCGGTGAAGCAGTAACTGTTGCATTGGTTCCATTACAAGTAGAAACATTCGATATAGTAACAGTTGGATTTGGATTTACAGTTACATTGCCACTAGCGCTTGTACTTGTACAACCCGAAATTGTATTGGTAATAATAACACTATAAGTTCCTGCAATCGTTGTTGAAAATGAATCAACATTGCCTGGATTGGTTACGCCTGTTGGAACTGTCCAAACATACGTATAAGAACCTGTAGTATCAGGTGTTGCCGTTACAGTAGCTGATTGGCCTTGACAAACAGTTGAGCTGTTTACTGTAACCGAAGGATTTTGATTCACAGTTACCGTTCCGTTTGCCGCGTTACTTGTACATCCAGAAGCAGTATCTGTAATTACCACACTATACGTTCCCGCAATTTGAGTGGCAAATGAAGCAACATTGCCTGGATCTGTAGCGCCCGATGGAACTGTCCATACATAAGTGTAGTTTCCGCTAGTTCCCGGTGAAGCAGTAACTGTTGCTGATTGGCCTTGACAAATAGTTGAACTATTTACTGTCACCGTTGGATTTGGATTCACAGTAACTGTTCCATTTGCAGCATTACTTGAACATCCAGAAGCTGTATTCGTAATTACTACACTATACGTTCCTACAATTTGAGTTGCAAATGAAGCGACATTGCCTGGATCTGTAGCGCCTGATGGAACTGTCCAAACATACGTGTAAGAACCTGCAATATCAGGCGTTGCCGTTACAGTTGCCGATTGGCCTTGACAAACCGTAGAGCTATTTACTGTTACCGTTGGATTTGGATTCACAGTTATTGTTCCGTTAGCAGCATTACTTGAACATCCAGAAGATGTATCCGTAATTACTACACTATACGTTCCTGCAATCGTTGTTGTAAATGAAGCTACATTACCCGGATCTGATGCCCCTGTTGGAACTGTCCAAACATACGTATAAGAACCTGTAGTATCAGGTGTTGCCGTTACAGTTGCCGATTGTCCTTGACAAACCGTTGAGCTATTTACAGACGGCGTTGGAACGCTATTAATAACAACCGTCATTGAAATAGCTTCAGCACATTGTCCTGCGTCTGGTGTAAATTCTGCAATAATTTGGCCTGCAACACTGGTATCAATAGTTGAAGGATTCCATGTTCCAGTGATACCATTACTAGATACCGCTGGTAAAGAAGGTGCTGCAGCATTTAAACATAAAGGTGCAATCTGAGTAAATGCAGGGATTTGCAATGGATTAATGGTAACTTGAGCAGTTGCTGAATTACTTGTACAATTGGTAACTGTATCTACAATTTGTACGGTATACGATCCTGAAACGGTTGCATCAAAAGTAGCAACATCACCAGGATTGGTTGCTCCTGAAGGGACCGTCCAAGTATACGTATAGGTACTTGATCCAGAAGGAACAGCTGTAACAGTAGCCGGTGTTGTTTCACATACTGTAACATTTGAAATACTTACAGAAGGTGGCGTTGGATCAACTAATACAATTGTAGTTGTATTTGGCATATTACATCCATTGACATTTAAGTTGAAGTTGGAGTACGATCCAGCGGTTAAACCCGTAATTACAATTTGACCATTATTATCCGCAATGTATGAAGATGGCGGATTTGGTATGCTAAATGTATATCCAAAATTATACGATGTATTTGGAGCTAATCCTGAAATGGTGATAGTACCATCATTGCCATTACAAGTTGTAGGATTGGTCGAAACATACGTTGGTTGTGACTGAATAGTATAATTTGCAATATAATTTGCACCACTATTATTGATTAATTGAATATCGTCACACTGCGATGGTGAATTTACGTCTCCTGTTAATTCATAATAAACTTCTATTGTATAATCCCCAGGGGTAAAAGCGGTTAAATCAATTGGATTTTGCGCATCACTTAATACCAACTGCCATTTTTGATCACGAGGGTTACATGGTCCGCCCGTTGGGAAAGTATCCACTGTTCCATTAGAATCACTATCAATAGTACAATCATCAAAGAATGGTATGTTGATTGATGTAAAGGCGGTTGGTGTACCTGCCGTAGGATAAATTCTGTAGAACAATCGAGCACTACATACATTGGATGTTGGAGATTTAAATGTTTTTACTTCGGCACCACGTAATTTTAAGTTCCCTGAATTTTGAACATACGTTCCTAAATCACTATTTGGGAATACATTTTGCGATGGTCCAATAATATCAACTCCAGAACCTTGTGTATTGAAGAAGTTTGACGTTTGGCAATTGGTTAACCAAACGGCATTTGCATAACTTCCAAATTCACAACTAGGTAAAACCGTTATAGTCATGGTAGTGGTCGCACTACATTGACCTGGGTTTGGTGTAAAGGTATACGTTCCCGAAACCGTATTACTTACCGTAGGGGGCGACCATGTTCCCGTAATATTATTACCAGAAGTTAACGGTAAAACAGGTGCGGGTGAGCCCGGACAAATTGGAGCGGGTGTAGCAAATGTTGGAGTAGTTAACGGATCAATTGTTACATTTAACGTTGTTGGATTGGCACAAAATGTAACATCGGGTGTAAATGTATATGTTGTTGTTCCAATAACATCTTGTATTGTAGAAGGTGACCATGTTCCGGTTACTCCTTCATTTGATTCTGTTGGTAATGCAGGGAAAGTCGAACCTGTACAGAAACTTGGGAATGGGTCAAATGTTGAATTAAAATAATCAACAACCGTAATTGTTTGCGTACTTGAAGCCGATTGAGGACATGCTGGAGAACCAGCTGTAGAGGTAGCAGTAATTTGGAAAGTACCAATTCCTGGAGGAGTAAATACTACCGATGAACCAGCAGTTGCATTCAATGTCCCTGATGAGGTGGTTGACCATGTGAATAAGCCATTTCCACCAGATGCATTTAATGTTGCGGTCTGCCCTAAACAAATTGTTGGTGTAGTTGTATTGGTTGAGGTTGTAATAGCTACAGGGGCTTGAATTCCTGAGTTAGAAGCAATTACATAATCACAAACGTCTCCCGCAAAACCGTCAATCATGATATAATAGGTTTGCCCTACGGTTAAACCAGTAGCCGTAATATTGGTAGAACCTGCAGGCACATTTCCTGGACTCCAACAAGTGTATTCGGTAACTGGACCAGAACCACAAGTTGCGGCACCAAATACCATAATTTGGATACCATTATTGTCTTGACTACTCGTTACCCAAACATCAAAAGATATGGTTGTATCAGCAGCTACAAATGATAAGAAGGAATTATTTTCTAAAGATCCACAGAATTCGGCAGTTAATTCTGGCCAAGAGTCTGAAGTATATGACGCAGAAGTATTCCCACAATACCCATTTAAATTACAAATAGGAGTTGCAACTGCACAAGTATTTCCAGCAGGTGTATTAGTAATACAACTTGGAGGGGGTTGAGGTGTGCCTATACATACTTGGAAACTTGGGGTTTGATTGGGTGTAGCAGTCCATGAATAAACACGAACCCAATACGTTTGACCAGGAGTCAAATTATTGGCAATACTATTGTTTGGATCACTACAATACAATTGTGTTAAGTTTCCGCATGTACCTGAATACAATACATGGTACAAGTCTGTTGTACCTCCAGTAATGTTATTTAAATTCACCGTGTGAGTAGTACTTGTTGCAGTAAAACTAAACCAAACGTCATCGTCGTCGGTTCCTCCACAAGTATTTGGCTGAGCAGAAGCTGTTGCTCCTATCAACGAACCACTTGAAAATACGGTACATGTTGTACCTGTATTAACAGGAGTTACAGTTGCATTAATACATTCATCATTCGCAATAATGGTATTAAATGAACGAACATTTGACCACAAGCTAATATCTGAAGGGGAACAAATAGAGCGTACATAAACTATATATTGTGTAGCAGGATTTAATCCCGTTGCTAAATAAGGATTATTAGTTGTCAACACGCCAGTTGATGCTGCCGTTGGCGCTGGCGAACCTGCAGGCAAAATCAATACTTCCCATTGCGTTGCAGTACCAATTTCTGTCCAGTTAATTTGAGCAGTAGTAGTGGTAATTGCTGTTACTTGTATATTTGAAGGTTTTGGACATGTTGGAGGTGGTGCACACGTAACATTTGCAATCCATCCTGGAGCAGTAACCGATCCATCACTTCTAAAACGGAACGTTAAACACCCATTTGCACTAGAAGCGGTAAAAGGTCCAGGCAAGTTAGCGCCTGTTAAATTCCCCCAATACGAGCCAGGTAAACCACCAGGTACATTGCCCCCTGCATTATTACTAGCTAATTGTTGAGCTGCAATACTATTTCCATCAAATATATACAATCCATCCCAGTTCGCTTCGGTGTTAAATTCAGTAAAAGTAACCGTTACTTGTTGACCTGGAACGGTTGGACAAATTGTTACTGTATAATCTGTTCCGTTCGCATAGTTTGCTGTAGCTCCAGCAGGGTCAGTAAATATTCCACCACATTGCGGAGGCGCAATTTGCGTTGTAATTGCAATTGGTCCAATCCAAT